>Ga0302150_10000374_pt1 | contig 18548 bp, 11 predicted proteins | sample I_Bog_N1_2_FD_198635 | JGI IMG/M metagenome (GOLD analysis project Ga0302150, IMG submission 198635) | Peat permafrost microbial communities from Stordalen Mire near Abisko, Sweden - I_Bog_N1_2 | ecosystem: Environmental > Terrestrial > Soil > Wetlands > Peat | place: Sweden: Abisko, Stordalen... | reverse complement strand
GGCTTTCGCCGCTGTATGTGTATGGGTATGGGTCGTACGGATATGCTTTGCCGCTGGGGTTCGGGGTGAGCCGGCTGGCGCTGCTGGATCGGGGCGTCGTGATGGCGTATGCGCATATCCGCGGCGGAGGAGAGTTGGGCGATCCATGGCACGATGCCGGCAAGATGATGGAGAAACGCAATACGTTCACCGACTTTATCGAGGCGACGGAGTTTCTGCTCCGCGAGGGGTATGGTGATCCGAGGAGGGTGGCGATTGAGGGTGGGAGCGCGGGAGGTTTGCTTATGGGAGCCGTCGCGAATATGCGTCCAGATTTATTCCGCGTGGTATTGAGCCACGTGCCGTTTGTGGATGTGATGAATACGATGCTGGATGCGACGCTGCCGTTGACAGTGGCAGAGTATGAAGAGTGGGGAAACCCCAACGAGCAGGCAGCGTTTGAGTACATGCGGAGTTACTCGCCGTATGACAATCTGCGGTCGGGGGCGTATCCGGCAATGCTGGTGAAGACGAGCCTGAATGATTCGCAGGTGATGTATTGGGAACCAGCAAAGTATGTGGCGAAGCTGCGGACGTTGAAGACCAATGACGCTCCCCTTCTGCTGCACGTCAACATGGACGCGGGTCATGGCGGAGCCAGCGGGCGGTATGACTATCTGAAGGAGATCGCGTTCGACGACGCGTTTGTGCTGCGCGAGTTGGGGGTGGCCAGCGGAGGCTAAACTGTATCGGAAACAATGTCTCCTTCGCCGGGGGCGAGGAAGAGATTGGCCTCCAGACCGTGCTGGCGGTCGTAGAGATCGCGGTAGCGGCCGTTGAGCGCGTAGAGCTGGTCGTGGGTTCCGCGCTCGACGATATGGCCCTGCTCGACGACGAGGATCTGGTCGGCGCGGCGGATGGTGGAGAGGCGGTGGGCGATGACAAAGGTGGTACGTCCCTGCATGAGGAAGTTGAGGCCGGTCTGGATAAGGGCTTCTGACTCAGAGTCGAGGGAGCTGGTGGCTTCGTCGAGGATGAGGATGCGGGGGTCGGCGAGGATGGCTCGGGCGATGGAAAGGCGCTGGCGCTGGCCTCCGGAGAGCTTGACGCCACGTTCGCCGACGATGGTGTCGTAGGTCTCGGGAAAACGCTCGGCGAACTCGTCGACGCGGGCGATGGTGCAGGCTTTGAGGAAGTCTTCTTCCGTGGCGGAGGGGCGGGAGAACTTCACATTCTCGCGAATGGTTCCGTCGAAGAGAAAGGTTTCCTGGAGCACGACGCCTAGCTGCTGGCGGTAGCTGGCGAGGCGAGCGGCGGCGAGATCGTGGCCGTCGATAAGGACGGCGCCGGACTGCGCGGTGTGGAAGCCGCAGATGAGTGAGATGATGGTCGACTTGCCAGAGCCGCTGGAGCCGACGAGCGCGGTAACTGTGCCGGGGCGGGACTCGAAGCTGATGTTGTGCAGTACTGGCTTGTCCGGGACGTAGGAGAAGCCAACGTCAACGAAGCGGACGTCGCCCGACAGGGGGCCGAGCTCGATAGAGCGGGCGGGGTCGGCATCCTCTTCACGCTCGCCCATAATCTCGCGGGTGCGGTCGAGGCCGGCCATGGCTTCGGTGAGCTGCGTGCCGATAGCCACGAGCTGCACGATGGGCGCTGTCATGAAGGCGAGCATCATCACGTAGGAGAAGTAACCACCGGCGGTGAGCTTGCCAACGGCGTTGAGGTGCGCACCCATATACATGACGACGGCTCCAACGATGCCGAGGATGACGGTGGAGGAGAGCGTCATGAGGGACTGCGCAGTGAGCGAGCTGATGACGTTCTGGAGGAGTCGGTCGACACCGGTGGCGAAGACGGAGGCCTCGCTCTCTTCGGCGTGGTAGCCCTTAACGACTCGGACGCCGCCGAGCGATTCGGTGAGGCGGCCGGTGACTTCTGCGTTGATCTTGGCTCGCTCGCGGAAGATGGGGCGGATCACCTTGAAGGCTCGCTGCAGGACGAGGGCGAAGGCCGTCATGACGACGAAGGCCAACAGCGTCATGCTAACGGAGACGTACATCAGGTAGGTGAAGGCCAGGAGCGCGGTGAGAACGCCTCCGACAAAGTCGACGATGCCGGTGCCGATGAGGTTGCGAACTCCTTCGACGTCGTTCATGATGCGAGCGACGAGGGCGCCAGTGCGGTTCTCGTCATAGAAGGAGACGGAGAGCTTGCCGACGTGCTGCTGGACCTGCATGCGGAGTTCGGCGATGAGGCGCTGGCCGGCCTTGGAGAGCAGCTGCGTGAGGGTGTAGGAGGTGACGCCCTGGATGAGCGTGGCAGCGAGGACGGCACCGACGATCCATGGAAGCATGGCATAGTGGTGCTGGTTGAAGACCTTATCGATGAGCGGCTTGAAGGAGGCCGGGAGCACCAGAGCGCAGGTGCGGTTGACGATCATCAGTAGGAAGCAGCCTGCAAGGAGAAAGCGGCGCGGACGGATGAGCGCCCAGATCTCGGGCCAGATTTCCTTGAACTTGGGCTTGGGGCGCTTAGCAGTGAGGTCAGCGGAGGCGGCGCGGCCGGCTCCGCGTGTGGGTGCATCCGCTGCACGCATGCGGGGCGTGCCGCCCATGTTGGAGATTCCGTGGTTTGCCATGAAACTCCAGTTTACGCTGTGGGCGCGGCCACTCGGCCACGGCGTGCAGTGATAAAGCTCCGAACGCAGAGCGCTACATAGACAAGACAGATGACAGCGATGGCGGTGCGTTCCTCAAAACCCAGCGGATTGATCGACATGGCTGTACCCTTCGCGAGCGCGATCCCGGCGCGAATGCCCGTGGTGAGAAATCCAATGAGGCCAAGCGTCACCGCGATATGCATCCAAAGCATTCGTTTTTTCGGGTTCTCAGTATTTGCCAACGCACCGGAGAGGATCAGCAGAATGCCAATACCGGCCGGATGCAGGGCCGCAATCTCCGTTCGGCCAAGGGCTAACCAAAATCCCAGGCTCACGGCCGCGAGCAGTAATCCAAATCCAATCGTCAACTTAGCCAATGTAGTTCTCCCGTGTGTATCTATAGAGTCTTCGTGCGGTGCTCACGATGCATGGATTAACTTGCAGCCTTAATCTCCGCGAGCACATCGTCCACTTTCCAATCGTTTGTGGGATAGAAGGACACAATCTTGCCGTCTTTGCCGATGACTACGGTGGAGAGCGAATGTTGCAGGGTTCCGTTTTCGCCAGGAGTTACGCCGACATCGAAGAATTGTTCCATGCTGGGCAGCTCGGCGACTGAGGGCGCGGCGAAGTCCCAGTGCTGAAAGGTCTCTTTCACGAAGTTTCCGGTGTAGGCCGAGCCATAGCTGCGAAGCACTTTCGGGGTGTCATAGGTGGGATCGAAGCTGACGCTGAGCAGGTGCGTGTCTTTGTAGAGTGCGGGGTTGGACTGCAGGGTTTTGTCAATCTCGGCGAAGTTGCGGCTCATCCGGGGGCAGAAATCGGCCAGCGGGCAACGGGTGTAGATGAACGTCATGACAACGACTTTGCCGCGAAACTGCTTGAGATCGATAGTTCGGTTGGATTGATTGAGAAGCTTGAAGTTCGGGACGTCGTCGCCCCTGGCGGGCACGTGGTAGTTGACCGCCGGCTTGTAGTCTGGCCGCGCCTGGGCAATCACGACGACGTTCTTGAGGCGAAGATTGATGGGACCGGCGTCATCATGGTCCGCGAGCAGCGTCGCGGTGATGAGGTCACCAGAATGCAGTTCGGAGAGGGCGGATGGATCTTCGAGGCGGTAGGGCATGGTCATCGCCGGCATGAGTCCGGGAATGGCGTCATGCTTGAGAAGGACTTCATTGTTGGCAGGGTCGGTGCTAACAACAACTCCTCGGATGGGGTAGGCCTGGGATGCGCTGCCGGCTACAGCGTGCGAGTTCGTCTTGCGGTGACAGCCTCCGAGTCCAAAGCTCAGAGCGGCCATCAAGAGAAACAGCAAGAGACGGGACGAACGGACACGCATGATGAATCTCCTCAAGGCACGTACTGCAGCTGAACCCTGAACTTATGATAACTGTGCGGGGGCACAAGCTCGATGAAAGCGCACGGTATGGATTTGAGGGGGCGTGGTAGCATCTGCTTCGAAACCCAGCGGAGATCAAAGTATGGCGCGGCCGAACATTCCCTCTTCCACGCAGCATGATGGCGTTGCCGGTCCGTCGGTTTTGTGGCTAGCGATCGGCTTCCTTCTGGCGGGCCTGGGGACGGTGATGCTGGGGCCGCTGATGCCTACGCTGCTGCATGACTGGCGGCTGACGGACCAGCAGGGTGGGCTGCTGCTGGCGGCGAAGTTTGTCGGGTCGTTCCTGGGTGGGGTGTCGGTGCCGCGACGACTGCGGCTGGGCGTGCTGGGCGGTATGGCGTTCGCGGGCGCTGGTTTCGGTGCGTTCGCGCTGAGCGGCGGATTGATGAGCGGGGCTGCGTGCCTGTTCGTCGGCGGCTTCGGTCTGGGGCAGATTATCGCGTCGACAAACATTGTGATTGGGCGGCGATACCGCGAGCACACAGGCTCGGCGCTGGCTTCGGTGAACTTTTTCTGGAGCCTGGGAGCGGTGCTGTGCGGTGTGATTGCGGCGGCTGCACTGCCACGTTTTCATTTACGTGGGCCGCTGCTGACCTTTGCGGGATTATTCCTCTTGACTGGCCTGGGAGGGTTTCTGAATCCATCGCGAAAGGCGACGGCGCATGAGGCTTCCGCGGTGGACGCGGCTCCCTTGCCGATGAAGCTGCTTACGCGCTTCGCGCTGTTGCTGTTTCTCTACGGGGGCCTGGAGACATGCATGACGGGATGGCTGACCACGTACACGCTGCGCTTCTCCGATGTGCGGTTGCTTGGCGGGCAATCAGCGATTGTGCTGTTGTGGTCGGCGCTGACGGCCGGACGCGCGCTGTCGTCGGCGGCTTTGCGAGTGATACGCGAGGCGATACTGCAACGAATTGGTCTGGCATTTTCTGCGCTGCTGATTGCCGCACTGGTAACCACGCGGCATGGGCCGCTGCTATCCCTTTACTGTGTGCTGCTGGGATTGAGCCTGGCGCCGTTTTTCCCGACCACGTTTGGGCTGCTTATGAAGCGTCGACCTACGGCTCGGGAGGCGGGGTTCATCCTTGCGGTATCGGGGCTTGGGGCTGCGCTGTTTCCGTGGCTGATGGGATTTGTTTCCACGCAGAGTGGGTCCCTGCGAGTCGCGATGGTCGTTCCAATGGCTTTGGCGCTGATATTGCTACTACTTAGCATCCTGCCAGGAAGCGCCGAACCGATTTCCGTAGCGGAATGACTCCTTGAAAAAGCGAAGTTTTGGAGAAGATTGGTATAACGGTAGACGATGTCTTCTGCGACCCTCACCGAGCTTCTCGACGCGCTAGATCAAGGCGCGCTTCTGCTCCTGCCGAATGTGCGCGCTGCCCGGGATATGCGTGCAGCATTTGATGCTCGTCAGCGCCAACGCGGGCTGCCGGCGTGGGAGCCGCCGCAGGCGCTCAGCTGGTCGCAGTGGGCGAACTCACTTTGGAGCGACTTGATCGTCGGGGGCACAGAAGGGCGACTGCTTCTGAATGCTGCGCAAGAGCACAGTGTGTGGCGACAGATCATCGCGGAGGATGCGACGAATCGCTCGATTGGGTCGCCGGACTCACTGGCTGAGCTTGCGCAATCGGCATGGCAGCTTGCGGCGGACTACGATGCCACGCAAAAGCTCCGAGCGTTCGCAACGTCGCATGACGCCCGGATCTTTGCCGCGTGGGCGGAGACCTTTGCACGGCATTGCTCGGAGCGCGGGTACATTTCTGCGGGCCAATTGAACGCTGCTTTACTGGAGCAGATTGGACAAGGCGAAGTTGCCTTGCCGGCTTCACTTGACCTTGTCGGCTTCGGGAAGATTTTGCCGTCGCAGCAGCTCTTGCTGGCAACGCTTCGGGAGCGCGGAACGGTTGTTCGTGAGTGGGCCCTAGAGATGCCGAACGACGGGGAGCGGTTGATCGCTTCCGTTGTTGCGCCGACAGAGTCTGAAGAACGCATGCTTGCGGTGCGTTGGATTCGAGGGTTTCTCGATTCGCGCCGGGCGGAAGAGTCAAGTCCGCGTGTTGCCGTGCTGGTTCCGAATCTGGCGAAGGAGCGGGCGCAGATGGAGGGCGCACTGCGCGAGGTGCTCGCGCCGGAGTTGCAATCAATCCATGCGGATCTGTCGTCAAGACCATGGGAGTTTTCCGGAGGAGTTCCATTGTCGACAGTCGCCATGGTTGTCGATGCGCTGGAGCTGGTTCGATGGACGCAAGGGCCGGTGCCATTAGAGAGAGTAAGTTCGATGCTGCTCTCACCGTACCTCGGGGAGAACGGAACCGATGATGACGCGCGGGAAGGTGCGGCGCGGTTTGATGTGGGCTGGCTGCGACGGCAACTCCTCTTGCGATCGGAGATCGACATCCCAGGAGTGTTGGAGTTGATCGAACGCAGGGAGGCAGTGCACAGCGACGCGACGCCCCTTCTCTTATGGCTACACAATGTGCAGGAGTCCTTGAAGAAGAGTGGCGACTTAGCGCGGCCGCGTGGCTTTGCGGAGTGGATGGAGATTATCCGGGGCGTTCTTCTGGCTGCGAACTGGCCGGGCAATCGTGCATTGACTGCCTCGGAATTTGAGACGACACGGGCGTGGGAGAGCCTCCTCGACCTGGTATCAACGATGGACTTCAGCGGCCGCCGCGTTGGGTTTGCGAGGGCTGTGGAGGCTCTTGAGTTGCAGGCACAGAAGACGATGTTTGCGACATCGTCGACCGATGCCACGGTGCAAGTGATGAGCGTTGCCGAATCGGAAGGGTCGATCTTCGATGCATTACTGCTCCTGCATGCAACGGACACAAACTGGCCAGCGCCTCAGAGAGTGCATCCTCTTCTGCCGTGGACGCTGCAGCGAGCGCTGAAGATGCCGGGTAGCGATCCAGCTCTCGCGGCCTCCGATTGCCGCGCACTGACGGAAAGCATATTGCATTCCTCCGGCACTGTATTGTTCTTCTGCGCGGAAGAAGACGAGAACGGAAAGCTTCGACCCTCCCCGATTTTGAATGAGTTCGAGATCGAGCCTATCGACGTCGCGAAGTTGAATCTTCCGGAGGCCACCTTGGATCAGGTTGCCAGCGAGATTGTCGCCGATGATCGCGAGCTGCCTGCGCTGCGATCGTTCGAGGTGGCTGGCGGAGCCTCTGTACTGAAACTGCAGGCTGCATGCGGGTTCCTCGCGTTTGCGGAGCTCCGCCTGCGGGCCACAGAACCGAAGAGCAGCACCCTGGGCCTTGATGCGGGGGAGAGCGGCAGCCTTCTCCATCGCGTACTGCAATATTTTTGGCGTGAGACGAAGACACAGGACAATCTGCGATCGATGAGCCTGGCGGACCGCGACGAGATGTTGATGCGCGCAATCGATGCTTCCCTGCCAAGTCGACTGCAGGCGCATGAAGGATGGGATCGCGCATATCTTTGGCTGCAGAAGCAGCGACTGCGTTCCGTGCTCCAACAGTGGCTCGATCAGGAACTGCTAAGGGGACCTTTCGCGGTTGCCGATGTCGAACGCAAAGAGTTGGTCACCGTGGGTCCGCTCACACTAGAGGTCCGTGTGGACCGTGTCGACTCTGTAGGGGATGGCTTATTCTTCGTCGACTACAAGACGGGCGCAAATGTGGATCCCAAGCAGTGGGTGGGAGATCGGCCTGACGATCCTCAGCTTCCGCTTTACACGCTGCTCGCCGAAGCTGAGGAATTAAGGGGCGTGGCCTTTGCGAAAGTACGTGCCGGACACGATATGAAATGGCACGGTTACCAAGCGGAGGAAGGAATTCTTCCACGGTCGAGGACTAACGTTCGGTATATATCCTCTTTGGCTGAGGAGTGGCGTCGGGTTCTTACTCAACTAGCCGAAGACTTTGCTAATGGGAGGGCAGACGTACACCCGAAGAGCTTTGCAGTGAACTGCGCTCGATGTGCGCAGAGGCTTCTCTGCCGGATTGATCCTTCCTCTCTACAGAACACCGCCGACGAAGCTGGTGAAGAAGTGGAGGACAGCTTTGACTAACTTGATTCATTTCCCCGCCACTACGAGTGATGCAGAGGCTCGCACGGCGGCGCTCGATACGAGGGCTTCGTGCATCGTCGAGGCGCCGGCCGGATCGGGTAAGACGGGACTTCTTGTGCAGCGGTATCTCAAGCTGCTTGGAACCGATACGGTCGACCAGCCAGAAGAAGTGCTTGCGATCACCTTCACCAATAAGGCAACCGCCGAATTGCGGGAGCGTGTGCTGGGGCAACTTCAGCGAGCAACGCAGGGCGCGCTTGCGGAAGATGCTTCAAGTTTTGAACGGGAGACGTGGGAGTTGGCGAAGGCAGCCCTCGATCGCAGCTCAGGATTGGGCTGGGGACTGCTGGAGAGGCCGAGCCGATTGAATATTCGCTCTATCGACTCGGTGTGCGCGGAGATTGCGAACTCCTTGCCGTTGCTCTCCGGGGCGGGTGCACCTCGGCAGCCAGTCGAGGATGCTGAACCGCTCTATCGCCTGGCCGCGCGAAGAACACTCCTTGAACTTGGAGGCGAGGATGCGGCCTTGCACGCGGCACTTTGCACCGTACTGTTGCATCGCGATGGCAATCTCAGCGACTGCGAAACCTTGCTGGCGGACATGTTGAGGACACGTGAGCAATGGGGCGAACTTGTGCCCCTTGCACCTAAGACCGCGGACGACGCGGAGCTTGATCGGGAGGTTCGAGCCAAACTGGAACGGTCGCTCGAGAGCGTCGTGTGTGCGGGACTTTCGCGTGCGTTGCGGGCGCTGCCTGCCGGCGTTCTGCAGGACCTGACCTCGTTAGCTGCGCGGCTTGGAATCGAACCTGGACTCGAGGACCATCCTTCGCCGATTGCTCTCTGCTCGGGCAGGCATGATCCTCCAGAGGCAACTGCCGAGCACCTGGATCACTGGGTTGCTCTGATTTGGCTGGTGCTTAAGGCAGACGGAGATTGGCGCAAACGGCACTCGCGTTCGGATATGAAGTTCGAGATCGCGAAGGCGGATGCTGCGAGACTCAAAGAGCTGATCCAGAATATTCAGAGTGACGAACTTCGCGATGCGTTAGCCGGCGTGCTGGAACTGCCGCCAGCGAAGTATCCGGACGATCAGTGGGAGGTCGCGAAGGCGCTGTTCCTTGTGCTGCGACGAGCACTGGCGGAGTTGCGACTGCTCTTTGCGGAGCGAGGCGAATGCGACTTCACGGAGATTGCCCTCTCTGCGCGCGAAGCGCTTCACTCGGACGAAGGCTCCAGCGATCTTGCGCTCTCGGCCGGAGGAACGCTTCGCCACATGCTGGTGGACGAGATGCAGGATACGTCGTCGGGACAATATGAGCTGCTTGATCTGCTCACACAATCCTGGGATGGCCATACGCAAACGCTCTTCCTTGTCGGGGATCCGAAGCAATCGATCTACCTGTTTCGCCAGGCGCGTGTAGAACGCTTTCTTCGCACCATGGAAGACAAAGTGCTGGGCGATATTGAATTGGAATCGCTGCAGCTGACCTCCAACTTCCGTTCGCAGGCAGAGCTGGTCACCAACTTCAATGAGATTTTCGATGCACTCTTTCCACGGCCGGATGACCGGCGTCTACTCGGAAGTGAGGGTATCGATGTTCCGTTCGTGGAAGCGCACGCAGTACGCAATCGTAGCGGCGATAAGGGGGTGGTGTGGCACCCCGAACTAATCGTAAAGACGGATCCCCACAGTGATCATGCGGCCAGGGAGGCTCGCATCATCCGGAGGATCATCAAAGAACGGCTCGCGATGCCGCTGCCCCATGGACGAGATACGGATCAGCAGCGCAAGCCGTGGCGGATCGCGGTGCTCGCGAGGGCCAAAAATCATCTCTCGGTCGTGATCGAAGAATTCAAGAAAGACTACGGCGATGGCCCCATTCCCTATCGCGCCATCGATCTCGACCCGTTGGATGAGTTGCCAGAAGTACTGGATGCGCTTGCACTTACTCGTGCTCTGCTTCATCCGTCAGACCGCATCGCCTGGCTGGCGGTGCTGCATGCGCCATGGTGTGGACTCGGCTTGTCGGATCTTCTAGCGCTTACCGGCGAGGGTGAAGAAGCTGATCCCGGAGCTTCGATCGCGCATCTAGTGCAGACGCGGCGGGCCTTTGTCAGCAAGGAAGGTCAGCGGTTGCTGGATCGCGCGTGGCCTTTGCTGGAGACCGCCGTTGCGACTCTCGGACGCACCTCGCTCGCTACCCATATGGAACGCACCTGGCGCTCGCTGGGCGGCGATCTGGCTTTGTCTCCAGGACGCCGGAAAAACGTGCAGCGCTACCTGGATGTGTTGCGTGACATAGAGACTCGTTCAGATCGCATTGACCTGAGCGTCCTCAAGGGTCGACTCAATAAACTGTATGCCGAACCTGCGTCAGGATCTATCGTCGACGGAAGGTTGCCGGTAGAACTGCTGACAATTCACAAGGCCAAGGGTCTGGAGTGGGACGTTGTCCTCGTGCCGGGATTGGAACGCGGTGGTGGGCAGTCACGCAATGTGCTGCTGAATTGGCTGGAGTTTGACGGTGCAACCGACACCAAAGCTTCCGCAAGCGTTGTGCTGGCACCGATCGGGCAGAAGGGCACACAGAAGGACAGGCTAAGCAGTTGGCTGAGCGGCATCCGTGCTAAGCGCGAGGCGGCGGAGAGTAAACGCGTCTTCTATGTGGCGGCTACACGAGCACGGGAAGAACTTCACCTCTTCGGTGCTGGAAGTCTCACCACAAAAGGCCAGCTTGCCCTGCCTCGCCACGACAGCCTTCTGCGAGCATGCTGGCCGGCTGCCGCGCGACACTTTGAACCGCTTCTCGGAACCGAAGCACCCGCGCTCGAGCGGCAATTGACTGACTCCCTAAACCAAGTTGTTGACGAGGACCTTGCGTTGGCGGCGGCTGCCGAGGGCGTTGCATCCGACCTCGATAAAGGCGTCGCTCCAACGATTGAGAGGCTCCCGCTCAGCTTCGATCCCGCTGCACGATTTCTTAGTGCAGAGGAGCGGCGACTGCCGTATCCCGCTGCATCCGGATTACGCCATACTGTATCGTTTGATCGCCCGGATGGTTCCTTCGCGGTCCGTGCCTTCGGCAATGTGGTGCATCGCTATCTGCAGGTGCTCGCGGAGCGATTGGAGAGGGGAGCGACGTTCGATGAGTTGGTTGGAGAGCTTCCCTCGTGGGCGTCCAGGCTCACGGCGAGCCTGCGCGGCGAGGGGCTGCCGCCGGTGCTCGTCGCGCGCGAAGCTGTTCGGGCACAGAAGGCGCTCGCGTTGACTCTTAGTGATCCGGTGGGCCGGTGGATTTTGTCGCCGCAAGCATCGGCGGCCAGCGAACATGCACTGACGCTGGGAGCGCTCGGCGCACGCGGATTGCGTATCGATCGGATGTTTCTCTCCGGTGCTCAGCCTTTATTGGCCGGAACGAGCCACATCTGGATCGTCGACTTCAAGACCACGCTGCAAGGTTCGCGATCGGACGAAGAGTTTGAAGCCACCGAGATTACAAAGTACAGGGCACAGATGGAGGCTTATGCCTCGCTGCGCCGTGCCCTGCCTGATGGAGACTTGCCAATCCAACTTGGTCTGTTCTATCCGTTGGTGCCGAGGCTTCTCTATTGGTCGAGTGAGCACTTGGAGCAGATCGCCTCGGCTTAGCCGCTTCCTAATTCAGCAATCGAATCAGGGTCGCAGCACATCGTTCGCATTGCTCGCGGCTGACATCAAGATGAGTGACAAGGCGAACGGCGTGCGGCCCAATCGCGCTGCATAGAATGCCTTCGCTCTTCAGGACTGCGACAAGAGCGGGCGCGTCTCCACCATCCCTCAATGTGAAGAAGACGATGTTGGTCTGGACTGAGGGGAGATCGATTTTGGTATTCTTGCAGGTTGCGATTGCGTCGGCGAGCAGACGTGCATTGGCATGATCCTCGTGCAGGCGCAACGGACCTTCTTCAAGAGCGATTAGGCCAGCCGCGGCAAGAATGCCAGCCTGTCGCATACCGCCGCCAAGTGCTTTGCGATAGATGCGAGCACGATCGATGGATGCCCTCGATCCAACAAGAATAGAACCTACAGGCGCGCCTAACCCTTTCGAGAGGCAGAAGTTGACGGTATCGAAACCTCGGGTGAGATCGGCGACGCTAATACCCAGAGCCACGGCTGCGTTGAAGACACGCGCTCCATCGAGATGAGTCGGAAGGCCGGCGTCGGTCGCGCCCTGCCAGATCTCTTCATAGAGCGGCAGCGGCGTAACTGTGCCTCCGGCCATGTTGTGTGTGTTCTCGAGGGAGATGAGACCTGTCGCTGCGCGGTAGTAGATCTTTGGGGCGATGACGCTGCGGATCTGCGACCAAGTGAGGATACCGCGCTCGCCGGCGATGGTCCGAGGAGAACAGCCGGAGAAGGCTGACATCATCGCCATCTCCCAGTCGAGAACGTGGGAACGTGCCTCACAGATAACTTCCTCGCCATGCTGGGTGTGGAGGCGAATCGCGACCTGATTGCCCATGGTTCCCGTGGGAACGAAGATGGCGGCTTCGCGACCGAAGATCTCGGCAGCGCGGGCTTCGAGCCGGTTGACAGTGGGATCTTCCCCGTAGACATCGTCGCCGACCTCCGCAGCAGCCATGGCTGCACGCATCGCGGGAGTAGGGCGGGTGACGGTATCGCTGCGAAGATCAATCACGTTCGAGTATTCAGACAACTTCTTTCCTCCTGGCGCCGCTTAGACTGCGGCACCCATCAATAGGTTTGTGAACACATCATTTGAAAGCAGACGGCCACGAAGGGTGAGTTGCCAGCGGCCGAATTGTTCGATCATGAGGCCATCGCGGATGAGTTCTCTCGCGGCGTCTTCGGTGGGAGTGATAAGTTCGCCCGGAAATTGCTCGCGCAATTCTGCAATACTGAGGCCTTCGTTCATGCGGAGGCCGAGGAAGATAGTCTCATCGAAAGCTTCGCGCTGGAAGATATCGATGGGAACGGAGACGGCTTCGGTTGCTCCATAATGCTCGAGTTCCTCGGGGTTGGCGAAGCGGACAGCGCCGTCGGGGCGCAGCAGCATGGAGTGAGCATCGAGGCCAAAGCCTATATAGGGATCGCGCTGCCAGTACTTACGATTGTGGCGGGACTGGTGAAGGACAGGCGCGAAGTTGGAGATCTCGTATTGTAGGAATCCGTTTCGCGGAAGCCAATCGCAGGCAGCTTCGTAGAGATCGGCAGAGAGCTCGTCGGACGGAACACCGCGGGCATGGAAGCGTTGGCCACCTGCCATCACCTCTCGCCCCAGGCGGGAATCCTCATCGATCTCCAACATGTAAACGCTGAGGTGGGTGAGGCCGATGCTGGTTGCCACGTCGAGCGAATGCTGCCAGCTGTCCGGAGTCTGATAAGGCAGACCGGCGATCAGGTCCGCGCCCACGTCCGCCACGCCAGCTGCCTGGAGGCGAAGGATTTCGTGGATGCAATCGCGCTCGGTGTGGCTGCGGCCGACGGCGGCGCTCTCGCGATCGACGAAGGATTGCACACCCAGGCTGATGCGGTTTACGCCGTGGCGCTGCGCTTCCGTGAGGACGGCGTCAGAGATCTGACCAGGAGCGGCTTCGAGGGTGATCTCCGCGGCCGGCAGGATGTCGAAAGTCTGTCGGAGGGCCGTGAAGATACGACGAAGCTGCTGGGGTTCAAGCAAGCTGGGGGTTCCACCACCCAAATAAACCGTGTCGACGGTTTGCGGAAGGTCTGCGCGCAGCCGTTGGGCGTTTAGGGGAGTGGCAGCAATCTCGTCGCAGAGTTTCGCCACATACGCCTCAATACCCTGCGGGGAAGAGACTCCGGAAGCGAAGTTGCAAAAGCTGCATTTGGAGCGGCAGAAGGGCACGGAGACGTAGACCCCTAGCGCATTATCCTGCGCTGGCAGCGACGACGACATCTTCGGCCTCGCGATTCCCATACATTCATTCTTTCACGCGGCGGTACAGATCAAGCCGACCGCACGGGCGGCAAACCTTCTAGAATGGAAAGAATGGCTGACGAGCAAAAAAAGGCTGCCCCAGGTCCCCAACCGAACAAGGCCGACGCCTCGCGCAAGACCGTGGACGACGATGTAGTTGGGAAGGCTTACGACAGCCGACTGATGCGGCGGCTGGTGCGATATCTCGCGCCATACAAGCTGCAGGTTGCGGTCTCGGCAGTTGCCATTGTGCTCAAAGCAGCCAGCGATGTGCTGGGGCCTTACTTCGTCAAAGTAGCAGTGGACAAGTACTTTGCTCCTACGCATGGGAAGCATTCCTGGCTCGCGGGAAAACTCAGCTCGAGCGCGGTTACTGGCGTCACAGAGATTGCCTTCCTCTATTTGAGCTCACTTGCATTGATCTTCGGGCTCGAGTTCGTCCAGACCTACATGATGCAGTGGACCGGGCAGAAGATCATGTTTGACCTGCGCCGGCAAATCTTTCGCCACATTCAGCAGATGCATGTGGGCTTCTTCGATCGCAATCCGGTAGGGCGACTGGTGACCCGGCTGACCTCCGACGTCGATGCGCTCAATGACATGTTCACCTCCGGCGTGCTGGCAATCTTTGAAGACGTGTTCGTGCTGGCGTTCATCGTGGCCATTATGGTGAAGATGAGTTGGCTGCTCGCGTTGCTCACGCTCTCTGTCATCCCCCTGATTTTGTATGCGACGCACCTGTTTCGGCGCCACGTGCGGGAGAGCTACCGGCGACAGCGCGCGGCGACGGCAAAGATCAACTCCTTTACCCAGGAGTATGTGTCGGGCATGAGCGTGGTGCAGCTATTCAACCGGGAGAAGAGGGCCTTCCGCGATTTTTCTGCCGTAAACGATGAGAACAAGCGAGCTTGGTCGGACGCGATCTTCGCTTACGCGTTGTACTACCCGGTGGTCGAATTTCTAAGCTCGATTGCGATTGCACTGGTGATCTGGCGCGGTGGTATTGCCGTGCTGCATGCGAACCCTGCGCTGGCGGCACATGCTGGCTTCCTTCACCCAGTGGTTACTCTCGGAATTCTGATTGCGTTCATTCAATATGCACAGAGATTCTTCCGGCCGATCCAGGACCTCAGCGACAAGTACAACATTCTGCAGGCTGCCATGGCCGCGTCGGAACGGATCTTCAAGCTGCTCGATACAGAGACAGAGATCAAGACCAGTGCACACCCTGTTCCTGGCAATGGCAGCGGTCGCATCGAGTTTCGAGATGTGTGGTTCACGTATCAGACACTCACGGCGGAGCAGAGCAAACGAGTGCAGACGCTCAACGATGATGAGCTGGGTCGATGTATTGACATTGAATGGATTCTGCGTGGTGTAAGTTTTACGGTTGAGCCCGACGCGACCGCCGCCATCGTTGGCCATACAGGAGCGGGCAAGACCACGATTACAGCATTGATGATGAGGTTTTACGATGTACAGCGAGGCGCGGTCGTGGTGGACGGCGTCGATGTGCGCGAGCAGGATCTTCACCAGCTACGGCGACGGTTTGGCGTAGTTCTGCAGGATCCATTCCTCTTCTCTGGAACAATTGCGCAGAATATTCGCCTGGGCTCCAACTGGATTACCGAAGACGAGGTCGCCAACGCGGCGGAAGAAGTAAACGTCGCGGACTTCATTCGCACTCTTCCGCAGGGCTTTGCCGAACCGGTGCTGGAGCGCGGATCGACGCTATCGACTGGCCAGAAACAGCTAATCAGCTTTGCCCGCGCTCTGGCCCACCGGCCGGGCATTCTGATTCTCGATGAAGCGACTAGTTCCGTCGACACAGAGACCGAATTTCGCGTGAGACTCGCACTGGAGCGGATGATCACAGGGCGAACCTCCGTATTGATCGCGCATAGGCTGTCGACGATCCAGCGAGCCGATACGATCCTGGTGATGCATAAGGGCAAGCTGCGTGAGCAAGGAACACACCAGGAACTGCTTGCCATGCACGGACTCTATTTCAAGCTCTACCAGTTGCAGTATAAGGACCAGGAGTTGAATGCAGACGCTGCAGCGGCGATACCGGCTTAGGAGCGCTGCTCGCCTGCGTCCTCAAGCAGCATAGTGATGATCTTCTCGACTCGGCGCTCGCGGGCCTGTGGCGTCTGGTAGTAGAAGACGGCCATCAGTTGCTGACGACGCTGCAGGGGCGTCAATTTGTCCCAGGCCGCGCGAGCCTTGGGATTTCTACGGAAGACGGCGGCGATAAGTGGCGGAAGCTCGACCTCCGCTTCCATTGTAGAAAGGAGGCGCTCGGCCATTTGCTCGGCGCGCTTCATGCGGGAGGCGTCGGTTTTGGCACTCATGATCCACTTCCCGATCTCCCGGCGGGTGTATTCGGTGAGCGAACCGTACCAGGTGCGAAGGCCAGGTTCATCATCGAGCAGGACGGCAAGTTCGTCAGGAAGTTCGGCGGCCCGCTCCTCGAGATCGGCCTCTAGGTGGAAGTCGGCAGTGTCGCCGAGACGAACCCCGGCTGCCTTTTGCATCACGCGGTTAATGAGCAGATAGAAGCCAGCGCTGGGGTCTGGAAAGAGCGACGTGCGAAAGGCGAAGCCGTTGATTTGGCCGCGTACCCGAAGGCGAACCATCTTCGGCCAGACCTCCTTAGGATCAAAAGGAACTCGGGCAATGACCCAGCCAAGAGCGAGGTTTCCCTGCTCGAGGGCTGCATGAAAGGTTCGGACTCGAGTTGCCATGACGGGACCTCCGATGACCTCATCGTAAACGCAGAGATAGACTGGGTACATCGCTACGAAATCCAATCCGCGAATTTTTCTTTCCGCCGGCGAGGCTTCCGGGGATGCCTACGGCGCGTCCCTGATTGCGACCATACGCGAGCAACTGCCCGAGGCCAGCTTCACCGGGTTGGGCGGTAGCCAGATGGCCACTGCCGGACAGCAGCGCGTAGTCAAAGCAGAGGATGTCGCAGTAATGGGATTGACCGAGATCCTTCGCCATATTCCGCACATCTATGCGAGCTATCGCAAGCTGGTTGCGAGCATTCGACGTGAGCGGCCGGATGTTGCGGTGCTGATTGATTTCCCCGACGTCAACTTCCGTCTCGCGAAGCATCTTCAGCGCGCTGGAATTCCAGTCGTCTGGTTTGTGAGCCCGCAGTTGTGGGCGTGGAAACGCGGTCGGCTGCGGTGGGTGCAACAGCGGGTCGACAAGATGCTGGTGATCTTTCCCTTCGAGGAGACCTTTTACCAACAGCGAGGGGTGGACGCCGAGTTTGTTGGACATCCACTTGCGGTGAACACCGTGATGACTAGCTCGCGCGAGGCATACGCTGCAAAGTTTCATCTTGACTCGGACAAGACCTGGATCGCACTGCTGCCGGGAAGCCGGTGGAAGGAGATCCACGCCAACCTGCCGGCCTTGCATGAGCTCGCTATGAGCGATTTAATCAGTAGCTCCGCGGCATACACAACGTTTGATGGGGACACGACGCGGCAACCTATCGATCCGGCGGCGCACACTCGCTACGAGTTTCTGCTGCCGGTAGCTTCGACGATTGATCACGACGCCTTGCAAAAGTACATTGAAGAGTTGAATGCGGAGCATTTGAAATACTTTGGGCCAGAGGCTTCTTCGCTGCGGTTGACCCTGGTTCCGGATGCGGCCGAGGCGTTATTTCACGCGCGGGCTTCCGTGGTGGCGAGTGGGACGGCGACCGTGCTCGCGGCGATTGTCGGCAATCCATTCGTCGTGGTGTACCGGGTTTCTGCATTGACGTTTGCGCTGGCAAGAAAGCTGGTGGAGTATCCCGAGGAACTCCACGCCAAGCGCGACCTGAACGGGAATCTTCCAGTATCGATGGTGAATCTCATCGCGCAACAAAGGCTGATACCTGAGCTTCTGCAGGGCAACTTTACGGCTGCGAATGTTGCTTCTGAACTCACGTCACTGCTAATAGACGGCCCGGAGCGCGAGCGGCAAATCAGCGGACTGAGTGAGGTAAGGCGGCGGCTGGTTCCAGAGAATGGAGCATCGAACACGTCGCCGATTGCACGGGTCGCCAATACAGTTGTTCGCATCCTGTCGACGGTGCCCGATGAGTAGATCAAGCTCTTCCCACCTTACGAAGCATGCCTTTGTCGCGCTTTTGGCTTTTGCGCTAGGTCCGACCGCAAATGTACGTGCGGCGGCACCGCAGCAGACGCAGATTGACATCACTGGATATGTGATACATGTTGATCTAGACCCGGCGTCGGGAAGGCTAAACGCGACCGCGGCAGTGACGTTTACGCCGCTTGAAGATTTGGATGTTGCGACGTTCGGACTGAACAATGCGCTGAAGATCACCAGCATCATCGACGGTGGGCATGCGAACCTGACGTGCATGCGTAATGCTTCGGATTCAACCGTGAGGGTGACACCCTCAGCTGTAATCTCCAAGGGCAATAGCGTGACTTGGACGTTCACATATGCGGGCGTGCCAACGCTGGCGACGAGTCCTGTGAATGGGAT
>Ga0302150_10000364_pt1 | contig 18765 bp, 13 predicted proteins | sample I_Bog_N1_2_FD_198635 | JGI IMG/M metagenome (GOLD analysis project Ga0302150, IMG submission 198635) | Peat permafrost microbial communities from Stordalen Mire near Abisko, Sweden - I_Bog_N1_2 | ecosystem: Environmental > Terrestrial > Soil > Wetlands > Peat | place: Sweden: Abisko, Stordalen... | reverse complement strand
GGATAGGCCGCGAACGCAAAAGCAGCAAGGCTCGCCAGGAAAAGCCAGAGTGCATCATAGATGCGATTCCATCGATTGTTAGCGGGACCGCTGACCCTGATAGCCATAGAAGCCAAGAGTACACGCCTGCGAAATTGAAGTGGTCAACCTTTGGTTGTAGATTGCTCGATATTTGGTTCATGGGTGGAAACGTTGGTCGGTCGAAGGGTCCAGCTTTTTGCCCATCGATTGGGCGAAGACTTTCGAATTCGCGATCTATAGGATTCTCGGCAGATCGTAACCGGGAGTTGCCATGGCGCGAATCAGCCTGGACCAAAAGCGAGAATCGGCCCTTGCATACCCGGGATGGAGAGTTGTTGGAGCGGCATTCTTTGGTGTTATGTGCGGATACTCGGTTCTGATTCCGTACACTTTCAGTCTGTTTCTAAACCCCCTTGACGCTGCATTTGGCTGGAGACGGGATCAGACCGCGATGGCAATGGGTTGCGTCGCGATCACCGTGGCTCTTTGTTCTCCTATCATGGGCCACCTTCTGGACCGATATGGACCGCGCCGCACGATCTTGCCGTGCCTGTTTGTATTTGGGGTTTCGTTCGCATCCTTGTCTCTTCAGACGGCGAGTCTGCCTCGCTTTTACGCGACATTCGTGTTACTGGGACTTGCGGGAAACGGCACGACGCAGCTTGCATATTCAAGGGCTGTCTCCACCTGGTTCTTTGCTCGTCGCGGCGTTGCTCTGTCCTTAGTGGCTTCCGGGGCAGGGGTCGGCGCGATGGCTTTGCCGGTTTTTGCGGCGTGGTTATTGCGCACGGAAGGATGGCGCGCGACGTATGCGGTGCTTGGATTGTTCGCGCTCGCAATCGGGTTCCCTCTGACGCTGTTGCTGGTTCGGGAGTCCAACGGCCGCTCGATAGCGCGACAGGCTTCCGCCGAATCGATGAGGCTGCTTCCATCCGCTGTATCCAGGCCCTATCGACTCCTGATATTGGCTGTCTTCCTCTACTCTGTCAGTTTCAATGGCATCATTTCCCAATTTTCCGTGCTGTTGACGGACCGAGGGCTTTCGCTGTCCACCTCAGCCAGGGCTCTCTCTGTGATCGGTTTCTTCGGGTTGGCCGGGCGCTTGGTCACCGGTTATCTGCTGGACAAGTTCTTCGCTGCTCGGGTCTCCGTCGTTCTATTGCTCACCACAGTTGCCGGTGTGCTTCTACTCAGTCGCAATTCGGTTTCCAGTGCCTTCTTCAGTGCCGCCATGCTCGGCTTTTCTGCCGGCGGTGAGTCTGATATCACCCCTTACCTGCTTTCCCGGTACTTTGGCCTGCGGAGTTTCTCGACGCTTTACGGGCTTGCCTGGACGGCCTTTGCCCTCGGTACTGCCGTAGGTCCAGTCCTTATGGGTCGACTTTACGCCTCGGTGGGAAGCTATCCCGTCTGTGGTGTTCGGTTGGCCGCCATCCCCGCGTTGCTTTCGTCAATCCTGATGCTGATGATGCCGACATTTCAAGAACACTCTCACGCTGACGGGAGCAGTCTCATCGATTCTCTGAATCTGGCTGTTCCCAAATCATGAACTGATTCATCTACCTACCCTGAGTTTCGAGCGCAGGACCCTTTCCTGTTGTGCCAAGACACACATGCGCTCGGCGGCGGGATTTTGAGAGGCAAAACAATGAAGGCTCTTTTGACTTCGCTCGTCATTGTGATTGTTTTCGCGGCGACGGGAAACCTGGCTGGTGCACAAACGGCGACAACTACTCTGCGAGGTATTGTGAACGACCCAACCGGCGCTGTCCTTGTGGGAGCTACGGTCTCTCTCAGGAACCTTCAGTCGGATTCTGTGGTGACCAAGAAGACGGATGGGCAAGGCGAGTACATTTTTTCACCCATTGAACCCAATCGTTACCAGATCAAGGTTTCCGCGGAAGGTTTTGCCGACCAGTTGAAAGATGCCGAACTTCTGGTCGATCAACCGGCGACCATCAACTTCTCTTTATCGATCGTAGGGTCTTCCACAACACTTGACGTGAGCGCCTCGGCGCAGACGCTCAACGTGACCGATGCGACAATAGGCAACTCTGTCGGCAACCAGATGATTGAGGCGCTACCGATGGAGGGAAGGAACGTTCCTGACTTACTGAGCGTTCAGCCGGGAGTGCTTTATCTGGGCAGAGTCATTAACCAGAACAACGATAGCCGCAGTGGTACTGTTGCAGGAGCTCGCTCTGACCAAAGCAACGTCACCCTCGATGGTCTCGATGACAATGACCAGACCAATGGATACGCATTCACGGGTGTTTTGCGATCTACGCTGGATTCCACGGAGGAGTTTCGCGTAACCACTACGAACGCGAATGCGGACGCTGGGCGCTCTTCAGGAGCGCAGGTGAGCCTGGTCACCAAGAGCGGGACAAACAAATATCACACCAGTCTTTATGAATACAATCGGAACACGATTGCCACCGCAAACAACTGGTTCAACAAGCAGGCGCAACTTCGCGAAGGCTTACCGAACGTTCCAGGAAAGCTCATTCGGAACACCTTCGGCGGCACCGTAGGTGGTCCTATTTTGAAGCAGAAGCTCTTCTTCTTTTTCAACTTTGAGGGCCAGCGAACGGCTGAGAATCAGCAAGTAACAAGCATCGTGCCCACCGCCAGTTACCGGGCGGGCAATCTCATGTATCTCTACGATAGCTCGTCTGGCGCCACGGCTCCTGCGACTCTGGCGCCCGACCAAGTCGCGAAGCTGGACTCGCCTTGCACGGGCAACGGTGTATGTCCGTGGGGTCCAGGGCCCAATCCAAATGTTCTCAGCTTCTTCAAGCAGTTCCCGGTAAACAACGGATTCACCGAAGGAGATGGGTACAACCTCGGCTCCTATAGCTTTTCATCCCCGGCGCCGGGTTCCCTCAACACGTCCATTGTGAAACTCGATTACGCAATCAATGATAGGCAGCGCATCTTTCTGCGGGCCAACCTGCAAAAGGATGCACAAAAGGGTATTGAAAACTTTCCCGGGCAACCATCCTCTACCGTGCTTGAAGACAACACGAAGGGACTCGCTGTTGGTCATACCTGGAGCATCCTGCCCAATCTGGTAAACGACATTCGCTATGGATATATACGGCAGGGTTACAGCTCGCGCGGAATCGGAAGTGGCGACTACGTTGATTTCACCGGCTTGACTCCGTTGCAGGCTGAGACGCGAAGCATTGTCGTCCATGTACCGGTGAATAACATCGTGGACAACCTAACCTGGACTAAAGGAGCCCACACGATCCAGGCCGGAGCGAACTGGAGATTAATCCACAACAATCGAGGCTCTGATGCGAATTCCTATAATTCAGCAAGTCTGAATCCGGGAACCATGGCGGGGAATGCGCCGGATCCTGCAACGATTGGCGAACCCAGCGTGAACAGTGGTTTCACCAATTCTTATCTGTTTGCCTACACCTACCTGGTGGGGTCCGTTACCAAGCAGACGAACATCTATAACTATCAGGTGGCAAAGGGCGGTCACTCAGCAGATCTTCTGCCGGATGGAACCTTCATCACCCGGCATTTCAAAGCAAACGAGTGGGAGGGATACCTTCAGGACTCATGGCGTCTTCGGCCAAATCTCACTCTCACCTATGGGCTTCGCTATACGTTACTGCAGACGCCTTACGACACGAATGGCCAGCAGATTGCCACGACGGTGGATACACACGATTGGTTTCTCAAGCGCGGACAAGCGGCTGCGCAAGGCCAGATCTACGAGCCCAACCTGGAGTTCACGCCAAATGGCCATGCCAACGGTAAGCCCGGCTACTGGCCGGCACAGAAGACCAATTTCGCACCCCGAATCGCTATCGCATACGCACCCGACAGTAAGACGTCAATACGCGCAGGAGCTGGCATCTACTACGACCATTTCGGGCAAGGGATTGTGAACACGTTTGACCAGTATGGTTCCTTTGGCCTGAGCACAAGCCTCACCAATCCATCCGACGTATACACGCCGGAGACCGCACCGCGCTTCACGGGTGTTCGCACGCTCCCTGGGATCGATGTGGGCCCGCCCCCTCCGTCGACTGCCACCTTCCCATACACACCGCCGGAAAACAGCTTTGCCGAATCATTCACGATAGATAACCACTTGAAAACGCCTTATTCGGAGTCCATTGATTTCTCCGTTCAACGAGAGATTCCCGGTGGTTTCACGTTGGAAGCAGCCTACGTGGGACGCCAGGGAAGGCACCTGCTTCAGGAAGTTGATCTCGCCGAGCCGGTCAATTTCGTCGACACCAAGTCCGGAATGGATTACTTTACCGCCGGCACGTTGCTTTCAAAGCTAGTGGATGCGAACAAAGGCGATCCTAAGGCACAGGTCAAGGCAATTCCCTACTGGGAGAACCTGTTCCCCAATCTGGCAAGAGACGGCCAGAGCGCGACCCAGTTCATCTACAGCAACGAGTGGTCGCAATACCGCTACACGACGGGGGAAACCACGGCCACGGCGGATATCGACTTCTTCTGCATTTACGGGTGCCCTACAGACGCGCAGGGAAATCCCATTTCTCACTTCTGGCAAAATCAGTTTGCGACCCTGTATGCCTGGTCATCGATCGGCTCAAGCTACTATAACGCTGGGCAACTTACCCTGCGTCATCCCTTGAGTCACGGAGTACAGTTCGATCTTGGATATACGCTGTCAAAATCAATCGATATGGGTTCAGACGCAGAACGAGCCAGCGAAGCATCCTCAAATGGCTCATTCAGTGACATTCTCAACTCTTGGAAGCCATCCTTGAATCGCAGTGTTTCGGACTTTGATACAAGGCACTTGATCACGCTTGACTTGGTGTACCAGTTACCAATTGGCCATGGCAAAGTGCTTGGCGGATCAACAAACCGGCTGGTGGATGCAGCGATTGGGGGATGGCAGTTCTCCGGGCTCACCCGATGGACGAGCGGTTTGCCGTTCAGCGTTCTTGAACCGGGGTGGTCGACAAACTGGCACATTCAAAGCTATGGCGTACAGACCGGGCCTGTGAGGGTCCACAAGCACCTCGACGCCAATGGCGAACCTCAGGTTTTCGAGAACATTACCACCATCAACAACGGAATCATTGGCGAAGGCAATCCGATTCGTCTCCCTTATCCGGGCGAAGCCGGAGAGCGAAACAACTTCCGAGGTGATGGCTATTTTGGCGTCGATTCCGGATTGAGCAAATCCTGGAGTCTATGGGAGGGGCAGACCTTGAAGTTCTCCTGGGAAGTTTTCAATGTGACAAATTCCGTGCGGTTCGATACCAATCCCAACTCTCTGGGCAACAACCTGACCACCGGCTCTCTCGGCATTTACAATGCCTCGTTGACCGCGCCGCGAGTTCAACAGTTTTCGCTGCGCTTTGCTTTCTGAGACCGCGAGCAGTTCGCATTCGAGTGCCACTACAGAATAGTTCAGGCATTGGCGAACAGGATGGACTGTTGAACAGCCAGTCCTAAACGCAATAGCAGCTTCTCACTTAAACCAGATTGAAGGAGTCAAGAACTGTGGCCCACATTCAACTTCCAGACGGACTACCGGGCATTCGCGGACCAATGGCCTTTCGGCCTGATACAGCGAAGCCTCTCAACGAACTCGCGCAGGCACTGTTATTTGCCCCAAACAGTCTCACAGCCGCCGAACGCGAATTGATCGCTACCTACGTCTCCTATCTGAATGACTGCTTTTACTGCCAAACAGCGCATGGGGCGATTGCTGCTGCTCATCTGGATCAGGATGAGGAACTGGTGAAGAGAGTGAAGGCTGATTTCAGGCACGCCTACATCTCAGAGAAGTTGAAGGCCTTACTGGTTGTCGCCGGGAAGGTGCAACGAGGCGGCAAGCATGTGACCAGTGAGGATATCGAAAAAGCACGCGACGTTGGAGCAACAGACGTTGAAATCCATGACACGGTGCTTATCGCCGCTGCTTTTTGCATGTACAACCGTTACGTCGACGGCTTGGCAACCTGGGCCCCAGAAGACATGGACGGCTACCGGCAGCGAGCCAGAAGAACCGCATCGGCAGGCTACGTGACCGCCAGCCATGACTATCTGTATCCCAAATGAAAAGGGCTTCAGTTCATTTCTATTGTAAGCGTACGCCGATCCCCTCTTGAATGAGGCGGTGGCTGTGTGCTTTTTGGATAGGGACTGATTTGAGAGGTGTCCACTTATTTTTAGTGGACACTTCGGGGAGTGTCTTTCAGGAGGCTATGGCTGAGTTGCCTGGGAGGGACTCAGCGAGGTTCCAGGCAGGAGTTCTTCGATTCGGTTGATGGGATGTTCGGCGATACGGGCGAGCACTTGGCGCAGGTACATTTCCGGGTTGAGTTTCGCAGAGCCGATGAGGCTATAAAACGTGGCTGCGCTGTTGTCAATCTCCAGTCTACCGTCTTCGAAATGGCAAGTTAGGGCACGCCAGTTCGGGAGGGCCAAGCGCATCGCGCCGGCGGTCTCACTCTTGGTAGAGTGAGATCGCGGGGTCTTATCCATTCAGTTTCGCAATGCTTCCAGCGGTGGCTTGGTGCGTGGCTTACAGACCTCTCGTCGCAAGTCGGCAGGCTTGTCCGGCGTTCCATCTGTGCACGGTCCTGGAAGCAAACGCCGAGCACACATCAACCGAACGGTCGGGCGGAGGCGGAGGCGATGAACACAGTCGTCACCGGCGGCACAGGTTCCGGCGCGGTACTCTTCCGGTCGTTTCCGCAGGAGGTGGCCGATGCCTTCGCAAAGGTTAAAAGCGGCGAGCGGATTCGGGTTCGAATGCGAAGACCGTCAATGCCTATGCCTGGTTTGACAATGAGTGGCGGGAGTCTTTGTCGAACGAATCGCCAAACCCGAAGGCCCAGCGTGCGAGACGAGGAGCTTTCTCTCTCAGTACAAGGGGAAACGCAATCTGCTCTTCGAAAATACGAGCGCTCCCGTTCCCTTTAGGCACTCCTTGCCGGCGAAGGAGACGCGTAAGTCTGTGGCACCGCTTTCGGCGCATTCTCGGCGATCCGACTTACGGTGAAATATTGTGGGGTGTCGCCCCGGGAGGCCGCGTGGCACACTCTCTGGCCGAGTCGATCGCTGATCCGCAGTTCGTCACCATGCTCGATTGGTTCAATATCGGCTCAATGATTACAGTTGGAATCCTAAGCACCCAGACTGCTCGTTTCGGAACTCGAAGGACTGGCTGGAGAATCTGCAGCCTGATCGCTTTCGAAGCAAACGCCGCGGCTTGGAGGTCCGATGTGCAATGTACGGATGATTCGAACAGCGTATGGTCTGATGTCTATTCCTGTGGAATGAGCCGTCTATTGTGAGAACTCCAGGATGGTTTCGACGTCGGCCAAGCAACGGTGCTGTCACTGCCGGTCGGAGAGGATCATCCGGATGGCTCCTTTGATCCAAGAGCCTTGGGAACCCGGTCCGGCGCCAGTTCTTGATTTGGCTCCATAACTGGAAAAGCGCTGTAAGTCTCGAATTGATAGTTGGCGATTGTGTGCTCACCGAAATCCACCAGCATCGGGGAGTGAACCGGGGTTAGCGCTCTTCACCCCGGTGCGTTTTTGACTGGATCGATGCTCTGACCGAGAGGCATCGATCCAGCTTTGGGATGTTGACATGGGGGTGCGTCAGCGTTGCAGTTTCAAAGCGAACTGAAGGACGCGCGGCGCCTGCGCCTCAGTGACCAGGCCGAAGGCTGGGGAGTTCATGTCGAAAACGGGTGGGATCAGATTGACATGGTTTGTCAGGTTGAAAGCTTCGGCCCGGAACTGCAGTTTTGACTTTTCACCAAACGGGAAGGTCTTGTCGAGCGAGGCATCGAGAGAGCCGTAGGCGGGGCCGTTGACGCTGTTTCGGGCTTCGTTCCCGAACTGGCCGGCGTCTGCGACCGGGTCAAGCCGCTGGAAGGCGGAGGGCGAAATCCATTGTGAGTGGGAGTGAGGCGCGCCCTTGTTGGGATCGCCGACGACATTGGGGCGGTCTCCAAACATTCCCGAGACACCGGGGTGCGGTGCCTGCAGGGAGACGTTCGCCGAGTCGTAGACGGTGAACGGAGTGCTGGAGTTTACTGCCAACAGGGCGCTGAATTGCCAGCCATCCAGAGCAGTACGGGACAGGCCGGTGAAGTTGCGCGCGAACGGAACAGTGTAGGTCGCGCAGCCGGCGAAGCGATGACGCGAATCGAAGAGCGAGCGTCCATGTTCAGCGGCGAGATTCTGGTTGTTTTGGGGAATGTCAAGTTCCCCAAGGACCATCCACGGAGCCGGACCGGACATGTGAAGGCTGGACGAGTAGTCCAGATCCTTGGAAAAGGTGTAGGCCAGGGTGTAGTTCAGATCGGGAGTACCGCGCCGCGTGAGCGAGACTTGAGCGGAGTGGAAGGTGGAGTTTGCATTTCCTTCAACCAAGCCGGCGGTGCCCAGTGTGCAGGTGCCGGTCGTCAGGGTACAGCCGGAGTAGAGCCGACGCCGAGGGGAGTTAGCGAAGGTTGCACCGGGTTGATAGACTGCGGGATTCGCTTCGACCAATCGCGGCAAGCGAGTTCCCTTTGAACCGATGTATCCGATGGAGAGGTTCTGTTTACCCAAACTCTGGTCGACGGTAAGATTCCAGTCCTGCGCATAGGGCGGCTTCAAGTTGCGATCGATGGTGAAGGTGGACGCAGGTAAAGCGAACTGACCAGGTGCGAACGGGTTGGTTACGGTACCGAGCGGGTTGGCGTAGTTGATCTTTGCGTATCCGGTAAGAGTGCGTACCACCGTTTGCCCCAATGCGCTGCTGGTGGCGCGGAACGGCATGCCCACTCCGTTCAGCAGTTCGTCGTAGAAGATGCCGTAGGCGGCACGGATCACCGTGCGGCTGTTGCCTAGCGGGTCCCATGCGAAGCCGACACGGGGAGCGAAATCTCCCTTGAAGACGGGGGCAATGGTGTCGGGTACACCGGAGTCGCCGGGAAAGAGAAGGCCGTTTGGAGCGCCTGGGTAGACGGTGGATTGGTGGCCCGGCGCAAACTCCATCATGCGATTGTGGATATCTCGGAACGGCGTCGTGATCTCGTAACGCACGCCGTAGTTCAGCGTAAGGGTCGAGCTGATGCGGTACTCATCCTGTGCGTAGGAGCCCAGCTCCCAGCCACGCAGGTCGCGCGTGAAGTCGCCGCCGGCCTGGGTGAATATATCCGGCTTACCCAGCAGGAAGTTGGCCAGGGAGTTGTTGGTGTAGCCCTGAGTGGTAAAGGAAAATGTTCCCGAAGCGAAGTTCGACTGGTAGCCGTTGATCTGAGTCCGGCGGAACTGTGTGCCGACGCTGGTGACATGCTTGCCCTGTGTGTGCACCAGGTTGGCGCTGAAGGCGTAGTCGTTCTGGACAGAGTCACGCGGGTTGATGATCGGGTCACCCACGTTGGAGTAGCCCTGGGTCATGATCAGCGGCGCGCCCGTTGCCGAAGCCCATGTGGAGGAGTATCCAAAGCCGAATGCTTCGGGGGAGAAGCCGGAGGTTCGCTTGTCGAGAACAATATGGCTCTGAAAGAAGCTGACGTTCGCGGTGAGTACCGTGTACGGAGAAAAGGTGTGCGTCTCGGTCAAACCGCCCAGATGCGTGTTTGCGTAGTAGCCAACGGGAAACCCTGGAACATCAGCTCCGAGTTCCGAATACGGGCTGTCGAGTTCCATCGTCGAGTAGCTGTAACGGGCGCTCAGAACATCCGCGCTCCGCAGCAACCAGTCTGCCTTTATTCCACCTTGGTCACTGTTGTTCTTGCTCAGGTTTGTGGTTTGGGCGAGGTGCGGATTTTCCGGCGTGTTGGGAACGGGAAAGAACTGGAGGTATTTGGCTGTAATCGGGTTGATCTGAGCGGAGAGATCGTTGGAGAAGGGCGCTCTTGAGGAGTTCAGGAGAATGGGGGCATCGGCGGAAAAGTCGCCATTTCGTTCCGCCACCGTAGGCACCACCACTCCATGCGTGATGTCCTGATGGTCACGGAGACCTTCGTAGTAGGTGAAGAAGTAGGCACGGTTCCGGATGAGGTGTCCGCCGATGGTGCCACCGAACTGATTTTGCTTGAGGGCTTCCGTCCGCGGTGCGAAGTAGTTGTTGGCATTGAGGGCGTCGTTGCGCAGGAACTCATAGAGAGTCCCGTGGATTTGATTGGTGCCGGACCGGGTGACGATGGTGGTGATGCCGCCGCTGGTTCCTCCGAACTCAGCCGGTGCGGTCGTGGTCAGAATGCGGAACTCAGCCATCGAGTCGGCAGGCGGCCGATACGCGTACCCCCCGTCCATGCGGTTGATGTTACGCATTCCATCGACGAGGAAAGTATTGGACTCCGGACGCATGCCGTTGACTTCATAGTTTTGGCCGACTCGACGGAAGTTGCCCATCACCATCAAACCCGCGGAGGTCGGACGTACTCCCGGCTGGAGGATGCCGAGTTGGGCGAAGGAGCGTCCGTTGAGCGGCAGATTGGCTATCTCTTTTTCGCTCACCACCGCGCCTTGCGCGATTTCATTGGTTTGCAGTCCGGCCGCTTCGGCGCTTACTTCAATCGTCTGCTGGGTGGTGGCAGGAACAAGCTGAACGACGATCTGTGACTGGTTTCCGACATCGAGATGTATCTGCGAGTCCACCCAGGTTGCAAAGCCTGGCGACCGTATTTCGACCCGGTAGTCGCCGATAAACAGCTCTTGAAATGAGAACTCGCCATGGTTGTCGGAGCGCTCTGCGTGCTGTTGGCCTGTGCCGGCCGAGGTGAGGATGACGTCGGCGCCCGCTACGACTGCCTTGGTGCCATCCGTAACCACGCCCCGCAAAGAGGCGGTTGCGCTTTGACCCATGGCTGCGTGGTGCAGAACAGTGAAAGTAACCGCGACAAATATATACACAACAATGCGTTTCATCTAAGGCCTCGTGTCAATGATTTGGTCAACTCGCATGCTACCTGTTCCGCGCGCTGCGCACATCGATATAAGGTTGCACTCAAAGACCGCACTTAGGGTGGATAGTGGCGCCATCCTCACGCGTTCACACTTCTTCCGTGCAGGGCGGCGGCTCAACATGGTCCAATCGGTGCGATGGACAGCGTGCCGTTGAAAGTGGATTCACGGCGTCTGAGAATTCGGCCAATATGCGGCGTACCGCCTCTAGCCGAACGGCCAACTATCGCCAGCAGGTCAAAGCATGTGTTCCGATCAGAAGGCGAATGCTCGCACGCGACCCATTTTTTGAGAATTCCATCCTTAGAGGGGAGGTGAATTCACGCGGAATTTCGCGTCCCTGGAAATGGGCAACTACCCATTACCGGAAGCCGAGGGAGCGAATCTGAGATCTCTGCCCTCCTTTGCTGGGCTGCTTCAGTGATAGCCACCTGCTTAGGACACAGATCAGCGCTCCATCGAATTACGAGCGAGGCAGAGGTTCTGCGCGATGGGGCCGAATTCGACGCCGAACGTCCACGGAGTGCAAACGCTTATGGCATCGAGACCATCTAGGGAAACGCCTTCGACGCCATTGCGCGGCCCGAATCCTTCTCGCTCCTGCACCTGAACCCGCCATCCGACTCGGAGACCGGCTCCATCGCCAACCGGCGTATGGAAGCTGTGTCTCTGGAACGTGCCTGCCGCTGGCTCACAATGGAAGGCGTCCTCATCCTCGTGGTCCCGTTCGAACGCTTGCACGACTGCACCGACATCCGAAGTTCCCACTTTGCCAGTCTGAACGTCCTTCGCATGGCCGACCCCGATTCGGTCGAATACCGGCAAGTTGCGATATTTGGCCTGCTGCGCGGCGTCAGAGGTGCGGCCGTTAAGAACAATGAGGGCCTCCCATGTTTAGCTAGGTCACGTGAAACACTCAAGCGAATACGGTGCTGAAACTGAAATTCAGAATGGCACAGAGATGAAGAGGCCTATCAGCGGACCGATTGTTGATTCAGTCGCAAGCCCGCGGTGAGTGAAAGAAGGAAGCGACTTTCTTATCCACCTTCCCAAACCCCGTTTCCGTTTGTTCAAGCATGAGGGGAACTCAGGACACATACAGAAAAGGTGGACTGGCAATTCATCTTCAGTTGCGCGTCTACAACCTGCTCCCGCTACCCCGACCACTCGCGGTACAACAACGATGCGCTCAAGGAGACGCGTGCCTGAAAGACGTGGGGGCCCAGGAATGCCCTCCAGGCCAATCGCAAAGGCCCGTAGAGACCCGCCAAGACACCAATTCAAATAGATTTCAAAACAAAGAGAACACAAACCGCCGGGAATCCAACGACTTGCGGCTTCAATGATCTCCTAAAACTATTTATCTAGATTTTTGTCCTCCGGAATGGAGAAGACACGGTTGGCCTCGATTGATAGTCTGCACACTCAGGTCACGCGTTGAGGAACTGTCTTCCCCTTATGAGCAAAAACAATCGAAACATCCCTGCGGCAGAGAGCCGAGTCTCTCGCTGGCTTCTCCACGGCACATGTTTGTGGTGGGGCGTCCTTGCTCTCCTGGTTCTTTCGACGGTTGCTCCGGCGGGATGGGCGCAGGTCAGTTCGCCGCCACCGGTGCAACCTGTCCTGCTGGATAGAGCGAAAGAGACAAGTCGCGGAGGCTCGCAAACCGCGGGCGTCTTTGCGCCCGTTCTGGATTCTGAAAAACGTCCGATTACCGCGGGCGGATTTGTGAAGGATGGGCCCGTGATCTTTATGGATATCGCCAAGGAAGCGGGCCTTACCAGTTGGCACCACCAGATGGGAACACTGGAGAAGACGTTTCTCATCGAGGCTACGGGATCGGGCGTTGGGCTGTTGGACTACGACAACGACGGCTGGCTGGATATTTACCTGGTGAACGGCTCAACCTACGAGGCCATGAAGGGAAAAGCGGAGGCGCCGCGGGCAGCATTGTTCCACAACAATCATGATGGAACTTTTACTGACGTAACGGTCAAGGCAGGCGTAACGAATGAGCGCTGGGGTTATGGCGTGGCCATCGGGGACTATGACAACGACGGCTGGCCAGATATCTTCGTCTCGAACTTCGGCAAGAACAGGCTGTATCACAACAACCATGACGGAACATTTACCGACGTGGGAGAGAAAGCCGGAATCACGCTGGGCAACTGGTCAACCGGGGCGACTTTTGGCGACTATGACGGGGATGGTCGTCTCGACCTTTTCGTGCCGGGCTATGTTCACTGGGATATGAACAACCCTCCCATACCGGGCTCGAAGATGATGGGCTATTTCAATTGCTCCTTTCGTGGCGCCAACACCATGTGCGGGCCACGCGGACTGCAGGGCGAGCCCGACCATCTTTTTCATAACGATGGCAACGGTACCTTCTCGGATGTTAGCGAGAAGGCGGGCGTAAGTGATAAAGACCATTACTTCGGGTTTACCGGCGTCTTTGTGGATCTCAACGGAGATGGCAAGGTGGACCTTGCGGTGACGGATGATTCCACGCCCAACTATCTGTACCTCAACAACGGGGACGGAACCTTTGAAGACGCCAGTTTCTATTCAGGCTTTGCCCTGAACCAGAACGCGCTGGAGCAAGCGGGTATGGGGCTGGCAGTAGGGGATACGAGAAATAACGGCCTACTTGACATGTATACGGGGACTTTTTCGGATGACTACAAGCCGCTCTTTCAGGGGAAAGGCGATGGCATCTTTACGGAGATAAGCTCTCGCATTGGCCTGGCTGCACCGACGTACCCATTTCTTACCTGGGCCACGGAGTTCATCGACTACGACAATGACGGCTGGAAAGACATATTCCTCGTCAACGGGCATGTGTATCCGCAGGTGGATCAGCATGACTGGGGTACCTCTTACGCGCAGCGGCCATTGCTGTTTCACAACGTTGGCAAAGGGACGAAGTTTGAAGAGGTTCCCCCGGTTTTGGGAACCGGGCTGGCGGAAGTTCTGCGAGGAAGAGGAGCGGCTTTTGGCGATTTGTTCAACGATGGAAAAGTCGATGTGGTGATCAACAACATGGACGGTGTTCCATCGCTGATGCGTAACGTAAATTCGGATCGACATCACTGGGTTGGACTGAAGCTGATTGGCGGGCCCAAGAGCCCGCGCGATGCGGTCGGCGCCACCGTGTATTTGACATCTGGCGGGATTCGCCAGCGCGCGGACGTGATGAGTGGCGGAAGCTATGAGTCGTCAAACGACCAGCGGCCTCATTTCGGTTTGGGAGATGCGACGACGGTCGATGCCGTGGAGATTCACTGGCCGAGTGGATTGAAGGAGGCAGTCTCGCTGCCTGCAGTGGACCGCTTTTTCACGATTGAAGAAGGCAAGGGAGTAGTGCCGGGAAACTATGACGCGCCTGCAATTCCCGCAGCACAGCGAGCAAAGTAGACGAAGTGTGGCAAGGGACTCGAATGCCCGTAGGTACTCGACTGCGGGGTGCCCTTGCGAAGGGATTGAAGGAGATTTCCGATGCGGTTGAGTTGTTTGAGGAAGGTCCCTGTGAGTACGTACTCAAGCCAGCCTGGTCTGGCGCGCGGCCTTGGTGCTGCGGTGATTCTGGCGGTGGTCGCGCTGGCATCTCTGCTGCCTTTTCCGAAGGCGGTTCGCGCCTATGCCGGACAGAATCCTGCGTATGGAAGCACTGACCCTGCGGTGCAGGAATCGCAGCGCAAGCAGTACGCCGACAAGGTTGGGCAGAGCTACAACTTTGCCTTCGGCAGCGGAAAGATTTCCGTGCCGGGAAATGGCGCGGTGGAGGGCGGCACGTTTCTGCAGCCCGAGGCGTTTCCAGATGCAACTTACTGCGGGCATTGCCACAAGGAGGCCTATCACCAGTGGGAGCAGTCGCTGCATCGGAATTCGTTTCGCACACCGTTTTACCGCGCCAGCGTGAACATTCTGATCAACACAAAGGGGATTGAGTTCTCGCGCCACTGTGACAGTTGCCATAACCCGGTGGCGGTGCTGGCTGGGGGCTTGACGCAGAATTCCGTTGTAGACCGGAAGTTCGATCAGGATGGGCTGACGTGCATGACCTGCCACTCGGTCCAGCGGGTGCAATCGACGCTGGGCAACGGCGGTTATGTAATGGGAGTTCCCTCAGTGCTGGTGGACGAAAACGGCAAGAGGATGCCGGGCATTCCGCCGGATTCAGAGATATTGGCGCATCTGGATCGGCACTCGAAAGCGGTGATGCGGGATCTGCTGCACACGCCGGAATTCTGCGCCGCGTGCCACAAAGCGAACCTACCGAAGACCTTGAATGAGTACAAGGAGATACGCGCATTTACCACGTTTGACGAATGGCAGAATTCGAAGTTTTCGCAGCGCAACCCACTTACGTTTTACCAGGGAGACTTCACGACCTGCCAGGGGTGCCACATGAAGCGTGCTCCGAACCTGCTGCCGGAGCCGGGGGCCAAGGACGGCACGTTTGTGTCGCACCGTTGGCCAGCAGGCAACTCGGCTGTTCCGTACTACTACGGGTTCGGTGAGCAACTGGAGAAGACGGTTGAGTTTCTGAAGACCGGAAACTACTTGAATGTGGACATCTTCGCGTTGCGCAAAGCGAGCGATGGGAAGATGATTGCGCCCCTGGGAACGCAGCCGTTCCATCTTGATGCAGGGGAATCGGTCGAGGCGACTGTGGTGATCCAGAACAAGAACATCGGACACTCTCTGATTCCGGAAGTGCGCGATTTGTATGAGGCCTGGGTTGAGTTCATGGTCACGGACTCTGAGGGCAAGGAGATTTATCACAGCGGATTCATCAAGCCGGATGGAATGCTGGATGAGCGGGCACACAGCTTCACCAACAGGCCGGTAAACACGAGCGGCTTCTTTGTGGATAACCACAAGGTGTGGACAATCCACTCCGTTGCCTACGACAACAGTATTCAGGCCGGGCGCTCGACGATGGTGAGGTACGAGTTCCAGATTCCTGAGAATGCCCATGGGGAGTTGCGCGTGACGGCCCGGGTGAACTACCGGCATCTTCGTCAGAGCTATTTGAACAACGTGCTGGGGAAGGATCATCCGCTCTACCCAATCGTGCAACTGTCGGCGCGGACACGGACGCTGAACGTTGGAGGGAACATGCCGGAAGCGGCTGAAGCGAGCGACAATCCGGAGTGGATGCGCTGGAACAATCTTGGTATCTCGTATCTGGATCAGGCGCAGTACGCGGAGGCGGTTCACGCCTTTAACGAGGTGGTGAAGCTGCGGCCCGACTATGCGGATGGATATACCAATATTGGACTGGCCAATATCAGCTGGGAGAAGTTCGGTTCCGCGCGCTCGGCGATTGAGACCGCGCTGAAGCTGAGTCCTGAAAGCGCGCGTGCGACGTTTTACCATGCGCTGGTGGAAAGGCGGGACGGACAGACTGCTGCGGAGATTGAGGATCTGAAAAAGGTGGTGGCCAAGTTCCCTCAGTCGCGGGATGCGCGGCGGGAGTTGGGCATCTCGTTGTATCAGCAGGAGCGGCTTGAGGAGGCGCAGGAACAGTTTGAGGCGCTTCAAGCTATCGACCCGGACGACGTTGCCGCGCATTACAATCTCTCGCTGGTTTACCGGCGCAAGGGGATGAAGGAGAAGGCCAAGGAGCAGCTTGCCTTCTTCCGGTTGAAGAAGGTGGACCCAGGCGCGCCAACTTACTCGCAGGAATTTCTGCGGCAGCATCCTGAGATATCCAACGAGAGCAAGCTGTGGCATGCGCATTCAGATCTGGAGCATGGGGGCATTGCCGATGCAACGGCGCAGGGTGGGGGCCAGCAGTGAGGTTTGTGACGAGAACAGTGGGCTGGATGGCGGCATTGGCAATTGTGGGTTGCGTGCTGTTGCCGGGTGAATGCCGTGCGCAAGCGAAATGCCCATGGTTGAATGCCGCAACGGCTGCAGGATTCCTGGGCGGCGATGTGCAGGTGGCGGTGGCTGCGCCCAAAGAACCGGTTGCGGGGGCGAAATCAGATTCGAGCACGTATCAGGCGGACCAGGTGCGGATGGACCGGTTTGACGTCTCCTGCGAGTTCACGCGGAAGGTGGATTCAGGGTCGTACACGCTCTCAATTGCTGTGACGACCATGCCGGAACCGGCCAGGGAATTTGCAGCCATGTTGCAACAATGCGCAGGGGCCACGATTCCGATTCGCGGCGTGGGAAATGAGGCCTTCCAATGTGTGCGTGCCAGTGGTGAGCCTGCGAATGCTGGCGGGCAGGAGCAAGTGATCGCACGTGTTCGCGACCGTGCGTTCTTGCTGAAGATACGACGCGCGGCTGCTGCGGGGGCGTCGGCCGAGTTGCGGAATGATACCCGGAACATCGCGGAACAGGTGGCGGGGAGTTTGTTCTAGGGGATTGCGGCTTGTACCTCAAGGACGACGCGTGGGCGAACCGCCTGGTGGCATAAGCAGGGGTGTTGAGCAAGGACGCGACGAGTGGGCGTGCTGGAGCGCGGGCGGCTGGATTTGGGGATGTGGATGCGGCCGAAGGCGTGGTTTATGAGTACGCGGAAAACGAAGGAGCTGGCTAAGGGGTGAGGGGGATCGAGTTGCGTTCGATTGCGATCTTGGCCACAGATTGCCCTTCTTCAGAGCACATAGGAAGAACGATGCGCGGATTGCTTTCACAACACAGACTACGAATGGGCTAGGACTTGATCCTCCCTGGATAACTGCGCCAAAATCGGTTGGAGATTTCGGCTTTCTAACCCGCGAAAGGTATGCTTTGCGAGATTGATCACACGATTGCTGAGTGAAGTTCTCTCGTTGAGCACGTTGGCCAGTTTGCCTTAAACGAGTACCATGCGCGGGACGGTCGGCGGACACGAGCCGACCTATCAGGACTGGTCGCATTCTGGCCGGGGATTCTCGCCACCCTACCTGGGGCGACTGAACCCCGTCCAGTTGCAACCGGAATTGCGGGATGCGGTGAATGCAATTCGCGCTGGACAGATTACCGGCGCTATTCGCACGCCAAGTGGATTTGCCGTTCTCACCATCTTGCCACAGGCTCCGCTTCCGCAGGATATTACGGATCGTAAAGAGCTTAATTCACTCATCTCATCGGGCGCAATTCGCGTTAACGGCGATGTCGGGGGTTTTGGAGAGGCGGATCATCTATTCACCAGTTTTCATAAGCCTGAAGGCTGGAATCGCGACCTCCACCAGATATGCGAGATCCGCAAGCAGTCTTATGCCGACGGGGTGTCTCGCCTGCGTGACTTGCTCGCTTCGATTGACGCCGAGCATGCCGGCGACCAAAACCCAGACCAAATGATGCAAGGGTGCCTCAAACTTGCCCAGCTGTACGCATTTGGGGGGAAATGGAGGAGCAGATTCAACAGCAGAAGCTCGCATTGGATATTGCACAGAAGCATTTTCCCGAAGGCGTGCGACTCATTGAGCAGATGATAGGCACAGCGTATCTTCATTTTTCCGAGATGGAAAACGGTACGTACCATAGCTCGGAAAACCAGGGCATCTGGCCTCCTCCAGTGTCAGGTGAGCACTACGCAAAGCAAGCAGAGTCAAGGCTTGCGATCCAATACCTTAGAGCCTGTTATTAACTTTGCGTGAGTTGCCGAACGAGATTTGCGAGCATAAGGATGGCGAACGCGAGGTAGTGCAGCCCCGCGAGGATTTTGCCCAGCCGCTCGTAGTCTCTGGCCAGTCGGCGGAAGCGGGCTGCCCAGGCAAAGCTTCTTTCCACCACCCAGCGGCGCGGCAACAGGACAAATCCTCGTTTGGCCTCGGTATGTTTGACTACCTCCAACCGCACGCCG
>Ga0302150_10000349_pt1 | contig 19197 bp, 12 predicted proteins | sample I_Bog_N1_2_FD_198635 | JGI IMG/M metagenome (GOLD analysis project Ga0302150, IMG submission 198635) | Peat permafrost microbial communities from Stordalen Mire near Abisko, Sweden - I_Bog_N1_2 | ecosystem: Environmental > Terrestrial > Soil > Wetlands > Peat | place: Sweden: Abisko, Stordalen... | reverse complement strand
CGCGAACGCTTTCCGGCCCCATGAACATTCACCGGCTCAGCAGCCTTCAACACTTCGTCCGCGTCATCATCTTCCTCGTCTTCCAAGTCACCGTCCTCATCCTCATCCTCCTCGTCGATATCCTCATCTTCATCTTCATCCTCGTCATCCTCTTCGTCCTCGTCCTCCTCTTCCTCGACCTCTTCTTCTTCGCTATCTTCTGTATCGTCGGTATCGCGCAGCGTAAGATGTTCGCTCGATGCGCTGCCCGTCGGGTTCGAGTCGACAAACTTTGGATCGCTCTCGAACGTTGCACTCGCGTAGTCGCCAATCAGATGATGCAACTCTGCGGCGCTATCACTTGCTATGGGGGTCTTGTTCACAGCCACGGGAGGATCTCCTTTGAGTCATGATTGATCCGTCAGGATCAATTCCTGCGCCGTTAGATGCCAGAAATCTATTCGCGCGTACTCAAACTTAAGCACCTTTCCGTAGCTTCTAACGGCTTGTCGCCCCAACTGCCCAATGGGAGTTCTTCGTCCGTCGCGGTGAAAACCCGCGCCCCTCTCCAGCCCCCGCGTAAACTGAACCCATAAAGTACCTGCCTTCAGGAGCTCACCACAATGTCGTTGTTTCGCCTTATTCCCATGGCCGCCCTCTGCGCCGCCACCCTCTCTGCCATCGGCCAATCTTCCCCCATCACTCTCTCCGTCGACCTCACGGACGCACCGCGCAAGATCCTTCACGCCATGGAAACCATCCCGGTGCAACCCGGCCTCCTCACCCTCGTCTATCCCGAGTGGATCCCCGGAGAACACGGTCCCACCGGCCCCATCATCAACCAGGCCGGCTTCATCATCTCCACCCCTTCCGGTCAGCCCGTCAAGTGGGAGCGCGACCTCGTCGACATGTATAGCTATCATTTGACGGTCCCGCCCGACACCACTCAACTCAATATCAAGATGGACTTCCTTGCTACGGGCGGCGCCAACTTCACGGAGGGAGGTTCCACCAGCGCCAACCTGGCGCTACTCAGCTGGAATACCCTCCTCGTCTACCCCCTCAACGGCGACATCGAGCACACCAGGGCCTCGGACGTCATGATTACCCCCAGCATCACCATCCCAGATGGTTGGCATTTCGGCACCGCGCTTCAGCCCACTGGCGGAGCCACGGAGGCCTCTGCTCACGCCACCTTCCAGACCGTCTCCCTCGAGCAGCTCATCGACTCGCCCGTCCTCGCCGGCCGCTGGTTTCGCGAAATCGACCTCGCCCCCGAGGTCTCTCCCAAGCACTACCTCGACCTCGCCGGCGACGGCCCGGAAGACATCGCTCTCAACCAGCAGCACATAGACCAGTTCTCCAAGCTCGTCCGCGAAACGGGGGCACTCTACAAGTCGCGCCACTACGGCTCTTACCACTTCCTCGTCACGCTCTCTGACCAGGTAGCGCACTTCGGTCTCGAGCACCACCAGTCCTCCGACGACCGCGTCCCCGAGAAGACCTTCATCGACGAAGGTTCCTTTACCGAAGAAGGCGACCTTCTCCCCCACGAGTTCACCCACTCCTGGAACGGCAAATACCGCCGCCCCGCCGGCCTCGCCACGCCCAACTACCAGGAGCCCATGAAGGGTAACCTGCTCTGGGTCTACGAGGGCCTCACCAACTACCTGGGCGACGTGCTCGCCGCGCGCTCCGGCATCTGGAGCCCCGAAGTCTTCCGAGATCGCCTCGCCACCATTGCGGCCGAATTCAACGACGCTCGTCCCGGCCGAACCTGGCGCGATCTCCAGGACACCGCCTCCGCGGCCCAGATTCTCTACAACGCCTCCGGCCCCTACGACAACTGGCGTCGCGACGTCGACTACTACAGCGAAGGCGATCTCCTCTGGCTCGAAATCGACGAGACGATCCGCGATAAGTCCCACGGCAAGAAGAGCCTCAATGACTTCCTCGCCGTCTTTGAAGGCTTCGGTGGCAATACCCCACCACGTGTCGTCCCCTATACCTTTGAGGACATCGTCTCCGGCCTCAATGCTGTCGTCCCCAACGACTGGTCCACTTTCCTCCGCACCCGCCTCGACTCCAACGAGCCTCACGCTCCCGAGATCGCCGGCATCAACACCCTCTCCGGCTACCACCTCACCTACACCGAGAAGCCCAACTACTGGTCAACGCTCAACGAAGGGGACGGCCTCAGTGCAACCTACTCCCTGGGCCTCACCGTAAGTTCCTCAGGCATCCTCGGCGATGTCATCGTCGGTGGCGTTGCCTACAAGGCAGGCCTCGCCCCTGGCTTCCAGGTCATCGCCGTCAACGGTCGCGCCTTTACGCCAGCTCTTCTGCGTGCGGCCATCGACGCAGCCAAAGGCAGCGGCCCCGCTATTAACCTCATCGTGGAAAACACCGGCTACTTCAAGACCATCTCGATCGACTATCACGGTGGCGAGCGTTATCCCCAACTCGAACGCGTCGACAACACGCCCGATCGCCTCGACACCATCCTCGATCCTTTAACTAAGTAATTAAGTAATCCATCCCACCCCTGTCTTCGCACTCATGGTGAAGGCAGGGGCACCCCTGCGGCAATCGTGGGTTCCGGGTCTACTTCCGGCGGAAGAACTCCGCTCTCCTTCAGCTGCTTCTCTGCCACTGCCGCCTGAATCTCACTGTTCACCTCCGCGCCCAGCAGCAGCATCAGCCCGGTGATGTAAAACCACGTCAAGAGGATGATCACTCCTCCCAGCGACCCGTATGTGACCGAAAAGCTATTGAAGAAGTGCAAATAAATCCGCAGACCCAGAGAGCAGAGGATCCAGCCAAAGATCCCGATCACCGCACCTGGAGTCGCCCAATGCCAGCACTTCACCTTCAGATCAGGAGCAAAGTAATAAATCATGCTGAACTGCAGCATCAGCAGGGAACTCGCCACTGTCCATTGCACAAGATGAATGGCCAGCGCCGCTGCTAGCGCTAGCGGATGATGCCAGATACGCAAGTACACCACGCGCGCAAACAGGTCCCCGCCCAGCAACACCGCCAGGTTCAGCGTCACCATCACCGACAGCAACATCGTCACAAGGATCGCCTGTCCCCTAGCCATCCAATAAGGCCGTGACTCCCGCACCTTATATACCGTGTTCATCCCGTCTTGAATCGACGCGAATCCCACAGAAGCCGACCACAACGCAGCCACCAGCCCAATCGTCACCTTGCCGGTTGTGGCCGCCGCGGCCGTCTGGTTGAACGTCTCAATCACCATCGTGTACGCTCCGACCGGAACTACTAACGATAGGTAGTGCAGCAGGCTGTCATAGATATGCGATGCTTGCCGAGCGGCCAAGCCAAGAATCGAGCTTGCCGACACCAGCGTAGGAAACAGCGCGAACAGAAAGTAGTACCCCATCTCCGCCGCGCGCGAAAGCAGGTCATCGCTAATGATTGCCCGAAACGTGCGCGTCCATACCAGCTTGGCGCTCGCTCCCTGAAAGTCCCAAAGGTTATGGACAGGCGATCGCGATACCAGGTCCCATATCTGCTGGGCCAGGGGATCGGTCGCGGTTAATCGATGGTCGGTTGCGCGCACTGGAGGGTTTCCTGCTTACCTCACTCAGATGCGTCCAACGCCTCCGCCGTCTGCAGATCCGTGATTGCTGTTCATATTCCGCTCAAACCGCCCGCCCGCCACTTCTCATCTGGTAGGCCATCCAATAGCACCTGCCTCCGTTGTGCAGCGTGTTTCCGCCTCAGTCAATCTGTATCTTCACCCTCGCCACCACTCCCTGCATGCCAGCTCATGCGTCCTGCTCGTAGTCGGTTTCTGCCGGAAAGCCACCTCCGGCCCAATCTTTTCAAGATGTACCCACAATGGTTCTTCCCCGCAGGCCGCTTCCTCATGCATTGTGGAGTTACACGTTCTGTCTCGGACAGGCCCGTATCCTGCTCCACGGATAGTCACGGTGCGAGTTATTGCGGAGTGACTAGTTTTCAGATGAGATGCTATGCTTGGCGCGTTACGCCAAGTCTTACCCGATCGTTCCTCCGCGGCAGTTCTGCGGAGTTGTTGAACCTATTTCATGGGTAGAAGATTATCCACCGTCCTGCATTCAGTTCAGAGACAGACTCCCGGACAATCATCTTCTACCGACACAGGGAACAGTTCTGTCTGGACCCTGTCGGCCCTTGCTGGAGGAATGATGTCTGTCTCCCTGCGCGAAGCTCTCCTGAGCAAGCACCGAACCTCGCTAGAGGCAGTGCGCTCCGGTCTTCTGCTGATTCTGTTGGGACTGTTCGCGCTCTTCGCGCCCTCTGCTTTGGCGCAAGGTCTCTCCCCCGGCTCTGATATCGAGTTCGGCAACGTCAATCTCGGGACTACCAGCCCCCAGACCCAATCCTTTCGCAATCCCTCCAGTGGTACCCCGGTCTCCGTCAAAAGCGTTATTGCAGTCACCTACGGGACTGGCGGCCAGGACTTCGCGGTCGTCTCGACCGACTGCATCGGCACAATCACCTACCCCAATACCTGCTCGGTCACCCTCTCGTTTACTCCTTCGGCGATAGGCATTCGCTTCGGCGCGCTCCTGATCACCAATACGTCCAACGTTGTTGTAAATACGATCTATATCTCGGGTGTCGGGATTGGCCCTCAGTTCGCCTTCGCGCCAACCACTGCCGTTACCACCAACAGCGCCACTGCCCTTAGCCCGACATCCTTTACCGCCGGTGCTGCGGCTCAGGATGCGCTCGGCAATATCTTCTTCACCGACGTCACCAACAATCGCATTCTGGAACGTTCAACGACCGGCGTCTATTCTTCTATAGTCTCCCTGCCCGTCTCGAATACCTCCGGGATCGCCCTCGATGGGGCTGGGAACCTGTATGTCTCCTCAGGCAATTCGGTCTATGACATCCCGCTTAGCGTCACTCCGTACATCGCCACGCCGCTCAGCATCACCAATGTCACCCTTGCGACGCCCGCGGGCCTCGCCGTCGATCTGATCGGTGATCTCTACATCGCCGACTCGACCAATAACAAGATCTATCTGCTTCCCCCGGGCTCCACGTCGGCGAACACCCTCACCTTTACCGGACCGGGCGCATCGCTCTCGGGTCCGACGGGTCTGGCCATCGACTCAAACAGCACGATTTATCCCGATAGCAATCTCTACATCGTCGACACCGGCAATAGCCGCATCCTGGAAAATTCGGTAGGGTCCACCGCCACCACGGATGTCAGTCCTACCAGCATCACCCTGAGCAAACCCACCGGTGTGGCCGTGGATGCCGCGGGCACCCTGTACATTGCGGACACCGGCGACGGCCAGGTCGTCGAAGCTACCGTTCCCGGCAATCAATTCGTCCTCACAGAGACCCCGGCTCTCGCTCTTGCCAGCCCCGCCGGCGTCCTCATCCAAAACAATGGCGACCTGGTTATCAGCGACACCATCGACGGCCTCGTCACCGTCCCGCGTTCCACTCCCTCCGTCGCCTTCCCCACGCCCACCCTCATCGGCACACCCGACGCCACGGACGACCCGGGCACCTTCCTCACCGTCCAAGGAACCGGCAACATCGCCAGCACGCTAACCGCCGGCCCCGACCCCAGCTTCAGCGGCACCAATCCCACCGCCTTTCTTCTCGGTACTTCGGTCTCTCCGACCAATCCAACCTGCCCGTCCCTCGGCACCGGCGCTGCTCCCACCGGCGCGGACGCCTTCTCCATCGGCGAGGTCTGTGCCTATAACGTTAACTTTCAGCCCACCGTCGCCGGTCTCAACACTGCCAACCTGGTCCTCACGACCTCCGCTGCTGGTGGAACTCTCCTCTCGTCCAACTCGGCCGCGCTCTCCGGCTACGGCTTTACCACGCTGCACAGCTTCTCGCTCGTTGCCATCAGCAACCCCGCCACCAACCCCACCACCGTCGGCCTCAATGGCTCCGTTGAACTCGTCCTGACCGCCCTCAACTCAGACGGCACCGTCGCCACCGACTACACCGGCACCATCACCTTCACTACTACTGACCCGAACGGCGTCTACCTTGGTGGCACCGGCGCTGGCACGAATACCACCACCTACACCCTGACGTCGGCCAATAACGGCGTCCTCACTATCCCCATCGCCTCTGGTCTACAGCTCAATCAGTATGGCGTCTGGAACGCCATTGCCGTGGCCGATCCTGCCACTGTCCCGGCGGGCGCCACCGGCACCGCGACCAGCAACCCCATCTATGTCGTCGAGTCTTCCGCGCTGAGCCTCACCAGTTCCGTCAACCCTTCGCTTGTCAACCAGTCCACCACGTTCACCCTCACCATTACGACGACCGGCGCCATCACTCCCGGCGGAAGCGTCAGCTTCTACAACGGCACCACCCTCATTGGCACCTCGCCGGTCTCCGGAACCGGCAACACCGGCACCGCGAGCATCACCGACAGCTTCCCCGCAACGGGCTCTTATCCGATAAAGGCCGTTTATACGAGCTCCACCAACACCGCGGGAGGCACCGCCACCCTTACTCAGGTGGTCGGCCTGGCCACCACCGCGACCCTCACCAGCTCCGTGAATCCCGTCGGAGTGAACGCCAACACCACCCTTACCGTGACCTTGACATCCGGTAACGGAACGCCCACCGGCACGGTAACCTTCAAGAGCAACGGCGCGATCATCGGTACGGGAAGCCTCAGTGGCGGAGTTGCTACCCTGGTCACCAGCTTCAAACTCACCGGCGTCTATACCCTCGTTGCCGTCTATGGCGGCGACGCCAACCACCCGTCCGCTACCTCGAACACCGTGCTCGAGACGGTTCTCAACGGAGCAACAGTCTCGCTCACGAGCTCAGTCAATCCCGTCTTCCTCGATAATCCAACCGTCCTCACCGCGACCCTTACCAGCGCGACCGCAGGCATCACCCCAACCGGCACGGTCAGATTCTTCGACGGCAACACGCCCATCGGCTCGGGCACCATCGTCAACGGCTCTGTCAGTGTCAACGTCAGCTTCGTCTACGCTGGCTCGCACACCCTTACTGCCGTATACTCCGGCGACACCACCACCGCACCCAGCACTTCGCCCGCCTACCTCCAAACTGTCGCGGACTTCTCCCTTACCCTTGCCACCGGCGGCTCCAGCACAGCCTCAGTCATCGCCGGCGGATCCACGACTTATCCGCTGGTCGTCACCCCCATCATCACCAGCACGCTGCCAGGGCCGATCACCCTCACCTTCTCCGGCCTCCCGTCAACCGTCACCGGGACCCTTACCCCCTCCACCATCGCCGCTGGCTCTGGGACCACACCGGTAGCCTTCGCGGTCACGGCCGCCACCCTTCTCCAGTCTCAGGCCCGACTCCATCCGCCCGTTCATCCTTCGCCGATCCGCTACGCGCCCGTCACCCTTGCACTGCTGCTTCTCCCTCTCGCCTGGTCCCGCCGCCGCAAGCGCTTTGCTTCGCTCGTTGCCTCCATCTGCCTGCTTCTTGCCGTTACAGCGGGTCTCTCTGGCTGCATCTCGTCTCCGCCTACCGGCTACTATGGCGAAACACCGCAGACCTATAACCTGACGGTGACCGCTACCTCCGGTAACCTTTCCCGGTCCATCAACCTCACGCTCACCGTCCAGTAAGCAGGAGTACCCTTCGGCATGCGTCAGACCGCTTCACCCATCCGGACCGCACCTCACCGCTCGGCAGCGGCGAACCCTCTGCGCCGGTTCGCGACCCTCCTTCTCCTGCTCCTGCCCGCCTCTGCCTTTCTCGCCCAAGCCCGCGCGCAGGCTCCCATCGATTTTGGGATGACCTACACCCAGCAGCGCTCCAAATTTGTTGGAGCAGCCTCCTCCGATAACTTCTACCTCCGTGGCGCCACCGTCGATCTCGCCTACTCCCCCTTCCACGGCTTTGGGCCCGTTGTCTCCTTCAACGGACTTGCCGCCACCAACCTCCGCACCGAAATCGACATCCATCAGGCCAGCTTCACCGGAGGCCTGCGTTATACCTACAGCGTCGGCCACCATTCTCCTACTGTTTGGAGACGCAGGGGAAGCATCTTTGTGGAAGGCCTCGCCGGCACCACGCACGCCACAGACGGCTACTACCCCAAAGGAAATACCCTCACCAGCACGGCCAATGGATTCACCTACGCCCTTGGCGGAGGCATCAATTACAACCTCTATCACCGCTTCGAGCTCCGCGTGATGTCCCACTACTTCCTCACCGAGCTCCCCAATGGCGGAAGCAATGAGCAACGGAATGTACAGGTGAGCGCCGGCGTCAACTGGCACTTCGGCAACTAGCTCCGGCAACCCCGAATGGCTGGTGTGATTCTTCCACCTATGACGAGTCTCCGAAGACAAGATGCTTTCATCCCATCAACATCTTTTCTTCTCCGACTTTCATCAGTATCCTCCCGAGCGCACATAGCCGGCCATTCTGGCTGCTGATACGGCTACACGTCTTACCCTTGCATCCAAATACACCGATGGGATCTCAACCTACAGAGGCGTTACTACCGAACGGTTCACAAAACGAACGGCGCCTTCGGCTCCTGATAGAGACCGGCATCTTGCTCGCGTCGGAGCGTTCCCTCGATGGCATCGTCCAGGTGGCTTTGGACGCAGGCCTGCATCTCTGTAACGCCAACGTTGGAGCTTTCTTCTACAACAACATCGATGATGAGAGGAAGTCCTTTCACCTCTACAAATTAGCGGGCATCGACAGCAGTAGTCTGACCGCCCCTCCCGAATTCAACTTCACGAGCGTCTCCAACGATGGCTTCCTTGGCGAGCGGATCGTCCGTTCCCCGGATATCACCCGGGATCCCAGTTACAGCGGTCGGCTTCCCTTCGCTGATCTTTGCACTGTGCCTATCCCCATCCGCAGCTATCTCTCCGTTCCCGTGCGCAGCCGCGCAGGGAAAAGCCTGGGCTGTCTCGTCTACGCTCATCCTCAGGCGGATGTCTTCACATCGGATAGCGAAGACCTCGTCGCCACGATCGCCTCCCAGGCAGCCGTCGCCATCGATAACCTTCGTCTCGCCGACAGCCTTACCCACGAGATCTCACATGTCGACTCCGCACGTGCGCTCCAACGCGAGACCGCCGACCGCCTCCGCCAGGCTCTCGATGCTGCCCAGCTTGGCACGTGGACATGGGACCGCTCCACTGACCTCCTCGACCTCGACGAACGCGCCGCTGACCTCTTTCACGCCGAGGCTCACATGCCGATTACTCGCAGCGCCCTGCGCAAACGTGTCGTCGCTATCGAAGATCAGGCCCTCACCACCGAAAGTCTCCAGCAGTTCCTCGAAGCCGGAGGAATCTATAGCGCCGAATACCGCGTCGAGTCCTCGGACGGAATCCAGACCTGGGTCTCCGCCAGTGGCAACGCCAACTTCGCCCCCAACGGCACCGATATCATTGGCATGGTTGGAACCGTGCAGGACATCACCGTCCGTAAGACGCAGGAGAACGCCCTCCGCCAGAGTGAAAAGCTAGCCGCGACCGGTCGTCTCGCCGCCACCATCGCCCACGAGATCAACAACCCGCTCGAAGCCGTCACCAACCTCATCTATCTCTCCCGTACCGACCCCGACGTCCCAGCGCCGGTCCAACGCCTGCTCGAAACCGCTGACAGCGAGCTTGCGCGCGTCGCTCAGATCGCCCAACAGACCCTCGGGTTTTACCGAGACACCACACGTCCCGTCGAGATCAAGCTCAACGACCTCCTCCACGGCGTCGTCGATCTGTTCGAACGAAAAATGGTCTCCCGCAAGATCTCCTGCACGCTCGATCTCGAGTCCGATCTCTGCATCCATGGCCTCCAGGGGGAGATTCGCCAGGTCTTTTCCAATCTCATCGTGAACGCGATCGATGCATTTACCTTCGCGCCCGCCCTCAAGCCCGGCACCATCCACATTCGTGGCCGGCATCTCCGAGGCCGGATTGACTCTGTCTCCATCGTCATCTGGGACCAGGGATCCGGCATTCCCACCTCCGCACGGCAGCGCATTTTCTCCCCATTCTTCACCACCAAGCTCTCCGTTGGTACAGGCCTCGGCCTATGGGTCACGCGGGGCTTCGTCGAAAAGCACGGTGGCACCATTGGCTTCCGCACCCGCACAGCAGATCCATCCGGAACCCTGTTCCGCGTCGTTCTCCCCGTACACATGCCTTTTGCCGATCGGACCCTCAGTGGTACCGAATCACGCCTACCGGTTTAAACAGGCTTTTCTGATAAACCCCATCCTTTCTATCGCCTATCGATAGATCTTTTCTCGTTCCTTTTTTGTGCTGGTGCCCCAACTCCGCTAAACTGGCGTTAACAATCACGATCCGTACAGGGCCCCTATGCACACCACGTTCCTCACTCATGACTCGCGCGAACACCTGCTCGCGGCCGCATCCCTTGAGGAGGGTGATCGCTCCCCTGCGACTTCCGCCACACGGATCCTCGTCGTAGACGACGAACCCCTCATCGCCGATACCATCGTTCAAATCCTGAACCGCAACGGATTCATCGCCGAAGCTGCCTACGGCGGAAGCGAAGCCATCGAAACCGCCCGGCGCACCAACCCCGAGCTCATCCTCTCTGACGTCCTCATGCCCCACATTGACGGTGTCGAAGCCGCCATCACCATCCAGAAGTTTCTCCCCGAAACCCGCATCGTGCTCTTCAGCGGCCAGGCCGCCACGGTCGAGATCCTCGCGCGAGCCCGCCAGCGCGGCTACCACTTCGAGCTCCTCGCCAAACCCCTCCATCCCACCCAGCTCATCAAGCACCTCCGCCAGGATTAGCTTCCCACTCGCCACGCACGAGACCGAACGCCCATTGTTCGAGACGACTCCGGGTACAACCACGCATGACGACGGGCTCATCCTCGGCATGCGGGGGTCGCAACAGGTCTCCTGGTGCACCACGCGCCCTAGAGCCCCCGTCCACGCAGAGTGGCATTTGACTCCAGCCGTCCGCGCAGGACTATCCTGTAAGTCCATGCCGACGACACAAAACCCGCTCCCCATCGCCATCTACTACGAGCAACCTCACTGGTTCAAGCCCCTCTTCGCCGAGCTCGACCGCCGAGGGACTCCCTACGTCAAGCTCTACGCCCCCGACCACTTTTTCGCGCCCGAAGATCACCCCGAAGAAAAATATTCGCTGGTCTTCAACCGCATGAGCCCCTCTGCCTGGAACCGCGACCACGGCGACCAGATCTTCTACACCCTCTCCTTCCTCGAGCACCTCGAGTCCCGCGGCGTCAAAGTCCTCAACGGCCACAAAGCCTTCGCCTCCGAACTCAGCAAAGCCGGCCAGCTGGTCCTCATGGACAAGCTCAACATCCCCTATCCCAAGGCCCGGGTGATCCACCGGGCCGCGCAAGCCGAGGAAGCAATCGTCGGTCTCCGCTGGCCCATCGTAGTAAAGCCCAACATCGGCGGCTCCGGTACCGGCGTCAAGCGCTTCGACGGCCTCTCCCAACTCCAGGCCGCGATCGCGCAAGACCCCGGCACTCCCGACGCCCTCCAACTAGGCCTAGACTCCACGGCCCTCGTCCAGGAATTCATCCCCGCCGAAGGTTCCCACATCGTCCGCGTAGAAGTCCTCAACGGCAAATTCCTCTATGCCATCAAGGTCCACATCACCGGCGAAACCTTCGACCTCTGCCCCGCCGACATCTGCCGCACCACCACCGGCACCGACCTCAACCGCGGCGCCTGCGCCATCGACGCCCCCAAGTCCGGCATCACAGTAGAAGCCTACACCCCACCCGCCGACGCCATTCGCGACGTAGAAACCATCATGCGAGCCAGCCACATCGACATCGGCGGAGTCGAATACATCACCGACCAACGCGACGGCCGACGCTATTACTACGACACGAACGCGCTAAGCAACTTCGTAGCCGACGGCCCCAACGTCCTGGGATTCGACCCCTTCGCCAAACTAGCCGACTGGCTCGAATCCGAAGCCGGAATTACCTCAACCGTCGGGATGGCCCTCTAGCTGGATGAAGCGGAGATCTGCTTCCTCATCGATGCCAATCGTCATTTCTCACTACTTGTTGTTCACTGGACCCCCATGCGCTACGGCTTCTGGCTACCCGTCTTCGGCGGCTGGCTTCGCAACATCGACGACGAACAAATGCCCGCCACCTGGGACTACGTCTCGGAGCTCACCCTCCGCGCCGAAGCCTTCGGCTACGACCTCACCCTCATCGCCGAGCTCAACCTCAACGACATCAAGGGCCCTGCCTCCGACTCCCTCGACGCCTGGTCCACTGCCGCCGCCCTGGCCGCCATCACCAAGCGCCTCGAACTCATGGTCGCCGTCCGCCCGACCTTCCACAACCCGGCGCTCCTCGCCAAGCAAGCCGCCAACATCGACCGCATCAGCAACGGCCGCCTCACCCTCAACGTCGTCAGCAGCTGGTGGCGCGACGAAGCCCTCAAGTACGGCATCCCCTTCGACGAGCACGATGACCGCTACGCCCGCACCTCCGAATGGCTGGACGTCCTCGATAGCTGCTGGCGCCAACAGCACACCACCCACCAGGGCCGATTCTACAAAGTAGAAGACAACATTCTCAGCCCCAAGCCCTACCCAAACCGCACCTACTCCGGCATAGAAAAAGTCCTGTCATCTCGACCGGAGCGTAGCGCAGTGGAGAGACCTCTGTTTTCGTCTTCCTCCACGGACGCCGAACCTTCGGGTGCCCCATCCATACCGACGGCACCATCGTCGGGATGGGTGGGAACGACGAACACGCGCCCCACGATATACGCAGGCGGCGAATCCGAAACCGCCAAGAACCTGATTGCCGCAAAATGCGACGCCTACCTCATGCACGGCGACGACCCCACCACCATCGCCGCCAAAATCGCTGATATGCGCCAACGCCGCGCGCAACACCCGCACCTCCCAGAGCTAATCTTCGGCGTCACCGGCTACTGCATCATCCGCGACAGCGAAGCCGAAGCCAACAGGGAAGTAGACCGCATCACCCAAGCCCCCGACCCCACCCATTCGCCTGCCGGCTTCGCCAACTTCCAGCAGTGGATCACCGGCTCCCAGCTCGAAAAGAAAATCTCCCTCCGCGACTACTCCGTCTCCAATCGAGGCCTGCAGTCTGGCCTGATCGGAACGCCAGAGACCGTGGCCCAGAGATTAGCCGACTTCGAAGCCGCCGGCTGCTCCCTCGTTCTCCTCCAATCCTCCCCGCAGCAAACCGAGATGGCCCGCTTCGCCGCCCAGGTCATGCGTCGCTAACCCGATCTTCCCACGGCACTGCAACCCTTTGCATATCAATCTTTAAGTGAACTTCTGACCTTTACATACGGGCGATCCCTCCCTATCCTTAAACTTGATCCACAAAATCTTTCGTCTTATCGAAAGAGTCTTAGCTACCCCTAAGCCCACATGGAGAATGACTCCGCCACACCCGATTCGCCGAAGCAAACTCGACCAGCACCAACCCGCGATCCGCTGATTCGCTACAGCGTCTTCGCCGCCCTGGGCTGCGCGGCCGTGTGCATGGTCTTCACCCTCCTCTACGTCTTCAGCTACTCCCTCGACTCCTCCCGATCCTTCGAGCGCCACTTCGACTCCTATCTCGCCTCCGGCAACTCCGCCAATCTCTCCACCGTCCTGGGCCTGCACATGGCCCAGAACCGCATGTTTCTCCAATCCTGCGGGATGGTCGCTGGTATCTTCTTCGCCTTCCTCGGCCTGGCACTCTTCCTGGTCGGCATTCAGGGAACAGTCGATGCTTCCGGCCAGGTAAAGGACTACTCCGCCAGCTCCAGACGTCTCGCCCCCGGCGGCATCATCCTATTCACGTCCATGATCTTCGTCGGCGTCTCCGCCATGCGCCCCATCGACTTCGTTCCCGGTCCCACCGCCGCCCCCACCACCATGGCACCTTCCGCCACCCTAGCTCCTCCGATCAATCCGCCGGTCGCATCTCCCGCGCCTCCACCCGCTTCACCGGAGGCCACCACCGCGCCCCCCACGCAATCACAGGTCCAGCCCTCGACGCCACCCTTCATTCGTCCACAGCCGCCATCCGCACAGCTCCCCTCCCAGGCCATCGGCAGCCAGACTGCCGCCAGCCAGACCTCCGCCACCAAGCCGGCACCCGCCCGCCCGCCCGCCGCGCGCTCCGCCCTAGTTGCCGTTAATCAAGGGCCCAACGCCGCTCGGCAACACCGCTTCCAGCCCTAAGCGCACCTCCGTCCCACAATTCCGGACAACACCACCACACTAGCTCCCTCCCAAACGGCTGGCGTATCCTTTCCTCCATGAGTTCAATGGACCGTCGCCGATTCCTACTAGCCTCTGCCGCCACCGCTGCGCTACCCAGCCTCAAGTCCTTCGCCCAGGCGACTCCCACCGCGACTCTCAAGCTTCACTCAGGCGAAACCGGCCCGCGCATTCCCGACAACTTCATCGGCCTCTCCTACGAGACCAACGAGCTCACCAACCCAACTTTCTTCTCTCCCGAAAACACGGGTCTCATCGCCCAGTTCCGAACCCTTTCCACCAACGGTGTTCTCCGCATCGGAGGCAACACCTCCGACATCGGCTATTGGAAGCCAACACCCTCCACCCCCGCCCCTAAAATCCAGGTGCGCAACATGGGCATTGGCGAACCCAACTCCGCGCTTGCCTACTCCATCACGCCCGAGGCCATCCACAACCTTCGCGGCTTCCTCAATCGCACCGGATGGACGTGCATCTACGGCATCAACCTCGGCACCAATACCCCCGGGCGCGCTGCCGAAGAAGCCGAGTACGTCGCCAAAACCCTCGGCCTCGCGCACGAACATGGCAAGCTCGAATACTTCCAGCTAGGCAATGAGCCAGACCTCTTCAAAACCCATCTCCGCGACCCCAAAACCTGGTCCCCCGAGCTCTACATGGATGAGTGGCTGGACGAAGCCAACGCCATCCGCTCTCGAGTCCCCAACGCCCGCTTCGGTCTTCCTGACACGGCCGGCTCCCCCGAGTGGTACGCCGCCATCGTCACCCGGCTCCTCACCCTCTCCGCACCTCCCGACATCGCCGCGCTCACGCATCACTACTACATCGGCGGCCCTCCCTCCAACCCGCAGATGACCATCGACTACATCCTCGCGCCCAACCCCAAAGTCCCTCAGTTAGCCCACGACATCCGGGCCGCTGCCGCCCGCCTCAGCTCCGGCGAGCACCGCAACATCCCCTACCGGATGACAGAAGGCAACACCTGCTACCGCGGGGGCAAGCCCGGAGTATCCGACACCTTCGCCGCCAGCCTTTGGGCCGCAGACTACTTCCTCGACCTCGCCACCCAAGGCTACGCCGGAGTCAACCTCCACGGAGGTACCGGTCAGTACGTCGGCGCCTCCCTCGGCGGCCACCTGCCCGGCGACGACCTCGTACTCGCCGCCCACGGAGACCCCTCCAAGCACCCCCACCCCTACTACACCCCAATCGCCCACATCCAAAATCAGGAGCAGGATGACTACGTCCTTGAGCCGGTCGCCTATGGCATGCTCTTCGCCGGCCACTTCGCCGGAGCCACCTCCTTCCCCATCGACTTCAATCCCGGCCCCGTCAACGCCACGGCCTACGCCGCCCTGCTTCCCACCGGCCAGCGCATCGTCGCCGTCATTAATAAGGATGCCCACCAGTCTCTCAACATCGACCTTGCCGGCTACCGCCAAGGCCCAACCCTCTACGCCGCCTCTCTGGACTCCACCCATGTCACCCTGGCCGAGCCTTCCGGCGACCACGAACTCTCCACCCTCCCACCTGCAACCGCCGTCCTCCTCTACGCCGCGCGCCCCTAACCGCTCCAAGCTCCGGGTGCCCCATTCATGACGATGGCTTCATCATCGTCATGGGTGGGAGAGCACAAATCCGCGCCGCCACGTCCACAACCATTACCCCGCAGCTTCATCCTCCAGCTTTTCCCCTATCCCTCATCCCCTATCCTCTACACTCTGTTGTATGTGTGGAATCGTCGGTTACATTGGCCCCAAGCCCTGCGTCCCTGTCATCATGGAGGGCCTCGCCCGCCTCGAATACCGCGGATATGACTCCGCCGGTATCGCCGTCGCTGGCGGAGGCCACCCGCTCCAGCTCCGCCGAGCCCCCGGCAAGCTCCGCAACCTCGCCGAAATCCTCGCCAAAGATCCAGTCCACGGAACCTACGGCATCGGCCACACCCGCTGGGCCACGCACGGCCGCCCCACAGAAGAAAACGCCCACCCCCACCGCGACGGCACGGGCACGCTAGTCGTGGTGCACAACGGCATCGTCGAAAACTATCTCCAGCTCAAGGCCGCGCTCATCGCCAAAGGCCACAAGTTCTCCTCCGAAACCGACACCGAAATCATCGCGCACGTCATCCAGGACGAGCTAGAGCTCGCCGGTGCCGTGCCCCCCGCCCCCGGAACCCGCACCCTCGACGCCAACGAGTCCCAGGCCGTCGTCAACTCCTCCGCCCCGCCCGTCCTTCCTCTGGAAGAAGCTGTCCGCCGCGCCGTAGCGCGCCTCACCGGAGCCTTCGCCATCGGAGTCCTCTCCGCCGCCGAACCCGACAAGCTAGTCGCCGCGCGCATGGGACCGCCCGCCGTCCTCGGCATCGGCGAAGGCGAATACTTTCTCGCCTCCGACGTCCCAGGAATCCTCCACCACACCCGCCTCATCCACTTCCTCCAGGACGGCGAAGTCGCCACCCTCACCACCTCCGGCATCACCCTCACCGACTTCCAAGGCGAACCCCGCACCCTCGCCCCACAGCGCATCACCTGGGACCCCATCCAGGCCGAAAAGGCTGGCTACAAGCACTTCATGCTCAAGGAAATCAACGAGCAGCCCCGAGCCGTCCGCGACACCACCCTCGGCCGCGTCTCGCTCGACACCGGCCGAGTCTTCCTCCCCGACATGAAGATCACCCCCGCCGAATTCAAAGCCGCCACCGGCATCACCATCGCCGCCTGCGGCACCAGCTGGCACGCCGGCCTCGCCGGCAAATTCATGATCGAGCGCCTAGCCCGCCTCCCCGTAGACGTCGACTACGCCAGCGAGTACCGCTACCGCGACCCCATTCCGAACCCGACCGATCTAGGCCTCCTCATCACCCAGTCCGGAGAAACGGCAGACACCATCGCCGCCCAGCACGAGCTCATCGCCAAAGGCTCCAAGACCCTCGCCATCTGCAACGTAGTCGGCTCAGCGGTCACGCGCCTCGCGGCTGGAACCATTACCACCAACGCCGGCCCTGAGATCGGAGTAGCCAGCACCAAGGCCTTCACCGCCCAACTCACCGCGCTCTTCACCCTCGCCTTATACCTTGCGCAAGTCCGCGGCACGGTAACCTTCGAGCACTCCCTCTACCTCGTCGGCGAGCTCAGCAAGATCCCAGCAAAACTCGAAGAGGTTTTGCGGACGGTCGACGACCAATGCCACGAGCTAGCCAAGTCTTTCTCCACCTGCAGCGACTTCCTCTTCCTCGGCCGAGGCATCCACTACCCCATCGCCCTCGAAGGAGCCCTCAAGCTCAAGGAGATCTCCTACATCCACGCCGAAGGCTACCCCGCCGGCGAGATGAAGCACGGCCCCAACGCCCTCATCGACGAAACCCTCCCCGTAGTCTGCATCGCCACGCAAGACCCCAACGACCCCAGCTCGGTCCTCAAGTACGAAAAAACGCTCTCAAACATCCAGGAAGTAACGGCCCGCTCCGGCCGCGTAATAGCCATAGCCATCCAGGGCGACACCCACATCTCGCAGCTAGTAGAGCACGTAATCCAAATCCCCCAAACCCACGAGCTCCTGTTACCGATCTTAGAAGTAGTCCCCCTCCAACTCCTCGCCTACCACATAGCCGTCCGTAGAGGCTGCGACGTAGACCAACCCAGAAACCTCGCCAAGTCCGTGACCGTTGAATGATTATAGATTCAGCAATCAACGTATTCAGAAAAGGCCATTTTCGCCGTTCTTCATCTGCGCTTGGAACTTCTGTATTACCGCATTTTCAATTACTATTGACTTTGCATAGCTGCTATAACTAATATGCGTCAGCAATGGTAACGCGATAGCAGGTAAAGTTAGAGCGAGATTTGATCTAAGCAAGAGGCCGAATACCGTCGGCAACTCTGGCATATAGTGAATGTGTAGGGTTCGTAAAAAAAGATGGATTCCCGCACGCCAGCACCATAACAACGAAAACAATTTCCACAAGCTCACCCCGAGGAGATATTGCCCTGAGGGTAGAGGCATACTAAGGAGAGAATTATGCGAAAGTATTTCTTGATGGCAGCGTCGTTCGTGTTGATCGTAGCCTCTGTGGCGGAGTTCACCCCAGTTAAAGCGGCCACGAAGTGTAGCGGGGTTTGTGCTGGAAATTCAGACTGTGCTAGTGGTTGTCAGTGCTTCCCTGTAACGCTGGTAGGTGTGTGTGGCTCGATTGCGCCTATAAATCCCAGCGCAACTGGCAGGGTACGATAACTATTCTGTCTTCGTCGTTCCTACAAGTTGCTGATAATAAGAATAGAAGCTGATTACCACGTTGAACATCCCATTGGTATGGAATGTTGCCGGGTTATCCGTCATGTGCTGGAGCTTATGTTCGCTGCAGCACATGACGTGTGCTATTTGGAATAGCTGCAGACGCTAAAGGTAGACTGAATAGGTATAAGGAATGTACCGTAAGAAAAGGTCAAGGAGTGTAGATTGAAGAGGTCGTTTGATCCTGCCACGTGCGCAGTTCTTCTGCTCTCTATAGCTTTAAATGTCGCTCTGACGTTTAAAGTCCACCATCTCAACCGACTTATGGCCTTGAATCAAGCACCTGTTGTAGCAACGGGAGTCCATTTTCCCGAGATGATCGCTCGAAACTTAGAGGAACAACCGCAAACAATACGCTTCGATTCCACAGGAAAACCATCGGTGCTTTATGTCTTTTCACCGACATGCCATTGGTGCGCAAAAAACCTTGAAAACATAAAAAAACTCTATTCGCTGAAGCATGCCAACTTTGAATTTGTCGGCATTTCACTTTCCCCGTACAACCTACAACAATATGTTTCGCAAACTAATTTCCCCATGAAGGTCGTGGAGTCTCCAGCGGAAAGTGATATCAAAGTTCTGCATCTTGGGAGTACGCCTGAGACAATAGTCATTGACTCGTCTGGAACGATAAGCAAAGTCTGGAGTGGAGCGTATACAAGTGAAAATAGTCGT
>Ga0302150_10000333_pt1 | contig 19687 bp, 14 predicted proteins | sample I_Bog_N1_2_FD_198635 | JGI IMG/M metagenome (GOLD analysis project Ga0302150, IMG submission 198635) | Peat permafrost microbial communities from Stordalen Mire near Abisko, Sweden - I_Bog_N1_2 | ecosystem: Environmental > Terrestrial > Soil > Wetlands > Peat | place: Sweden: Abisko, Stordalen... | reverse complement strand
ACCAGATCGCCCTTCTTGAGCCGGCCTTCTTCCAAGGCCGTGTTCATAGCGATGGGGATCGTGCCGGCGGTGGTGTTGCCGTAGCGGTCAATGTTGATAATGACTCGCTCTTCTGGCATGCCGAGGCGCTCGGCCGTGGATAAAATGATGCGCTTGTTCGCCTGGTGGGGGATGAAGCAGCCGAGATCGGCTCCAGTGACGCCGTTGTTCGTGAGGAGAGCTTCGGAGATCTCGGACATCTTGCGGACGGCGAACTTGTAGACAGCTTGGCCGTCCTGGTGGACGAAGTGCTGCTTGGCGTCCACGGTGGCGTGGGAGGCGGGGAGGCGGCTTCCTCCGGCGGGCATGTTGAGCGAGACGGCACCGGAGCCGTCGATCTCGTGGTGGAAGTCGATGAGGCCGATCTCGCCCTCTTCGCAGGGCTCGAGCAGGACAGCACCGGCGCCGTCGCCAAAGATGATGCAGGTGGCTCGGTCGGTGTAGTCGATGATGGAGCTCATGACGTCGGAGCCAATGACGAGGACCTTTTTGTGCGCTCCGGATTCGACGAGCTTTGCTCCCATTTGGAGGGCGTAGGGGAAGCCAGAGCAGGCGGCGGAGAGGTCGAAACCCCAGGCGTGGGGAGCGCCGAGCTTATCCTGCACGAGGCAGGCGGTAGCCGGAAAGGCCATGTCGGGAGTGACGGTCGCGACGATGATGGCTTCGACTTCGGAGGCGTCGATACCGCGGCGGGAGAGGCAGATTTTGGCGGCTTCGACGGCGAGATCGCTGGTGGCGATCCCTTTCTCGACCAAGTGACGCTCGCGGATGCCGGTGCGTTCGGTGATCCACTGGTCGTTGGTGGCGACCATTTTTTCGAGGTCTGCGTTGGTGAGCAGGCGGGGTGGAACATAGGAGCCTACGGATGAGATTTTGGCGCGGACGGGGTTCCGGGGCTTCAAGGTGAGACTCAAACTACGACCTCCAATGGAAAAACGTGGCACTCAGCATATTACCGCGATCTTACCGCGCGGTCTGTTAAGCGCGGCACTTTGGCGCAGCTGTTGAGGATAAGGAATTTAGGGGGGTTAGTGTACCGGGTTTCCCTACTGCGCCCCTATCGACCCGTTACCGTTGCTTCCTTCCGGACCTGGCGGGGTTGGCGGGAATAGATCGCGTAGGACCCGGCACATGAGCAAGTTTACCACTGCGGACACAGCTGCGTTTCAGGTGACGCAGAGTCTGTAGCGGGCGGTGGACGGACGCTACTGGCTGGTAGCAGCGTCGGGTTGGGATTTTGGCGCGGATTTGCTGGGGTTTAGGTTCATCTCGCGGGAGGTCCGGACCAGTTTCCAGATCGCGATGACGGTGAAGAGAATGATGATTGTCCAGAGACAGATGAGGATGGTGGTGGCCCACTTGGCGGAGAACCGCGACCATAGGTGAAGGAAAGCGTGGCCGTAGCGGACGCCGATCCAGGCAGCGATGCAGTGGCGAAGGAGGCGGCTAAGGGTAAATGCGGTCATGAATTTGCTTCGCGACATGTGCGCCGCTCCAGCAACCAGGACAAAGGGGGAGAGCGGCATCGGCGGAGGAAGTAGTGCGGGGAGAGACACGGCGAGGATGGCATGGTCTTCCATCCATTCGGTGATGCGGCCGAGAATGCGCTTTGGGACGTGCTTTTCGAGGAAGGCCATGCCTCCTGCCTGGCCGACAGCGTGGGAGAAAAAGCCTCCGATGGCCGAGCCGAGGGTGGCGACGGCAACGAGGAGGAAGAGGTTGGCGTGCGCGGCGGCGAAGAGGACGATGAGGATGTCGGTGACGCCGGGGAGCGGAAGAGGGACGAAGGAGCTATCGACTGCCGAGATGGGGAGCAGGCCGACGAGGCCGAGGTGGCGGAAGAAGTGGATGAAGCCGTGATGGGCTGGGGCCGTGGCGGCCTGGAAGGCGAGGAATGCGGTCGCTGCTGTGAAAGGTAAGCCCATGCTGGTTATATGACGTTAGCTGGTTGCGGGGAGATGCGGGGGGATTTCTTTTTGCGCTGGTAAACTTGAGATCTATGCGTAACTTGAGCGGTAATCAGATTCGTGAAGACTTTCTGCGGTTTTTTGAGGGTAAGGGACATCGGCGGGTGCACTCGTCTTCGCTGGTTCCGGCCAATGATCCGACGCTCCTGTTTACCAATGCGGGAATGAATCAGTTTAAGGACGTATTTCTGGGGGCGGAGACTCGGGAGTACTCGCGGGCGGCTAGCTCGCAGAAGTGCGTGCGGGCTGGTGGCAAGCATAACGATCTGGAGAACGTGGGGTTTACGCGGCGGCACCATACGTTCTTTGAGATGCTGGGGAACTTTTCGTTTGGGGATTACTTCAAGAAGGATGCGATTGCGTTTGCGTGGGAACTGCTGACGTCGGATAACTGGTTCGGGATTGATACTTCGCGGCTTTACGTCACGATCTTTGAGGGCAACGAGACCGTTCCGCGGGACGACGAGGCGGAGCGGTTGTGGATTGAGACGGGAGTGCCGAAGGAACGGATCTTCGGCATGGGGATGAAGGATAACTTCTGGCAGATGGGCGATACCGGGCCTTGTGGGCCTTGTAGCGAGATTTTTTATGATCTCGGGTTGGCGGCTAGCGAGACGGGTGAGGACCGGCCGTTTCCGGAAGACGATCAGCGGTACATGGAGATCTGGAACCTTGTGTTCATGCAGTTTGATCGGGTAAAGAGTCAGCTTCAAAATTTGGTTCCCGGTATCGGAACGAATTATGACCTGCTGCCTTTACCAAAGCCATCCATTGATACAGGAATGGGTTTGGAGCGGATTGCTTGCGTGTTGCAGGGGAAGCTGTCGAACTTCGAGACCGACCTTTTTGTGCCACTAATCAAAGCTGCTGCATCACTAACGCTACTAAGGCCTAATATTGGTCAGCTTATTTCGGAAGGCATAGGGTATCCATCTGGTGTTCGACGACTTGGCCCAGACAATCCAATCGAACAGTTAATTGATAACGCATCCCTACGAATTATTGCAGACCATGCACGGGCGGCGACTTTTTTGATCTCGGATGGAGTAACGCCGCAGAACGAGGGTCGCGGGTATGTGTTGCGGAAGATTCTGCGGCGTGGGATTCGACATGGGCGGCTGTTGGGGCAGGAGAAGCCATTTATGCATGAGATGGTGTTGGCGGTGAGGGATGAGATGGTGGCGGCTTATCCGGAACTGGGGGAGAGCGCGGAGAGAGTCGCGAAGGTGGTGCTGGCGGAGGAGGAGCAGTTTGCTCGGGTGATGGAGGTTGGCGCTAAGGAGATGGAGGCGGCTCTAAATGCTGATGTCGAATCTCACATCAATTCTGTAGTGGGTCTTGTGGCTGAGTTGGAAGAAAGGACGCGCCCGGGTTTATGGGAAGCAATGCAGGCTTATCGGCAAACGCACAATGTTCATCTTCGCGGCTGTGAACCGGTGTTCGTGGAATTCTATGGGGCCAAGTTCGGCCCAATAATGTTCAGAGAGCTTCTCGCAAGCTATGACAAAGCTTTTGTCTTCAACGGCAAGACAGCGTTTCGACTCTACGAGACGTATGGGCTTCCCCTTGATTTCATGGTGGATGCTGCTCGTGATAAAAATCTTCGCTTTGATATGGACGGCTTTAATGCTGCGAAGGAAGAGGAGCAAGCGCGGGCGAGGGCTTCTTGGAAGGGTGGGTCGTCGAAATCGGCGGCGCCGGTTTATCGGGAGTTGGAGAAGACGGAGTTTGAGGGGTATACCGCGCTGCGTACCGATGGCGCGAAGGTGTTGGCGCTGGTGAAGGATGGCGTTGGGGTGCAGGTGTTGCGGGCCGGGGAGACCGGTGAGGTCGTGTTGGATGCTACTAGTTTTTATGCCGACTCGGGTGGGCAGGTGGGGGATGTTGGGTGGTTGTATTCGGGGGATCACAATAGCGTGGTGGCCGATGTGTTGGGTTGTAAGAAGCCGGTGCAGGGGGTATTTGCGCACCAGGTAGTGGTGAAGCAGACGATTGCGTTGGGCGATGTTGTGGATGCTGTCGTGGATGGTGCGGTGCGCGCTGCCGTGATGCGGAATCATACAGGGACGCATTTGCTTCATGCGGCGCTACGGCAGGTGTTGGGGACGCATGTGAAGCAGGCGGGGTCGTTGAACGATCGGTCGCGGCTGCGGTTTGATTTCTCGCACTTTGCTGGTGTGGCGGAAGAGGAGTTGGCCGAGGTTGAGTCGATTGTGAATGCGCAGGTGTTGACGAACACCCCTGTTGTCACGATGGTGGACGTGCCGATTGATGTGGCCGTGCATGAGCTGGGGGCGATGGCTCTGTTTGGCGAGAAGTATGGCGACAAGGTGCGTGTGGTGAAGATTGGGGAGTTCTCGACGGAGCTGTGCGGTGGAACGCATACGGCGGCTACGGGCGAGATTGGATTGCTGAAGCTGATGGGTGAGGGCGCGGTGGCTAGCGGCGTTCGGCGCGTGGAGGCGGTCACGGGGATGGGATCGCTGGGGGTGTTTCGTCGGGATGCGGATGTGGCTCGCGTGGCCGGGCTTTTTGTTGGCGGCGGTGATGTGAGTGGGGAGGCGCTGCGGGCTCGCGTGGCGAGCCAGGAAGAGGAGATGAAGAAGCTGAGGCGGGAGCTGGAGTCGATGCGGATGAAGTCGGCTAGCGCGGCTACTGCGGATGCTGCCTCGTCTGCTGTTGAAGTGAAGGGTGTTAAGGTGCTTTCGCAGCGCGTGGATGCTTTAGATAAGTCGCAGATGCGGAATCTTGTGGATGAGCTGCGCGGGAAGTTGGGGTCCGGTGTTGTGGTGTTGGGAGCTGCGGCTGACGGGCGGGTGTCATTGATTGTTGGTGTGAGTAAGGATCTGACATCGCGCGTGCAGGCCGGGAAGATCGTTGGCGCGATTGCGGCGAAGGTTGGAGGGAAGGGTGGCGGACGGCCGGATCTGGCCGAGGCTGGCGGGAGCGATGTTGCGGGGCTAGATGCTGCGTTGGCTAGTGCGAGCGATGTGGTGGGGGAGATGCTGTAGCGGCTGATTCTGAAATGGGACGGAGGGTATTCGCGGCGGTACCCTTGGGGGGATTCACAGGGGTGGGTGAGGATCGGGAACCTAAACTTAAATGGTATGGGTCTCCTTGTGCAGGGTGGGATGGGTAAGGGCTGCGGCTGGTGGAGCGCGGTAGCTTGGGTGGGGCTGTGCTGCGGGGGTGCCGCTTCTGCGGGCGCTACTCCGGGACACGCTGGAGTTCCTGTTCGATCTGCAAATGAGGTGACCGAGGGATCCGCCGCTGGTTGGGATGCTGCAGTGGCCGCTCGTGCAGCGTTTGAGGCGGAGCCTCGCGGGACGCATACGCGCGAAGAGTATGCGCGGGTAATGAATTCGTTTCGCGCGATCTATCATTCGGATCCCGATAACACGCACGCGGCCGAGGCGGTCGCGCAGGTTGCGGAACTACTGAACGAGAAGGGGCGTGAGTTCGGAGACAAGAAGTGCGTCCACGATGCGGCGGGGCAGTACGAGTATCTGGCTAAAGCGTATCCGGCGGATAAGCTGGCTTCTGAGGCGTTGGTGAAGGCTCTGGGATTGTTGGGGCCGTTGGACGAGGAAGAGGCGCAGAAGGTGAGGGCGCAGCTTGTGCAGGATTATCCTCGGGAAGCACGCGCGGCTGGGGTGAAGATTGCTGTCGATAATTCCGCGCATCGCGATACCCTCCCGGTAATCGCGACAGCTGACAGCATTGCTACAGCGGCTCGGGACTCATATCATCCCACCTCTCCCACCTCTGTTGATAGGCCCATTAAGGTTGGGGCGTCCGGAGGTGTGAGTGCTCCGGCGGTAACGGAGGACGTGGGGTCAAAGCGGACGATGCCGAATGCAGGTGCAAAATCGACGGGGCCATTGGCTGTGGTGACGGGGATTCGGCATTGGTCGACTGCGAGTTATACGCGGGTGGCGATTGATTTGAATGTGGCTCCCGGAGAAGAGGTTAAGTATGAGGCGGCGCGAGTTGAGAATCCGGATCGCATATTCTTCGATTTAGGGCACGCGCGGCTAGCCCCGGAGCTGGCGGGCAAGAGCTTCAATGTCACAGATGACGGATTCTTGACGCGGGTACGAGCGGCACAGTTCTCTGATGAAGTGACGCGGGTGGTACTGGATGTGCACCACGTGGCAGAGTACTCGGCGTTCTTGTTGCCGAACCCGCTGCGGCTGATTATTGATATTCATGGAGCGCAAGAAGTTGGAAGCAAAGGGCAGGAAGTAGCGGGCGCGGCGCAGGGTTCTGGGATTCGGGAGCCGAATTTGGGAACAGTCGATCAGGCGACCAGTGGTGACGGCTTCGTGGCTCCGTCTGTGAGTGGGAAGCGCGGTGGCGGGCCGTCGGTGGAGGTGTCCAGTTTGCCGCCGATGCCGGTGACGGATGGGAGCGCAAGCTTTGGGTTGCCCGCGCGTAGTACGGATCGGGTGGGCGATGGAAAGACGGTGGCTCCTCCTCGGGTGGTGATTGCGTCAAAGCCTACAAGCGCAAGACCGGTTCCGAATACGGTGGTGAAGAACTCGGCGAACACGAGCAGCGAGGTCGCGGAGGTGAGCCGGCAGCCGGGGATGATCGAGGCTACGCGCACACCGACGTCGAAGCCAATCGCGGAGACGAGCGGAGATCCAGTAGCAGAGGCACACTATGTGCCGAGATCGCGGAGGAAAGCTGCGGCGAGTGCAACGGATGCGGGTGTGGGCGGGAGTTCGGCGCATGAGGCAAAGGGTGAACCGTCTGCGGCTCCCCCCCCGACAGCGGATGGAGAGACGTCGCTGATGCGGGCGCTGGGATTGAAGATTGGGCGGATAGTGATTGATGCCGGGCATGGCGGGCATGATTCGGGAACGCTAGGCGCGGATGGGATTGAAGAGAAGGACGTGGTGCTGGATGTGGCGCTGCGGCTGGGAAAGCTGCTGCATGATCGGTTGGGGGCCGAGGTGGTTTATACCCGCGATGACGATACGTTTGTGCCACTGGAGACTCGGACGGCGATTGCGAATAAGGCGCAGGCGGATTTGTTTATCAGCGTGCATGCGAATAGCTCACAGGACGCGTCGGTGAAGGGAGTGGAGGTCTATTACCTCAACTTTACGAGCGACCCCGAAGCGATGAAGGTGGCGGGGCGCGAGAACGCTGTGTCGACTGAGAGTGTGCATGAGTTGAGCGACCTGGTGAAGAAGATTGCTCTGAAAGACAAGATCGAGGAGAGTAAAGAGTTGGCGGCGGATGTGGATGCTTCGCTGTATGCGGGGCTGCGCAAGGGGAATCCGGAGTTGAGGAATCGCGGGGTGAAGAAGGCTCCGTTCGTGGTGTTGATTGGTGCGAATATGCCGTCCATTTTGGCGGAGATTAGTTTTGTGACCAATCCTGATACAGCGGAGAGGCTGGAGACTCCGGAGTATCGGGAGCGGGTGGCGGAGAGTTTGTATGCGGGAGTGGCGGTGTATGCGCGGGGTATTAATGGCGGGCGACCGAAGGTGGTGGAGCAGGCAGAGAGTCAGAGGAGAGCAGCTTCTAGCTTCTAGCTGCTAGCAAGGCATAGGCGAAAGCAATGCAAAGCTCCCTCCCCGTTCTGCGGTTCGGTCGGGATGACGTGGTAGGACGGGGTGGGCCGCAGGAAGAGGTTAGGGTTGGGATGCTACCTTTTGGGCTGTTGGTGTAGGCTTTTGCGTGTATGGATTTGGTTTTGGGGACAAGACGGGGTTTCGTTCGTGCGGCGGTGTCGGCTGGGTTATTGGCATGCGCTACGGTGAGTTTTGGGCAGGGTTCGGTGAAGTTGATGGAGCCAGAGACACCGCTGCTGCCGGCGAAATTTGGGCAGTGGACACGGGCGGATGCGGCGCCCGTTTCCACGCACGCGGACGCTCAGGGGGCTACGCTGCTTGGTGCGAATGCACAGGCGTTGGCGGAGTGTGGCGAACTGCGGTCGAAGGCGGCGGATTACACGCGAGGCGGTCGGACCGTGCATCTTGTGGCAGTGCAGTTTGGCGATCGGACGGGGGCATATAGCGCATTCACGCTGGCGGAGCGCCCCGGGATGAAGGTGGGGGGTGACTTGGTGACCTACGACGCCGTGGGTGGGGATTCGGCGCTGTTCATGGTGGGCAAGTCGGTGGTGCTGGCGAAGTTTGACGGCGAGATAACGATGCAGGATGTGGCGGGGCTTCGACCACTGTTGGCGGTCATGCCGAAAGCGTCGGGAAATACGGGTGCGGTGCCGATACTGCCGACGCTTCCTCCAGCGAAGGGGCTGGTGGGGGGCAGTCTGCGGTATGCTCTGGGGCCGGTGAGTTATGCGGGGGAGGGAGGGGTTCTTCCCGCGGCGTCGTTGAACTGGAAGATGGAGCCCGAGGCGGTGACGGCGCAGTACAACGATGCGCGCGGGAAAGAGACGCTGACGCTACTGCTCTATCCGACGCCAACGATTGCTAAGGATGCAGCCAAGACGATCCAAGAGGAGGTCCCGGCCCTGAAGAGCGGTGCGGCTCGGCTGCGGCAGGATGGGTCTCTGGTGCTGCTGGCGACTGGTAGCTTTGCCGGGGATGCGGCCCAGCAGATGATTGCAGGTATTCATTTGAGCCAGATGACGTTCAACCAGGATGCTCATCCGCCGTTCAAGGTGGTGGCGGCGCAGACGTTTACGTTGCTGGAGAACATTGCGGTGCTGTCGGGAGTGCTGGGGGCGGGCGCGGTGCTGCTGGGTCTGTTTCTGGGATTTGGGCGGGCGTGGTTCCGGGTACTGCGCGGAAAGCCGGCAGCTGTGGAGACAGAGTTTTTGAGCCTGCACCTTGCCCCGCAGAACAAACCAGCTGTATTTCCGGGACCAGACTCTGCCAATGGGGCATAGGTACCGTTTGATCGATGCGGGGGGCTGGGGGCAGTTTCTCGGGGGCGGCGTGGGTAAATAGGCCAGTTGTGAGACGTATCCGAGAAAAACCGAAGAAAGTCATAGGAAAACAGAGGTTTTTCATGTAAGTCATTGATTATGCAAGAGATGATAAAAGCTGGAAAACTTTCTTGACAGCATCCTAGACCGAACATAGTCTTGCACCAGAGAGTTCTGATGGCTTTGCCTCCGTTGGAACTGCCTCCCATAGAAAAAGGGTCGCCCTGTTGCCGGGCGACCCTTTTGCGTTGTGGATAACAAGTCCCAAACTTTGGTGGGAGGATGCGTGGAAGCCCGCAAATGAGCGATGAGCGCAGAGCGCGCGCTACGAGGCGAGAGAGAATTTTGCGGATGATGGGATTGCCGATAGAATGACGAAGGAGTTCGCCGACGTAGCTCAGTTGGTAGAGCAGCTGATTCGTAATCAGCAGGTCAACGGTTCAAGTCCGTTCGTCGGCTCCATTTCCTTCCCCGTTCATCCCTGAAATTTTGACGGCCTGCGATTGCAGAGTGGCTCACTGAGGCCGCTGCTGGATATAGACGGCTCTTCGAAATGGGGGAAGCCATGTATCGTAGGCCACCTTATCAAAGCGTGAGTTGGCTAAACAGGGTAGAGGGTTCAAGACAAGGAAGTATCTGGGCGAGATCTCCGGAGTGAACGAGTCGAACCAGAAGCTGCAGGCGGGAGGCAACTTCGGTTTCGGAGGGTTGCTGCGATAGGCGTTGGATGGATTCACGACTCTCTTCTCGTTGACGAATCCATGCGTGTTGATCTCGGTCCAGCCGTTGATCTCCATCCCGCCCTGAATGTGGATAGCAGGGACGCCATCTGCGGCCAAGGTATTGGTGGCGATGATCCTGGCGCGGTTCAGGGCGAACCAGTCGTGGGTTGCGGCGATGCTGTAGGTGGCGAAGATGGCTAAGACGGTATAGCTGAGCAGCGAAACCTGGCTTCGAACGTTCCTCTGGTAAAGATTCAGCAGGAGGAGGATGCCGATTGGAATGAGTCCGAGGAAATATCGGTCATAGAAGTAAAAGTGAAAGGCTCGAGGCAGCAGCAGGCAAACGTAGGCGAGGCTGAATGGAGCAATGAACGTAACCAGGTCGTTCCAGGCAAGCAGGTTCGCCTCGTTGTGGGGACTATCGTTGTGGAGGCTCTCGGAGAGACGTCGGTTTGCGAGAAGGTCGGCGAAAAAGACAACGAGAGAGACGATGACGCACAGGGAGATGACCGCACGTATCCCCGTGGTGAGTGAGACAGGTAGCGTTCCAAGCATGAGCCAATTGGTGCGAGGATCGATTCCCTGGGCACCGACGAGATCGCCAATTCCCCAGGGTAACTCTGCTCCGTCAAGTAATCCCCTCTTATAGCGAACGATCATCCACGCAGTTGTAAATGCTGCGAACGCGATGAGGCCGGCTCGTATACGACCGCGAAATCGTCCAATGGGAACGAACCACGCAGCGAGCAGAGGAAAGAGCAGCAATCCAAAACATAGGGCAATTTTGATTGCGTATCCGGGAAAATATCCCAGCGCGACGGGCTTGGCGAATACGCTCTCGGGTACGGAATAAGGTTGTTGCTGCCACCAGCGCCAGCAGGCATAGATGCCGAGTCCGCTCAAACACCACGTCGCGATTCCGACGAACAGAGCTCCGCGCCGCGATCGCATCATCCACGCTGTGGTCGGCACCAGCACAAGCGCTCCGAGCCACGAGTTCTGGCGCACCGTTCCTCCGGCCACGTTGACCAGGGCCGCGAAGGCGAGCCAGCAGAAGGCGGCCCGATCGGTTCTCGCGTAGAGAGCGCGCAGGCACATGTACATGCAGAGCAGGATAATGAACAAACCGTTGATGTCGGTCATCAGGCTTGCCGCCATGGGAATGAAGACAGGCGACAAGCCGAGCATGAGGGCTCCAAAAGCCGCATTGCGACGATGGATTCCGCAGCGCGTCAGGATGGAATGGAAGAGCCAGACGGTAAAGAACGCGGAGACCAGGGTGGACAGGCGAGCGACGGTAAACGAAAAACCGAAGACACGAATGAAGAGAGCGCTCCAGGGCACCTGCCATCCGAGCATCGCGGTCGCCCATCCGTTGTATACGAAATGACCGGTGCGGGCGTATTCCTGCGCTGTCTTGATGTAGGACCAGTCGTCGATGAAACCCATCTCTGCGAACGGATGTGCGCTGAGGACCGCGAGCACCACGACGCAACCACATAAGAAGCCACTCCACCAGGGAGGCGAATCGATTGAAGGTGCTTCTCGTGTCCCAGGCATAAGGTGGGTTCTCCGTGAAGACACGGAGAGTATACCGTCGCGAATGCTGGACTGGCGTGCAATCCGAGGGGAGTTAGCCGAGGGTGGGCATAGTGGTGTCTACACCTGAGCGGATGCCGGTGGGCCAGCGGGCAGTGACGGTTTTCAAGCGGGTGTAGAAGCGGACGCCTTCGGGGCCGTAGATGGCGTGGTCGCCAAAGAGAGAACGCTTCCATCCTCCGAACGAGTGGAATGCCATGGGGACGGGGATGGGGACGTTGATGCCGACCATTCCGGCCTGCACGCGGCGGGCGAAGTCGCGGGCTGTGTCGCCGTCGCGGGTGAAGATGCTGGTGCCGTTGCCGAACTCGTGGTCGTTGACGAGTTGGAGGGCGGTTTCGAAGTTGTTAGCGCGGACTACGCCCAGGACGGGGCCGAAGATCTCTTCTTTGTAGATTCGCATCGTGGGCTTGACGTGGTCGAAGAGGGTTGCACCTAGGAAGAAGCCGTTTTTAGTTGTCAGTTCTGAGTTGTCAGTTGTTAGTTGTGGATTGCGGCCGTCGACGATGAGGTCGGCGCCTTCTTCTTCGCCTAGGGCTATGTAGCTGGTTACTTTGTCGAGGTGGGTTTTGGTGATGAGGGGGCCCAGGTCGGCCTCGGGTTCGTTGGCGGAAGGCCGCGCGCCGTCTCCTATGCGGAGGTTGGCGATGCGGGCTTCGAGTTTGGTGATGAGGGCGTCGGCGGTGTTGGCTCCTACGGTTACGGCTACGGAGATGGCCATGCAGCGCTCGCCGGCTGAGCCGTAGGCTGCTCCTACTAAGGCGTCGGCGGCCTGATCGAGGTCGGCGTCAGGCATGACGATCATGTGGTTCTTGGCGCCGCCTAGAGCTTGTACTCGTTTGCCGGTGGCGGTGCCGGTGCGGTAGACGTATTCCGCGATGGGGGTGGAGCCTACGAAGCTTACTGCGGCGATGCCGGGGTGTTGGAGGATGGCGTCGACGGCTACTTTGTCGCCGTGGATTACGTTGAAGACGCCATCGGGGAGGCCGGCTTCTTGGAGCATCTCGGCCAGGAGGTTGGCGGAGCTGGGGTCGCGCTCGGAGGGTTTGAGGACGAAGGTGTTGCCGCAGGCGATGGCGATAGGGAACATCCACAGGGGGACCATGGCCGGGAAGTTGAAGGGGGTGATTCCGGCGACGACGCCGAGGGGTTGGCGCATGGAGTAGCTGTCGACACCCGAGTTGCCGGGGCCGCCGCCGACTTGCTCTGTGAACTCGCCTTTGAGGAGGTGGGGGATGCCGGTGGCGAACTCGATGTTCTCGAGGCCGCGGGTGGCTTCGCCGCGGGCGTCGGAGAAGACTTTGCCGTGCTCGCGATTGATGAGGGCGGCGACTTCGTCGAGGCGGCGCTCAAAGATTTCTCGGAAGCGGAAGAGCACGCGGGCTCGGCGGAGGGGCGGCTGCACAGACCAGTCGGGGAAGGCTGCTGTGGCGGCGGCGACGGCGACATCGACTTCGTCGGCGGTGGCTAGCGGGACTCGTGATTGGATGCAGCCGCTAGACGGGTGGTAGACGTCGGCGAAACGCGCGGAGGTGCCGGGCGTGGCGAGGCCGTTGATCCAGTGGCGGAGCTCAGAGATGGCGGGCGTGGTGGCGGAGGGAGGCGTTGCGGTTGCGGACATGATGTCGCTCCTGAACTGAGGAACGATCATGCTAACAAATTGCTATGGCCGAGACTTCGAGCTTAGTCCGAGAGGCCGAACGGGTCGGAAGGCTTTGAAGCGTCGCTAAGGTCGGAAGGTACTCTCGGTTCCGTTGGTTCGGTGGGATGAAGGAGCCCTTCGGGGAGGTGCATGGTGATCCGGCGGGCGGCGGTGTCGATGGTCTCGATCCAGGCGAGAACCAGGGGGACAAGGATGGGTTCGGCGTCGGAGGGCTGGTCGGTGAGTGTGACGGCGAGAAGCGGAGCGGCGTCTTCGAGGCGGGTTCGGCCGTCAGGGCCGGTGGCGAATTCTACGTCAGTGACCGTGCCGGCGGGGATATCGGGTGTGGCGGCGTCGTAGAGGGTGCAGCCTAGCAGGTCGCCGACGAAGAAGGTACCCGGTTCGAGGGGAGGGAGCTCGTCGGTGGGGATAAACAGTTGGTGGCCTGCGAGGGCCTCGGCGCCGGAGATGCTATCGCATCCAGAGAGCTTGAGGACGACGCGGCCGGCGTTTTTGCCCGTCGGGAAGAAGTGCTCCTCGATGTGGAGCGGGAGGGTATTGGGTGAAGGGCAGGTGGCTGCAGCGGGTGCAAGAAAAACTTCGCGATTGGGGGAGAAGAGGCCGGGCAGGTCACTGAGAGGATCGGCGAGGATCTCGCCACGACGCCCCTGAGGGCGCAGCAGACGAGCAATGGGAAACCAGCCGGAGGTGAAGATGCCGTTCAACTCTTTGGGCACGCAGGGAAGAGAGTTACGAGAAAACGAGGTGTGGATACGAGCATCGCAGTCATTCTCTTGGTCTCTCTCGGAGTAGACCCCTCGGGTCAGCCTCTCTAGGATTGGTCGTTCGTTTGGTCGCCTTGAGGATCATGAGAGGGGACGGTCCGGGCCGCTTCGACAATGTCGAGCGAGAAGCGACGCTGCAGCTTCATACTGGCCGCGCCAAGGATGGTTCGCAGGGAACGCGCCGTGCGACCCTGCTTCCCAATGATCTTTCCAATGTCGCCAGGAGCGACGTAGAGGCGAAGTACGGTTGTTTCCTGCTCGGTGAGAGCTTCGACACGGACCGCTTCGGCATCATCAACCAAGGCCCGTGAAACTTCCGTCATTAACGTTTGCATTTCCGAGACAGCTAGGTTGCTGTCGGGTACCGTGATGGGATCAGACACACATACACCTCAAGAGAAGGAATCGCCTGCACCGCGGGAGGGGAGCCGCTTCTCTTGGCTGGAAGGGTCTCACCGGCGATCGTTCCAAGGTGTAGCGCAAATCGGGACAAAAAGTCAGCCCCATTACGATTCACGGCATCGCGGCTAACCCAAGAACGGCGGTGTTGGCTTGTGTGAGTGTACTGCAAGCCGATGAGCGTTGGCGGTACTCTTTAGGTCAATCCAAACCCACGGAAGTCACTCTAAAGTGGTTACTTATGCCGCGGTAGTCGCTTCTGCCTGCTCAGCGGGAGCGGATACGAGCTGATGTTTGGCAAGCAGCTTGCCGACTGTTTCGGAGAGCTGAGCGCCTTTGCCGGTCCAATAGTCGATGCGATCACGCTTGAAGTCAACCGTGGCGGGCTCGGTGCGGGGGTTGTAGGTACCGACCACTTCGACCGAACGGCCGTTACGGGCACGATCTTTTTCGATGACAACGACGCGATAGTGGGGCTGCTTACGGGCGCCAACGCGCGCCAAACGAATCATCAACACAGGGTAGATCCTCTCAAAGCTTGAATGTATTCAGGGTAGCCGCTAAATGCGCTGGAGAAAATCCAGGGTCATGATCGGCACAACCGACGGACGCGAAAGTCCGAACACCTAAGTATCGCGGATTTTATGGCGTTTAGCAATGGGTGGAGCCGCATTTCACAGGATTTCGGTGCAAAGCTCGGAAGGGGGGTGCCGAAAAGGGTCGGAGGAGTCTATCTACATAGATTCGTTCCGATTCCGTGCGGAATAGTGCACAAAGGTCACTAGGGTGCAGTAGAATTCTTTGGTAACACGACCATTGAACGGTTTCATTGTGACCATCGATTTGTAGTAACCCAGGAAGGAGGATCGTGTGGCGACTTTGTACCGATCCTATGAAGATACCCCAACCCGTGCAGCCGTTCGGTTTCCCCTCCACTTGGAGATTGTGCTTCGCACCGTTGAGAGAGAATATCCGGGGGTTACGGAGGATCTGTCAGCGAATGGACTGCTGTTTTCCGCGGACGAACTGCCACCGGTTGGTAAGGAAGTCCAGTTTGAGCTGACGATGCCCGCCGCTGTGATGGGCGGGGTGAATGACATTCTGCTGCATTGCATAGGACGGATCGTTCGACATCAATGGCTTGGTGACAGGCCGATGGCCGGCGCAGTGATCGATGAATATTCTTTTAGAGGCTGAGTAGTTATGAGTGATGAGTTGGCGAGTGACGAGGCAATGGATCGCCAGGACGGCCTGTCGGGCGATGTAGAGGATCTCGACCGAAGCGAGCAGGATTCTGCTGGCGGGATACGGGTCATTCTTGCGGACTCGCAGGCAATCTACCGCGTCGGAATGCGGAAGGTATTTGCGCTGGAAGACGATATTCGCGTGGTAGCGCAGGCAGAGACACTGGAGAATCTTTATGCCGCACTGCAGCATTTTCCGACGGATGTTGTACTGCTGGAAGGACATCTGATTGCGGGGACGGTGGATGCGATTCCAGAGTTTATGCGGCGGGCTCCGGACGCGAAGCTGATTGTGCAGATCTCGTCGAGCGATGAGGGGAATACGGTGGAGCTGTTTCGGAGAGGTGTGCGCGGTGTGGTGCCTCGGTCGATCTCCCCAGAACTGTTGGTGAGGTGCGTGCGTAAGATTGCTGCGGGAGAGACGTGGATCGACAACCAGTCGATCAGCTGGGTGATTGATGCGTATCGCGAACAGGCTTCGGCGCTGACGAACCCACGGTCGCAGCCGCGGCTCTCGGATAAAGAGCTGGCGATTATCGCTTGCATTACGCGGGGCATGCGGAATAAAGAGATCGCGTACCAGATCGGGACGACCGAGCAAGTGGTGAAGAACTATCTACGCAAGATATACGACAAGCTGGGGGTGGCGGACCGGCTGGAGTTGGCGCTGTATTGCCTGCATCATAAGATTTTGCAGGCGCGTCCGGGAACGGCAGAGACACCCTTTGTTGATCCGGGGATTCCATTGCGGGCGAAGCTTTAAAGATAGAGATCCAATAGCGGGATGCGGCGACGTGATGGGGGTTGCCAGGGGATGACAGGATTACAGCCGTTTCGTTCGTTGAGCACGATGCAACGGCGTGCGTATATGGCGTGCTTTCTCGGATGGACGCTGGATGCGTTTGATTTTTTCCTCCTGACATTCTGTCTGGACGCGATTGCCACGACGTTTCACGTGAGCCTGGAGACGGCGACGAAGAGCATCTTCTGGACGCTTTTGATGCGGCCGGTAGGAGCGCTGGTGTTTGGAGCGCTGGCGGAGAAGTTCGGGCGCCGGCCTACGCTGATGGTCAACGTGGTGAGCTATTCGGTATTTGTAATGGCGTCGGCGTTCGCTCCGACGTTTGGATGGTTTCTAGGAATGCGCGCTCTGTTTGGGATTGCAATGGGCGGGGAGTGGGGCGTGGGCGCGGCTCTTGCACTGGAGAGCCTTCCGGCAGAGGGCCGCGGATTTTTTTCGGGTCTTCTGCAGGAGGGGTATGTGGTCGGCAGCATGCTGGCGGCCTTGGTATACCTGATGTTTCCGTATTTGCATGGGACGGGAGCGTTCAGCGCTTGGAGGGTATTGTTCGTGGTGGGGGCGGTGCCCTCATTGCTGTTGTTGCTTCTGTTGCGCAAAGTGGATGAGTCTCCAGCGTGGTTGGCACAGCGGAAGGTGATGCAGTCGAGGGCTCCGGGAGAGAAGTCTTCGAGGGTGATGGAAGGGTTGCGGTATCTGCCGAGCCTGCTCGCGCTCACGGTGCTGATGACGGCGTTCATGGCGTTCAGCCATGGGACGCAGGACCTGTATCCGACGTTTCTGAAGCACGATCACGGTATTCACGGTGTGGCGTTGTCGGCGATTGCGATTGTGGGAAATGTGGGTGCGGTGTTTGGGGGGATCTGGTTTGGAAGCTACTCGGAGCGAGTGGGGAGAAGACGAGCGATTGTGACGGCGGCGCTGCTCTCGATTCCGATGATTCCCTTGTGGGCTTGGAGCCATACGGCCGTAATGCTCGCGGCGGGAGGATTCCTGATGCAGTTTATGGTGCAGGGTGCGTGGGGAGTGATCCCGGTGCATTTGAACGAGATGTCGCCCCCAGCGGTGCGGGCGATCTTTCCGGGATTGGCGTACCAGTTGGGGAACGTTTTGTCGTCGAGGAATAGCGTGCTGCAGGCTGCGGCGGCGGCGAGGTATTTCGGAGGGAGGTTTGCTCCAGTGCTGGCGATAACGGTGGTGATCGTGGCATTGACTGTGGCGGGGGTGACGGCGCTGGGGCGCGAGGCGAAGGGTGCGGATTTGTCGCAGCTGTAAGGTGCGGAGACGTCTGGGAAATTCGGGAGTTTGGATGGGGTGAGGGGTAGGATGTTTGACGGTTTAGGTACTGGCGAATAGGCTTGATCCATGAGTCTTTCGCGTAACGCAGCTTGTTGTACTTGTCTTGTACGTGTCCAGGGCTGGGTGCTCGGACGCAGCTGCTTGTTGGTCGATAGATAAGCGAAGGCTGAGCGTTACCTTGAGTGCCCACGAATTCAATCGTGGGCCTTTGTGTTTGGAATGGAGAGAGACTTTGAGTGACGTAGTGAAGGCTGGTGAAGGTGTGGCGGCGAAGGAGACGAAGGCGCAGCGGTCGGAACGGCTGAAGCTGGAGAAGAATCCGTGGGCGGCGTGGGATGAGGTGCGGCAGTTTGCTCGCGAGGGCCGAGGGAGTGTGGTGCCGGAGTGGGCGGAGTTCTACTTTAAATGGTGGGGCGTTTACACCCAGGGCGATGGCGTGGGTGTGACCGGCGGCGTCGGCGGGGTGGGCAAGGCCAGTGAGTATCTGATGATGCGGATTGGGCTGCCGAATGGGCTGCTCACGGCTAAGCAGTTGCACACGATTGGGGATATCACGGAGAAGTATGCTCGCGGGGTCGCGGACATCACGACGCGGCAAAATATTCAACTGCACTGGTTGACGATTGAAGATCTACCGGAGATTGTGGATTCGCTGGCGGCGATTGGGCTGAGTCCAAAGGGAGCTTGCGGCGATGTGGTGCGGAATGTCACGGGTTGTCCTCTGGCCGGATTGGATGGGCATGAGTTGCTCGATGCTTCGCCGCTGGCGGTGGAGGTGGCGCAGTTGCTGACGGGGAATCCGGAGTTTTATAACCTTCCACGAAAGTTCAAGATCAGCGTGACGGGATGCCCGATCTGGTGCAGCTATCCGGAGATCAATGACGTCGGTTTAACGGGATTGAAGCGCGTGAAGGACGGCAAGGAAGAGGTTGGCTATAGCTTGCGCGTGGGTGGCGGGCTGTCGGCTGAACCGCATCTGGCGGTGCGGCTTAATGCGTTTGTGCCCCAGGATAAGGCGCTCGAAACTGTGAAGGCGGTGTGCACGATCTTCCGCGAGCAGGACGCGTTGCGGGAGAGCCGGACGCATGCTCGGATGAAGTATCTGTTCATGCGGCATGGCTGGACTGCGGAGAAGATGCTCGCGGCGATCGAGGAGAAAATTGGGTTTACGTTTGATCCTTGCGACGAGGGCCCGATTGCCGAGGATGTGTATCGCGACCATGTTGGAGTACATTCGCAGCGGCAGGACGGGCTGAGTTATGTGGGCGTGACGGTGCTGAATGGGAGGTTGAATCCGGCGCAGTTGCATGCGCTGGCGAGCTTGAGCGAAGAGTATGGCGACGGGCATCTGCGAGCGACGATTGGGCAGAATATTGTGCTTGTGAATATTCCCAACGAGAAGACGCAGAAGCTGGTGGAGAAGATTGCTGCGCTGGGATTGGAGGTGCAGCCGAATGTGTTTTATCGCGGCGCTGTGGCTTGCACGGGGACGGAGTTTTGCAAGCTCGCGATTGCGGAGACGAAGGGGTTTGCGAAGTGGCTGGTCGGTGAGATGGAGGAGCGGCTGCCGGGGTTCGATCAACAGCTACGGCTGCATGTGACGGGCTGCACGAATAGCTGCGGGCAGAGCTGGATTGCGGATATTGGCCTGGAGGGAAAGAAACTGAAGAAAGATGGGAAGACGGTGGACGCGTTTTATTTCTGCGTCGGAGGAGCGGTGGGAGAGTATGCGGGGATTGCGCGGCAGATTGGCTATCGCGCGGCTGCAGAAGATTGTCCGGAAGCGATTGAGCGGCTGCTGCGCGGGTATCTAAAGGGGCGAGGGGCGGGCGAGAATCTGCGCGGGTATTTTCGGCGAACGAGTGATGAGGATCTGCGCACGCTGTTGGCGGGCGGCGTCGTGGAGGCGGTGGAGAGGGATCCGGCTCCAGGGCGGGTGCCGACGAATGTTGGATGAGGTGATGGGTTGAGCTTGTTTCCGATCTTCTTGAAGTTGGCGGCGAGGCCCTGCGTGGTGGTGGGGGCGGGGAATATTGCTGAATCGAAGATTGAGAGTCTGTTGGTGGCGGAGGCTAGCGTCACCGTGATTGCTCCAGAGGCGCTGCCGCGGGTTCGGGCTTGGGCGGAGGCTGGTGAGTTGCGTTGGGAGCAGAGGGAATATCGTGCGGGGGACTTGGCAGGGGCTTTTCTTGTTGTTGCGGGGACGGCTACGGCTGCGGTGAATCGGGCGGTGTTTGCGGAGGCTAGCGCGGCTGGAATTTTGTGTAATGCGGTGGATGATCCTC
>Ga0302150_10000308_pt1 | contig 20194 bp, 7 predicted proteins | sample I_Bog_N1_2_FD_198635 | JGI IMG/M metagenome (GOLD analysis project Ga0302150, IMG submission 198635) | Peat permafrost microbial communities from Stordalen Mire near Abisko, Sweden - I_Bog_N1_2 | ecosystem: Environmental > Terrestrial > Soil > Wetlands > Peat | place: Sweden: Abisko, Stordalen... | reverse complement strand
GGGGCTAAAGCCCAGCGTTTATTTTCAGCCACTTGCGGCACGGCTGAAGCCGTGCCCTTTCAAAACTTCGGCCATTTGGTAGTTTTTCCGCAGCCTGTTGTGCAGCCTCTCCTGGTCGGATTCAGGCCGCGATTTGCACAGGCCCTTGGCTCTGCCCGCGCCGTTTGCGCGATACTGTCTGCATGTCTACCCTTACCTACCAGGGACACGAGGTTCTCTTTACCCGTCAGCAGATTGCCGATCGCGTAGCCGAAATGGGTGCGCAGATCACGCACGACCTCAATGGTGAAAAGCTGGTCATGATCGGCGTGCTCAAGGGAGCGGCGCCGTTTCTCTCAGACCTGGCACGCGCCATTGACGCTGACGCCACCTTTGACTTTGTCGCCGTCTCCAGTTATGGCAAGGGACAGCGATCGTCAGGCGCCGTCAAGATGATCAAGGATCTCGATCATCCCATCGAGGGCAAGAACGTCCTGGTCGTCGAAGACATTCTCGATACAGGCCTGACGCTTGCCTACCTGCGCAAGCTTTTCATGCAGCAGCATCCCAAATCCCTGCGCATAGCGACCCTGCTCGACAAGCCTTCGCGCCGCGTCGAAAAGATCGAGGCCGACTACGTAGGCTTCTCGATCCCCAACCTGTTCGTCATCGGCTATGGCATGGACTACGCCGAGCGCTATCGCAACCTGCCCGACATCTGCCTGATGGGCCCCGGACACCCCGAATAGTTCTCTGCAAAAAGCGCGAACAGCCTGCCGAAGCCCCTTGGGGGGGGCGACAGGCTATTTCGCTCAATCTGGTTTATTGGCCCGGTCTATTGCACGGGGGAGTTGATCGTATAAGCCGCCGAGGCGATGGCGCTGTTACTGTAGCCATTTGCAACAACCGTGGCTCTGATGGTCTCCGTTGCACTGACGGCAATTGGACTTGTGTAAATTTTCGGCGCAGTTTGAGTTTCTGCTCGATTCGTCGTGTAGTAAATCACTGCGCCGGGCGTCGCATCGGAAAGCGTCACAAGCTGGGTCCCGGAGTAGGCGCCGGCCGGCACAGAAAAGGTCGGCGTCGCCGCAACCGGCAGGATGATCGTGTACTTGGCCAATGCGACTGGGCTGTTCGGATACCCTGTGGGTATAGCAATCGCTTCAATCGTCTCAGTCGCATTGACTGAAATCGCCCCCGTGTAGATGTTCGACGAACTCGTAGGCGTCGTTCCGTCGGTGGTGTAGTAGATCGTCGCACCCGACGTGGAGTCGGAAAGCTTGACCGACTCTTTCGACGAGTAGGTTCCAGGCGCCACCGAGAAGCTCGGCATTGCAGCCGGAGGCAGATTGATCGTGTATTTGGCTGAGGCCACAGCGCTGTTGCTGTAGCCGCCGGCCACCGCAATCGCTTCCACCGTCTCTGTTGCACCCAATGAGATTGCCGCCGAGTACGCGGTCGAGGAAGTCGTCGGAGTTGTTCCGTCCGTCGTATAGTAAATCGTCGCGCCCGAGGTTGAGTCGGAAAGCTTGACCGACTGCACCGCGGTGTAGGTTCCCGCCGCCACTGAGAACGTCGGCGTTGCCGCAGGCGACTGAATTGTGTAGAGCCCTGAGGCCACAACGCTGTTGTTGTAACCCGAAGCCGTCGCGATCGCTTCCACCGTCTCCGTTGCTCTGACCGAGAATGCCCTGGAGTACTTCGTCGACGAAGTGGTCGGCGTCGTCCCGTTGGTCGTGTAATAGATCGTGGCATCCGGCGTGGAGCTCGAAAGCTTGACGGACTGCGAAGATGTGTAGGTCCCAACCGCGGGAGAGAACACGGGCGCGGAAGCCGTCGCCCCGCTGATGGTCTCCGTCAGGGTGCTGCTCGCGCTGGCAGCAAAACTCGCGCTGCCTGCGTAGCTCGCTGTGACTGTATGCGTCCCCGCGGCCAGCGTCGAAGTGGCATAAGTCGCAGTCCCCGACGACCCAAGTGTCACCGTTGACGCCGTAGACCCATCCACCGTGAACACCACGCTGCCAGTCGGCACCGTCGTTCCCGAAGCCGGCGAGACCGCAGCGGTAAACGTCACTGTGCTGCCTGAAGTTTGAGGATTGGCGCTCGAAGACACCGTGGTTGTCGTCGCAGCCACCGGCGCCAGAGAAATCTTGCTCACAAATGCGTTCGAGCCTGAACTGCTCGCAGCCAGGTTGCTGCTCTGGTACGCACCGCTCGATACCGGAAAGTCGCCGGAGTAGGACACGCCCGCAACATAGACATTGTCAGACGAGTCCAACGCCAAAGCCGATCCGGAATCACCACGATAATAGCCCGCCGCCCCAAATGACAGGCCCGAGCCGCCCAGGTAGGTCGAGTAAATCAGCCCCGTTCCCGCCGGGTTCAGTTCCGTCACAAAGGCAACAAAGCTGTTGTTGCCTGCGCCTGGGTTGGTTGCCTGCCCCGCGTTGCTTGTCACCGGGAAGTCGCTCGAATACGCCATGCCGGTCACATACGCATCCCCTGAAGCATCCACCTGGATTCCGTCGGCCGAGTCGCCCTCAGTATTCACCGCGCTGATTGAAACCCCGCTCCCGCCAAGCAGCGTGGAATAAACCAGCGCCGTCCCCGTCGGGTTTATCTTGGTCACAAACCCCGTGCTCGCATCAATCGAAGCCGCGTTGTTGGTCGTCTGAAACGCGCCCGAAGTCACAGGGAAATTCGTGTCCATCGTGTAGCCCGTAACATACGCATTGCCTGAACCATCCACCGCGATCGCCGTGCCCAGTGAACCCTGGCTACCGCCCAGATAGGTAGAGTAAGCCAGAGCCGTTCCCGTCGCGTTCAATTCCGCAATAAACGTTGCCGTCATCGACGCCGCGCCCGAAGGATTCGTCGTCTGATATGCGCCCGCCGTCGTCGGGAAATCCGTCGAGCCTGTCGAGCCCGCCACGTAAACATCGCCCGCGCTATTGACTGCCAGCGCATACCCGATATCTCCGCCTTGATGCTGCCCGCTCCCACCCAGGAATGTCGAGAAGACGAGCCCGCTTCCCGTCGAATTCAGCTCCGACACAAATGCATCCGATGCTGTGTGCGCTGCGGCATTGTTGGTCGCCTGGTAGACGCCTGCGGTCGTGGGGAAGTTCGCGGAGTAGGTGTACCCCGTCACATAGGCGTTGCCAGAACTGTTCACCACGATCCCGTAGGTGCTTTCCCCGGTTCCGCTCACGCTGCCGCTGCCGCCCAGATAGGTCGAATAAGTCAGCGCCGTCCCAGTCGCATTCAGCTTGCTCACAAATGCTGTATAGCCGCTCGCATTCGCCACGCTCGCCGTTTGGAACGCGCCGGAAGTCGTGGGGAAGTTCGTCGAGAAAGTATGCCCGGTCACATACGCGTTTCCGGAGCTGTCCACCGCAATTCCGTCGCCCTGCGTGTTGCCGCTGCCGCCCAGATAGGTCGAGTAAAGAACCGCCGTACCCGTCGAGTTCAACTTGGTGACAAACGCGCTGTAAGCCGTGCTCGCCGTGGCCGCATAGGTTGTCTGGGCCGCGCCTGAGGTCAACGGGAAGTTCGATGAGTCGGTCTGGCCCGTAATGTAAGCGTCTCCGCTCGCGTCCACCGCCAGGGCCAGCGCGCCGTCGCCGTCCGTGCCGCTGCCGCCCACATAGGTCGAGTACACCAGCACCGGGTCAATAATCACCGGCTGCGAGCGATCGTATGCGCCCAGCTTAAAGCCCACCGTGTGACGCCGTCCCAGCGTAAAGCGCCCGTCAATCAACTCGCGACGACCGCCCCGCTCCTGATAGACCACCGGTTTGTGGAAGGAGACATCCCCGTCCCTCGCCGAAACCACCAGGTCACCCTCGGGGTTCAGCTTGAGCCGTGTCACGCCTGAGAATTGCAGCCGAATCGCGCTCGGATCGGCATTTGGCGCAACCGCAAAGTCGTACTCCAACTGACGCTGGTTCCCGTAGTACACCAGGTCAACGCCGGGATAAACCGCGCTGTACCTGACCTTGGCAAACGTCGGAACTGCCGACCGCCATGCAGCTCGATCGCTGCCCAGAAAGTAATTCGCCGTTCCCGGCAGTTGTGCTTCGCCTAAAGGATTGGCAACTGTGCTGGCCGCGCCGGCCAACCGCATGGTCACCGCGGCCGTATCCCTCTTGCACCCGTCCGGCTTCGCCTTGCTATCGTTCTGCGGAGCAACCACCGCGCCTTGCCCCTTGCAGTCCGGTTTGCTCAGCACCAGAACCGCTTCGTCGTTGGTGAGGAAAACCCCATACCCGCTGCCCCGCGAGAGAAACTTCACGCGGCCATCCGTCTGACCCGCGTTGGCGGCAAAGCTCAAGGGCAGATTCGCATAGCCCTGCACTCGTTGTGCCTTGTCTGCGCTGGTTGTCTTTCCACCTGCTTGAGCTGGCTCTACAGAGAATCCGGCAACGGATGCGATGGCGATCAGGGCTGAAACAAACAGAACCAGAAGATTGCTGGAGCGATTGCTGACGTGCATCAAAATCTCCCCCGGATAGTCCGTGCGGCGGTTTGTCGATCGGGGCCCAGTTCCGCAACTCTCTCGGCTATTCTTTATCTATGTCACTGGATTCAGGGAAGTTCCACAATCACCCCTTGGCGGTAGAGCCACCCCAGAAAGGTGGACAAATGTACCAGACTGGTAACGGAAAGTAACCGGCATTTCAGGTTACCCCGGTTCCCTGGCAGACTAATTACACATCCTTCGCAAAGGAAAACCGCTCACCGAATGCCAGCAATCCCGTCCACACCTTCAACCACCCTGGTGCCCTATGAATCGATTCCCGGCGCTCGCGTTTTGCTTTCTCACGTCCGGCCTCCTGGTACCCCTTCAAACTTCGCCGGAAATCCCCTCCGTTGACTTCACCCAGGCACGCTCCCACGAGCTCGCGCCTCATCGCCATACCATCCCCATGGCGGATGTACAGCAGGGCTTCAACCAGCTTGAGCTCACCGTCACCATTTCTCCCGCAGGCGACGTTATCGGCGCCGAAGCCAATGCTTACTCCGACGTCATCCGGCTCTGGCCTCAGATCAAGGAAGAAGTGCTCGGCTGGAAGTTCACCCCATTTCAGGTCAACGGTCAGCCAGCCACAGTCAGGGCACAGGAGTACATCAACTTCGTCCCGCCCGAGCGCCTTCCCAAGGTCCACATAACCCCGCCCACCCTGCGCCCGGATTCGACCATCGCCATTACCCTGCGCCGCTCGGGATGCTTTGGAACCTGCCCCGACTATGCGGTTACCTTAACCCCCAAGGGAATTCTGTTTAACGGCAGCACTTTCGTCGTCGCCGCCGGCAAACACACCGCTTCCGTCGACCCCGGGCAGGTCCGCAAGCTCGCCGCCCGCTTCATTGCCGCGGACTTCTATTCGATGGCCCCAAACTACGTGGCTGGCGTCACCGATAACCCCGGCTACAGCCTGGCGATCACCATCGACGGCCAGAAGAAAGAAGTGGAAGACTACGTCGGCCAGTGGGTCGGGATGCCCGCCGTCATCACCGAACTTGAAGAAGCCGTGGATGAACTCGCCCAGACCAACCGCTGGATCAAAGGCGATGCCGGCCTCGTCCCAAGCCTCAAAAACGAAAAATACAACTTCAATGCCTATGAAGCCCAGACAGTGGTCAAAGAAGCCGCAAGCCGTGGAGACGCCGCACTGGTCCGCGAACTCCTCGAGGCCGGCGTTCCGCTCAAACCGTTGCCCGATCCAAATCCCAACGACATCAAACAAAGCCTCTCGTTTGCCTACGTCGGCTGGCTCACCGCTGCCAGCATCCATCCGGAAACACTCCAGGTCCTCATCGAAGCCCACGCCAGCATCCAGGATCAAAACGATAAAGACCTGGCCCTGGCTGGAGCCGCTCGATCCGGCAACCTCGAAGCTGTGCACGCTTTGCTGGCCTATGGCGCCAACCCCAACGTCGATCTCACTCAACTGGCGATGGCAGACAGCAAACCCAGCATGCGGATGGGGCCGAATCCATCCGGCAGCGTCCTGATAGCCGCTGCGGAATCCAGCAATCCGGAGTTGGTCAAGGAGATTTTGCACTACCAGCCCAACCTTGAAGCCCGCGATGACCATGGAAGAACCGCTCTGTTTGCCGCCAGCGAGTCCTTTCGCGGGAACGACGACGGCACCGCGGCAGCCGAGTGCGTTCGCCTCCTGGTCGAGTCAGGGGCAAACGGGAATGGCCGCGACGACAAAGGCAATACCCCTCTCCACAACGCGCACAAGGCTGCGGTAGTCAAGGAGCTCATTAAGCTCGGCGCCAACGTAAACGCACGCAATGACGCTGGAGAAACCCCGATCTTCACCACAATCGATCCTGAAACCATCGCGATCCTTGTCAGCCATGGCGCAGACCTCACCCTTCGCAACAACAAGGGAGAAACCACCTTCGAAGCAGCCAAAAGAGAAGGTTCCTATCGTTCCATTGCGCTGGAACAAGCCCTTAAGAACCTGAAAAACACTCAGCCCTGACCTGCCACTTCTGGACCTGCCATTTCTGGACCTGCCATTTCCCGATGAGCCAGTCCAGCATCTCGATGTGCACCACGAATTCATCCAAGTGCACCACGAATTCATCCAAAAAACGCACGCCGATGCAACTCAACACATCAAACTCTCGTCCACCTATTTGGTTCACCCTTCCGCGAGGAATATACTCGTTTACCGGATACTGTTTGCTTGGCCGGCCCTCTTCACAGGATTTTCAAGCCCGGCCCAGAACCCAAGGAGTACGACCCTCATGGCTTCCTTAACGCCGATTAACGTTGCCGACCTCGAGTTCGATAACGGCACCTTCGATGCAATCGCTTTTGCCGAACAAACCCTCTCCAGTTGGCAGGCGCTGGCCGCGGTCATTGACCACACGCTGCTCAAGCCCGACGCCACCCGCGCGCAGGTGGAAAACCTCTGCGACCAAGCCGTGCGCTACCGCTTTGCCTGCGCCATGATCAATCCCGTCTGGGCCTCCACCGCCGTCAACATGCTCTCCGGCACCGGCATTCCTGTCGGCGTCGTCATCGGATTTCCGCTCGGAGCCTCCCTCGTCTCCACCCTGCGCCAGGAAGCCGATGCTCTGACCCGCCTTGGCGTGCGCGAGTTGGACATGGTTCTCCCCGTCGGCCAGCTCAAGAGCGGCAACCATCCCGCCGTCCTCCACACCATCCATGCCGCCGCCACTGTAGCCCACCATCACGGCGCAATCCTCAAGGTCATTCTTGAAACCTGCCTGCTCACCGTCGAAGAAAAACTCCGCGCTTCTGAAATCGCCATCCAGGCCGGGGCCGACTTCCTCAAGACCTCCACCGGCTTCTCCACCAGCGGCGCAACCTCTGCCGACGTGGCCCTGCTCCGCGGCGTAGCCGGCGCACGCTGCGGTGTAAAGGCTTCCGGCGGCATCCGCACCCTCGCTGACGTCCGCAACATGCTTGAAGCCGGAGCCAATCGTGTTGGAGCCTCCGCCTCCGTCGCCATCGTTCGCGAACTGGGAGCCGAGTAGCCACCAGCCGCAGCCTTCGCCGATGCCCCCGGTCTGATCGCCCGAAAGCCGCGGGTCCCGGGTCTCGCGGTTGAAGATCCGGGCCCCGCAGAGGGTGATCGAAATTTTCTTTTGAGATTTTGCAGTTTAATTCGCCAAAACGCGCACACTTGAATCATGACTGCCGCGCCCACGCTCCACGCTCCACGCCCCAGACCCCAGACCCTAGTCCCTAGTCCTCAGACCGGTTTTGCCACCCCCCCCTACCCCCTCCGCCCGGTTTCGTTGATGGCAAAGCACTTACGCTCGCACCCCAAAAAACCATCCTGAAAACAAAGAGCTTACGGATGGGCATCCGTCGCAAAACCGCCCTTTTCCGTCGCAAATCGTCGCAAACCCAGCTCGAATCCCTGGTTCCTGGTCCCTAATCCCTGTTCCCTGTCCACTGTTCCCAACAATCCGCTATTATCTGCATTGCACCCAATGTCCACCCTTCCCCCATCTCCGCCGGAACCACACGAGCTCGAGGGCGACTACCGCCCCGCCGATTCCGCCAATCCCCACGCCCATCTCGACCCCGTCAACGCCCGCGTCGAAACCGCCGACCTGACCTACCTCGTCCAGATGACCGACGCCCTCAACACCACGCTGGACCTCGAAACCCTGCTCAATCGCACCTCGGAGCTGGTCCGCTCCATCATCGACTACCGCATCTTCGCCATCCTGCTCCTCAACGACCGCACTCACGACCTCCGCATGCGCTTTGAAATCGGCCACTCGGCCCACACCAAGCGGATGCGCGTTCCCATTGGCCGCGGTGTGATCGGCCAGGTAGCCCAGACCCGCAAGCCTATCCTGCTCAACGATGTCACCGCTTCTGACAACTACATTGCCGTCAACCCCGAAGTCCGGTCCGAACTGGCGGTGCCCCTCATCGCCAAAAACCGCCTCATCGGCGTCATGGACATCGAGAGCGAGCAGGCCAACTACTTCCGCCCCGAACACCTCCACCTTCTCACGCTTACCGCCTCCCGCATTGCCCAGGCCATTGAAAACGCACGTCTCTACACCCGCGTGTCCCGTCAGGCCCAAACCCTCTCCGTGCTCAATGACATAGCCGTCGACCTGACATCCATCCTCGACCTCGATCCCCTGCTCGAGCGCGTCGGCCAGCTTCTCCGCCGGCTCATCGACTACCAGATGTTCACCATCATGCTTCTCGATGACAAGGGCGAGACGCTCATTACCCGCTACGCCTGGCGTTTTGGATACGCCCATGCCCCGCTCCGCCGCATCGCCATCTCCAGCGGCCTGGTAGGGGCCGCCGTCCGCGAGTGGCGCACCATCAATGTCCCCGATGTCCGCAAGGACCCGCGCTACCTGCCCATGAATCCTGAAACCCGCTCCGAGCTGGTCGTGCCCCTCTTCTACAAAGGCCGCATCATCGGCGTATTTGACCTGGAGCACACCCGAGCCGGATTTTTCAATGAAGAGCACGAGCGCATGCTGACCACGCTCGCCGCCCAGGTAGCAATTTCCATCGAGAACGCCCGCCTGTACCAGGCCGTCCGCCGCCAGGAACGGCAACTGGAAAAGGACATTGCCATGGCCCGCGAGGTGCAGTTGCGTCTGCTGCCCACCGCGGCGCCCGAACATCCCCACGCTGAAATGGCGGTCCGCTTTCTCCCCGCCCGCACCATCGGCGGGGATCTTTACGACTTCATCGACTACGGCCCCAACCGCACCGCAATCGTCCTCGGCGACGTAAGCGGAAAGGCCGCCCCTGCCGCCCTCTTCGCCGCACTCGTAAGCGGCATCATGCGCTCTGCCGCAGCCCAGCAACCGGAGCCGGCGCAAATGCTTGCCACCCTCAACGACGCGATCCAGGAGCGCAAGCTCGACTCGCAGTACGTGACGTTGCTCTTCGCCTTATGGAACGATGAGACGAGAACCCTGCAAGTAGCAAACTCGGGCGCAATCCAACCCATCCTCTGCCGCAATGGCCAGTCGTCCACGGTAAAGGCCGAGGGTTTCCCGCTCGGCCTCTTCCCGAACGTCGAATATGAAGATCTCTGCCTCGCTGCCGAGCCCGGTGACGCCGTCGTCTTCATTTCAGACGGAATCACCGATGCCGAGAACGCCCAGGGTGAGATGTATGGAGAAGACCGCCTGGCCGGCCTTCTCTGCGCGCATCGCGACCTGCCTTCAGCGGAAATTGCGGACGCAATCCTCGCCGACGTGGCCCGGTTCCAGGGCGCTCATGACCGCTTCGACGACGAAACCATCATCGTCCTGCGAGTGCGCTGAAAGCGAATTACTTCGCCGCTCCCGGCCCCCACTGCAGCCTGAGCCCGGCACGCGCCGTAAATGGCAAGCTGGGATACCCAATTGGCGCAATGTGCTGGTTGTTCGTCAGGTTCTCCGCCATCCCATAGACGCTCACCCAGTTCAGCAGTTGATAGCTGCCCCCCAGGTCCAGCTTCGCATAGCCATAATCCAGATTCCGATTCGGCAGCAGCAGGGTGTTGCCCCCGTTCAAGTCGTCGTAAGCCAGAAAGTCGGAGTCGTCCGACCTGCTCGCAAATGCCGCGTTCAAAAGCCCAGTGATTTTCCCGCTCGAATACGTCGCCTTGAAGAATCCCGTATGCGGCGCTCTCCGGAACGGCCGAGCGCCTTGCAGAGGGGAATCCTCGCCAATCGGAATGCCGTTGGCAACTCCGTTAAACGTCGGAACCGGCCCCAGCAGCGCCACATCGGCATTCGCAAAGGACCGCTGCACCACGGCATCGAGATACGTATAACCGCCGCGCAAGAAGATATTCTTCCCAATGCCGCCCTCGACCGTGGTCTCCACGCCTAGCCCGCGAAATGCCTCGGTATTAAGACTCTGCTCATAGGCGCCATCCTCCTGCAGCGTCTGCTCCAACTGGTTCTGCTGGGTAGCAGTAAGACCCGGCAAAAGCTCCGGAATCAAATCCAGTCCAACATATTCGATCTGCCGCCCGAATTCGTTATGAAAGAAGCTCGTCCGAAACACCAGCCGCTCCCCAAAGAACGCCTGCTCCACTCCGCCCTCGTACGTCCGCGTAGTTGGCGCCGCCAGTGGGCTGATGTTCAGCTGCTGCACAGTCGACTGCCCGCCATTGGTCTCAAGGAAGTTGTAAAGCGAATAAAACTGGTCGGTCAGCGAAGGCTCCCGCACCGCATCCCCAAAATTGAACAGCACCCGCGTGCCGCTGAAGATCCCCGTCCGCGGCTTCAGAGCGTAGTAGGAGAGACCCACGCGCGGCGAAGTTTGCGTGCCGAACAGCGAATAACGCTCCAGGCTGCCGCCCAGCGTATAGAAGAACCTGTTCTTGAAGTCGCCATGCACCGCTGCAAGGTAGTCGTAGTTTGAACGCTCCACCGGCGTCAGATAGGTGCTGTTCGGTGCAGCCCCGCGCTCGTCCTCGTAGTGAAAACCAGCCGTCGCAATAATGTGCGGGGTAAACCGGTAGTCCCCCTGGTACACAAGCTGATCGCGATCAGAGACGATCTGGTTGCCTTCGGGCCAGACCCCAGAATAGTTGGCATAGTCGAGCAGGGCCTGCCCGGTGACCGTGTAGCCGTTGGCGCCGGTGATGTTCACCACGTCGCCAAAGCTATCGCCATAGGCGTCATACGTCCCGCTGCCGGTCTGTGCCCAATGGCTGTACTGCTCCCGCTTGCGCGTCGCGCCGAATCTCACGCTTTGGTGAAAGTCTGCCGTAGTCTGGTTGTCGACCGACCCCGAAAGAAACAAATCCTGATCCTTTTCCGTAGCCTGGTCCGTAACGTGATAGAAGTCCCAGGCGTTCGGCACACCCGTCGCATCCACGCCGTAGTGCAGCGTAGCGCGGACCTGTGTGCTTCCATTGAGTTGCCAGCCCAGGTTCGCCGCGGTAGTGGCAACGTGATACTCGTCGTTGGTCAAATCGTTGGAACTCTGCAGCCAACTGAACGCGCCCAGGTAGTCCAGCTTGCCGTAGGCTCCGGCAACTTCCATCTCCTCGCGGGAAGTGTTCAGGCTCCCCGCATCGCCGTGGAACAGCAGCGATGGAAAGCTGGTTGTGCCGCGCGGAGTCGTGATGCTGATAACGCCGCTCGCCGCATCTGCCCCGTAGAGGCTCGAATTGGGTCCGCGATAGACTTCGGCGCTCTCTACGGCGGTCGTCGAAAGAGGCCCAAAGTCGAACCGCCCTCCCAGATCGCCCGCGCTTACCCCGTCAAGAAGGACCTTGTTGGAGTCGGAGTCGCCCCCGCGCACAAACAACGAACTCTGCGCCCCCATCTGCCCCGTCTGCACCACAAAGGTTCCCGGCATCATGCGAAGCTCGCTCACCAGGTCATCCCGCAGCGAGAGATCAAGCGGCCCAATCACGTTTGTTGCGGCGCTGGTCTGCGCCTGCGGCGTGGGCGTTCCGGTCGCGGTCACCACAATCGACTCACGAACCCACTCGGGCTCCAGCACCACGCTGCGATCCACGTAATCCAGTGCCCCCGCATAAAAAACCGGCGTCTGCACCTCGCGAAAGCTCTTCGCCTGCACCACCAGGAAGAATCTCCCCGCTGTGCCGGTCATGATTTGGAAGCTGCCGTCAGCAGTTGAAACCCCGTTGGCAACGACCTTGCCGTTGGACAAAAGATCCACAGTAGCGCCGGTAATCTTGGCTCCGGACGCATCCGTGACCACCCCGCGGACAGTCGCGGCCGTCGCCATCCGGGTGTACGCGAGAAAGAATAAAACAAGTAGACAGGCGGGAAGCGCGCGGCGAAGACGGACGCGCGGAGACGCGAAAACAGGCATGAACAGCTCCTTCGTTCCCCTCGGAACGCAAGCGGGTAGTGGCGCCGAGGACCGGTCTCCTGACTTGCGCCTCCTTCAGCCACCTTCCCAAAAACGCAGCCTTTCGGCTCGCCCTCAGTGGTTTTCCGCGTTCTTCTCGCATCGTGCGAAAGATTCGCGGGCTGAAATCCTGCTTTACCCAACCGTCCGAATCGACGTGCGGAAAAGCAGGGGCGCTCACAGTTGCGGGGCAGTAGCGGGATTTCACCGCTTTCCCGAGCATCCTGGCGATTGCCGTGGTTAGTTGCGCTGCCCCGACAAGCCGGACAGCCGGTACGTCATGGAAGCGACTTCCATGACATCAACATTTATAGCTGGCTCGGGGCGCAAAGTCAAAAGGCGCATAGCCCTTTCCTGGCCCCGAAGATGTGTTGGTAGGAGTGGTGACCCCGGGAAGATTCGAACTTCCGACCTGCGGTTTAGGAAACCGTCGCTCTATCCACCTGAGCTACGGGGCCACGTTTGGAATCAGACCTTTACGGTCGCCGTGCAATGCCGGGTAGTGACCAGGACTCACTACCTGCAAGACGGCCGTGAGTTCAACTCCCCTTGTCGAGGAAACCCGGGGACAACCCCGGGAAGCCGCGCTACCAAAATGGTAGCATCGCAAGCTCAAAAGGGCGAAAGGCTCCGAATGGGAAGTTCGCCAGGGCGCTGCTTAGTCCCCGGTGCCACTCAGCGTAATGGACTGCGGCGATCCGGCGGCGTTGTCTGTGATGGTGATTGCCGCTGCCATTGCCCCGGTCGCGGTCGGTTGGAAGTGTCCGTGAATCGTGCAGCTTGCTCCAATTGCCAGACTCGTTCCGCAGGTGTTCGCAAACACAAACTGATTCGCATTGGCGCCCGTGACCGCGATGCTGGTGATTGTCAACGTAGTCGTTCCGGCGTTGGTCATCGTCACCGATTGCGAAACGCTGAGCGTGCCGACTTTCGTCGTTCCGAAAGCAAGGCTCGTTGCCGAAAGCGTAACCGGTGTTGTCTGCGCCACGCCAGTGCCGCTCAAAGCGATGGACTGCGGCGAGCTGAGTGCGCTGTCTGTGATGGTCACGGCCGCCGTTTTTGCGCCCGCCGATGTGGGCTGGAAGTGCCCATGGATGCTGCAGCTTGCTCCCACCGCCAGGCTCGTTCCGCAGGTGTTGGCAAACACAAACTGACTCGCATTGGTCCCGGTCACAGCGATGCTGCCGATTGTCAACGCAGCGGTCCCGGTGTTGGTCACGATTACCGTTTGCGAAGCGCTGATTGAACCCACGGTTGTCGAGCCGAAGGCAAGGCTCGATGCCGAGAGAGTTACCAGCGGAGGCAGGCCCGTGCCGCTCAACTTGATGGTTTGCGGCGATCCGGCTGCGCTATCGGTGATGGTGATGGATGCGGCGAGTGCGCCGGTCATCGCGGGCGCGAAGTGCCCATGAATGGTGCAAATCGCCCCCACTGCCAGACTGGCGCCGCAGCTATTTGCAAACACGAACGAAGACGCATTCGCGCCCGTCACAGCGATGCTGCCGATGGTCAGGGCCGCCGTTCCGGTATTGGTCATCGTCACCGTCTGAGAACCGCTTATGGCGCCCACATTCACTGAGCCGAACGTGAGGCTGGCAGCCGAAAGAGTTACCGGCGGCTCCACGCCAGTGCCGCTCAGAGCGACCGTTTGCGGCGACCCGATGGCGTTGTCGGTGATGGTGACCGCTGCCGCCAATGCACCGCCGGCCGTGGGTGCGAAATGGCCGTGGATGGTGCAATTTGCTCCAGCAGCCAGGCTCGTTCCGCAGCTATTGGCAAACACGAATGAAGACGCATTGGCGCCGGTCACAGCGATGCTGGCGATCGACAAGGCCGCGCTCCCGCTATTCGTCATCACCACTGTTTGCGATCCGCTCGATGTGCCTACGGTCGTCGTAGCGAATGCAAGGCTGGTGGGCGAAAGCGTCACTGGGTTGGTTTCGGTTGTGAGCATGCTGGCGGGCTGCGCGGTGATTCTGAGTGTCGAAGTCAGCGCCAGCGTTGCGGTGAGCGTATCCCCTGCCGTTGCCGCTGAAAGGCTGATACCGCTGAATGTGGCCGACCCTGCCGAGAGGGCGATCACATTGGCGCCAGTGAGCAGGCTGGCGCTGTCTGTAAGGCTGATGGACGCGGTAGTAAAAGTGGCCGGCGACCCGCTCTCCTTGAGTTCGACAACGGGGGTGGGAGTTAGAGAGACTCCAACACTTTGCATTTCAGATGGACTTGCGGTGAAGCTCAGCGCATAGTTACTCTGTACCGCGCCGGCATCGACTTTTCCGGCGGGGCAGTTGGGGTCGATTGGCAAGCCGCGCTGGTCGCTCGTCGTGGTGTTGGCGTTGCCGGCGCAGATTGCTGTCGAGCCAGGGAGCGGCACCATGGTTTGTGTGATGCCGCCAGAGAGGGCCAGCGAAGCAAGGTCGATGGTTGAAGAGGCGACTACGTTGCCGCCGGCGTTCGTGTAGCTGCCGGTGATGTCAGTGGCGCCTGTATTACCTGAAACGACAGTATTGCTCAGGCTTGCTGTTCCGCCCTCGACATAAAGGCCTGCGCCGGAATTCACGGCGCTGTTTTTGCTGATGGTGGCGCTGGCCAGGGTTACTGTGCCCGCATCCGCCAGGATGCCGCCGCCGGATGTCGAAGAACTGTTTCCGGAGATGGTGCTGTTGGAAACGGTGAGCGAGCCCGAAGAATAGATGCCCCCGGCAGAGTCCCCACCGATGTTGCCGGAGACTGTGCTGTCATTCAGCGTCAGGGTTCCGGTGTTGTAAATTCCGGTAGCCTGGTTGCCGGAGATGGCGCTGTTGGATACGGTAAGCGAACCGGCGTTACTGATGCCGCCGCCAGCCGTGGTGGATTTTCCATTTGCTATCGTCAGGTTGCTCAGGCTCACTGCACTCGTGCCGGAATCAACCGTGAATACCGGGTAGAGAGCGGCTCCATTCACTGTAACCAGGTTGGACAGCGTGGAACCACTTCCCGCAGTTGGTCCGGTGAGGGTGGTCCTGGATGGAATGGTCAGCGTGCCGTTTTCCAGCGTGATGGTCTCTGCGGACGCGAACACTGTCGAGTCGAAGCTGATGCTGGCGGATTTCGCATCGACAGCAAAGATCAGTGCGTCGCGAAGGCTGCATATGTCTGGGTTTGTGGTTGTTGACGGTGTGGGCTGCGCGGAGCAGTTGGCAGCCAGGCCCGCATCGTCGGTGGTCACATTCACCACCAGGTTCGGCACGCTTACCGTGATAGGGCTTGAGGTCGCAGTCAGGGTTGAGGTCGCCATATCCGTTGCGGTGACGGTCTGGTTCCCCGAGGTGTTGAATTCAACCGGGAAAGTCCCAACGCCCCCGGTGAGCGTGGCGTTGGCCGGCAACAGAGCTGTCGGGTCTGAACTGGTGAAATGCAGGGTCCCCATGTAGCTGGTGTCCAGGTTGCCAAACTGGTCGCGGACTAACACCGTGAAATTCATTGGTTGCCCGAATGTCGCGTTGGCGGGCGCGGTGACAACCACTGTGGTAGGGATGACCGCAACATTTGTCAAAGAAAAGCTGGTGGTAATTTGGCTCGATCCCCCTGCATAGGAAGCAGAGACCAAGTACGGCCCACCGCCGATGTTATTCGCCGTAAACACCGACGCCGTCGCCACGCCACTGGCATTCGTGGTGACGGTGGAGTTTCCAGAGAAGGTTCCGCTCGGGCCCGAGCCAGGAGCAGCAAACGTTACATTGACCCCGGGAACTCCGACGCCGCCCGCGTCGGTCACGGTTGCAGCAAGGTTGGTAGCGAACGCGGTGTTGACCTCCGCGGACTGAAAGTTGCCGGCAGTGGCGGCGAAGCCTATCGGCACCTGCTGAACTGAGAAGGTATTGGTGACGGTGGAAGACCCAGGCACGCCGCCGCCGGAGACTGTCGCGCTGTCAGTCACTGAGGTCGGCGAGTTCGCTGGTATGTTGACGCTCAGGTCGAAGTTGGTATATGAATTCGGCTGAATTTGTCTGGTGGATGTGCAAACAACAGTTGTGGCACCGCTGCAAGTCCAGACGTCGCCACCGGCGCTGCTGATTGTGTAGCCCGTGGGCAGGGTATCCGTCACTGTGATTTTGCCTGTAGTGAATGCTTCCCCCAGGTTGGAAACCTGAAATTGAAGCTCGCCGGTTGAACCCTGAGTAAATGTCCCATTGGGTTCGACAGAGAGAAGCAATTCTGCCGTTCCGCCAATGTCTACAACCGTAGCCGGCTGTGCAGTGAGGTTGATGGTTGAGGTAACTACCAGCGTGGCCGTCAGCACATCGCCGCTGGCAGAGTTAGTGCTGTAGAGGTTGCTGAAAGTGGCCTCTGCGCCCGCGAGGTTCGCAGACGTTGTTCCTTGCAGATCGTTCGCCAGGTCGGTCATGGTGACGGTACTGGTGACGGATGTGGCCGGTTTCCCGCTCTCAGTCAACGTCACGACTGGTAATGGAGTGAACGCAATGCCAACTGCCTGGGACTCCGAAGGACTGGTAGTAAAGCTGAGTGCATAGTTACTCTGGACTGCGCCCGAGTCGACGCAGGGGGTGGCTGCGGAATAGCCGGGGTAGGTGGTATTGGTGTTGGGAAGGCCGCGCTGATCGGTTGAGACGCCAACTGGAATATTGGTAGCAAGTCCTGCGCAGATGGCAGGGGAACCCGGTGTCGGCACCATTGTTTCTGTGGCGCCGCCATACTCGCCCAGCGCGGCCAGGCTGATGCTTGACGAGCCAACGACATTGCCGCCGTTATCGGTGTAGGAGCCGACGATGTCGCCGCCTGAATTGCTGGAAGCAACAGTGTTGGTCACTGTCACGGCACCCCCGCCGATATAAATGCCGCCGCCAAAGATAGCAGCGCCATTTTGGCTGAGGGTGCTGCTGTCAAGAGTGAGCGTGCCACCGAAGAGTTCGATGGCTCCACCCGCGTTTTGAGTGTAGTTGCCAGAGAAGGTGCTGTAAGTGACGGCGAGAGTGCCGGACGAATAGATGCCTCCAGCTGAGTTACCGCCGGAGTTACCCGAGAACGTGCTATTAGTGACGGTTAGGGTCCCGGTGTTATAGATTCCGCCGCCCTGGTTACCGGTGAGTGTGGTGTTGCTTACTTTTAGGGTGCCAGCGTTGGTGATGCCGCCTGCCGTCGTGGTGGATTTCCCGCTCTCTATCGCCAATCCGCTTATGCTTGCCCCGCTGACGCCGGAGTTGACGGTGAACACCGTATACAGCGAATGCCCGTTCAGGTTGACCAGGTTGGTCAGCGTGGAACCACTTCCGCTTGTCGGCCCGGTAACGGTCGTGTTGGTTGGAATCGTCAGAGTGCCGTTGCTCAGTGTGATGGTCTGCGCCGCCGCAAACACTGTCGAGTCAAATGTGATGTTGCCCGATCCCGCGCTTGCCGCAAACAAGAGCGCGTCCCGCAGGCTGCATGTATCGGCGTTGGTGGTCTTGCCCGCGGTCGGCTGCAAGGTGCAATTGGCGGCGGCTCCTGCGTCGTCCGTCAACTGATTCACTACCAGATTGGTGCCGCCGAGTTCAGGATGCACGGCGGTTCCAGTCACGCGGATTGCCGGAACGCTCATGGTTGCGATGGCCTTGCCGCCTGTTCCGGTGCCGGAGACGCCGATGCTCCGCGTAATCTGGGTAAACTTGTCGCTGCTTTCCGTTAGCGCCACCGAGCCGTTGTTGACACCATTCGCAATCGGTCTGAAGGCGATAGCCAAGGTGCAGGATGCGCCAGAGGCCAGTGTGCTCGGCTGGCCCTCTGCCCGAGCTATCGGGCAGGTGGAGCCGGACAGCGTATAGCCATTGGGGACGCTGGGGTTCTGCCATCCCGTACCGGAAAAGGCCATCGTTTCATTCCCGATGTTTTCCAAGGCCACTGTCTGCGAATCGCTGGTTGACCCAACATCGACCAGACCGAACCCCGAAAGAACCGGCGCATCGGAATAGTCCTCCTCAAATACGTTGCCGGTTGAATAGTCGGGAATGTAGAGATTGCCGCTTGCGTCGATGAAAACATGTTCCGGAGAATTGACATTGGTCAGCAGTATCGACGTTGTATAGCTGTTCCCGCCTGCTGGCTTCTGCTTGTAGACCACGCCATTGGCGCTCGATCCACCGTTATCTGCGATGTAAAGATTACCGGCCGGATCAATGGCCAAACCAGTCGCAGACACGAATCCGGCTCCGACTGCTGTTTTGCCTTCACTGCTGCCGCCGGAAAACCTGTAGACAAGGTTGTTATCGCCTTCGAATTTCGACGCGAACGAACCAAACACGTTTCCGCTTCCATCCACGGCTACGGCATACGAATATCCCTCAAGAATCAGACTCTGCCTGCCATAGCCCAGGCCTGAATGGGGAACCTTGTAAAGACCGGCGGGCGCCGCCGTGTCGACATTTGCATAGTCAGCCACAAAAACATTGCCGCCGCCATCCACGGCGATCTCGCCAGGGCTCTGAAAGCCGCTGGCGATGGTACTTCTCGTATAAGTTCCGGCGGCATACTTATACACATTCCCGGTGCCTGAGTCGCTGACAAAAATGTTCCCCGCACCATCCAACGCCACCCCGAATGGAGCCTTCAGCGAAGAGTCGAGCGTGCTCCCAACATAGCTTCCATCCAACTGCCTTGTTTCCATGGAAAGCGTATTGGCAACCGCATCGACTATAAATGCGTTTTCGCTGCCATCCACTGCGACACCTTCGGGATCGTCGAAGCCGGCGGCTATTGTCTTCTGTCTTCCCGCCCGAAAAACAAGTTGCGCACGGTTTGCTGTAGCCTCCAACGGCAGAGGTTCAAATTGCCGTCCAAGATCGTCAGTCATGACCACTGCGCCCATCCGCCTGCCGGCGAACATCGGCCTGAATGTTACATCAACCGTGCAACTTTCCCCGGCTGAGTAAGAAGTGTTGATAGTGCATGTTCCAGTGTGTTCATCGGCGAAGTCCTGCGCGCTTGCGCCCATGGTCAGAACCTCAATCCGGCCAATCGTAACCGGCTGCGCGAATGAGAACACCACTTGAAGAGGAGCGCTGGTACCGCCTTCGACGACCCCAAAGTCCGTTCGCTGGGTGTTGTTGAACGTCACCGCCGCGGCTCCGTTGGCAGTCGCAGACGGCTGGCCCTCGGTCGGATTCCCCATGCGTTCCGCCCTTGCTGCATGGGCCAGTTCCATGCGCCTTGCTGTGGGGGAGACGTTGCCTTGCTCAAGACCAGTGTTTTGGCCCGTGGCAAAGGACACAAGCAAGATTGGGAACGTCAGGGAAACGAGTGCAGACACCCGCCGCTGAGTCCAGGCAGACAAGCGCATTTTCTTCACTCCAGATCCCGCCGGTTCTTAGCTGGCGAGGCGTTAGGAAGGGGGCCCGCGCAATCGACGGCATTTCCGCTGTCGAAAGGAGGGTTATTTCCAAATCACGAATCAGGTTGTTTGCCTACACCGCTGCTGAGGCAGCATCGCTAGTCGGACTTCACCGTGAAGCAGGAGCCGGGATTTCATTCCGATCAAGGAGTGCCCTTGCAAAGCTCCTCATTGACAGGGGGAAGAATCGAAATCGAATTGCCGCTTAATCGTATACAGTACCACGAACAAATCTGGCAAGTTACCTTTGTTCGTGGCTCGCGCGGGGCAAACGCATTTGGAACCAGAAGCTGTTGACCTTGTCAGGGAGATGCTTTTGAGGGGTGAATCGAGGTGGAAAACAGAGCACGTTGGGATGGTTTAGTTAGGCGACTTTCGATGTGCGAAAAGTGCCATTTTTTGCTCTAAAGTGCCAGTTTCGATGGTGTTTTTGGCGTTTTTTTGCCCGAAAATGGGGGTTTGTGTTTACCAATGGGTAAATAGGC
>Ga0302150_10000305_pt1 | contig 20284 bp, 18 predicted proteins | sample I_Bog_N1_2_FD_198635 | JGI IMG/M metagenome (GOLD analysis project Ga0302150, IMG submission 198635) | Peat permafrost microbial communities from Stordalen Mire near Abisko, Sweden - I_Bog_N1_2 | ecosystem: Environmental > Terrestrial > Soil > Wetlands > Peat | place: Sweden: Abisko, Stordalen... | reverse complement strand
CAGCATCCGTCGTCTGAGTTCATCCGCAGCGTCCTCGTCGCCGACGCGAAGCAAGGTGGCGAGCAAGCCCGCTTCGAGCGCAAGGTGATCAGGAGGCTCGCCGCATCCCGCGCGCACGGCCTTGTCGCAGCGGCGCAGCACAACCTCCATGGCTGCGCTGGCCTCCTGGTGCAGGCGACGGGTCGTGCCTGCGTAGCTGGATTCGTAGAGCGAGACTGTCTCGAGGCCGCCAAGGCCCTCGAACAGCCGCATGTAGCACCCTGACAATCGCGCCGCGAGGTGTGCATCGCTCTCGTCCGCATCGAAGACGAGTCGCATCGCGTCGATGCCGGGCATCTCGCCAAGTTCATCGTGGATCGCGTTGAAGAGAACGGTGCCTTTGCTCGAACGGCACGCAGCGACCGTTCTCAAGGACATCGGTGCGCACAGCAACCCCGCCAGCCAGTCGAGCAATTCCGTCGCGACCGTGCCGAACTCTTGCGCTGCCGCCCTCTTGGAGGTACTCATCTTGCCACCGCGACGGTCGCGCCGCCGACGTCCTTGGAGTGATACTGCAGATAGGCCAGCAGGAGCCGGTACTGATCGTCGTCAAGTGCCGCGTAGCGCTTCATGGCGCCAAGAACACCGACCCACTGGTTCGCCAGGTACGCACCAGACGCCGGTAGCGCGTGGCACGCAGCGCAGGTGTCGCCGTAGAGGCCGGAACCATAGGCCCAGAGCGCCGGCAGGCCGCTGTTCAGGTCCCCGGCGTCGACCCATGCGGTGAGGCTGGCTTGGTGCCAGTCGAGGTCGCTCAGCGGATCATGCACGGACCGGGTCCGCGCGACCCCAGCGATCGCCGCGGGTGTCAGCACCGCCTGGACGATGCGTTGGCCTCGCAACGCGTACAGCGCACTGTCGGAGCCGTCCTGCTGCCATCCATCGATGCGCACCCGGATCAGGCTGCCGCTGCGTCCCAGGACGTCGAGCCGGGTCGATGCCATCACCTTGCCGACCGCGACACCCTTGGCGGCGGCGCTCGGCGCATCGATGTAGAGGTTCTTCGTCGTCACGACGTACTCGACGCTCGCCTGCGCCACCTGCCCCTCGGGCGACGATCCCAGCGCGGAGAGCCTCGACCGTGCCGCCGCCGCATCCTTGACCGGCAGCATCCGGATCTCGGCCGTCCGATTCGGCTCGGGCATCCCCGGTGCCGGTGCGTCGACGGCCGGCAGGCTTTTCAGATAGGCAGCCATCGCGTGAAGATCGGCGTCGGGCAACTGCGTCGTGTTCGCCACGATCTCGGCCATGTCGCCGCCGGCGTGGATGTCGATCGGGCTCGTCCCCTGCTTCAGGTAGTCGACGATCTCGTTCTCCGACCAGTACCCGATCCCGGTCTCGTCAGGCGTGATGTTGGGCGTGTATCCCTTGCCGCCTTGATCGGCGCCGCCTGCGAAGCGCTTGTCGCCGATGACGGCGCCGGCGACGTTACGGGGGGAATGGCATTCGGCGCAGTGGGCCGCTCCCTCGACGAGATAGCGTCCGCGATCGAGGGCGACGCCATGCGACGGCACCGAGTCAGCGGCGCGGCCGTCCAGGAACGCGAGCCGCCAAAGCCCGACGCCGCGCCTCAAGTTGAACGGGAACCTCAGATCATGGTCGCGCACCTTGCCGGACACGGCTGGCAACGACTTGATGTAGCCCAGCAGGTCGCGCAGGTCGTTCGCTCGCATCCGCTGGTACGACGTGTAGGGGAAGGCAGGATATTCATTGCGTCCCTGCGGCGAGACACCCTCGCGCATCGCCGTGACGAACTGCGGCACCGTCCAGCGCCCGAGTCCGTCGATCGGATCGGAGGAGATGTTGGGCATGTAGAACGTGCCGAACCCCGTCTTCAGCGCCTGGCCGCCGCCCAGGCGGGTGGCGTCGCCTCGACCCGGCGTCGCATGGCAGATCGCACAATCGCCGGCGATGAACAGCGTCTTGCCGTTCGCGACGTCCGGCGCAGCGGCGTCGGCGACATCGCGCGACGCGTGAAAAGTCCGCCACGCGCGCGGCGACGTGAGCCCGAGGAATCCGCCAGCCCCGATCACGACGACCAGCACCGCGGCAAGCATGATCCTGTTCATGCCCCGGCCGCGATCCGAGGGCCAACAAGCGCGCGAGGCTTCTTTGCCAAGGATTCGACGGTTGTCCTGAACGAGACCATGCCCGATGCTGGGTCTCGCGAAATGCGGCGTCTGTGCGTCACCGCACCACGCGGCGTCTCTGCGCATCCTTGACGGCACTTGGCGCCGACCGAACTGCGTGGCAGACAACTTCGATCGACGGCGGCCGTGCGGTAGCGTACCGAACAAGCGCACGATTCATGTCACCGTCGCGGTCCACGCCTCCGAGGAACTTCGTGCCCGCTATTCTCGCCAGCAAACGCACCCTGCCGCCATGAAGGCCCGCGACGGCACCCGACGCGTGCTCTACGTCGCCATCGCGGGAGATGTCGCCGTCGCGCTGGCCAAGTTCCTGGTCGCGGCGATGACCGGCAGCTCCGCGATGCTGACCGAGGGGATCCATTCGCTCGTCGACACCGGCAACGAATTCCTGTTGCTCTTCGGCGTCCGGCGCGGCCGGCGCGCCGTGGATGAATGGCATGCCTTCGGCTACGGCAAGGCCACCTATGTCTGGTCGCTGGTCGTGGCACTGTCGGTCTTCTCCATCGGCGGCGGCGTCTCCGTCTATGAAGGCATCCTCAGCCTGGTGCACACGCCGCCGCTATCCGATCCGACCTGGAACTACGTCGTGTTGGCCATTGCCGCCGTCTTCCAGGGGTGGAGCTGGCGCGTGTCCCAGCAGGAAATCGATCGCCATCGTCGACCGGGCGAGAGCCTGTGGCGCACGTCCCAGCGCGACATGGATGTCCTCGTGTACACCGTGTTCGTGGAGGACTCCGCGGCCTTGGTCGGAATCGCCCTGGCCGCTTCAGGCATTGGGCTCAGCCATGCACTGGGCAAGCCCTGGCTCGATCCGGCCGCGTCGGTCGCCATCGGACTCGTGCTCATCGCCTCGGCCGCGCTGCTGGCTCACAAAAGCGTCGCGCTGCTGCTGGGCGCCAGCCTCGACAGTGACCAGATCGCCGTGCTGCGCAGGATCATCTCGGCGGACGCCGCCGTCGAAGGCGTGGGGCGTCTCCTCACGATGCGCCTGGGGCCGGACAGCGTGTTGCTGACCGCAGCCGTGCGCTTTCGCAGGCAACTCACTCTCGACGTGGTCGAACAGGCCATTGAACGGCTGGAGCATGCCATCAAGGTCAGGTATCCGTCGATACACCATCTCTACCTGGAGTCGGGTGCCCTCAAGCAGGCGGCGCGGTCAGGCGCAACGGGGCCTTCGCCAGCGATTCCAAACGAGAGCACGCCGCAAGCCGTTCCGCAGCCCGACGTGATGGCCGTGAGCAAGCCTTGACGAATCGGCGCATGCAAATCGAGTCGTGATGCCGCCTGCCGCACCCGCTCCTCGTGTTCGCCATCGCACGGACGCAGCGGCCTGCAGGGAGCATTCTTTCCCGGCTGCCTGCGAAGGCACGCACCGTCTCCTCGAGAGCCGCGCCTGCGTCAACTCTCGAACTCTTCAACACTTGAAAGCGCACCATGGATATCAACGTCTCTTCCAAGCAGCCTGCGTCGGTGCAAGGCCGGCTGTTCCTCAATGCCATGATCCTCGCCGGCCTGGCCGCCGTGCTGGGTCTCGGCCTGTCCGATGCGAACGCCGCCACGGACGATGCGGCGAGCGCTGCCCCCACGGCGACCCAGAAGACCGAGCGTGTCGTCTCGGACACCTGGATCACCACCAAGGTGAAGTCGGAGATCCTCAAGAGCAGCCTGGCCAAGGGCTTCGATGTCAAGGTAGCGACCCTGCACGGCATCGTGACACTGAAGGGGTCCCTGGCAAGCTCGGACGTCATCGACCAGGTCAAGGCCATCGCCGCCAAGGTCAAGGGCGTGCAGAGCGTGGACACCTCGACCCTCGTCGTCGCGGCCAAGTAGCTTCCTTCAGTCGAACGGGACGGCAACCGCTGTTCGTTGCAACCCCGCTTGAAGAGCGACTGACCTCCACGCTTGCGACATGACCGATCGAATCCACCAGATTCTTGGCCAGATGGCCGTGCTGGAAGACGAGTTGCGGAGCGCCGTCCACGACCAGGAGAGCCGCATGTTCTTCCAGATCAACGGCAAGCGGGTCGAGTTCGAACGCTCCGTGAAAGAGGCGCATCGCAAGCTCAAGAAGGGATTCTTCCGCTGGCTGGTGACCGACAGGCCTCAAAACCTGATCACCGGCCCGCTCATCTACGGCATGGCCTTGCCGCTACTGATGCTCGACCTGTGCGTGAGCTTCTATCAGTGGGCCTGCTTCCCGATCTACGGGATCAGGAAGGTGAGGCGGGCCGACTACCTCGTGTTCGACAGGCACCATCTCGGCTACCTCAACTTCATCGAGAAATTCCACTGCACGTACTGCGAATATGGCAACGGGCTCATGAGCTACATGGCCGAGGTCCTTGCACGGACGGAGCAGTATTTCTGTCCCATCAAGCACGCCCGAAGGATCCTGGGAACGCACGCCCGCTACAACCGCTTCCTCGCCTACGGAGACGGCGAGGACTACGAAGCCAGATTGGAGGAATATCGGTTGGCGCTCGCGCCCTGTCCCGCAGACAGCTGCGAAAAATAGATCGCGCTTCAAACGGGTCAGGCCAAGGCGCAAACCGCAGACGCACCGGGCGGTACGGCGAGGAGTTGCAACGCCGCCCTGGCCTGCTTGAGGCCGATTTGCCGCAGTCATGGCGTCGATCTCGCTGGAATACGCTCGGCTCCGGCGCAGGACGCGCAAGGACAGGTCTCGAGCGTCGAGCCCTGATCGCGCAGGAACGTCTCTGACAGGCTGGAGAATTCAGCCAGTATTCGAGCTCTCGGAACTTCTGGCGCTTCGCTGCCGCACACAGCCCGAACGTTGACGGGTGGAGCGGGAAAATCGTGGCGGTCAAGCCACCGCGCCGAAGAGCGCTCCCGCGCCGCTCGTGACCGCCATCGCCACGCCGCCCCAAAAGGCGACTCGCCATGTTCCGCTCCAGACCGGCGCCCCGCCGATGCGCGCCGCTCCAGCGCCCAAGGCCGCCAGGAAGACCAGTGACAGCGTCGCAAGCGACCCGATGAGCCAGGCGTGAGATGCCATCGCGACGAGCAGAAGGGGCAACACCGCACCGACGGAGAAGCTCGCGGCAGACGCGATCGCGGCCTGTAGCGGGCGGGCCGCCGTGGCCTCGGAAAAGCCAAGCTCGTCGCGGACATGCGCACCCAACGCATCCTTGGCCATCAACTGCTGGGAGACCTGTTGGGCAAGGCTTGAATCGAGTCCCCGGGCGACGTAGATGGCCTTCAGCTCGCGCATTTCGCCGCGCGGATCGCGCTTCAGCTCCGCCCGCTCGCGGTCGATGTCGGCGCCCTCCGAGTCCTTTTGCGAGTGGACGGAGATGAATTCGCCGGCGGCCATCGACATGGCGCCGGCGACCAGGGCCGATACACCCGTGAGCAAGAGCGTTCGGTGGCTGGCGCCGGCCGTCGCCATGCCCAGCAGGAGGCTGGCGCTGGAGACGATGCCGTCATCGGCCCCGAGCACGGCAGCACGCAGCCAGCCGATGCGCTTGCTGCGATGTGGTCCGCCAACCCGGGCCGAAGCGGCGTCCGCCATGCCGGCATTGCGACGTCCCGCGCGACGCTGCAGCGCTTCATCGCCCTGGACGACTCGCCGCCTCACAGGCGAACCCAGGCGCGCGCCAGCCAGTCCTGCCAGCGCGCGGGGCGGTCGCGCATGTAGGCTTGGGCAGCCATCCGGATGGCCTCTCCCTGCGTCGGATAGGCATGGACGACGCCATCCAGCGCGTCCAGGCCGAACCCGGCCACCATCGCCAGCGAGATCACGTTGATCATCTCGCCGGCGTGACGGGCAACCACCGTGGCGCCCAGGATATGCCCGCTGCCCTCTCGAACGTGGATCTTCACGAAGCCATCGTCCTCGCTGTCCGCGATCGCACGATCGACGTCGTGCATTGGAATGGTGAACGTCTTGACCGGGATGCCTCGCTGCCGAGCCTCCTTCACGTAGAGGCCGACGTGGGCCACCTCCGGGTCGGTGTAGGTGCACCAGGGAACGGTCAGCGTGCTCACGCGCTTGCGACCAAGCAACAGCGCGTTGCGCACCACGATGCAGGCGGACGCCTGCGCGGTATTGGTGTAGCGGTTCTCGAGGCACACGTCGCCCGCCGCGTAGACCCGCCGATTGGTGGTTCTCAGGAAATCGTCGACATGGATCCCGGATAGAGCGTCATAGGCGATGCCCGCCGCTTCCAGGTCGAGACCTTGTACCGCGGGCAGGCGACCGATCCCGGTCAGGATCTGGTCGACGGTCGTGGTGGCGACGTTGCCGTCGATCACCAACTCGGCCACCTTGCGCCCGCCCTCGACGCGAACCGATGCGACCTCCGTGTTCAGGTGGATCTCGACGCCGTCGCGTGCCAGCCCGTCGGACACCATCTGGGCGGCGTCACGCTCTTCCAAAGGGAGGAAGAGCGGCTCCCGATGCGCGATGATCGTTCTGCAGCCGAAGCGCGCGAAGACCTGCGCCAGTTCGCAGCCGAGCGGGCCGCCGCCGATCACCAGCAGGCTCGCTGGCAGGGCGCCGATGTCGAAGAGGTTCGCGTTGGTCAGATACCCAGCTTCCGCCAGACCCGGGATCGTGGGCAACTGCGACAGCGCACCCGTCGCGACCAGCGCCTTCTTGAAGCGAAGGTTGACGCCGTCCACGTCGACCGCGTCCTTCCCGGTGAAGCGGGCAGCACCGAAGAACACCGAGATGCCCTGGCGGGTGAGACACAAGGCCGAATGGGTCCGGCTGACGCGTGCACGGACGTGGCGCAAGCGTGCGATCGCCGCTCCGAAGTCGACCTGGATATCTGCAGGTGGCGTCGCGCCGAAGGTAGCGGCACATCGCATGTCCGAATACATCCTCGCCGTGCGGATCAGCGCCTTGGTGGGAATCGAGCCGTAGTTGAGGCTGTCTCCCCCGAGCTGATGGCGTTCCACCAGGGCCACTTTCGCGCCCAACGCCGCCGCCGAGCGGGCCGCCATCAGGCCCGCGGGCCCCGCGCCAATGACAAGCAGGTCGTAGAGGCGCGACGGCTTGGGATTTCGCCAGCCCGTCGGAGCGACATGACGCAGGCGTTCGCGGTCGTCAGCCGCTGACTCGGTGTCCTGGACGGCGTCGAACGTCATCGTGGCCATGGGCTCACCCCGATGCCTTCGTCGCGAGCCAGCCGCCCTGGAAACCGGCGCGTTGCAGTCCGGTCCGGATGGCCACCGAATCCCGCAAGAGACGCCACAACAGTCCGGACCGGAAGTTCTCGACCATCAGGACGGTCAGGCCCTGGTCGAGCGCGAACTCGCCTTCGGATGTCCATCCGCCGGCGACGGGCCCATGTGCCGTCTCGTTGAAGCCGCTGGCCCGGACCCAATCGCCGTGTCCACCCGCCCGCGCCGCCACCATGGCGCGAACGGCCGGGAGCGCGATCTCGGGCGCGAAGACGATGGACGCCAGCGTCGACGCGCCGGCGATGGTGCCGTCATCCGGCCCCCAGGGAACCCCGCGCGCGGCATAGCCGTAGAACGCCTGCCGCCGGCCCTCGACCGCCTGGGGCTCGACGCTGGGTCCGTCCCCCGCCGACAGGCCCCAGCGATCCTGGCCGTAACCTGTGAAGCCGCGTGGGTTGCGGATCGCATAGTCGCGCTGGACCAACGTGGCCCGACGGCTGTTCTCGAAATAATCGATGCCCTTCTCGCGCATGAATTGATCCCGGATGCCGCGGAAGTCGATCCATGCGTGCGAGAACTGATGCACGAAAAGGGGGCCCGCGTACAGGTAGTCGTGGCCGTAGATGTTTTCCCACTGGTAGGTCAGCGTCCAGGCCTCGAAGCTGGCGTCGGTCAGCGGATGCGTTGGCGAGCCCAGGCCGAGGACGTACAGCAGCAGCGCCTCGTTGTAGCCGTCCCAGCCGTAGTTGAGGAAGCCGCACTCGGGCTTCCAGCCTTGGGACACGGCGCCGCCTTCGCGCTGCGCCCAATGCCAGTCCACCCGGCGATACAACGCATCGGCCAAGTGACGCAACTCCGTCTCCGCGGCCGACTCCGCATCGAAATACTCGGCCGCCGTCAGCATGCCGGCAATGAGCAACGCCGTGTCGATCGACGAGAGTTCCGACTGCCAGACCCGCCGCCCTGTCTCGATGTCCAGGAAATGGAAATAGAAGCCTCGAAAGCCGGTCGCGGTCGTCGTTCCGCTCTGGTCGCTCTGCGAGAAGAAGCGCAACGCGCAGAGCACTCGATCGACAGCGCTGACTCTCCCGATCCAGCCGCGCTCCACCCCAACGGGATAGCCCGACAACGCAAACCCGACTGCGGCGATGCTCGATGGGGAGCTCGCCCTCGACGTGTCGGCAACGAGACCATTGGACAGGTTCGTCCTGTCGAGGAAATAGTCGAAGGCCGCATGCTGCAGGCTGTCCAGCATGGCCTCGTCGCCGGGCGCCATGACGCCGGGCGCCTTGCCGGGGGGTGCCAGCGGCGTTGACTTGAACAAGGAAGGCATGGCGGCCCTAAGCCCGGCCGAGGCCAGGATGCGGTAGCGCGTCGGTCAGGCTCTCGACCTCCTTGCGGAATTGTTCCTCGCTGACGCGATAGCCGCAGCCCGATGGCAGGTTGTCCACATAGGTGCTGCACAAGCTGTCGATCGAATCCAGCAGGCCGTAGAGACCGGCCTGGTTGTGCGAAGCCCCGGTCATTGCCAGGACACTGTCGATTCCTTCGGCACCGTCGCATTGCCACTGATGCCGGAATCGGGAAATGAACACGGCGGCGCTTGCCCGTCGCGCCACGAAGTCGTCCAGGATTCGAAAGTAGGCCTGTTCGTCACGGATCAGCCTCATGATGACCCCTCCACCTTGAGCGACCGCAGTCGCAACGCGTTGCCGATCACCGAGATCGAACTCGCCGCCATCGCCGCGCTGGCCACCATGGGGCTGAGCAGGATGCCCAGCCACGGGTAGAGGATGCCCGCCGCCAGCGAGATGCCGATGACGTTGTAGCCAAAGGCGAAGAAGAGGTTCTCGCGGATATTGCGCATCGTCGCGCGGCTGAGCGCACGCGCCTCGACGATTCCGCGCAGGTCGCCCTTGACCAGCACGATGCGGGCACTGTTCATCGCGATGTCGGTCCCGGTACCCATCGCGATACCCACGTCGGCCTGCGCCAGCGCAGGGGCGTCGTTGACGCCGTCGCCGGCCATGGCAACGACATGGCCCTGCTCCTGCAGCGCCTGGACGTGACGGTACTTGTCCTGCGGCATCACGCCGGCTTCCACTTCGTCCAGTCCCAGAAGCCGCCCCACGGCCGCGGCGGTGACCGGGTTGTCGCCGGTGAGCATCACGATGCGCAGGCCCGCGGCCCTGAGCTGCCGGATCGCCTCCGGCGTGGACGCCTTGACGGCGTCGGCGACGCCCACGTAGCCGGCCAGGCGTGCGCCGGCGGACAGGTACATCACCGTCTGGCCTTGCTGCCGCAAGGCGTCTGTCGCGCGATCGACGACACGCGTCTCCACGTGCGCGTCGGCGAGCAGTTGCGCATTGCCCAGGCGCATGTCCTGCCCGTCGATGGTGCCGCGCACGCCTTGCCCCGAGACAGCGCTGAAGCCCGAAACATCCAGGAGCGTGCGTCCATCCGCCCGCGCGTGCGCGACGATCGCGGCGGCCAGCGGATGCTCGCTCAGCGCCTCGAGGCTGGCGGCCCAGAGCAGCACCTGCGCTTCGTCGAAGCCGCTGCCGGCGACAACGGCCTGCACCGATGGCTTGCCTTCGGTCAGCGTGCCGGTCTTGTCGACCACCAGGGTGTCGACCTTTTCCATCAACTCCAGCGCCTCGGCATCCTTGATCAGCACGCCCTCCCTCGCCCCGCGCCCGATGCCGACGGTGATGGAGACGGGCGTTGCCAAGCCAAGCGCGCACGGGCAGGCGACGATGAGCACGGACACGACCACGAGCAACGCATTCGCCAGCGCCGGCGCAGGGCCTGCCAGTGCCCAGACGACGCCGGCCAGCACGGCGACGCACAGCACGAACACCACGAACCAACGCGCAACCTGGTCGACCAGCTTCTGGATCGGCGCGCGCGTGCGCCCCGCTTCCGCCACGAGCGCAACGATGCGCGCCAGAAGCGTCTCGGAGCCCACCCGTTCGGCACGCATGGTGAACGAGCCGGTCTGGTTCAGTGTCGCTCCGGTGACCTGGCTGCCCGTCGATTTCGCGCAAGGAATCGCTTCGCCATTGATCATCGACTCGTCGATCAACGTGTCGCCCTGGAGCACGACACCGTCCACGGGCACCTTGCCGCCTGGCTTGACGCGAAGCGTGTCGCCGACAACCACCGCAGCCAGCGCCACCGACTCGTCGCGCCCATCGGCGCCCACCCGGAGTGCGACGTTGGCGGCGAGCCCGAGCAAGCCCTTGACGGCCGCGTTGGTGCGCACGCGCGCGCGCGCTTCGAGCACCTGCCCGAGCAGTACGAGCGTGATGATCACCGCGGCCGCCTCGAAATACAGCGGCAGCCCGCGTACCGGGACGAATGCGGCGGGAAGACCGCGCGGCCGCAGGAGCGTGTAGAGGCTGAAGACATAGGCCGTCGACACGCCGAGGGTGACGAGGCTGAACATGTTCAGTTGCCGAGTGACGAACGAACGCCATCCAAGCACGAAGAACGGGCCGCCAGCCCATGCGACGACGACAGTGGCCAGCAACGCCTCAAAGGCCGACGACGCGCTCACATGGGCACCTCGTGCCCAACCGAGCTCGCCCGCGGCCCTGTCCACCCAGGCCGCCAGATCGAACGGCAGGATGTCTCGCATCGATATCAGAAGCAAGGGCAGCGTGAGGACGGCCGAGACCCGGAGGCGCCGCGTCATCGCGCGCGACTCAGCGTCGTCGTCCTCTTCGGCGCTCTTCGGAACGAAGACTTCGAGGCTCATGCCGCAGAACGGACAATGGCCCGGCCCGGCATGACGAAAAAGGGGATGCATCGGGCAGGTGTAGATCACCGCAGATGCAGCGGGCTGCGCGGCACTCGACGGCACGGTCATCGCCGATCGAGATGTCCCGATGGGATTCACCTTCGCGGTCGGCATGACGCACGCATGCCCATCCGCGCCTGTTCGAGGACGACGCTCAACCTTGCGAGGTCGATCTCGCCGTGTCCCGGATCGAGAATGTTCTGATTCATGCGTGAGCGACCATCGAAACGACGGGAACATGCGACAACACCGAACGCGCCTGGGCTGCCTCGGCCGCCGTTCCGTGGATCAGGAGCACATACTTGTCGACCTTCAACGCCGTCTCGTACCTGATGGCCTGTTCCTTGGGAACGCCGATCTGCATCATCGCCGCACCGAGCGCCGAGATGCTGCCGACGACGACTGCGCCCTCCAGGGCGGACACCAGCGCAACGACGATCGGGCCTGCGAGCGCCAGCAAGCCGATTCCCGGCAAGATGAAGACCGCGGGAGAGAACAGCAAGCCCCACAGGCTGCCCCAGAACGCACCGCGGCCGCCCCAGGCCTTGATGCGGTCGCCGGAGGTATAAAAGCCCATCGCCTGCTCTTCCGTGTGACAGCCCTTGCCGACGAGCGACAGCGACTTCATGTTGAAGCCGGCGTTGTCGAGCGAGCGAATGGCCTGCTCGGCGGCGGCGTGCGTGTCGAAGAGGTAGACCGGGATGTTCGGCGTGTCCATAGTTGCCTTTCTGGCGGGACGGGATTCAGCGAAGCCTCTTCGATGACGAGGAGGCTCCGAGCAGGTTCAGTACGACAGCGTCATCTTGTCGATGACCTTGGTCACGCCCGGGCTGTTCCATGCGGACTGCGTCGCCAGGTCGCGTTCGGCCCAGCTCTGGATCGAGCCGCTGAGGGTGACGTCGCCACCGCTCACGCCGACCGAGATTTGCCTGGCATCTTCGGTCGCCGCACGCTTGATCGCCGCCTCGATGTCCGCCTTGACGACGGCCGCCTTCACGCTCGGCGTGATGGTGATCTGATCGCTGACGCCGACGACACCCGACAGGAAGCGCACCGCATCGGCGGCGGCTTCCTTCTGGAACTTCCAGTCGACCTGGCCGGTGAGCGTGATCAAGCCCTTCTCGACGGTGATCTTCACGGCATCCGACTGCACGGAGGACGTCCATTGCAGGACGTTGCGTGCCGACGCGGCGATATCGCCGTCGGTGCGAACGCTCGACTCGATCAGCTTGACCTTGAGTTCGATGGCGAGCGCCTTGACGCCGGCGACTCGCTGAGCCGCCAGCTCGGCGTTCCACTTCTCCGTGTACGTGGCGACATTGCCGTCCAGCGTCACGACGCCATCCTTGACCTCGACGCCGATCTGGGCTGCATGCACGGACGGCTCCCAGGCGAGCTCGGCCATGACGTCCTTCTGCAGTTGCGAGTCTGTCTTCATGATGATTTTCCTTGGCAGCTAAGTAGGTGAGATCGCAGACTGAGCGCCATCGATCCCATGGTCTGTGCGGCAGCACGCAGAAGGTCTCAGAGGGGACAGGGGAAGCTTCAGAGACACGTGTTGCCGAGCATCGAGGTTCGGCCATGGATGGCCTCCAACGAGTCGAAAGGAATCACGGGGCTCACTTTTTATTCGCGCTGGACTTCTCAGCCAGCAAGAAGGCAACCAGCCTCTCAAGCTCCCTCACGCGGCCCTTCAAATTCGCCCATTCGGCTCTTCGCCCGGAGGCGGCATGGCCCGAAGGAGCAGGTGCGTTCAGACGAACGGCCTGTCCGGCGCATTGCACCACCTTGCGACTCGGCATCGACCATTCCTCGATCAACGCTGAGGTTCCTACCATGCCTTCCCGGCCAATCACCGCCATCGCCGCAGTGTCGCCGCTGCGCAGGACCAACAGCGGAGCGACGATCGCGGTCGTGGGGAAGAACAGATGGCCTGGGGCCGAAATTCCCTCATGGAGAACCTGGCCGAGCGCCAGGTCCACTGTTTCCAGGCAGGGCAACCAGGCCTGCAGAACTGCATCCGGGAGGGCTGCGAGCAATTGGTTGTCAACGGGGGTGCAGGAAGAAGTCATGACCAAGCTTCAGGAGCGGCGATCTGCGACGCCGCATGCTCATCCGGTCGCACGGCCGGCGGCCGCTTGACAGGCCAGGAGCCTGTGGCAGTGCTTGACGCGTCCGCCAAGAGGGCATCACAGAAGCGGCGGTCGGGTTGCTGGAGACGAGGCCATCCTTGCGTTCGCAAACGAACAGACGTCATGCGGCTGCCGGCGTACTTTCGATGCAAGGCACTGGCTCCTTGGTGCCTCCATCGCTGACGCCCTCCCGGCACCAAGCACACCTGCCATTCCGTTCCTGAAGGCGAGGCGCTCGAGTTCGGCGGCGCTTGCCCGACAGGGAGAGACCTCCCGGTTGACGCCGTCATCCACATCGACGAGACCGGCGCGCTGGAACCTCTCGAAGTCGAGCAGGCGTGGAACACCCGAGAGGCGCCGGAGACATTCCCCTCGGGCATCCAGCCCATCGTTGTGCCATCCGCCGTCAAGACCATATCCACACGCCGGCCAGGCGGTCCTCCATCGCAAGGTACCGGCTCAGACAGGACCCTCCATGAATCCCAATGTCATCCCACCCATCGTCGACCGACGCCCTCGGGCCTGTTCAGCGTGGCGCGCAATCGCACCAGGACTCGTCGCCGCGATGTCCGGCGCTGCGTGCGTGGCCCCTGCGATCGCCGCACCTGAGCACGTCCCTCCACTCGTCGAGCCTCGCGGACAGGAACATCACGTCGGCAAGGTGGTCTTCGAGGAATTGGTGACGCCCGACCTGGCCGCATCGAAGCTGTTCTACGCCGGCCTGTTCGGCTGGAGCTTTCGGGATCTCCAAGCAGGCGCAACCCCCTACGCCACGGCTTCGCTGGACGGTCGCCCCGTCGCCGGGCTGGTGCAGAAGGACATGCCTGCCGGCAGCCACCGGCAGCCCGCATGGCTGACGTTCGTGGCCGTTCGCGACGCCGATGCGGCCCGGGAGACCGCCGTGCGCAATGGCGCGAAGGTGCTGCTCGAACCGCGGACCATCCCCGATCGCGGCCGCGAGGCGGTGTTCGCCGACCCACAGGGTGCCGTCTTTGCGGTTCTCGCGTCCTCGAGCGGCGACCCCTCCGACGAACTCGCCGAGCCTGGCGAATGGATCTGGAGTTCGCTGTTCACGCGCGATCCCGATGCGGACGCCGGCTTCTACCAGAGCCTGCTGGACTACGAGGTCTTCGACCTGCCCTCTTCCGGCAGCGATCGACACCTGATGCTGGCGTCGGAAGACTACGCACGCGCCAGCGCCAACACGTTGCCCGCAACGGCGGTCGGAGCCCATCCGCACTGGATCGACTACGTGCGCGTGGACGACGTCGCCAAGATGGTCGACAAGGCCGTCGCCCTGGGTGCCCGTGTGCTGGTCGGCACCAGGCTCGACCGGCATGGCGGCCATGTCGCGATCGTCGCCGATCCCCAAGGCGCGGTGTTCGGAATGCTCGAATGGACGACCAGTGACGACCAGAAGGTGGCGAAATGAATCCCCGTTTCATGGGCTGGTCGGCGATTGCCATCGTCAGCGGATCGATCATGTTCCTGTCTTCGGGCTGCGTCGCCACGGCGGACGGGGGCTACGCGCCGAACGTGACCGTGGGCGTCGGGCTCGACTACTACGATCAATTCGGATACGACTACGGGGGTTGGGGACCGGACTATGCCGTGGGGCCCTATCGAGGTGGCGGTGCCAGGCCGAGGCGAGGCGACGGCAATCCGGGCCACGCCGCCGGCCACGGGTTCCGTCCGGCGCCCCCTTCGCATCAAACGCCGTCGATCCCGTCGGGGCCGCGCGCTGGCGGCCGCCGCGGGCATTGACCGACCGAACGCCTCCAGAGCGGCCCATGCCAAGAACCAACGAATCGTCCCTGTGGATGTGGGCCGAAGCCTGCGAGTTCAGGAGCCAGGCAGAGCGTTTGCAGCGTCTGTTCTTTCGGCCCGCCGCATCGCATGCCGCGCCGGTGGCGTGGGAGCCGCCAGCGGATGTCTACGAGGACGAGCGTGAAATTGTCGTCATCATCGCCATGCCCGGCGTGACTGCCGAGCGCATACAGGTTCTCAGCGAGCCCGGCGCGCTCGTCGTCCGCGGGACGCGACCTCTGCCGCTGGTGGGGCCCGGGCACGCGGTACGCCGGCTCGAGATACCCCACGGCCACTTCGAACGACGCATCTCGCTCCCGCCCGAGCGCATGGAACTTGGCACCCCGGAGTCGTCGAACGGGTGCCTGATCCTGCGCCTGCGAAAACTTGACTGGATCTCGCGATGAGTGCGCCGCTTGAATCCGTGGATGCGCAATCGCATGCCGTCGATGCCCCCGCGCTCGGCCGATCACTGCCTGCCGTGTCGGATACTCCACCGACGACCACCCCGCGCCCGATCCCCGACGATGCATTGATCCTGCTTGCTGTCCGCGGCACCGTGCTGTTTCCCGAAACGATCTTTCCGCTGAACGTCGAGCGCAAGTCGATGCAGGAAGCCGTCCAGGAAGCGGTTCGCCTCGAACGACCGATCGGAGTGGTTCTGCAAAGCAAGCCCGATGTGATCGAGCCTGGCGCCAGTGATCTCCATGAGGTCGGAACGAGCGCCATCGTGCTGCGCTACCTGACGGGCACTGATGACATGCATCGCATCGTCGTCAAAGGCGTTCGTCGTTTCCGTATCGTGCAGATGCTGGAAGGCTACCGAATCCTGGTCGCCAAAGTTCAGTACGTTGACGATCCGCAGGTCATTGGCACGGAGGTCGAAGGCCGCGCACGCGCGCTCAAGCAGAGCGCGCGAGAAACGCTGGCGCTGTTGCCGCAGGTTCCTGCAGAACTCGGGACATCGCTTCAAGGAATCGAGGCGCCGGGGCAGCTCGCCGATGTCATCGCAGGCCTGCTCGACATCTCCGTCGAGGAAAAGCAAACGCTGCTCGAGACCTTCGACCTGAAGACGCGTCTCGACAGCCTGCTCGTGGTGCTCGCTCGTCGCATCGAGGTGTTGAAGGTGGCGCGCGACGTCGACGAGCGCACGCGCGCCTCGATCGGTGAACTCAACCGCAAGCATCTGCTGCACGAACAAATGCGCGCCATCCAGCACGAACTGGGTGAAGGCGACGAGAGTTCCGCCGAAATCGAAGAGTTCGACAAGGCCATCGTCGCTTCTCGAATGCCGGCGGACGTCACCAAGGTCGCGCAGAAGGAACTCAAGCGCCTCGGGCGCATGAACGACGGCGCTGGCGAGGCGTCGGTGGTTCGCACCTATCTCGACTGGCTGACGGAGCTGCCGTGGACCGCGGAGCCCGAACCGCCCATCGACATCGGCGAGGCCCGACGCATTCTCGACCAGGATCACTTCGGCCTGGAGAAGGTGAAGAAGCGCATCCTCGAATACCTCGCGGTGCGCAAGCTCAACCCGACGGGCAGGAGCCCCATCCTCTGCTTCGTGGGGCCGCCCGGGGTAGGCAAGACGTCGCTGGGACAAAGCATCGCCAAGGCCACTGCCCGCAAGTTCGTGCGCGTGAGCCTGGGCGGTGTTCATGACGAAGCCGAAATCCGCGGGCATCGCCGCACCTATGTCGGCGCCCTGCCGGGCAACATCGTGCAGGGTTTGCGCAAGGCCGGTACGCGTACATGCGTCATGATGCTCGACGAAGTGGACAAGCTCGGGGCCGGCGGCTTTCATGGCGACCCCTCTTCGGCATTGCTCGAGGTGCTCGACCCGGAACAGAACTCGACCTTTCGGGACACGTACCTCGCGGTGCCTTTCGACCTGTCGCTGGTGATGTTCCTGTGCACAGCCAACGTGCTCGACACGATCCCGGGACCGCTTCGCGATCGGATGGAGATCATCCAGTTGCCCGGCTACACGACGCGCGAGAAGTTGCAGATTGCGCGCCGGTATCTCGTGGCGCGTCAGTTGTCGGCCACCGGGCTCGTCGCAGCGCAAGGCGAGATCAGCGACGCGGCGTTGGTCGCGATCATCGAGGACTACACGCGAGAGGCCGGCGTGCGCCATCTGGAACGCGAAATCGGCAGTGTTTTCCGCAGCATCGCGGTACGCATCGCGGAAGGCGGCGTGGAGTGCGTCGCGATCGATGTCCAGGATCTGGCTGCCAGCCTCGGCCGCAAGAGGTACGAGGCCGAAATGGCGATGGGCAGCGATATCCCCGGCGTTGCGACGGGCCTCGCGTGGACGCCGGTGGGGGGCGACATCCTGTTCATCGAGGCCTCGCAGGCACCCGGGAACGGTCGCCTGATTCTCACCGGGCAGCTTGGCGACGTGATGAAGGAAAGCGCTCAAGCGGCGCTGTCGCTCGTCAAGGGCCGTGCGAAGACGCTAGGCATCGCACCGGAGATGTTCGAGAAATCCGACATCCACGTCCACGTTCCCGCCGGTGCGACGCCCAAGGACGGGCCGAGCGCAGGGGTCGCGATGTTCGTCGCGCTGACATCGCTGCTGACGGGGCGGCCCGTGCGAAGCGACGTCGCCATGACTGGCGAGATCAGCCTGCGCGGACTGGTGATGCCGATCGGCGGCGTCAAGGAAAAGGTGCTCGCCGCATTGCGTGCCGGCATCAAGACCGTCATGCTGCCCGCGCGAAATGAGCGCGACCTCGACGACATTCCGCAAGATGCGCGTGAGCAGCTGAAGTTCGTCTGGCTCAAGGACGTCGACGATGCACTGACAGCAGCCATTGCCGGCTACTACCCAATGCCCAAGGAGGCGGAACTCCGCTAGTGCCGTGTCCTTTGTTCGTCAGCGCACCGACGCCCCTCGCTCGGCTCTCTAGGCTGAAGGCTTTTGGGGGAACCCTCGATGAGCGATTCGACGCAGTCCGCACGACTGGCACCCTCCGCGGGCGCGGCCGTCGCAATGGCCCCGGGTGGAGAAGCCATTCCGCATGAGTTCGACCTCTCGAAATTCAGTCCGGACCGCGGCCTGGCGGCGGCCGCGAGCCTCTTGAAGCGGCTCTTCGGAAAGTTCGAGGGCAACCTGGCGATGCAACTGTGGAACGGCGATCCCCTGCGACTGGGCAGCGTCGCACCGCATGAAGGGCCGCCTCCCTTCACGCTGGTCATTCGCAACCCCGGTGCCATCGCGGCCATGGTGCTGGGGTTCGACCGTCTGCGGTTCGCCGAGGCCTACTTTCGAGGCGATGTCGACATCGAGGGCGACTTCTTCGCGGCACTCGGCCTCAAGGATCATCTGGACACGATCAAGTTGTCCTGGCGGGACCGGCTGGCTGTCTTGCTGCCTGCCTTGCGCCTACAGGCCCTGAAGAAGGCGTGGCCGAAAGCCGTCGACAGCGTCTCGCCATCGCAAAGCCTGTCGGTCACGGCGCACTCCAGGAACGAGAACCGGGACGCGATCCATTTCCACTACGACGTCTCCAATGCCTTCTATGCGCTCTGGCTGGACCCGGCGATGGTGTACTCCTGCGCCTACTTCGAGACGCCCGGCACCGACCTCGCCTCCGCCCAGTTCGCCAAGCTCGATCACATCTGCCGCAAGCTCGTGCTCCAGCCTGGCGAGAGATTCCTGGATATCGGCTGCGGCTGGGGCGCGCTGTTGATCCATGCAGCGGCGCACTTTGGCGTTTTCGCCCACGGGGTCACGCTGAGTCAAGAACAGCTGGCCCTCGCACGTGAGCGGATTGCGCATTCCGGGCTTCAGGATCGCGTCACGGTGGAACTGCAGGACTACCGCGACCTTCAGGGCGAGTCGCTCTACGACAAGATCGCCAGCGTCGGCATGTTCGAGCACGTCGGCCTGAAGAACCTGCCGCTGTACTTCGCGACCGTTCGCCGCCTGCTCAAGCCACAGGGATTGTTTCTCAACCACGGCATCACCCACGATGTCGAGGGCTGGAACAACACCCTCTCCACCGAATTCATCAACCGCTACATCTTTCCGGACGGTCAACTCGACACGGTCAGCAACATCCTGCGTGCAATGGAGCGCAGCGGCTTCGAGATTGCCGATGTGGAATCACTGCGTCCACACTACGCATTGACGCTGAGGCGCTGGGTGGATAGCCTCGAACGACATCACGACGAAGCCCTGGAACACGTCGAAGAGTCGACCTACCGTTGCTGGCGCCTCTACATGGCAGCGTGTGCGCTCGAATTCGAATCCGGCGAAATCGGGGTGTACCAGTTGCTGGCGAGCAAACGCACGTCCTCTCCATCCGCCCTGCCATTGACGCGCGGGCATCTCTATTGCAGCGACCCTGCTCTCGAAGGAAAAGCATCATGACCGCCAAAGGAACGCACGAACGCATTCAGTCGAAGGAGATCGTCAGGGTCTTCGCGGTCTCGGGTATCAGGCTGGATGGCAAAGGCCAGGTCGCGGATGTTCTCTGGGCCGAGGTCAACGAGAAGTCGAATCTCGAGGTCGGCGGTGCGATGCGAGCTGCGGCTTCCGAAGTCATCACGGCGATTCACGCGGGACAACAGGTGCTGGCCGTGTTTCCCAGGACCCATGGAGACCGGCCGGACCGATCATTCGTTGTTCGCGAGCACGCGGACGGCCAGGAGACGCTCGCTCTGGAAGGCCCTCAGGCCATCGGTCGGGAACTCGGAGACCTCACCGCTATACAGGTGTAGTGCGTTTCGGCATGGCCGTTGCGAACGATGGCAAGTCCTCGTTAGCCTCACGAGTTAGCCTCACGAGCTTGCCTGTTCAGGCATCGCCTTGCTCCGCGGCAACCTCACCACGAAGCGACTTCCATAGCCGAGTCCTTCGCTGAAGGCCGTGACTCGTCCGCCATGGGCCTCCACCACGTCACGCACGACTGCCAGTCCGATCCCGAGCCCCGTGGCATTGAATCCGACGGCATGCAGTTCCTGGTTGAACGCGTCGAAGATGTGCTTCATCGCACGGATCGATATCCCGATGCCTCGATCGAGGACGGATAGCTGAACGGATTGCTCGAGGCACTGCACGTTCAGCTGGATTGGCTGGCCTTTCGGCGAGTACTTCGACGCGTTGTCCAGCAGATTGGAAAGCACCTGGATCAGTCTCGTTCCATCGGCGTTCAGGTAGACGGAGTGGTCCAGCCCGATGACGTCCAACTTCTGACCGC
>Ga0302150_10000303_pt1 | contig 20315 bp, 19 predicted proteins | sample I_Bog_N1_2_FD_198635 | JGI IMG/M metagenome (GOLD analysis project Ga0302150, IMG submission 198635) | Peat permafrost microbial communities from Stordalen Mire near Abisko, Sweden - I_Bog_N1_2 | ecosystem: Environmental > Terrestrial > Soil > Wetlands > Peat | place: Sweden: Abisko, Stordalen... | reverse complement strand
CCAGAATGAAGCCTGCACTCCTTGGGAGACCTTTGCATCGGGCTTGTTGTAGCCGTAGAACGGCACCGTGAGGTCCTTAAAGAATTGCGAACGGTCATTGATCACGTTTGCGCGGATGTCATCAAAGACGGACATGGGTAAACCACCGGGGTTTGTGTCAGTCTTCAGCATGAGCGGCGGGACGGCGCCAATCAGCACGATCTTGGCTACGCGCTTTTCTCCGTGCCGCGCGACATAGCGAACTACTTCACCGCCACCAGTCGAGTGGCCGACCATGGTAGCTTCTTTCACATCAAGGTGATCCAGCAGTCCGGCGAGATCGTCGGCATATTGATCCATGTTGTTACCTTCCCAGCTTTGGCCTGAACGTCCAGATCCACGCCGATCATGGGCGATTACGCGGTATCCGCTCCTCCCGAGAAACAGCATTTGCGCATCCCAAGCGTCGGCGCTTAACGGCCAGCCGTGCGAGAAGGTCACGACAGGGCCAGTACCCCAGTCCTTGTAGTAGATCTCTACCCCATCCGATGTGGTGTATGTTCCTTTTCTCATCGATCTCTCCTGAATTCGCTTAATGGTTGATTGAGACTTGGTCCGCTTTCAGAGAAGCATCATCGTCAGGCGTCGTACCCGCCGCAAGTAGGAGCGTGCGCTGGAGGCCTGCCCTTCAGCCATACTTCAAGCGAAATGATGTACTCAACCGGGATGCGCCCTGTAGACACCTGTCGAGGATCTAAGTAATTTGTGAGCATTCAGCTGTTCTACTTTCCAGCTGCTGCTTGAATGATGACAGCGGCTGTTTCATCCGGGTGTGACAGCATTACGAGATGACTCGACGATATTTCAGTCGTTTCTGCATCCATTCGTTTTGCCAGACTTCTCTCGAGATCAGGGTTGATAATGCGATCGTTGCTAGCAACGATGTACCAACTGGGTTTGTTATTCCAGGCCGCAGTAGACAACTTCACCTTGAAACTTGCTGCGGCCAGAGGAATCTGGCTCGCGAACACTATGCTCTGCTCACTCGGTGGCAGGTCCGGTGCAAAATCTTCCGCCACGCCCTTTTGTGTAAGATGAAGCAGCCCCCCAGGTAAGGGCTGAATCTCCGCCCTGCCGGGCGTTGTCGGGAACGCAGCTCCCAACTCACCGGTGGCCTGTCCCGCTCCCGGAGCGTACGCGGCGACATAGACCAAACCAGCAATCTTCGGGTCATCGCCGGCCTCGGTAATGACTGCTCCACCATAGGAGTGACCCACCAGCAACAAAGGCCCGGTTTGTTGGGAGATCGCCTTTCTCGTAACTGCTACGTCTTCGGCCAATGAGGTAAGTGGTATGTCTACGGTTACGACATGCAAGCCCTTTGACTTGAGAATTGGGATGACTTTATTCCAACTGCTGGAGTCGGCAAAGGCTCCGTGGACCAGAAGAACAGTGGTCACGGACTGAGGAGCTTGCTTTTGTGCCACGGAAAAACCTCCAAAGAATGTGACCGGAACAACCAGCAGAAGTGTCTGTTTCAAAATCCTGTTCATGAGATTCCTCCTGATGCCGGTCGATCAGAGACAATCTATCGGTCCGAATTCGTTGATCTTGTTGACCTAACATGAGGAGGTCGTAGAGTGATGTGCACTCCACGAAGAGTGTTCGTGCGAGATCGCGGCGCTTTTCGACGCTGGAGCTTAGCTGCGCTGGACTCACCGCCCCTTGCCTTGAGAGTCTGCCTGAGCCCTCACGCAAGTCGAGCGTATCTCGCTCTAGCCCGTGATGTGAATGCCGAAAGCTTTCAAATGGCTGCCCAAACCTATCATTGGGAATGGACTTAGGCTTCCACACTTGACGGCGGCAATCAACTTGCGGGCAATAGCGGCATGGAGAAGCGATCACAGTGAGCACCTCGCAACGATGCGATTGCTTATCCGGCGACGTCGATCACGATGCGGCCGCGAATTCTTCCTGCCAGAAGCTCGCGCGCGATATTCATCGCGGAAGAGAAAGGCCTTTGGGTGGCAATCCTCTCTAGAACGGTTGGATCAAGATCCTTGGCGAGTCGACTCCAAGCCACGAGGCGTTGAGGCATCGGACAGAGGACGCTATCCACTCCGACAAGCGTGATACCGCGGATGATGAAGGGTGCAACGGTTCCTGGAAAGTCAATCCCCTGAGCCATTCCACATGCGGCTACTACTCCGCCTCTCCTGAGGCTTGCACAGACATTTGCCAAAGTGTGGCTACCAACATTGTCGATTGCCGCAGCCCAGCGCTCCTTCGCCAATGCCTTGCCGGGACTGGAAAACTGAGCTCTATCCACAATCTCTTGAGCTCCCAGCGCCTTCAGGTAATCGCTCTCTTCGGGCCTCCCGGTAGAAGCCACCACGTGATAGCCAAGTTTTGCGAGCAGAGCGATTGCGAACCCTCCGACCCCGCCATTGGCCCCCGTCACCAAGATTTCGCCTGTATCTGGCACGACCCCCTGTTTTTCGAGGGACAGAATGGCCAGCATTGCCGTATAACCTGCGGTGCCAATCGCCATCGATTGAGCGAACGTGAATTGATCCGGCAGCTTGATGAGCCATTCCGCTTTGACTCGCGCCAACTCAGAGAGGCCACCCCAGTGGGTTTCGCCAAGCTCCCATCCGTTGAGAACCACCTTGTCCCCAACTTCGAACAGAGGGCTGCTGCTGGCCTCGACGATGCCCGCAAGATCACTTCCGGGAATCATTGGAAATCTCCGGACAATCGGCGCAGTACCGGTCAGGGCAAGAGCGTCTTTGTAGTTAATTGCCGAATGCGAGACCCTCACGGTCACGGCTTCTTCCGGAAGTTCTTCTTCCTTCATTTGCAATAGTGAAGCTCTGGAGTCGTTACCAGTCTTGGTGATAAACCACGCGTTGAACATTCTTGGCTCCGATTCTGATTTCAACCTCTGCCGCACTTGAGCACTCGGGGTCGGACAACTTGCGGCTGTAGATCTGTAGATGAGTACGATCCGGTCCCGTCGATGGTTGTTAGCTATTCCTCCGTAGTTGACTCCGTTGACCGTCTCTTGCAATTACTACACGTGCGCTTGCTCGCGCATAGGGAATGCATACTATCTCGCCCAGTAGGGTGATGTGAATGCCGAAAGCTTTCAAATCGCTGCCTAATCCTGTCGTGCAAGTTCCCGCTGGTGGCTCTTGAGGTTGCGATTGAATTCTCCTTTGAGGGTGCGACGATCTGTTGTGGGAGCCATGTCCGGATGGAGTTCGTCCGATTGGGCTTCGATCACGAGAATGCTACTATTCATTTTCCAGGAGGCTTACTCTGTCTCTCCTAACGCTTGTTCTGGTTCTCCGTCGGGCTGAGCCTCTCCCAATAATCTTCAGCCGGGTGCTCGGGCGTGCAGAGATGGCTAGAACGATTGCCCGACACTTCAGCCTCACAGAGAGGAAGCAGCATGCGGTATTGCGTTTCTTCAGGATCGAGTTGGGGCGTTCGCGCTGAATATAGTCGCACCGCCGATGAACTCGGCAAATTGCTCGTGGAAAATGGGATTGGTTTGGTCTATGGCGGAGCCTCGGTGGGCCTTATGGGCGGGATTGCAGATGCAGTTCTTCGAGAAGGAGGAGAGGGCATTGGCGTCATTCCTCAATCGCTCGTTGACAAGGAGGCAGCTCACAGAGGTTTGCAGGACCTTCGTATTACATCTTCAATGCATAAATGAAAAGCTCTCATGGCCGAGCTTTCTGATGGATTTATTGCCCCGCCCGGTGGCATCGGAACATTGGAAGAGACTTTCAAGATTTGGACGCGGACTCAACTCGGACACCACGTTAAACCCTGCGCACTACTCAGCGTTGAAGGTTACAACGATGGACTGAACTCTTTTCTCTATACCGTTTCAAGCGAGGGCTCCCTGAAAGACGAACACCGAAAGATGCTCATCAGTGAGAGTGACCCGAGAACCCTCCTGACAACGATGAGAGCGTATGTCGCGCCTCCTGTTGGAGGGAAGTGGATACGCCGCACAATCCCTACGCGATCAAAGGTGATATGCCGCTTTGATCAGATCGCTTGCGCGCTCGCCGATCACGACACAGGGAGCCATCGTGTTGCCAGTTGTGACTCGCGGCATGATGGAACCGTCCGCAATACGGAGCTTCTCAATGCCATAAACTCTGAGTTGCCCATCAACGACCGACATCGCATCCTGCCCCATCTTGCATGTGCCGGTCTGATGCCATATGGTGCGGGCACTGTTGCGAAGGTAATTCTCCATTCCAACATCTTGCGTGACTTCCGGCGGGGTAAGTTCACGATCCACGTAGGCACTCGTCATGGCTGAGTTGCCGATTTCACGACATAGCTTTGCCATCTCCGATAGGGCCAGCATGTCATAGGGATGCGTTAGAAAGTTCGCTTCGATCCGCACAGAATCGGAGGGTTGTGAACCTGTGAGGCTCACCTGTCCTCGGCTCTTGGGCTGCAGAATGGTAGGAGCAATCACCCAGAGAAGTGGAGCATTGTCGCCGACTGCAGGGCGAGGTCCCTCGATCAGCACGGCATACGTGTTGGGGGATTGCAGTTCGGAATTGCTGTTCCAGAAGGCGACTGCCTGAGCTAGGTCCGATTTCCTTGGCAAGGTGGACGGAGCCTGCCAAACGAGTCCGGACGCCGCATGATCCTGGAGGTTTTTCCCTACACCAGCGAGATTTTGAACCACGGGTATCCCGAACCTCTTAAGTTCAGCCTCATCACCGACACCGGATTGCATGAGCAGCTTTGGCGTTTGGATAGCCCCTGTGCATAGGACGGTCTCAAGGCTGGCGTCGGCTCGGCAATTTCTTCCTTGATATGTAAACTCAACCCCAGTCGCTCGTTTACCCAAAAAGTTGATCTTCGTAACAAGCGCGCCAGTGAGGACCGTGAGATTCGTTTGGGCCATTAAGGGGTAGGTATAGGACCGAAAGATCGATTGTCGGTTGCCGTTGCGAACTGTAAAATCCGTGATCGCTGCACCGGCTTGGTCCTCCATCAAAGCACCGTTCGGTGACTCAAAGGTAGATATGCCAGAGGAAGCTGCCGCTTCAAGGAACGCAGGAACTATGGGACTGGACACAGATTCAGACGTGGAGTCCAACCCGGAGCTTGGGGCAACGTAGACCGGGCCTCCCGTTCCCCGATGCCGGGAATCAGGTTTGCCGTGCCAGTCTTCGATGCGGCGGTACAATCCAAGCACGGATTCATAATTCCAGTCTGGATCGCCGGCCTCTTGCGCGAAAAAATCCCAATCCGTTTTGTGACCGCGCGCCCACATGGAAACATTAATGCCGGATCCCCCGCCCAGGATTTTCCCCATCGAGTAGGGGAGTATACGGCCATTCAAAGCTCTTTCGGGTTGCGTCTGAAACTTCCAGTCCAGGTCAGAGCCGATAATGGTCCTCCACTGATTTGGATCAGTGACTGAGGGAAGATCGTCCCTTCCGCCAGCTTCGAGCAGCAACACATGGACGTTGGCATTCTCAGCAAGTCTGCGTGCCACCACTGAGCCTGAAGAGCCCGATCCACACACAATGAAGTCGCACTGGAACTTGGGTTTAGAAGCGAGTGCTTTCTGATTCGCCTCAACTTGTTCTGAGAATCCAGCCGTCGCCTCACCTTGATGTTCATTGTTGAGTGACATCTCCTGAAACTCTTTCGACATACATCTCCTTAGCGTCACTGTCTATTTACTTATTTCTTGCGGAACAGAATCGTTAGATCCTGTCTCGGTAACGAGAGACAGGACTTGGCGGCATACCGAACGCAGAGCCAAAAAATGTGGCGAGATAGCCATGGCCAGAAATGACGACCAAAAGGGGAAGCTGCTAGGGAACGAAGCCACTAGCTTTGAGCCCCTTGTAGTTGTCCAACTCGCCAGCTTTCTCGAGCATGTCGTACACCTGCTGCTGGGTGTAATGAGGCGCGAAGGGCTGGGCGGAGTCGGCGATCGCATAGGCAGTTGCGGCAGTCGTCGCCACGCCCTGCATCAGGTCGGCTTCCACCACGGAATCGAATGTATCCGAGGCTTGGTGATGGAGGTTGAAGTACTTATCGACTTTGTTCCAGGCGACCAGGGTGGGCACGCCGAAGAGGTCGAAAGCCGCATGGTCGGTCTCGAAGAGAAACTCAGTGTCGTTGCTGGTCGCGTTTGACCCGAGGCCCGCAAGCAGTGATTCAATGGGGACTAGTGCATCCTTTTCGTCGTTGCGTCCCATCAGATACCAGCCGTTCGATGGTTGTGAGCCCGAGTCCGAAACCACGACCGCATCGATTGAGGGCATCTCGGAGAGATGTTTCTTCGCATAGGCATTGGAGCCAACGAGACCCTGCTCTTCGCCGCCAAAGAGGATGAAGCGCAGGGTACGGCGGGGCGGCCGGCCGAGTGATTGCACCGCTCGTGCAACATCAAGCACCGTGGAGACGGCGGTACCGTTGTCCTGCGCGCCGGTACCGGGATGCCATGAATCGAGATGCCCACCGATAACGACAATCGATTTTGGCTCTTCACTCCCAGGAATTTCAGCGACGACATTCTGAACTTCGGTGGCGGGGCGAATCCGGTTCTTGAAAGCGAAATGCACCGTGACGGGACCGGTTTCGAGCAGGCGTTTGATCAGTAGTGAGTCTTCGAGACCGATCTGCGCAACTGGGAATCCAGCAAGTTTCCCGCCGATATTGAGCGTGCCCGCTATCTGAGTCCCGTTGGCACCGCCGGTCAGCAGGACGGCCTTTGGGCTGTACGTATTGATCAGCACAAGCGCTTTTATGAGGTCGCCGATTGCGGGTTTCCCCCCGTAGCTGGATCTATCAATCAAGACGATCGAACCTGCGATCTCGTCTTTAGAAGCGGTGAGCCTGTCGATGGGAAGAAAATGACTGAGGTACATAACCTTACCGGTGATGCCTTCCTCGGGCGTAGAGGGGCTCCAACCATGGGAGTAGATATGGAGCGCCTGATTGCGGGGTGCGATGATCGCGCCAGTTGCCGGGATCTCCGGCTCCCACAGAGCGGGCATGGTGAATGGCTCGGTATGGACGTTCTTGAGACCGAGTGAATTGAACTTCTCAACTGCCCACGATACCGCCTGCACGTAGTTATCGGAGCCGGTCAGGCGAGGACCTATTTTGTCAGCCAGATCATGATCGTAGTCATAGGCCTTGCCCTCGACCAGGATATTGCCGATTAGCTTGCTAACAGCGGCGCGGGTTCCAGACGAGACGGGTGTTGCAGGAGTCTGCGCGGGTATGGAAGGCGCACAAAGTGTCGTTGCGAATAGCGCCATCAACATTGCAGGGCGCCCAAACGTTGCAAGTTTGGAGCCGACGGTGTACTCCTTTTTGAAGGACGGGACCATTGAGTTGCAAGATCCCGGTCCACACACAATGAAGTCGTACTGCGATTTCGACTCGGATGCTCGACTCTGTTGATTCGCCTGAACCTGCTCTGAGAATCCCGCCGACGGGTTACTCTGATTGTTGTTGTCGCGTGTCATCTCTTGAAGTTCTTTCGACATGAATCCCCTTGGTATTGGAGTACCGGTCCCGCTTCATCTGAATGCAAGGGGCTGACCGGTTGCTCGATGGCTTTCTTCGTGACATTCGAACCTCAGGCTAATTAAGTACGAGGTGTGTCTACGGTGACGGCGTGCAAGCCCTTTTGCGGGGCCCCGATGATTCGTCAAAGTTTGCCCAACTGGCTCCGCCAGTCGCTCAAGAGTATCGCGCTCTATCGGGTGAGGGGAATACCGAAAGCGTTCAAATAGATGCCCAATCCTGTCATGTCGCGGGACTGATTACCGTTCTGCGGCCTATTCTCGAAGGCTCAAAGTTCTCACGCTTTGTACGAGGCCTCTCGCGCGAAGACCTGCTTCGGCCCTGTAGAAATTGTCTTCTACCGTGCCTGTGCTCGATCCAATCGACGTAAAACCCAACGCCTTGTTCGATCGAAGTTTGCGTGGTGTAGGGCTGTCGCAGGCCGTAAATTATAAATGGTTCCCAAGAGCGTGCCGGGTGAAGAGCGGCCGGGCTCTGTTTGTTCGACACTGGGAAATCGGCCCCTAGAATGCGCAAACTTCACAAAAGCAGCCCCGCAATCGCAACCTGGAAGAAGCAAGACTCCATGCGGTCACGAAATCAAAGACCTGCGCAGAGGCTCCCTCATGCCTCTCGCTGTAATGGCGTGGGGACAGGCCAAGACATATTTACGCCAGCTCTACCCCATGGTGTTCACACACGTTCAGGCTGGCCGCACGAACACTTTCATAAAATTGCCGGACAACAGGCGTCTTGTTGGTGCGCGCGACGACCATTCCGATTTCGGATTCGGGGATTTTGTCATCGATCGTACTGATCGACACTCGTGAAACCAGCCTTCGTGCGGCAGTGTTTGGCACCAAGGACACACCGACGCCGGCATCCACAAGGGAGATAAGGGTGGACATCTCCCCCGCACTCTGCACGACTGTGGGCACGATGCCCGCTCGGCTTAGAATCCCCGTCAACATGTCATGGAACCCGGGCGCATGCTCTCGTGCATAGAGAACAAATGGTTCTCCTTGTAGCTCGCGCAGCCGGATCGTATCTTTGCCTGCAAGTCGATGACCTGCCGGTACGACGACCACAAGCTTCTCTCGCAGGACCGTTGCGCTCTCCAGCGTGTCCACGCGCTCCACGGGCAAACGTAGAAAACCGACATCGAGCTGATCATCTTCAAGCATCTGCAGTTGCTGCTCGGTGAGTACACGCTTGATCGAGAATTCAACGTCAGGAAACCGCTTGCGAAACTTACGGATCATCTGTGGAACAAGCTCGTAGCCAGCGGTCGAGATGAAGCCGAGGCGTATGCGCCCAAGGCGTCCATCGGAAGCCCACTGTGCCTTTCGCTTCGCTAGTTCCAGGCGGTCAAGCCCAACTTCAGCATCATGCCGAAAAGCGACACCGGCTGCTGTGAGCGCCGTTCCCCGGCGGTTCCGCTTGAACAATGGGACGCCTATGTCTTCTTCCAACGCTTTGATCTGAAGGCTAAGCGCCGGCTGGCTGAGGTTCAGTTGCCGGGAGCTTTTACCGAAGTTCAGCGTCTCGGCAACGGAAAGGAACGAGCGAATGTGGCGAAACTCCATGAAAACTCCTCATTGCCTGAACCTATCACGCATATCCAAAATATGCATTACCGCGTATCACGCCTCCGGTGTCAAATGAAGGAGTACGGAGGATGAGCGAATGGACAACGGTCGAGCAATACCGCGCAGTTGGGACACGCGGAGGGTGGACAAGACGAAGCGGCTGCAAGCCGTGGCCAAGTGGATGCAGGGCCCTATTCTCGACCGGGAGCGGATCGTCGACGCACTCGAAGCGATCCTTCAGCCCGGAGACCGGGTGGTTCTGGAAGGAGATAACCAGAAGCAGGCAGACTTCCTTTCGCGCTCACTGGTCAAGGTCGATCCAGCGAAAGTCCATGACCTGCACTTAATTCTTTCGAGCATCAGCCGCCCTGAGCACCTGACGCTTTTTGAGATGGGCATCGCGCACAAAGTGGATTTTGCCTTTGCCGGTCCACAGAGCCTGCGTGTCGCTCAACTACTGGAAGACGGCGTCCTGGAGATCGGTGCAATCCACACCTACGTCGAACTCTACGCGCGCTTACTCATCGACCTGATTCCGAAGGTGGTGTTGGTATGTGCCGAGATGGCAGATGCCGAGGGCAACCTCTTCACTGGTCCGAATACAGAGGACACGCCGGTCATCGTTGAAGCGGCTGCCTTCCATGACGCGATCGTCGTCGTGCAGGTGAATCAGATCGTCGACAAGCTTCCTCGCGTCGATATCCCCGGATCCTGGATTGACATCGTTGTGGAGGCGGATCGTCCGTTTGCCGTAGAGCCGCTGTTTACGCGTGACCCTCGCCACATCACGGACCTTCAAGTGCTGACCGCGATGATGGTGATCCGCGGTGTCTACGAGCGGCATAACGTTCAGTCGCTGAACCATGGCATCGGGTTCGACACGGCGGCCATCGAACTCCTGCTCCCCACTTATGGGGAAGCGCTCGGGCTGCGTGGCAAGATCTGCCGTCATTGGGCGCTGAACCCTCACCCCACGTTGATCCCGGCGATCGAGAGTGGATGGGTCGAGAGCGTGCATTCGTTCGGGAGCGAGGTCGGCATGGACCAGTACCTGAGAGCGCGACCGGATATCTTCTTTACCGGCCGAGATGGCAGCCTTCGTTCGAACCGTGTGCTCTGCCAGCTCGCCGGTCAGTATGCTGTGGATGCCTTCATCGGTGCGACGTTGCAGATGGATGGCGATGCGAACTCGTCCACGGTAACGACGGGCCGGCTGGCGGGCTTTGGTGGTGCTCCCAACATGGGGCATGATCCGCATGGACGCCGTCACGCGAGTCCGGCGTGGCTTGATCTCAAGACCAACGATGACCCACTGTTGCGGGGCCGCAAGATCGTTGTGCAGACACTCGAGACATTTGCCAGCGGTGGCGTGCCTGCCTTCGTGGAGACGCTGGATGCGGTTGAGGTGGGTCGAAAGGCAGGAATGCCCATCACCCCCATCATGATCTACGGCGACGATGTCAGCCATGTGGTGACAGAAGAGGGTATTGCTTACCTCTATAAAGCTGAGGGGCAGGAGGAGCGTCGCAGGGCACTTGCAGCAGTCGCGGGCGTGAGCCCTATCGGACTCAAAGCGAAGCCTGAAGAAACAGCGGCGCTACGCAAGCGCGGAGTCATTGCCTATCCGGAAGACATCGGCGTCCAGCCGTTGCAGGCGAGCCGTTCTCTGCTGGCTGCTCGCAGCATGGAAGACCTTGTGGCATGGTCTGGAGACTTGTATCAGCCGCCCGCAAAGTTCAGGAGCTGGTAGCCATGAACAGACTCTTCCACAATCGTGTTCCTCTCTCAAGAGATGTTGTCAGTGAGGATCTCGGCGCGCTGGCGGTGAAGGCTCTATTGGCTGAGGCAAACCTGACTCCGAAGCCTGGCCTCGTGGATCAGCGAGGCCAGGGATGCCATGCAGACATGACACTAGCGCTCATGAAGCGATCTGCGTGGACGCTCGAACTCTTCTTCGTGGAGATGGCTCTCGCCGCTCTGCACTTGCCCTTAGGTGCACCGCTGCGACAGGAACTTGGCTCGATCGGGCGAAGTGCTGAACGCGCGATGCTTCGGTCGACGGCCGGCGTGAACACGCACAAGGGAGCAATCTGGGTGATTGGCTTGCTGGTCGCTGCCGCAGCACAACTGCCCGCTGGAGATGCAGAAACGATCGCTGAACGAGCTGGTCAGATCGCCTGCATCCCAGATATTGCTCAGCCTGTCCCGCTGTCGCACGGCGAGATGGTGCGGCTCCGCTTTGCGAAGTCGGGTGCGCGGGGAGAGGCAATGGCTGGGTTCCCGCACGTCACTGGTGTTGGCCTGCCGCAGCTGCGGAGCGCGCGCGCAGAAGGGCGCACCGAAAATGTCAGCCACCTGAATGCTCTCATCGCGATTATGTCTTCGCTGGATGACACCTGCGTGCTGTATCGCGGTGGCGCCGAGGGACTGGCAGTGATGCACGCGGGGGCTCAGGCCGTCTTGTCTGCGGGAGGTGTTGGCTCTCCAACCGGGGACGCCGCACTGCGCGCTCTGGATCAGAAGATGCTGGCTAACTCGCTATCACCTGGGGGCTGTGCCGACCTGCTCGCAGCCACCATGCTGCTGGATGAAATAGAACGAAGCAGCAGATACGTCATTGCAGAGAAGGAGGAGAAGTAGCAATGGAGAACATGGAGTTCAAGTATCCGAAGGCAACCCGTCGTGTAACCGGTCGCGCTCATGTCGGGGTAGTAGCGTCGGGTGATATGGAAGTGTTGATTGAGCCATCCCAATCGACTGGCGCAAGCGTGACGATCACCACCAGCGTTCGGGGCTTTCAGAGTACGTGGCAGGCCGTCTTCGACCGCTTCTTCAGTCGCTATGATGGCGCGGTTCGAATTGTAATCAACGACTCAGGGGCAACACCCGGTAGCGTCATGCTCAGGCTTCAACAGGCAGCGGAGGTACTAGGCAAATGAATACCGAAGACACGATTATGGAATTCATCCATCGCCGCAGCTTTATCGAACTCGATGCACGCGGTCGCGCGCAAAGTCTTCTCGATGAGGGCTCATTCAAAGAACTCGCAGGACCTTTTGCTCGGATGCAGTCTCCGTGGCTTCCGATGCAGGGCGTGGCTCCTCAGTCCGATGACGGCTGCGTCGTGCTGAAGGGCAAGATCGATGGCAAGCCAGCCGTAGTCATTTCGCTTGAAGGCAAGTTCCAGGGCGGCAGTATCGGCGAGGTTTCGGGTGCAAAGATCTGCGCGGCACTGGATCTGGCGACGCGTGATTCTGTTCAGGGAACGCCGACCCCGGCTATCCTCTTGCTCGAGACGGGCGGGGTCCGTCTTCAGGAAGCAAACCTTGGGCTTGCTGCCGTTGCAGAGGTGATCGCTTCGGTGTTGAGCCTACGTCCCCATGCTCCCGTGATCACGATCATTGCAGGTACTGTTGGCTGCTTCGGCGGTATGTCGCTGGTCGCGGGCCTTTCCAGTTATGTGCTGATGACACGCGAAGCCCGGCTCGGACTGAATGGTCCCGAGGTGATCGAGCAGGAGTCCGGCGTCGACGAGTTCGACTCCAAGGACCGCGCACTCATCTGGGCTATCGACGGCGGGGAGCAGCGCGTTGGTATGGGGCTGGCAGATGCTCTGGTGGAGGATAACGTCGAAGCATTCACCACCGCAGTTCGCAGCCTTCTCGCAAAAGGCATTCCTGCGGTCCACCGCAGCGAACTGGTCGACTGCTACCGGAGCCGCATTGAGGCACTGGATGTGACCGAGCAGATTGATCCCGCCGAGTTGCGCGCGCAGTGGAGACAGGCGGATGTAGAAGGAGGTGTGCGATGAACGATCAGGTTGGTGTGCGTGGTCGCCGGTGGTTTCAGGCATTGACGGGGGATGACACGTCTCAGAGCGGCGACCCCGGCTCCGTATTGGCGTCGAAGGCATCATTGGGATCGCGCGAGGCGCTTTTTCTTTGTGTGGTGCCGAATCCCGAGAGCCGCTTTCCATGCGTTCGGGATGGACAGGTCGGACTCGAAGAAGCCTATGCACTTGCCTCCCACATTCGTGCGCTCATTGCAGAAGACGAAGACAAGCCGAAGGAAGAGAAGCGCCCGATCGTCGCGATTGTGGATGTAAAGAGCCAGGCCTACGGGCGTCGCGAAGAGACGGTCGGCATCTTTCTGGCCGCGGCAACGGCAGCCGATGCTTATGCGACGGCAAGGATGAAAGGACATCCCGTAGTCAGCCTGATCGCTGGCCACGCTTTCTCCGGCGGATTCCTCACGCATGGTTACCAGGCAAATCGGCTGGTGGCCTTCGACGATAAAGGTATTGTGATCCATGCGATGCACGAGGAGGCGGCAGCACGCATCACTCGCCGCTCGGTTGCCGACCTGCTTCGTCTCGGCCACGAGATTCCGCCGATGTCTTACGATGTACACGACTATGCCAGGCTCGGTCTGCTCCATGAACTGCTGCACATGGAGAGTCCAGAGGAACCGGTTGCATCAGAAGTCGCAAAGGTTCGCCTATCTTTGACCAATGCGATTGCGGACTGTGCAAACGGCGAAAGGGATCTGAGCAACCGATGGAAGAACCCACAGGCGAACGTCATGCGGAAGGCTGGCAATGCCGTTCGGGAGCTGATGGAACAAGAATGGCAGAGAGCCTGATCCGATGGCGCCAGCCTTAGCGAATGCGCTCGTGCCCATCTTCGTTGGCCTCCTGCTCGGTTACTGGGGGGGCAAACGGGGATGGCTCGACATCAAAGGAGTGACTGCGCTCATCGCAGTCGTGATGAACGTCGCGGTTCCATGTGCAATGTTCGGTGCCATCATCCGTACACCGTGGCCTGCAGTTGCTCACGCTGCGAGCGCCTGCTGGATCATTGCATTAGCCTACCTGGTCATCTATACCGCAACCTGCCTGGTGGCTTTGCGAAGCGGCAAGGTTTCGCTGAGCGAGTCAGCGGTGCTGGCCTTGACGATCGGATTCCCAAACTGCGCCGCCGTCGCGATATCCTTGCTCTCCGATTTGTATGGTCCATCGTCAAGGGTGCTCGCTTCACTATCCATCGCTGTGGGAGCACTCACGATCTCGCCCATCACACTTGCGATTCTGGAGATGCAGGCGACTCCTGGGCCCCGAAGCTTTGATATTCGAAAGTTCCTGAAGTGCATCCTGCTTTCCTTCAAACGTCCGGTGGTATGGGCGCCTCTTGTTGCACTGCTATTACTGGCGGTTCATGTCTCGCTGCCACCCTTCGCGCTTTCGAGTCTGGGGGTGTTAGGAAATGCTTCAACAGGAACGGCGCTCCTGTTGACCGGGCTCATCCTCTCGGAGCAGAAGTTGCAGGTCAACTTTGGAGTCATCGCATCGTCGCTGGCAAAGGTCGTTGTGCAGCCGCTCATCGTTCTCGGCATCTGCCTTCTGTTGCGTGTGGAAATAAGCACATTGCGGCAGGTAACGATGATCTGCGCTACCCCCGCTGGATTCTTTGGGCTGGTCTTTGGCAAACGCTTCCAAGCCGCGCCGGCGGTTGCCGCCGGTTCAGCTCTCATTCTGACGTATGTGCTCAGCATCGCGACCTTGCCCTTATGGGCTGTTATTGTCACGTACATTCACTAACGCGCTTCGAGGTTCAAGATGGTCTCGCCTCTTGTACATGACCTGATTCGAATCCATGCCGGCTCTGTAAGCCCTGCATATACGGCCAAGCCCGGCTGGGTCGAGCAAAGTCTCGAAAGGAGCCCGTGGGTCGTGGTGCGCCGAGCGAAAATGACTACCGGGCGCATCGCCGTCGGCGTTCGTGGACCCGAGCGCTGTCAGCGTTGGGGCGGCTTCATCCAGGAGGAGCAGGTTGAGCATGTTGTTGCACCTGCGGCGTTGAGATCGAAGGACGTTCATCCTTCACGCTTCGATCTGCCAGCCTTCCGCGCCTTGCGCATGCTTGAACAGGCTCTCGCTTGTTGCAACCTTGTTTGGGGCCCAGGCGGAAGCGTGGCATTTGAACTTGCGAGTGGACAAGAGACCGCAGGCATCGCTAGTGATCTTGACCTTGTGGTGAGATCTCCTGAGCGTCTGGATCGGGTGAAAGCTGCAGAGCTTCTTGAAGTAGTATCCAGAGCGCCAGGCCGAGCCGATGTGCGAATAGAGACTCCGGTGGGCGGGTTCGCCCTGGAGGAGTATTGCCGCTCCTCAGCAGGTTCGCTGTTGGTACGCACTTCGACTGGCAGCCTGCTGTTGCAAGACCCTTGGGAGATGCCTCAACCATGACAGTTGCGTTTCTCTTTCCAGGTCAGGGTGCTCAGCGTTCAGGGATGCTGCACCAGCTTCCTCATCATGAGGTCGTCGAAAATACCCTTGCCGAAGTAACCAGTGCGCTGGGTGACGACATCACAAAATTCGACACGTCAGAAGCGCTCCAATCCACAGTAGCGACGCAACTCAGCCTGCTTGCGGCAGGTGTTGCAACTGCGCGTTATCTTCAGGCACAGGGAATCGATCCCGCTGTGGTGCTAGGAATGTCAGTGGGAGCCTTTGCTGCTGCCGTGACCGCAGGCGTGATTTCACTTCACGATGCTGTATTGCTGGTGAAGGAGCGCGCAGAACGCATGCAGGTGCTCTTTCCCAAAGATTATGGGATGGCCGCGATCGTTGGTCTCAGCGAATCACAGGTGCAGCAGATCGCCGAGACCGTGTACTCCGACAAAGCTCCAGTTTTTGTGACTAACATAAATGCCGCGAAGCAGATAGTAACGGCGGGAGCACGAGCGGGCTTGAGTCAGCTCATCGAACGAGCCCAAGCAATGGGAGCACAACGCGCCGAACTACTGAACGTATCGGTTCCATCACATTGTCGTCTGTTAGAGCCCGTAGCTTCTGCGCTACGAGAACGCTTGCAAGCCATTTCCGTAAGCAGGCCAAATTGCACCTATATCTCCGACGTGCAGGCCCGCGCAACGTATACAGCAAAGGGTGTTCAGTCCGATCTGGCCAACAATATCGCGCACGGTGTTCGCTGGAGTGATGCGACCGAAGTAGCCGTAGAACTCGGCTGCGATCTTTTTCTCGAGATGCAGCCGGGCCATGCTCTCACGGATCTCTTTCATCAAGCCCACCCAGGTATCGAAGCAGTGGCAGTCACAGATGCCATGATGTCTCGAATCCTCAAAATCACCAGATAGGCTTCCGGCCAATCATGATGAGTCGCATTCAGAAGAATCTTGCCTGGTAGGGCAAGATCGACTTGACGAAAATAGGAAATGAGAAACGTTAGGACCTGACTTCGCTACGTACTGGCCATTGCGGAACATGATATCCGCGCAGTTCAGGCCGATAGCCTCGCCCCTCAGACGGACCTCCCCTTCGCCGGAAGACGGCAAAGGAAGTTGGTCCAATTGAAGGACGGAAGCATCTCCGAACTGATGAAAACCAAAGATTGTTACTGTTTCCGGCATCTGCCCTCCTTAGGGAAAGTCTTTGTGGCTGTCAGGAGCGACGATGCGACTCTCAGCCATGGTTCGAACGAAAGTGCCGAACGACCGCATCACAGAACTCCCGTTGGCCACGTCGCGCGATGTCTGTGCCCGCTTCCCACGCTGTAAATCCGTGCGGTGCTCCGGCACCCATAGGACTCGGCTTCTGTGGAACCTTCAGCCCTTCGCGACGGTAGATCCTTTCCACGCGATCCTTGCCCGCCCGCTAGCGGGCTCGTACCAGTAGCGCCGTGATCCTGGGATACCCATAACGGCGGTACCGGCTGGCAAGTGCAAAGATGGCCTGAGTCAGACGATCTTCGTCCTCGCACTGTGTCGGTCGATAGCGCTGCGTGCCTCCCGGGCTGCTCCAACAGAAGGCATGCATGCCACCCACTCACACCACGCTCGCAGGCATGGCTAATCTTACTGCACCGTTGCTCAGGGCTTAGAAGTATCCCGAGGAGATTTCCTTCAGCACGAGACTATCCAAGCTCAGGTTCGCTACCAGACGCTTCAGCTTTGTGTTCCCCAGTTGCACTCCTTCAGCCGCTTCGCCTGGTCGACCTAGTCAGGTTGACACTTCTTGCCCCGTCTCATCCCCTCTCCTTGATCTGCCCTTATTGCTTTCGAACGAGATCGTAACTGGTGCTCCGACCGCCTGCTGTGTTGCGAGCCAGGATGCCGTGATCGACTAGGAACTGAATGTCTCTGAGTGCCGTGTCTGTGGAAGATTTGGTGAGGTTGGCATATTTCGATGTTGTGAGTTTTCCTTCGAAGCCGTCGAGTAAGCGATTCAGGATCATGCGCTGTCGCTCATTGATTGCCGTTCCAATGATTCCTTCCCAAAAGCGCGCCTTTGCAAGAACGACCGCAAGTGTCGTTTGTGCGCCTTCGATAGCGCTTCCAAGACAGTCAAGAAACCATTTCAACCAGCGTGTGATATCGAGCGATCCTTTTTGCGTCGCTTCAAGGATCTCGTAATATTCCTTGCGTTCCTGGCGAATCTGCGCGGACATACTGTAAAAACGCTGCGAGCTATCTTCAGAACGCGCCAACAACATATCTGTAATTGCGCGCGCGATCCGGCCATTTCCATCGTCGAATGGGTGGATAGTGACGTACCAAAGATGTGCGATCCCCGCTTTGAGAGCGGGATCGTTGGTCGTGTCGTTGTTAAACCATTCAAGAAATGCATTCATCTCGCCGTCGACCTTTTCTGCGACCGCGGCTTCAAAGTGAACGTGCTCGCGGCCGACAGGTCCAGAGACAACCTGCATCGGGCCGTTCCTGTCGTCGCGCCATGCGCCGGTATTGATCTTCACCATGCCGCTCCGCCCTGTCGGAAATAGGGCCGCGTGCCATCCGAACAGTCTCTCGGCGCGGAGAGGTTGACGGTATTGGCCCGTCGCATCCAACATCATTTCGACGACACCCTCGACGTTACGGTCAGCTGGCTTCAGGGCGCCCACGTCCATGCCAAGGCGACGCGCAATTGATGATCTGACTTGTTCGGCATCCAGTCGCTCACCTTCGATCTCGCTTGTTTTTAGAACGTCTGCAGTTAGTGTTTGCAAGACCGCTTCCTGGCGGAGGTTGAACCCGAGGGCTTCCATATGACCTATGAGACGCCCCTGTTTATGTCGGATGGCAGCGAGCAGTCCGGCCAGGTGCTTGGCGTCCCATGTAAAGTGAGGCCATTCTTTCCGCTCATAGATATACATTCACCGCACCTCTTGCGGTGAATGATACCCTTATTCGCCGCAGGCAGCAATACAATCGCCGCACTGCATGCGGAGATTGTGACCTCGATTCACCGCAAGAGCCTATTTCCCAGCACTTTCAAGCATCCGTGATGGCCGCGGGCTCGCTGGCCACGCAAGCACCGCCGCCGTTAGCGGATCGAAGTAGGGAGAAAAACGACAATGATCGAAAGTTCATTGGCACCTGGAGAAATGGGACGGAGACAATGAAAAGGGCTGATCCCACACAGATCAGCCCGTGGCCCGCTTCCCAAGAAATTTGGGGGCATTTTGTGGGCAAATAGCGCCCACGGTGGCAGTTTTGCCGGTTGTGCCGGTTCGTAAGTACTGTGCCGTCTACAATTTAGACGGAGAACCTATTATGGCATGAAAGAGGACATCGATTTCATCCTGAAAATATGACGTGCGGCGAATGACGCTTCGTCCTGCAGGTCCCCGGCGAAACGAGTTTCGGTACGGACACATATAGGACACATTTTGCGTCCTAAAAGACACCTTTCAGTACCACAGGGCACCACAATGTCGATGACTGAGAGCCTTTTATTTCAATAGCTTACGTTGATTCTAAACCGCTTAGCAAATTGGAAGGCGGCCCTGAAAAGGCCGGCGTCGGCGGTTCGATCCCGTCTCTGGCCACCATTTTATTTACTTATAAATCATAGACTTACAGGCGGTACGGACGAACTGTACCAACTTTGTACCGCCACCAGAGTTAACCTCTTTATACGGAGGTTGATTCCGATGCTCCATATCTATACCCGTCACGCCGCCGACTGCGGCCACGCAGACGATACCCAATGGCGGCGTTGCCGCTGCCCCAAATGGCTCCGGGGCGTTCTGCCCAACGGAGAGGCCATCCGCGAGTCTGCCGGCACTCGAAGCTGGGAGCAGGCGGAACGAAACGCCCGCAAGAAGGAAGCCGAGGCCGACCCCACTCGCGTGGATCAGGCGCAGCCCCGTCGTGCGACCGTTAAAGATGCTATTCGGATGTTCCTCGAAGACGAAGAAGCTCGTGGCCTGGAGCACTCCTCCCGCAAGAAGTCGCGGACCCTCTTCGAGCGCCAGTTCCTTCCCTTCTGCGAGGCACGCAAGTTCGTCCATATCGACCAAATCGTGCCCGTCGATCTGACCGAGTTCCGCTCCACCTGGAATAACGGCGAGGCAACCACGCATCGCAAGCACGAGCGGATGTACTCCTTCTTCGCCTTCTGCGTAGCCAATGACATGCTCCGCAAGAATCCAATGGATGCGCTCAAGAAGCCGAAGACGCCCGATGTCGTGCCAACCGATTATTTCCTTCCCAAAGAGTTCGAGCAGATCGTCGCAGCCACAAAGAAGTACGAATACGGTGGGGGCAACGACAATGAGCATCGCGGTCAACGCCTCCGCGCCTTGACGCTGCTGATGCGCTGGTCGGGACTCGCCATCCTCGACGCCACCTCGCTTGAACGAGAGCGGCTCTCGACGAACGAGGATGGCGACGACCAGATCTTCCTATATCGCGCCAAGACAGGCGTAGCTGTTAATGTCGTCATCCCGAACGAAGTTGGCGACAAGCTGCGGGCGCTGCCCAACCCGAATCCACGTTATTTCTTCTGGTCAGGCAACGGCGATCCGCGCAGCGCCGCAAAAGCAACCATTCGCGATTAGATTGAATTAGGGGCTTGTCGAATAACGAGAGATTCATCGGACCTCAACCGGCCAAGCGAGCGAGCCTCATCAGATCCTTTCTACAAGTTGTGCTAAATCGCTTGAGAGGATCAGCCTTGGCAGCGAGAGCGGCCTCCCTCAAGTCTTCGAGTGTCATATTGGTTTCGCCGTACCGCTGCACGATGTCTTTGACTAACTCTTCCGCGGCACGCACCACATCGTCCGGGGAGACTAGCCGTATGCGGCTCGTCAAAGCGTATAAACTTACTAACTCGTTAAGATCGAAGATGTTCTTAGTCATCGCATCGGCATGGAG
>Ga0302150_10000294_pt1 | contig 20627 bp, 16 predicted proteins | sample I_Bog_N1_2_FD_198635 | JGI IMG/M metagenome (GOLD analysis project Ga0302150, IMG submission 198635) | Peat permafrost microbial communities from Stordalen Mire near Abisko, Sweden - I_Bog_N1_2 | ecosystem: Environmental > Terrestrial > Soil > Wetlands > Peat | place: Sweden: Abisko, Stordalen... | reverse complement strand
GAGAGCGAGTTGGGCCGGGGGAGCCGATTCTGTTTTACCCTACCGTGCATCACAGAAATCGCCGATAAGCCGGCCGCTTAAGGCGACTTCTTCTAGCGACCCAAAAGCCTAGGAGGTGGAAACCCCGGCCACAATCGAGGCTATTCACACTCTATTCATCGTTCATTGCTCGCTCATTCACGCGGGGTTGCGAGGATCAAGCCACGGACAAACATGGCAAGGTCAGTGAATGAGTACTCGCGCGGATAAGCGTGCCTTAGCCCTCCGTTCTGAGGAATGATGAAACGATATAGACTTTTGAGTGCCGCGCTGGTTGCCATGACGATGATGGGATCCCAGCTTCCGATGCATGCACAGACCGTGGATAGCCCTGCTTCTACCAAGACCTCCAAGGCTTCCAAGTCCTCCAGACATACGAAGGTGAAGCAACACAGGGAGACGTCTGCGGAGATCCAATTGCGCGAAATGCGTGAGGCTCTCAAGACTCAGCAGGAGCAGATCGATGCGCTGAAGGAGCAGGTCACCGCGAAGGACAGCCAGGTAACGGCTGCTCAACAGACCGCAACTGACGCACAGACGCAGGCTGCCGCCGCCGCTGCTGCCGCCGCCGCTGCGCAGGCCGCCGCTGCCGATTCTTCTACCAAAGTCGATTCAATGTCGAGCAGCGTGACGGACCTTAAGGGAACCACCGCCGGTCTGACTGAGACAGTGGTCAACGGTCAGGCGAAGGTGGAGAAAGAAATCCATTCCCCTTCCAGCCTGCACTACAAGGGCGTAGAAATTACTCCTGGTGGCTTCGCCGCATTTGAAGGTGTATGGCGCCAGCACTCGGTGAACTCGGACATCAACACGCCATTGAACAGCATTCCTTTCCCGAACGCGAACGAAGGCCATGTGAGCGAACTCAATTTCTCAGGTCGTCAGAGCCGCTTGTCGGTGCTGGTGGCGGGCGATGCGGGCAGCTACAAGCTGTCTGGCTATTACGAGATGGACTGGTTGGGAACGGGCACTTCGTCCAACAATAATCAGAGCAACAGCTATGTGCTGCGTCAGCGCCAGATCTGGGGCAAGGCTGAGACTGCAGGTGGTTTCGCGGTGACCGGCGGACAGGTGTGGTCGCTGGTAACCGAAGACGCGAAGGGTACAGATACTCGGACGGAGATTCAGCCGCTCACCATTGATCCTCAATACCTGGTTGGCTACAACTGGACGCGTCAGCCCGGCATCCGTGTACAGCAGCGCTTCGGCGACTACAAGACTGGAGCCTTCACGATCGCTGTAGCGGCCGAGCAGGCGCAGATTACAAACTTTACCGCTTCAGGCCAGATTCCTACCGACTTCTACTTCGGCGGCATCGGACAGAATGGTGGCCTCTACAACGCAGCGGGCAACGTAACTGCCGGCAATACGGCAGGCACGGGAGCAATCAGCACCTATGCGAATAATGTCGCTCCTGACGTAATTGTGAAAGCCGCGTTTGATGAGCCTTGGATGCACTTTGAAGTGGGCGGCATTGGGCGCTTCCTGCGCAATGAATTCTTCCCCGTGCTGACGACCGCCGGAACAGCTTCGGCGGAGACCTACACCTATGGCACCACTCTCCAGAACAATACGGCCAAGGCGGGGGGAATTTTTGGTAGTCTTCGCGTAAAGCCGACACCGCTGTTCGAGGTTGGTGTGCAGGCGATGGCCGGCCAGGGCGTAGGCCGTTACGGCTCTGCTCAGCTTGCCGATGCTACCTTGAAGCCAAACGAAACGCTCGAGCCGATCCGTAACTATCACGGTCTGTTCAGCTCCGTTCTCCACCTGGGTAAGAACTGGGATGCCTTCGCCTACTACGGTGGCGAGTATGCGCAGCGCACGGTTTACACGACGGGTGAGGGCGCGTTGATCGGCTACGGTCCCCGCAATTTGAATGACACGGGTTGCTACAACTTGCCGGCTCCGAGTGGCAATAGTAGTGGAACGGCGGGTTCGCTCTCCGCTACCAACTGCGCTTCACCGACGCGTTACATCCAGGAAGCGATGGGTGGATTCATCTGGCGCGCTGTGAACAGCCCGAGCTATGGCCGCTTGCAATACTCAGTAACGTATAGCTACATCCAACGCAACCTCTGGTCGGGTGTAGGCACTGCCTCCTCCGCACCTGGCGGTCCTCGTGCGACGGAGCCAATGATCCACGTTCAGATGCGTTACTACATACCGTAGGCCCACCGTTCCTCCATGCATTGGATATGGGCGAATTGCAAAGTTGCGCAGCGTAAAATAACGTCGCGTACATGATATGCAAACGCTTGATCTCGTAGGATTTGATTGAAGCTAATTATGGTTGGCCTCTTGATGGAGAGGCCAACCACTCACTGAAGCAAAGGTCAAAGCCGTACAGCAGCGATTCGCTCATTCTGTGCGGCTTAGGAGATATCATGAAGATGAAGTTAGTATCCCTACTCACAATGGCAGCAATGGCGGCCAGTGTATTGCCGGCAGTAGCACAGCATCTTACGGGGGCGGGCGGAACGTTCCCCAATCCGATCTATCAGAAGTGGTTCACGGAGTACGGCCAGGCGCATCCCGGCGTGCAGATCAACTACCAGTCAGTGGGATCGGGCGCGGGCATTCGTCAGATTTCGCAGGAGATTGTAGACTTCGGCGCGTCCGATGGACCGATGACCAACAAGCAGTTGGCCGATTCTAAGCAGAAGCTATTGCATATCCCAACGGTGCTGGGCGGCGTGGTTCCTGCCTACAACCTGCCGGGCGTAAATACGGAGCTGAAGTTCTCCGGCGATGTGATCGCGGATATTTACCTCGGCAAGATCACCAAGTGGAACGACCCACGCATTGCCAGGGACAATCCCGGCGTAAGTCTGCCAGACCACATGATCCTCCCCGTCTATCGCTCGGATGGTTCGGGCACCAACTATATCTTCACGGACTACCTGAGCAAGGTAAATCCCGAGTTCAAGCAGAAGATTGGCTCGGCGACGTCGGTTGAGTGGCCATTGGGTGTGGGGCAGAAGGGCAATGAAGGCGTGGCGGGCATGATCCGCAACAGCCCATTCTCGTTCGGTTATGTGGAGCTGATCTACGCGGTGCAGAACCACATGCCCTATGGTCTGGTGAAGAATGCTGACGGTCGCTGGATCAAGGCTTCGACGGACACGGTGAGCGCGGCGGCGGCGGGCGCGGCAAAGAACATGCCTGCCGATTATCGTGTGTCGATCACGAACGCTCCGGGTCCGAACGCCTATCCGATTTCATCGTTCACCTGGTTGCTAATCCCAGACCCTTCCAAAGACTCAGCCAAGGGTAAGGTTCTGCATGATTTCCTGGAGTGGATGCTCGATCATGGGCAGGCGGAGGCTTCGAGCATGACGTATGCTCCATTGCCGCCTGCCGTTGCCCAGATGGTGCGTAAGACGATCGCGACGGTTCACTAGAGCTCAACAGGGGGACCTGCAGTAAGGCAGGTTCCCCTTCGCATGTTCACCATTCAATGGTTTAGCAACGTTGGGCTAATATGCGAATTCACGGTCTATTCATATTCCTTTAATAAAGTGATAGGGGAGCCGCGAGCAGCCCATGAATGAGCCAGAGATTATACCGTTGTCCTCCCCACCGGAGGAACACTCTTCGATGCCACAAAGAATCGCCTCTCCTCCAATGATCAAGACGATGGTCCCGCAGACGGAGATGGGCTCGCCGTCTGCGATGGCGCCGGTAACACCGTCTGCCATCCGCAGCTTTCTGCAGGCTAAGAGCTCTGGCCGGATAGCCGATGGGGCCTTTGCCGCCGTAATGGTTCTTTGCGCGCTGAGCATCTTCGCAATTGTGGTGCTGATCGTTTCAGTTCTGATCTCGCACTCGCAGCTATCGATCAAAGCATTTGGCTGGCATTTCTTCGCAACCCGTACATGGGACCCGGTCTCGGGCGATTTTGGTGCGTTGCCGTTCATCTACGGAACGGTGTTGTCCTCCCTGCTCGCAGTGTTGATGGCAGTGCCGTTGGCGCTTGCCACCTCCATTTTTCTGTTGGATATCTGCCCGAAGGTTCTCCGTGGACCGATCTCATTTTTGACAGAATTGCTGGCAGCCATTCCGAGCGTTGTATACGGGCTATGGGGTGTCTTTGTGCTCGTACCAATCATTCGTGACCAGGCCGGCCCTGTGCTGGAAAAATATCTGGGTTGGACCGGCCTTTTCGCCGAGCCAAACTTTGGTGTAGGCATGTTTACGGCGAGCGTGATTCTTGCCATCATGATCTTCCCGGTGATCAGTTCGATCAGCCGCGATGTCATGCGCGCCGTGCCAGTCCATCAGCGGGAAGCAGTTCTGGCGCTGGGTGCAACACGGTGGGAGATGTTGCGCATCGGCGTGTTGCGCAACGCACGCATGGGCATTATCGGGTCGGTCATTCTCGGGCTGGGGAGGGCGCTGGGCGAGACCATTGCAGTGACCATGGTGATCGGCAACCACCCAGGCATCGTCAAGAATCTGTTTGCGCCGGGGTACACCCTTGCGAGCGTGATCGCCAACGAGTTTACCGAGGCAACCGGCGATCTATACCTCAGCGCCCTGATTGAAATTGGCTTGGCGTTGTTCCTTGTAACCATTGTGGTGAACGCGATTGCCCGTCTCCTGGTCTGGGCAGTTGTGCGCGATAACGCCGGGAGTGCACACTGATGGCCAGCTTGCCTATACGCTCCCATACCATGTCAAACTTTGTCACGTTCCGACGCAGCATGACCAACCATGTCGTTACGGGCGTATCCATCGTGAGTACGATCCTGGTGCTGGTACCGCTGGTCGCGATCTTAGGATATCTGCTTTACAAGGGTGCGAGTTCCCTGAACCTAGCCTTCTTCACCCAGGTCCCGGTGCCTGTGGGCGAACCCGGGGGTGGGATGGCGAATGCCATTGTCGGATCGGCGGTGATCCTCGGTTTGGCGAGCCTGCTCGGGATCCCGGTGGGAATTGGCGCCGGAGTCTATCTGGCCGAGTATGCCCGAGGCACGTGGCTTGGAGCGGCGGTGCGGTTCACGGCTGATGTGCTGAACGGCGTTCCATCCATCGTGATGGGTTTGGCCGCTTATGCGCTGATCGTGGCAAGGCAACAACATTTCTCCGGCATGGCTGGCAGTGTTGCGCTGGCGATCATGATGGTTCCGACCGTGACACGAACCACGGAGGAGATGCTGGCGACAGTACCAAAATCAGTGCGTGAAGCTGCTCTCGGGTTGGGTATTCCGAAGTGGCGTACGGTAATTTCAGTCAGCCTGCGGACCGCATCTCCGGGGATCATTACCGGCTGCATGCTAGCGTTTGCGCGCGTCGCCGGCGAGACGGCGCCGCTGCTGTTTACGGCGTTCGGGAATCAATTTTGGAGTTTCGATTTAAATCAGCCGATCGCGGCTCTGCCTCTCCAGATCTATGTGTACGCGCTGTCACCCTATGATGAGTGGCATCGCCTGGCATGGGCTGGAGCTCTGGTATTGATCGTGATGATTATGGCTTCGGTAACGCTGGTGCGGATCTTTGCCAACCGCGGCGTACTCAAGGGAGGCAATTAGTGGGAGTCGACATTCGCGTCGAGAATCTGAACGCGTGGTATGGAACGATGCATACGCTCCATGATGTGAACCTTCATATTCCAGCCAACCACGCGACGGCACTGATTGGCCCGTCCGGCTGCGGGAAGTCGACCTTCGTGCGCTGCCTCAATCGGATGCATGAAACGAGCCCCGGAGCCCGCGCAGAGGGCACTGTGCGCATGGGTGACATCGATATCTATAAGGATGCGACACCGGTAGAGATTCGGCGGCGCGTCGGGATGGTCTTTCAGCGGCCAAATCCGTTTCCGACGATGTCGATCTACGACAATGTGGCGAGCGGGTTGAAGCTGAACGGCTTTCGCAAGAAGCGGGTACTCGATGAAGTTGTTGAACGATCATTAAAGCAGGCTGCGCTCTGGGATGAAGTGAAGGACGACTTGAAGAAGAAGTCCGGCGCCAGTATCTCGGGAGGGCAACAGCAGCGGCTGTGCATCGCGCGTGCCTTGGCGGTCGATCCGGAAGTACTGCTGATGGATGAGCCAGCTAGTGCACTTGATCCGGTTTCGACGGCTAAAATCGAAGATCTGATCTTCAAATTGAAGACCCAGTACACAATCGTGATTGTGACGCATAATATGCAACAGGCGGCCCGTGTGGCGGAGAATACTGGATTCTTCCTGATGGGCAAGCTGGTCGAGTTCGCTCCGACCACCAAAATCTTCACGAACCCCTCGGACAAGCGCACCGAGGATTACATCACAGGGAGGTTCGGATGATACGAATCAAATTCCAGCAGAGTCTCGACGAGTTGAAGGAGCGCCTGCTCGTCATGGCCGGTCTCGTCGAACAGGCGATCCAGCGGGCGACCGAGGCCTATACCTCTCGCGACGAAAGCTTGTGCGAGCTAGTCAAGATGTCCGAGCCGGCCATTAATCGCATGGAGCGCGAGATCGATCAGCTGGCGTTGGATCTTCTCGCTATGGAACAGCCGATGGCGGTGGATCTGCGCTTTATCCTTTCGGTGATTCGCATCAACGTTGACCTGGAGCGGATGGGCGACCAGGCGGTGAACATCGCCGGACGTGTGCTTGATCTGGGCCGGCAGGCAAACGTCGATCTGCCAGTAGATATTCCTCGGCTGGCTTTGCTGGCCGCGGCGATGGTACGCAAGGCGCTGCAGGCCTTCATCGAAGGCGACGCCGAGATGGCGCAGTCCGTGCTCATGCTCGATGACCAGGTGGACGACATGAATCGCGATGCCTTTCGCGCGCTCGGAGATCTGATCAAGGACAAGCCCGAGTTGGCACCGCAGGCACTAAATGCGCTCATCATCTCGCGCAACCTGGAGCGCGTTGGCGACCATGCAACGAACATCGCGGAGGACGTGATCTTCTGGGTGCGCGGTGCAGATGTTCGCCACCACAGCCTACCCGACGACGGCGACTAGACGGGATCCATCGGAAGCTTGTTCAGGCCCGGAGATTACCTCCGGGCTTTGCTTTGGGTAAGCAATCACATGGAAAATTCGTCCAGATGTAGTCTTCTGTGCGGTGGACGCGTCTCTACATGCAGGAACAGCGCACGTTCCGCAATCAAGAATGCCGCAGCAAAGCCTCCAAACCGGCGACGTCGTCCTGGCTGAGAACGAAGGGGCAAGCGTCACGCCATTTGATGATATTGCAGCGGTGTATGCGCTCTACGAGGAGAAAATCTTTCGCTTTCTCCTGCTGTCTTTGCGCGACCGGGATGTGGCGCTCTCGCTCACGCAGGATACCTTTCTGAATGCCTGGCGAACGCGTGCAAAGTTTCGCGGAGATTGCTCGATCGCGACTTGGCTGATGTATATCGCAATGAACCTGCTGCGCAGCCACACGCGCACGGAGAGCTTTCGATTCTGGAAACGCGTTGGCGCCACAGCTGTCAGCGCCGAAGATTTGAAGTCACAACTACCACATTCGCAGCGGTCGGCAGAGGCGAGGGTGATCGCGCAGGCGGAGCTGGAACAGGTTTGGCAGACGGTTGAGACGTTGTCGGGACCCCAACGCAGTATATTTCTTCTCCGCTTTATCGAGGAGGCGGAGTTATCCGAGATCGCGAGGGTCATGAACATGCCGATACCTACCGTGAAGAGTCATCTGTATCGAGCGTTAGACCATGTACGAGCCGGCCGGTCGTCGGCTTCGAGAAAGAAAGGGCGTGCATGAATCACGATCACCTGACAAGCAACGATCATCTCACCGTAGGACAGATGGAAGCGTTGCTCTATAATCCGGAGACGCCGGAACGGCCACAACACCTGCAAGAGTGTGGCACGTGTTTCGCTGAACTTGAATCGATGCGAGCCACAATAACGGATTTGCGGGCGGCGTTGATCGCATCTTCCGAACAGCATCGACGACTTGCGGTGATGCCGGCGCCAGCGCAGCGAACGCCGCGTGCACTTTGGAGCCTAGTGGCCGCGACGGCACTGCTCTGCGTTGCAGGACCGATTGCGTTACATCACAAGCCGACGCACGTTTCCATTCTCCAGTCGCGAGCACATCCAGTTCCAGCAGCCGTGTCCGACGAGCAATTGATGAGCGATATCCAACAAGATTTAAGCTCTTCAGTTCCACAGGGAATGGTCCCGCTGATGGCAAAGGATGCGACCATCGAAAGCACTCAATCAACATCCAGCGCGAAGGAGAACGAATGAAGACCCAATGGTTGCTTGTAGTTTCTCTGATGGTAGCTACGCCGCTATCGTTAACTCCCCGCAAGGCTCACGCGCAGGATGCGCAATCACCCTCCGCTCCACAAGATCTGCAAGCTTCCCCCGCACCTGGTCCGGCTCCCACTTCTGGAAGCCGCGGTGACGGCGGAGATCTGCCGTGGGGCCCAAGGCATGACTGGGAGCACAGAGATCGGCCTGGCCTCGAGCGAGGGATAGACCGCGATCACGGACCGGCGCGCGATTGGGCCCGCGAAGGTGAGCGCGGCGATGCGCTCCTGTCCTTCGGCATGTGGTGGAAGAATCCTGAGATGGTTGCGCTGATCGGTCTCACCCCCGATCAGCAGAAGCGAATCACGGATCTCTTCATCCAGAGCCGCGTTAAGTTGATTAGGCTCCACGCTACCTTGCAGGAGGAACAGTTGTTACTGGAACCATTCTTGGACGCGTCTCCGCTGGACGAAGCAAAGACTTTGGCGCAGATCGATAAGATCGCCGACACCCGCGCTGATCTCGAGAAGACCAATGCAAGAATGCTACTCAATATCCGGGGCGTCCTAACTGCGGAACAATGGACTAAGCTGCGAAGCCATTCGCATGGACCACTTGATCGAAACGACCTGCGATCGCAAGGCCCACCAAGATCAAACTAGGGATTCTGCTAATCACGCTGAGGTCACTGAACCCATCCAGAACGAATTCCTGCGTCAGTCCCATTGCTTGGCGCCGTATTCTTTTAGTCGCGTGCCGAACGGGATGTCTGCGCTGCATTCTCCGTGCAAGCTGGTCTTGCCGATAGTTTCCGGTATATAAAGCGATATGCGACTTTCTTGTTTTGTCTCGGCCTTCCTGGCCGCCGCAGTGCTTTCTGTATGCATTTCTTTGTCCGCCCAAGTTGCCACCAGTGAGTATGCGCGTGATCCGAATCAGCCGGTCGACCAACCTTATACAAAGAAGATTCTCGAATACACCACAGACCCGTCGTTTATATCGCCGCTAGTAAATTATCTTCCCGCCTCGAAGACGGTGCCGACTCCGGAGAAGGTGTTGGGCGACGTGTCCGGTGCGCCCAACATGCTGCCGTACGCCGAAGATGTGTACAAATATTTCCGGTTGCTGGCCGCGAGCTCCCCGCGCGTGCGGGTAGTCACTATCGGTCACAGTGAAGAAGGCCGCGAGATGATCGCCGTCGCGATCGCAGACGAGAGTCTGTTGAAGGGGCAAAAGCAAAACGATGAGAGGCTGGCCAAACTCGCTGATCCCCGCCTGATTGGCTTGGATGATGCCAAGGCACAGCCGCTGATCGACGCCTCCTATCCGGTGTATTACATCACGGGCACCATTCACTCCACGGAGACCGGCGCACCTACGGCGTTGATGGAGATGGCGTATCGTCTGGCCGTCGATGATTCTCCATACATCAAATACATCCGCTCGCACATGATCGTTTTGATTACGCCGGTGGTGGAAGTGGACGGCCGCGATCGCATGGTGGACATCTACAAGTGGCACCGCGCGCACCCGACCGAGGACTGGCCGCGGCTGGTCTATTGGGGGCATTACGTTGCGCACGATAACAACCGCGACGCGATGGGCATGACACTCAACCTCACCAATAACGTGCTCAGCACCTACCTGGGCTGGCATGCGCAGGTGCTGCACGATCTGCATGAGTCTGTGCCATTTCTTTACGACAATACGGTCGGTGATGGTCCTTACAATGCGTGGATCGATCCCATCCTCGCGAACGAGTGGGCAGAGTTGGGGTGGAACAACGTGGCGCAGATGCAGAATTTTGGCATGCCTGGCGTCTTTGCGCATGGTGACTTCGACACATGGAGCCCTGGCTATTTGATGTTCCTCGCCGGCTTGCACAACGGCATCAGTCGTCTATACGAGACGTTCGGCAACGGTGGAGCTGATACGGAGAAACGCATCCTTTCGCCGGAAGAATATTCGCGCACCTGGTATCGGCAGAATCCGCCACTGCCGGTTGTTCAATGGTCCCAGCGTGACAATAATAACTATGAAGAAAGCGCTCTGCTGTCGACCCTTTCCTACTTCTCGAAGAACACTCATCACTTTCTCTTGGACTACTACGAGAAGAGCAAGCGCTCCATTCAGAAGCCGACGATCGAGGGCCCCGCAGCCTACGTGCTGCCTGCAAATGCTGCAGAGCTGAATCGCCAGGTACAGCTGCTCGAGGTGCTGAAGAAGCAGCATGTGGAAGTGAGCGAGCTGACGGATGCGGTGACCTCCACTGTTCCCGCCGCCAAGCGCGGCGATAAGCCTACGAGCGAGACTTTCCCTGCCGGCAGCTTTGTCGTGCGCATGGATCAACCCTTCTCGCGAATCGCGGACGCTCTGCTCGACCGCCAATATTGGGCTCCCGATGATCCGCAAAAGCATCCTTACGACGACACGGGATGGAGTTTCACCGAGCTGTTCAATCTCAAGGTCGCGCGGCTCACGGATACGTCCATCCTCACAGCGAAGATGACGAGCATAGACGATCCGCGAAGCCTGTCGGGTAAACAAACAGGCGCGGGTTCGGTGTCCGTGATTGCGAACACCGGGCAGAGTTCGCTGCTGGCGCTGGTGTACAAGCTGAAGGGCGCACACATCACGGTGGCGGAGAAGTCTTTTGACGCAGCTGGGAACCACTACGCAGCAGGCTCGCTCTTGATCAGCGATGTGGCGGACTCCGACTTGGCGCCAGTCTTGAAGGAGCTATCGCTCGATGCGCTCCGCCTCGCGGCCGAGCCTGAGGTACCTACGCACACGGCGAAGGTCGCTCGTATCGCCTTCATGCATACGTGGCAGGGAACGCAGACCGAAGGCTGGTGGCGCTATGAGTTCGACCACGTTGGAGTTCCGTACACGTACATCAGCACACAGACGGCGGCCGCCGAATCAGACCTCCGCAGCAAGTATGACGTCATCGTGTTTGCACCAGTGGGCTATGCATCGACGCAGTCCATCTTGGATGGAACGCCGAGATTTGGAAATGCGACACCATGGCAGACAACTGATTTGACTCCGAACCTAGGTCGTTTGGATTCGACGCCGGACACCCGGCCGGGCCTTGGGTATGAGGGCCTGGAGCATCTGCGCAAGTTTGTGGAGCAGGGAGGGCTCCTCATCACGTCCGAGGATACGGCGGAGTTTGCGATTGACACTGGTCTGGCTCCTGGCGTGTCTGTCGTACATAGCGATGCGCGTGTCGTTGGCACGATTCTGGATTCAGTATTTGTTGCGCCAGAAACTCCCGTCGCCTGGGGCTATGGAGCGTCAGTTCCAGTGATCAGTGCGACTGGCATGGCGTTCAGCATTAGCAACCTGGAGGGCGGGAGAGGCCCTGCGCGTATGCTGATGGATCCCTACGAGCAGCGGCCCACTGGCCGAGGAAGTGTCGATGACAGCGATGTGGTGGTGGGCCGAAAGAATGTCGATCCTGAGCCACTCGTGAAACAGAAACCGTGGGAGGCGAAGACGCTCAATGAAGAGCAGATGCGCAACAATCCGTCCGTCATCCCCGCCGCTCTGCGCCCAGAGGTCATACTGCGCTTTACGGATGCGAAGACGATGTTGCTGTCCGGGCTGCTGAGTAATCCAGGCTCGATTGCGGAGCATGCCATTGTCGTGGATGCGCACCTCGGCACCGGCAATGTGTTGCTGTTCGCAAACAACCCTGTGTATCGCGGTGAAACCGTAGGGACTTATCCTCTGGTCTTCAATGCCATCTTGAACTTCGATCACTTGGGGCATTCCACCAAATAGAGACAGAGAGACTCGTAGAAATCGTTGACTGTCTCGGCAGCGAGTGGCTTTGACGCGGTGTCCGCAAGGGCGAAGAGAGCCGCGTCGTTAGCTGCCTTTCGCTCGACCTAAGCGTTGCGAACAAGAAGTACGCCTGGGGCCTCCAGCGGGAGCGTCTCAATTTGCAATTGAAGTTATCTTCCTGTAATACATTACATATCCGCGAATTGCAGGACCGTACTTCTGTTCGATTGTTGAGCAATCAGACTCAAGAAGATCCATATAACTTTCGCCCATTTGAGGGGCTGGTCAAGCTGTTATCTCTTTGGAGGAAGCTTTTGATGAGACGCACCGGTGCATTCGTACTTCTATTTCTCTCCCTGTTTACCGTCGCAAGTTTCGCGCAAAACGCAACCACCTCACTACGTGGCATCATCAAGGATCCAAGCGGTGCTGTGGTGGGGGGCGCAACAATTACGTTAGTAAATGACGCGGCCGGTCAGAAACTGACGACTACTTCAAAGAGCGGCGGCGAATACGCCTTCGAGCAGATCCCGCCCGCAAAATATGTAATAACGGTGACAGCCCCGGGGTTTGGAGCGCAGTCCAAGTCAGCAGAACTGCTTGTGGATCAGCCGTCGACAATTAACTTCGGGCTATCCGTGCAGGCGAGCAACCAGGTGGTGGATGTGACGTCGGCGGCGCAGACGTTGAACACGACGGACGCTTCATTGGGCAGTTCAGCCGACAATGCGGAGATCCAGGCGCTGCCGAGTGAGACGCGCAATGTTCCAGATCTGCTGTCGCTACAGCCAGGGGTGCTGGCATTTCCTCCCCCGGCTAATCCTGCGTTGGCAGACAGCAGAAGCGGCTCAGTAAACGGAGGTCGCTCCGACCAGGGCAATATCACGCTGGACGGCATCGATGACAACGATCAAGTGCGCGGGCTGGCTTTCTTCGGAGTGCTGCGCGAGACTCAGGACTCGGTGGAAGAGTTCCGTGTGACGACCGGCAATGCTAATGCGGATCAAGGGCGTTCTTCGGGAGCGCAGGTTTCTCTGGTGACAAAGTCCGGTACCAACAAGTTTCACGGTGCAGCGTATGAATATTTCCGTCCGACGGATACCGTATCGAATGATTTTTTTAATAAAAACTCTCAGCTAGGAAGCGGATTGGACAACCGTCCGCCGAAGTTGATTCGTAATACCTTCGGTGGAGATTTCGGCGGAGCGATTATCAAAGACAAGCTGTTCTTCTTTGGAAATTACGAGGGCCAGCGGCAGGCGGAAAGCTCCATTGTTAGTCAGCAGGTACCGACGGCCAATTATAAGCAGGGAATCATCACCTACACGGGTGATACTGCTGCCGGAGGAACGGAGACTGACACGATTTCGTCCACCCAGCTAGCGATTCTCGATGCAGGCTGTACGGTATGTGGTACGACGGCGTATCCTGCAGGGCCTGGTCCGAATCCAAATGCGCTTGCGTATTTCGCGACATTGCCAACGGCGAATACAAATAATCCAGGCGCAACCGGAGACGGGCTCAACACTGCGCTCTATACCTTCTCTTCCCCGAACCCTAAGACACTCAATACGACCATTGCTCGTATAGATTATGTGCCTTCTACAAAGCAACGCATCTTTGCGCGCGGGAACCTGCAGAAGGATACGACGGCTGGAACGGAACAGTTCCCGGGTCAAGGGCCATCGTCTCAGCTCATCGACAATACGAAGGGGATGACGTTCGGCGATACCTGGACGATTACACCGAATATGGTCAATGATATCCGCTACGGATACATTCGTCAGGGTTATGGTTCGTCCGGTGCCGGTAGCGGCGACTATGTCGACTTTCGCTACATCGCTACGCAGACAGCGGAGACACGGAGCACCATTTCGATCGTTCCGGTGAACAATATCGTTGACAATCTCAACTGGTCCAAAGGAAAGCACAACATTGAGATCGGAGTGAACTGGCGCTTGATTCATCAGAACCGTTCCTCAGATGCAAACTCTTACAATTCTGCTTCGACGAATCCGCAGTGGCTCAATTCGCAGGAGCCTTTAGACCCCAGCACGGTTGGCTTGGACCCTGTTGATGGCGGCTTCCAGGAGTCCTACAAAATTGCTTATGCCAACCTTGTAGGCACTGTGCCATCTGTAACGAACCAGTACAACTATGAAGTGACTAGCCCAACGGGCGGCACGTTGCTCGCGGACGGAGCACCGATTTCGCGCCACTTCAGCGCGAATGAGTACGAGGGATATGCCCAGGACCAATGGCAGGCATTGCCCTCGCTCACCGTCACGTTCGGATTGCGGTATACCGTACTGCAGACCCCGTGGGAAACCAAGGGACAGGAAGTTACGCCGACGATCGACACCGACGCATGGTACAAAGAACGCGAATCTGCTGCTCTGCAGGGCCAGGTGTACGAACCGGATTTGAGCTTTGCGCCCGCTGGCAAGTTCTATGGCAAGCCTGGCTTCTTCCCGAAGAGCAAGAATAATTTTGCACCTCGTGTAGCCATTGCCTGGGCTGTGAATTCGAAGACATCGGTACGCACCGGGTTCGGTATGTACTACGACCACTTCGGCGAAGCGCTGATCAACGTCTTCGATCAGAACGGTGAGTTCGGGCTTTCATCTTCTTCGACGAATCCTGCAAACTCCTACAGTATCGAAAGTGCCCCCCGCTTTACCGGACGGCGTAATTTCCCGTTTACAAACGGAGCCGGAGCTCCCACTACGACGTTCCCTTACACCTATCCTGAAGGGACGGAGCAAATTTCCTGGGGCATCGACAATCGTCTCAAGACGCCGTACACCGAAGCATTTGACCTTTCCGTACAGCACCAGTTTCCCGCCGGTCTGACGCTCGAGGCTGCCTATGTCGGAAGGCTTGGGCGCCATCTATTGAGTCAGCTCGATCTCGCCGAGCCGGTCGATTTCACCGATCCTGCAGGAGGCGGAGATTATTACGCCGCAGGCACCCAGTTATCGCAGGCAGCGAACGCATCCGGTGATAACCAGTTTGCAACGGTCCAGCCGATCCCTTATTTCGAAAATGTTTTTCCCTTCATGGCAAACAATCCTAATGTCGTAGTCACAGATGGAAATGGGAATGTTCTTTACAGCGGCGTCGGCAAATCGGCCACGCAGAATATCTACACGGCGGAGTGGGCACCAAACATGGAGGGCCTGGGTGCAACGACTTCGCTGTCCGATATCGACTACACCTATAATTACGGGTGTCCGACGGATTATGTATCGAAGTTCTGGCAGAGGCAGTTCGATAGCTTGTTCTCGCTGGCGACCATTGGCACCAGCTATTACAACGCTTTCCAGGTGACGTTGAAACACACTAATAGCCATGGTTTCCAGGGCGAGCTGAACTACACTCTATCGAAGTCGATCGATATGAGTTCCGATGCCGAGCGGGCCAATACGTTTTCGAGTGGCGTCGCAAGCAGTGGCGCGATTATTCAAAATACATGGAACCCTGGTTTGAACCGGGCTGTATCCGACTTCGATACGAAGCATTTGATCACGGCCGACTATGTTTATGCTCTGCCGTTCGGTCGCGGTAAGGCTCTACTCGGAAACTCGGGCCACTTAGTTGATGCAATCATTGGAGGGTGGCAACTCTCGGGCATCTTCCGCTATTCCTCCGGTCTGCCGTTCTCGCTTTATGAGCCGGGATACACTACGAACTGGACTTGGTCCGGATATGCTGTGATTACCGATAAAAGCCAGGTGAAGGTGCATAAGCATTTGGACGACTCGGGAAATCCTGTTTTCTTCGACAATGCGGACGCCATCAGCTCCGGCGCCTATAACGGTACACCGGCACGGGTGCCTTATCCCGGAGAAGCGGGCGAGCGCAATAGCCTGCGCGGGGATGGTTATGTCGATCTGGACTCGGGATTGGCGAAGAGCTGGAAGATCGCAAACCTGGGAGCGCTGAAGTTCACGTGGGAGGTCTACAACGTGACCAACACTAACCGGTTCGACCCAGAAAGCATCTCATCTTCGCTGACCTATACCGTTGGTACAGCAAGCAGCTTGCTTACCCAGTCGCGCCGCATGCAGTTCTCTCTGCGTTACGACTTCTAAGTCTCCTGGAAGGCAAACCATCAACCGCCGGCGGAGGACATTGCTCCCTCCGCCGGCTTTGTCTTGTGCCCGCGGCTTGCACGCCTACTGCACTCTAAGGGAATCAATTTTTATCCCTAAGACGACAACTCGTGTACCGCATTCATGCCGGAGATGGTCTCCACCAATACGGAAATGGAGCTACATACTGTCTGCCATTAGTCGCCTTTGGCGTTTTCCGCCCCGCTCTGCGCGAGCTGCTTCGACCTCCGGTAGACGTTCGCGACCGCTAGCGTCCACAAGGGAACCAGGTCCACTCCCGGCAGGAGCTTAGCAAGGAACGACGGTGCAAACTCCCAATGCCAACCTAGAATCGCCATCAGCGCTATGCCTACCCCAGCGTCCAGCGCGTCATCCGCGGGCGATTCAGCCCCCTCCACAAACAAGGGAAGCAGAATGATCTGGAGCGCATCCGCAACGATGGCCACGATCAGTGCGATCCGAAAGCGCATGACCTGGGATTGGGTCATTAGGTTTTCCATGGCAGCCACCTCTGTTTTCATCTTAGTCACACGCCAGCCGCCAACCTGTCCAGGAGCGGCTCCTGCTCCTTGCGGATCGACGCTCGCGCCTCTGTGATCCCAAACCACCCGCCCCGGTCGACCTCCGGAATCTCAAGCGATCGTCCCGAGTGCGGTGGCCATTCGATCCGGCACGTGTTACTCACGAGCTTCGCCGGATCATAATCACCCTCGAACGCCCAAGCCATTACGATCTTTCCGCTCTTCTGACGAATGGAACCAAGTTCGATAAACTTTCCAACCGGCGCGAATCCCGTCTCCTCGGTGAACTCTCGTTTGGCCGCGTCCAACGGTTCTTCATCCTCGTCATACTCTCCCTTTGGAATACCCCATGCGCCCACGTCCTTGTTGGCAAAAAAGGGGCCGCCCGGATGCACGAGGAATATCTGCATCTCGCCGTTGGATCGTCGATACATCAAGAGACCTGCACTGCGCTTAGGCATAGCACCCAATCATGCTACGGCGGATCGCAGCCATTGCTCCATCTGTTGGTGGTCCACCAGCCCCGCCTGTTGCACAACCGTGCGCCCGCTGGCGAGCACAACGAAATTCGGAATTCCACGCACCTGGAAGCGCGCAGACAATTGAGGATTCGCCTCAGTATCGACTTTCAATACAAGGGCCTTCCCAGCCATGTTCGCCGCGGTTTGTGCCACCTCCGGAGCCGCTGCACGGCACGGTCCACACCACCCGGCCCAGAAATCTACAAGGATAGGCACTGTGGCGTTTTGGACAACCTCGTCAAACAACGCGGCGTCCACAGCCAGCGGCTCAGCGAGTGGGGGAAGCGGAGCCTTACACGCCCCGCACCGTCCTGTGCTGCTCAGATGTTTCGCGGATACCCGATTTTTCTGATGACATTGTGCGCACGTCCGAATGACAGGCATAATCCCTCGACTCTGCCTGTTCGATGCACTTCACCGGCAGGAGGTTCCGAAGCTCCATTGATAACCTCGGGTTGCTACATCGGCGAATCCAGGCCGAGTCTACTTTGCGCGTCAGTGATTTAGGCTCCTTATCTTCGAGCTGTGCCGTAATCCGGAGTATCAGATTGTTCGCTATCACCCCGGATGATTGACGCGCTCTGATATGCTTAATTTACGCGAGTGCCGCACCCGATGCGTACAGCGTCCCAGGCAATGGATCGCGTTCTGGACGATCTTCTGCGCTGCGGGGATGGAATCGCTAAGTAGCTATGTTGTTGATTTACAAGTGCGCCCGTAGCTCAGCTGGATAGAGCGGCAGCCTCCGAAGCTGTAGGTCAGAAGTTCGAATCTTCTCGGGCGCACCATTTCTTCTTCTTTTCGGATAAAAAATCACTTCCTCTAGGCTTTGGGTGCATTCCATCGCTTAGGAAACGTGTTGTTTACGCCGGCTCGTTGTAGATACCAATGTCCGCGATATGGGGCGTGTCATGGCTGGCGTCGAAGACCAGGCGAACCCTTCGAGCCGTGACTTGAGGAATGCGATGGATGGTGGTGGGAGCCGGGGTTTCGCCGGCGGCGAGGGTGACCCAGCCAGTACTATTCCAGCGTTCAAAGCGATAGCTCTTGATGCGCGAGGTTGGGTAATCGTCCCAAAGACCTACCGGCTCGACGAGAGAGAGGACGTTGAAGGGCTGCTCGCGGGTGAGATCGATCTCCAGCCAGCCGGAGGTGAGCCCTTCATCGAGATGCCATGTTGACTGGAAGCTGCCATCATTGGCCTGATCGGGGCCGCTACCCTCGGGATAAGAGCTCGCGTGGATGGGTTTCGCGGTGGCGAGGTTGGGGGTGGTGATAACGACGTGTTCGCTGATCTTTTCGGAGGGGCTGGGGTGGTTCCAGAGGCGGCCGATTTCCTGAAGGCGGGAGATGACGTTGGGGGCCAGACGGCCTTCGCGGGTTGGTGGCGCGTTGAGAATCAGGTTGCAGTGGCGGCGATTGAGCGGGATAAGCCATTGGTCGACGACGGTGGCGGCTGGCTTGAGTTCGGAGTGGAGGTCGCGCTGCTTCCAGAACCATTCTGGCGTGATGGTGACGCAGGAGAGCGCGGGCAGATCGCTCTTCTGCGGGACCTTCTGGCCGGCGTTTTGCTCGAAGGCTTTGATGTCGGAATAGTACAGGCCGCCGGGCGGATACTGGCTGGCGTTGAGATCGGAGAGCAGGCAGTTGGGCTGGAGCTGTTTCACGTGGCGATAGATTTCGGCGTAGGGCATCTCGTCGTAGGTAATGCGGCTCCAGGGGGCGTTCCATCCGTCGGTGATGAGGATGTCGATGGGGCCGTAGTTGGTAAGGAGTTCGGTGAGCTGGTCTTTGACCAGCTGGATTTTGGTGGGCGTGATGTTGAAGTGGCGGATGTCGTCGCGCAGGGACAGGATGGAGTAGTAGAGGCCGACGCGGAGACCGGCGGCGCGGAAGGAGTCGACGTACGCGCGGACGACGTCGGTCTTATGGGAGGTCTGGCGGACGCTGCTGGAGGCAGTCCTGGTGGGCCAGATGGGGAAGCCGTCGTGGTGGCGGGTAGTAAGGCAGCCCCAGGTCATGTGGGCGGATTTGGCGGCGGCGGCCCACTGATCAGTATCGAGTGCGGTGGGGTGGAAGAGCTCGGGCGAAGAGGTTGGGTCGCCCCACTCGCGGTCCTGGAAGGTAGCCATGTTGAAGTGCAGGAACATGCCGAAACGGAGATCGACGAACTGCTGTTGGAGCTGGAGAAGCGGTGTGTCGCGCCGAATGACGGGTGCCGGAGGTTGGGCGGTGAGCTTTTGGATCGGGAGGGCGGCGAGGGTTGCGGCTTCGGCGGCTAGCTTGAAGAAATCTCTGCGGGTGGTCATCGTGGGGCGGAAGAACTCCTATGTGTGGATACGATACTAGAGGGGACGCTATGTCCAGGCGTCCACGGTGACGGTGCGGGTTCCTTCGCGAGCGAAGTGGTCAAGGAGGGCGGCAGTGGCCTGGATTGTGGCGGATCGATTGGCGCCCAAACCCTGCTGATGGCCGTCGTGTAGAAGGATGTTGGCGCCGGTGGCTTGGCGCCGGGCGCGATTGCGGCCGCGGTCAACGTTGGCGACGATTTGATCGGCAGAGATGGGCCGCCAGTCGTAGCCCATGGCATTCCACTGCACGATCGTGAGGCCGAGCTCCTGGGCGGCCCGGAAGACTTCGGGGCGGCGGGCGCCGTGTGGCGGTCGAAGGTAATGAATCGGAGCGCCGAGGACGTCTTCGAGAGCCTGGTTGCAGGCGCGTAGTTCCTCGCGAATGACGCGAGAGGATTGAAAGCTGAGCCAGGGGTGGGTCTGGGTGTGGTTGCCGATCAGGTGGCCTGCGGCGTGGACACGGCGAACGATCTCGGGACGCTGGCTGACGAAGCGGCCAATCATGAAGAAGGTGGCGCGGGCGTTGTACCGGGCTAGGAGTTCGAGAAGCCGGTCCGTGGCGACGTCGTTGGGGCCGTCGTCGTAAGTCAGTGCGACTTCGTTGGGATCGCTGCCGGCGACGACGGTATGTCCGAAGATCTGGGAGCCGGGGCTGAGGCCCGCGTAGATGAGGGTGAGGCCGGCAGCGGCTACGGCGGCTGCCGCCAGCGACACCTCGAACGAACTCGGCGAAGTTGCCATGCTTACTTCTTCAGTAGCGCGAGCACTTCTTCAGCGTGGCCTTCGGGCTTGACCTTGTTGAACTCGTGGATGAGCTTCTGGTCGGGACCGATGACGTAGGTGGTGCGCTCGATTCCGGTGACCTTCTTGCCGTACATGTTCTTCTCCTTGATGACGCCGAAGCGGTTGCAGATGGTCTGGTCAGCGTCGGCGAGGAGAGGGTAGGGGAGGTCATACTTTTCGGCGAACTTCTTCTGCGCCTTGACGGTGTCTCGAGAGATGCCGAGGACGATGACGCCGGCCTTCTGGAGTTTAGTGAAGTGATCGCGGAAGCCGCAGGCTTCGATGGTGCAG
>Ga0302150_10000290_pt1 | contig 20854 bp, 16 predicted proteins | sample I_Bog_N1_2_FD_198635 | JGI IMG/M metagenome (GOLD analysis project Ga0302150, IMG submission 198635) | Peat permafrost microbial communities from Stordalen Mire near Abisko, Sweden - I_Bog_N1_2 | ecosystem: Environmental > Terrestrial > Soil > Wetlands > Peat | place: Sweden: Abisko, Stordalen... | reverse complement strand
ATAAGGGTGAAACGCGAGACTTGCTCGGCCGGACATATGAATATTTCCTGGGCCAGTTTGCTGGGTCCGAAGGCAAGCGCGGTGGTGAGTTCTATACGCCACGCTCTGTCGTCCGTGTGATGGTCGAAATGATCGAGCCTTTTAAAGGGCGCGTTTACGATCCCTGTTGCGGATCTGGCGGTATGTTCGTGCAGTCAGAGCGATTCGTCGAGGAACATGGGGGCCGCATGGGCGACATCGCTGTCTACGGCCAAGAGTCCAATTACACTACTTGGCGACTGTGCAAGATGAACCTCGCAGTTCGCGGAATCGACGCGGACGTTAAGTGGAACAATGACGGCAGCTTCCACAAAGACGAACTGCGAGATCTTAAAGCCGACTTCGTTTTGGCCAACCCACCTTTCAATATCTCTGATTGGGGCGGCGAACGGCTTCGTGAAGATGTTCGTTGGCGCTATGGCACGCCACCGCCTAGTAACGCTAATTTTGCTTGGTTGCAGCACATTGTGCATCACCTTGCGCCCTCCGGAATCGCAGGAGTAGTTCTGGCTAACGGCTCTATGTCGTCTACTCAGAACGGTGAAGGAGATATTCGACGCGCAATGACTGATGGTGTTGAGGGCGCGCCTGGCGTAGTGGATTGCATCGTAGCTCTCCCTGGACAACTCTTTTATTCGACTCAAATCCCTGTATGCCTATGGTTTTTAGCTCGCGATCGTTCGAATGGCCTAGTCAAGACTGAGAGGCTGCGCGATCGCCGGAATGAAATCCTTTTCATTGATGCTCGAAAACTCGGTCACATGGTCGACCGTACTCGCAAGGAACTATCTGATTCTGACGTGGACCAGATTGCTCGCAAGTACCATGCCTGGCGCGGGGAGCATGATGCAGGAGAATACGTAGATGTGGCAGGATTTTGCAAGTCGGTGAGTCTAGAGCGTGTTTCATAAATAGATTCGGCCTCAAGCTGGGGACTTTTGGATGAGGCGGGTCGTTTGTTGAACTTCTTGCATGGGCAAGAAGCGGTTTGAGTTGTTGAGCGATGCGCAGTGGGAGTTGATCGAGCCTCTGTTGCCTGAGCCGAAGCGGCGCAAGGACAAGCGGGGCCGGCCATGGGCCTCGAACCGGGCCTGCCTGGCGGGCATTTTGTGGGTGCTGCAGACCGGTGCGGCGTGGCGTTTTTTGCCCGACAAGTATCCGTCTCCGGCGACCTGCTGGCGACGGTTGAAGCGTTGGGAGGAGCAGGATGTGTGGCTCGACGCATGGCGAGCGTTGCTGGGAGCGCTCGATGGCGAAGGCCTGCTGCAGTGGGAAGAGACGTTTCTGGACGGCAGCTTCGCTCCGGCCAAAAAGGGGGCTCCGCAGTCGGTAAAACCAAGCGTGGCAAGGGCACGAAGTGGATGGTACTGGTCGACGGTGGCGGTCTTCCGCTGGGAGTTCGGCTCGAAAGTGCCTCTCCGGGAGAAGTTACGCTTGCGGAAGCCACGCTCGCTGAAGTCAAAGTCCCTCGCGCCAAAGGTCGCCCCCGGCAGAAGCCGAAACGGGTGATCGCCGACCGCGCCTACGACTCCGACCCGCTGCGCGAACGCCTGAAGAAGCGAGGCATCGACCTCATCGTTCCATACCGCAAGAACAGCAAGCTCCGGCGCTACGAGGATCGACGCAAACTCCGGCGATACAAGCGGCGATGGATCATCGAGCGCACCAACGCATGGCTTGGTCAGTTCCGCAGACTCCTCGCTCGCCATGAGCACCTCCTTTCGACCTACAGAGCCTTCTTCTATCTCGCTTGCCTCTGGATCACACTGCGCAGGTGTTTATGAAACACGCTCTAGAAGAAATTGAGTTTCACAATTACGTCCTGACGCCTGGTCGGTACGTCGGATCAGCAGCTATTGATGATGATGGTACGGATTTCGAGCAGAAGTTCTCGCTTCTGCACACCACGCTCATTGAACAATTCAAACGAGCGGAGGAACTGAATTCACTCATCCGATCGACACTCGATTGCGTGGTGATCAATGGATGAATGGCAGACAGAGAATCTCGACGCGTGTTTAGAAACCCTCATTGATTATCGTGGTCGTAGTCCTCTGAAGTCGCTGACTGGTATTCCTGTACTTTCAGCGAAGGTCGTTAAGACAACTGGCCTCATACAACCGATAGAACAAATGATTGCCACTGATTACTATTCAACTTGGATGGTCCGCGGCTTACCCCTGCCGGGCGATGTTGTTATGACAACAGAGGCGCCATTAGGAGAGGTAATCCAGTTGGACGATCAGACAGCACGCTACGCATTGGGGCAACGTGTCGTCTGCATGCGGGGTAGAGCGCAGAAGCTCGACAATACGTTCTTGCGCTACCTTTTATCATCACCCGCCCAACAAGCTATCCTTGCGCAATATGCTACTGGGTCCACCGTTTTAGGGATTAGTCAGAAAGCTCTGCGCTCCGTTCCAATCAGTTTTCCAGGGTTTGAAGAGCAAAAGCGCATCGGCGTTTTGCTTAAGTCGCTCGACGATAAGATCGCATTGAACCTGCGGATTAACGAGACACTTGAAGCGACCGCTCAGGCTATATTCAGAGATTGGTTCGTGGACTTCGGCCCAACGCACGCCAAGATGAACGGACGCTCGCCCTACCTTACTTCAGATATATGGTCGTTATTTCCGGATAAACTCGACGAAAGCGGAAGACCGGTAGGTTGGAACGAACGTCGTGTTGAAGATATTCTCGAACTCGCCTACGGCAAAGCTTTGAAGTCCGATGAGAGAACATTTGGCTCAATACCGGTTTATGGTTCAGGTGGCGTGACCGGTTACCACAATGAGGCGCTCGTCAAGGAGCCATCAGTCGTTGTTGGCAGAAAGGGTTCTGTCGGTACACTTTATTGGGAGGACCGACCGTTCTTTCCGATCGATACTGTCTTCTATGTAAAGCCGAAAGCCCCTCTTGTATTTTGTTATTACCAATTGAAGACACTTGGTCTCAAGACGATGAATACGGATGCCGCGGTTCCCGGCCTCAATCGCAGTAATGTTTATCGGTTGCCAGTCTTGTGGAGCTCAGATGGGTTGCCGGAACTCTTCTCGGAATTGGTCACTCCGTTTCGTCAGAGAATGAAGGTAGACTCTGAAGAGTCTTCACGTCTAGCCAGCACTCGAGATCTCCTTCTGCCTAAGCTCATGTCGGGCGAGATTAAGGTTAAGGATGCAGAAGAAAAGATCGGTGAGGCCGTATGACGGCAGACTGGTACCCCGGCATAAAGGCCTTCCAGGAACACTGGCGGCAGGCACCGATGCTGCAGCAGACGTTCGAAACTTTAGAGCGGGAATTTGCTGAAGAAAATGATGCCTGCATTGATGCCGCCAAGGGCTTTGTGGAATGTGCATGCAGAGTGTTGATCCAGGAACTAGACGATCCACTGAATCCGATAATTAGTTGGCCCGACAGTCCGATCAAAGTGGCCCATCCTAGCTTCAATAACTGGGTGTCTGCGGCATTTCGTTTGATGTCGATCGTAGAACGTCGCGATGATCAATTCAGCAAGGTGGTTTCTCAGCATTACAACTTGACTGAGGCGCTAGGAAAGTTCCGCGATCTCGCTGGAACGGTTAGTCACGGGAAAGAGGGATTAAGCCAAAAGCTTTCAGTCCACCATCGTCGTTCGGCTCTGCTGGCGGCAGATGCCTTAGTTACATTCCTCCATGAGTCGTATCTAGAACGAGAGCCCGATCCAACCCGTACCTTTGAACCATACGAGCGTTTCGAAGTTTCGAACGCCGTCATTGATAACGCCTGCAGTCTTCGATGGATCCCTGACACGGATGACGGCCTGCTCCATGTTGTTGTCGTTCTTCCTGGTGATGAGGAAGTAGGACTAGCCATAGAGCCATCCCGGCTTCTATTTGGCGTTGATCGCGAAGCCTACAAGTCTGCACTGAACGCTTGTCGCGAAGCCAAAGTGGCCGATGAACCTGAAACGGAGTTGGCTTAGTGGCATTTCTATCGGAAGCAGCTGTAGAAGATATGCTCTTGGATCATTTATCGGCCATGGGGTACGTGATCGCGTCCGATAGTGAGATAGGGCCTGACGGCAAAACGCCAGAGCGCGATACCTACGGGGAGACAGTGCTCGTTCGTCGCCTAGCGTCTGCTGTGGACAAGCTAAACCCGAACATACCCGCGCTCGCCCGCACTGATGCTGTCCGCAAGGTAATTGCAACAGAGCGGCCGAACCTCATCGAAGAGAATCGGCGCATTCACAAGCTTCTGACCGAAGGTGTCGACGTAGAGTTCTATGCCGAGGATGGCACGATTCGAGGTGATAAGGTACGTCTCATCGACTTCGACGACCTAGCCGCAAACGATTGGCTGGCGACGGGGCAATTCTCGATCGTCGAGAACAAATACAGTCGGCGGCCCGACGTCGTCATCTTCGTAAATGGTTTGCCATTGGCGGTGATCGAGCTCAAAGCGCCTGGGGGTGAGAGCGCTACGCTCACGGGCGCCTACAACCAGCTTCAGACCTACAAAAGCCAGATCCCGTCCTTGTTTCGTACGAACGCAGTTCTTGTGACCTCAGACGGCATGACTGCCCGCGTCGGCTCACTAACATCTGATCAAGAACGCTTCATGCCATGGCGGACGACTGATGGTAAAACGATCGCCGCTAAGGGGCAACCGGAGTTGAATGTTCTCATCGAAGGCATCTTTGAAAAGCGTCGGTTCTTGGATCTAATCCATGACTTTACCGTGTTCAGCGAAACGCCCTCTGGTCTCGCGAAGATCATCGCGGGATATCACCAGTTTCACGCCGTACAGCATGCCGTGATCAAGACCATGGAGGCGACAGCGCCACAAGGCAATCGCAAGATTGGTGTCATCTGGCACACGCAGGGCTCGGGCAAGAGCCTTTTGATGGCTTTCTACGCTGGACAGCTGGCCCGTAGCCTTGTCCTCAAGAATCCGACGATAGTTGTTGTCACTGATCGCAACGACCTGGACAATCAACTTTTTGCTACCTTCTCGGGGTGCCGCGATCTGATTCGGCAGACGCCCGTTCAGGCTGATAGTCGCGACAATTTGCAGACTGAACTTAGCCGCGCCTCTGGCGGCGTGATCTTTACCACGATCCAGAAGTTCTCGCCCGAAGACGGCGAGGAGAAGTACCCACTTCTCTCCGAACGGCGTAACATCGTCGTCATCGCCGACGAAGCTCACCGCAGCCAGTACGGATTCAAAACCAAGATCGAGCGCTCTACCGGCGAGATTAGCTATGGCTTTGCAAAGTACCTGCGGGATGCTCTGCCCAACGCGTCCTTCATAGGCTTCACAGGAACGCCTATCGAGAATGAGGACGCCAGCACACCGGCGGTCTTCGGCGAGTACATCGACGTTTACGACATCAGTCGTGCCGTCGAAGACGGCACAACGGTTCCGATCTATTACGAAAGCCGGCTCGCACGGATTGAGCTTCCCGAAGAGGAAAAGCCGAAGATTGATGCTGAAATCGACGACCTGACTGAAGACGAGGCTGCGACAGAGCAGGAACGCATCAAGCGCAAATGGGCAACGGTAGAAGCGCTCGTTGGTTCTGAGAAGCGGCTGTCAATGGTTGCCAGCGATCTCGTCAGACATTTCGAAGATCGCATCTTGGCCCTTGATGGGAAGGCCATGATTGTTTGCATGAGCCGACGCATCTGCGTGGCCCTCTATGACCACATAATCGCCCTTCGCCCCGGCTGGCATAGCGATGACGATGCAGCAGGAATGCTCAAGATTGTAATGACAGGCTCGGCAGCTGATCCGCAGCCGTGGCAGCCGCATATCGGCGCAAAGACACGGCGAGACCTGCTCGCGAAACGTGCCAAGGATCAGAATGACTCGCTGCAGCTCGTAATCGTCCGTGACATGTGGCTGACAGGCTTCGATGCGCCCTCGATGCACACAATGTACGTCGACAAGTCAATGAAGGGTCACGGCCTCATGCAGGCGATTGCACGAGTGAACCGCGTGTTTCGCGACAAGCCTGCTGGCCTGGTCGTCAATTACATCGGTGTCGCTCAAAATCTGAAGAATGCCCTTGGTCAATATTCGGGATCCGATCGGAACCAGACTGGGATTGATGAGTCCGAAGCTGTAGCGGTCCTGTTGGAAAAATACGAGATCGTAAAAGCCATGTTTCACGGCTTCGATTACGCGCGAAGCCTGACTGCAACACCTCGTGAACGGCTCGTCACGCTGGCCGAGGCGATCGAATGGATCCTCAGCCGCCAACATGAGGCTGCGGCCAGGGAGAATAGCGACGAGGGGAAGCGGCGTGAGAATCGCCGCTATCAAGACAACGTACTGGCGCTCTCAAGAGCTTTCGCTTTGGCTTCCGCTAGTGACGAGGCCCGAGGTATCAGAGACGAGATCGCATTCTTCCAGACAGTTCGTGCAGCACTTGTGAAGTCTGCCGACAACAGCGGCCTTTCTTCGGCTGGCCGCGACTTCGCGATCCAACAGATCCTTGATCGCGCTGTGGTCTCGACTGAGATTGTCGACATCCTCGGGGCAGCTGGGATCACCACGCCTGATATCTCAATTCTGTCTGACGAGTTCCTGGCGGAAGTGCAGCAGATGGAGAAACGCAACTTGGCTCTGGAAGCTTTGCGCAAGCTGCTCAATGACGAGTTACGCTCACGTACCCGGACGAACGTTGTTGAGACTAAGCGCTTCTCGGAACGCCTGGACTCCGCAATCGCAAGATACCATGCCAACGCAATCGACACTGCGGAAGTGCTGCAGGAGCTCATCAGCCTGGCCAAGGACATTAAGGCTGCTCGCAAACGCGGCGAGGATGAAGGTCTGTCAGAAGACGAGATCGCCTTCTACGATGCGCTCGCAGAGAGCCAAAGTGCCGTGAGCGTGATGGGTAACGACAATCTAAAGGTGATCGCCCACGAGCTTCTTGTCAGCCTGAAGGGGAACATTTCGGTTGATTGGGCGCGTAGGGAGAGCGCTCGCGCTCGGATGCGGGTGCTTGTAAAACGCATTCTGCGCAAGTACGGCTACCCGCCGGACCTGCAAGATGCCGCCGTGCAAACGGTTCTGCGGCAGGCAGAAGCTTTGTCATCCGCATGGACGGTCTGATCACAAATGGCAGCATCACGGGACGAGCTCTGCTACCTCTCCTGTCTCATGCCGCTATGCGTCTTCCGCCAACCACGACAGTGGGCCTGTTCCAGCCCGCAACGCCGACCCCTACAAGTTCTGTGCGCTAACGCGCACGGATAAGGAAACCAAACCTTGCTCATGGGTGTGCCAAGATCGAGTAGCGCAAGGGGCTTCCCTAATCTTCCGCGCTTCGATTGTGCAGTCCGGCGTCAGGCCGCCTCTGCTTCGGCCCATTGAGGAATCTGACACTGAGGCTGTAGACCGCACGACATCAATATCACCGCCCGTGTAAGGCGGTAAACATCAACGGAAGTCATGCGACCGCATCTCCATATCGCTAAGCGCCAAGACATGCACAGCCGATGCTCTCACATTGATAACGCCGTCCTGATTCTGGAGCGTGCCATCGACGCGGAGGAATTTTCCGCGTGTCACCGTAACGCGGTTCCGTTCGTAGAGCTGGGGATTGATGATGGCGTTCGAGATGCCCGTTTCGTCTTCGAGACTAAGGAAGATGAAGCCCTCGGCTGTGCCCGGACGTTGTCGGGCAATCACCGCCCCCGCGATGCGGGCATACGTTCCGTCTGGTATCCCGCGCAGGCTTGCGGCTGGCAGCACACCGGCGGCGTTCATTTCTGCCCGGTGATACGCCATTGGGTGCGGGCCAAGCGTCACCCCTGTACTGTCAAAATCAGCAATTAGGCGCTCTTCCGTTGTCATAGGCCGCAGCGGCGCGGCGACATCCAGTTCATGGTCGTCCCTGACATGCTCGAAAAGCGGCCCTGCAGATTGTCCAGCACGCTCCGCATTCCATAAAGCGGTGCGCCGGTGATGCTTCTCTCCAGTCCAGTTGAACGCTCCGGCTTTCGCCAAAAGTGTCAACTCGGGCTTCTTGATCAACGAAACACGGCGTCGCAAATCATATTCAGAGACGTATGGCCCGTCCGTCTCCCGCGCCTCCGTGATGGCGTCTGCGACTCTCTGCCGCAAGCCCTTAACATATTTCAGGCCCATACGGACGACATAGCGACCGGCGTATCTGACCCGATCATTCTCACTCAGTTCTTCGAGCGTGCAGAACCAATCAGACCGCTGTACGTCGATAGGAACGATTTTGACGCCATGCCGCTTCGCATCGTTCGCGATTGTGGCGGGCGAGTAGAACCCCATCGGCTGATTGTTGAGGAGAGCGCAGGTATACGCCGCAGGGTAGTGATGGCGCGTGTAGGCACTTGAATACGCGATCGAGGCGAAGCTGTGAGCATGGGATTCGGGAAACATAAACTCCTTCACGGTCGCGAGTACGCGCATTACCTCCTCCTGCGCAGCGGCGTCGAATCCATTTGTGGTCATGCCTTCGTGCAGCCGTGTCTTCAATCCGGCAATGATCGACTCCGAGCGTTTGCCACCCATCGCCTTCCGCAGTTCCTCGGCTTCGCCGCCTGTGAGGTTCGCTGCGACCATTCCAATCTTCATCACCTGTTCCTGAAACAGAGGCACGCCCAGCGTTCGTTCCAGAAACGGCTTGAACGATGGATGAAGATAGGTCACGGGTTCTCTACCAAGCCTGCGGGCGATATAGGGATTGACGAACTTTCCCGTCACCGGGCCAGGGCGGATGATGGCAACCTGCATGGACAGGTCGGCAAAGCACTTTGGCTTAGTGCGGGGCAGTGCAGACATCTGGGCCCGGCTCTCAATCTGAAACAGGCCAACGGTATCGGCCTGCTGAATACTCTCGTACACGGCATCATCCTGCGGAAGCTGGGCGTAATCGAGCTGTTCGCCGTAATACTGCGGGACGAGGTAGGCCGTATCCTTGAGCACGGCGAGCATTCCAAGTCCGAGAAGATCCACTTTGATGATGCCCATATCGGAGCAATCGTCCTTATCCCACTGCACGACCGTCCGGCCAGGCATCGTGGCGCGTTCAATCGGCACGACCGAATCGAGATGCCCCTGGCAGATAACCATGCCCCCGGAATGCTGACCGAGGTTCCGGGGCAGGCTCAGCACATCGCCGCACTTCTGGAGATAATGAGCGATTCGCTGGTGCTTCATATCGAGGCCCGCCGCCCTAAAGCTGTTCTCCAATGTATCGCTCGGAGCTTTCCACTCCCATGCGCTCATGAGGCCAGCGAGCTTCGCCGCTGTCTCTTGATCGAACCCAAGAGCTTTGCCGACTTCCCGCGAAGCTGACCGGCTGCGGAAGGTGATGACGTTCGCCGTCATGGCGGCTCCCAACTCACCGTAACGCTGATAGACATACTGAATCGCACGCTCGCGGTCGGTTTTGCTGGGCAGGTCGAGATCGATGTCCGGCCACTCGCCACGCTCTTCCGAAAGGAATCGCTCAAAGAGCAAGTCCAACCCTACCGAATCGACGATGGTGATTTCGAGCGCGTAGCAAACGACGCTATTGGCCGCCGAACCGCGCCCTTGAATCAAAATTCCGTTGTCCTTGCAGAAGCAGACCACGTCCCACACGATGAGAAAGTACCCAGCCAACCCCAGCTTTTCGATAAGCCGCAGCTCGCGTTCCGCTTGCTGCTTGGCTTTCTCGTAAAGTGCCTGATCGTTCTTGGGAAGATAGCGGCGACGCATCCCTTCATCCACGCGCTTGCGGAGAAACGAATCCATCGTCTCTCCGTCGGGCACGGGATACGCCGGGAACTCGTATCCGAGTCCCGTCATTTGAAATTGCAGGCGGTCCGACAGTTCGCGGGTGTTGGAGACGGCTTCAGGATAGTCGTAGAAAAGCCGGTGCATCTCGACTGCTGTGTGCAAGTGCCGCTCTGCATTGCGGCTCAGGAGACGCCCAGCCGTATCGAGGGTCTTGCGATGGCGTATGCACGTAAAGATGTCGAGCACTTCACGCTCATACGGAGTGCCATAACTGACACCGCCCGTCGCCAGGAGCGGCAGGTTCAGCGAACGCGCAATACGAATCGCCGCACGGTTGCGATGCTCCTCTTCGCGGTCGAAATGGCGCTGCAATTCGACGTAGACATTGCCAGATCCGAAGAGTTGTACCAACTTCTCTACGGCCTGGTATGCGGCATCGTAACCGCCGCGAGCCAATGCCGCAGCCAGCGGTCCTTCGCTTCCACCCGTCAGGCAGACAACACCCTTGCTGTACTCTTCCACGTCCGCAACCGCCGCCGCGCCTTCAGCCTTAGTTGTCTCGCGTAGCTTGAACTGCGTAAGCAGTCGCGAAAGATTCTGGTAGCCGATACGTGACTCAGCAAGAAGCGCCAAGCGCACAGGTTCAGCAGGAAGTTGATGGGGCAGATACGCGGCAGGTTGAAGACGTTGGCCCAGGTCGCTTACCGCAACCTCCGCGCCGATGTGCGCTCGCACCCCGCGACGTTGGCCTTCCATGTGAAAGCGCGCCGCGCCATAGAGACCGTTGCGGTCGAGCAGTGCCATCGCTGGCATCTCCAGATGCGCGGCTTGCTGCATCAGGAACTCGGGCATAGTGGCACCTTCGAGGAAGCTGAAAGCCGACCGCGCGTGCAGTTCCACGTAGTCAGTCATACGTCCCCTGCAGGTACCAGCAGCGGGAGCGTGGATCGAAGGCGATGCGACAGAGCCGTTCTACAGTCCCGTTCTCCAACCGAACATCCCACTCTTCGCGGCACCAGTTGGCCTCCGACCACCACTGTCCATTCACGCGTACCGGACCAGCAGCATCGCGGACAGCATAGGCCGCTCCGTCCCAGAAGACCCGCACAGGTGCATGATTCGCAAGTGCAACACCGACCATGTGCGGTGGACGCGAGACGCGCAGAGCCACAGGCGTCGAGAGTGACTGCTTCTCGCTTTGACGTGGCGGCGGCGGCTCGAATGGAACCATGCGAAAGGCGTTCGGTCGATGATCGTCGGTCAGCTCCGGCGAGCCGACTCGTTGTTCTCCCAGGAGCTTCCGCATACGGGCGAGCATCACTTCAAGCTGTCCCGGCTCCGGCGCTTGCGGGAGAAAGAGGCCATGCTGCGCTCGGTATGGCGCTGCTGATTGCGCGTGCAGTTCCAAACCCAGAATCCCTGCACTGGGAGGATGCGTCTCCAGATCGAGTTGGAGGAGCTTGAGCAGCGTCGCCGTATCCTGCAACGGCAATGCAGGACGAACGGTGCGTTCATGCTGTGCGCCGCCGTCGAGACGCAACACGACCCGGAGCGCGGCGATGGCTAGTGCCTTCCCGCGAACACGCTCCAGCAACGCCGTTGTCATGCGGGAGAGCAGAAACAGCAGACGTTCCAACTCCTCTACCGGAAAGTCCAGTTCCATGCGCTCCACCAGACCGGCTTCAAAGCTCGGTTCTATCGGGAACATCAAGTGCGGCCATGTACCGCATGCGAGAGAATGCAGTTTCTTTCCCGCTTGACCGAGCCGCGCAATCAAATCTGTCTCTGCGAGCGCGGCCAGCTCCGCACAGGTGCGAATACCCCAGGCCGCAAAGGTCGCTTGATGCTCCGGTGCAAGGTGGAGCGCGGTGACCGGGAGCTGACCGATCGCGTGCGCTTCGCAGCCGGACGGCACAACGGAGACGCCAGTCCTGCCACATGCAAGCGATATGGCAGTGTGAAAGTTCTCCGCGACGGCAATGTTCGCAAGAAAGCCCGCCGTCATCACACTCCGTCGCAATTTGTTCGCAAGCTTCGCAACATCGCCGTATAGGAGATCCATGCCGCGAATGTCGAGCGCATACGTGCCCGGCCACTCTTCCACCGACTCGATACGGGGCGAGAACATGCACGCGACATGGTGAAGGGTGGCATGGGCCGTATGCTCATGCTCGATAACACGACGAAGCGCGACGACTTCCGTGAATGTTTCGGTCTGTAACCGAGTCATGCCGATCTCGACACCCTGAGAACGTGCCGCATGGTTGGCCGCGAAAACCATCTCGGTTGGCGGCTCTCCATCCAGCACGACAAACGGTTTCTTCCGCAGCTCCGGGCGCTGATGCGCCGCGGCCTGTGCGAAGAAGTTCGATGGATGGAGGACGGCGTACATTACCGCACCCTCGACCAAAGTGTCTCCGCCGACCAGCTCACGCGCTGTACCGGCTTGCGTTGCTGGAACGGCGAGCCTTCGTTGCGATTGCGTTCTCGCGCGAACTGGTACTGCTGTTGCTCGAACAACGGAGTCTCGCCCTGGCTACGGAATGGCACAACCGCAGCCGGTTCACAACGTACCGACAACGTCGCACAACTGCTGGCGCAGGGTGATTGCGTGAGGAAGACCAGCGCGGTGCGTGCATGTTCAGCCGCCAATCGAAAGCGATACCACGTCCCCAGCGGGATGCGTTGCGTGTGTTGCGGCAACACATCGCTCATATCAAGCACGACCGCCGCAAAGCCTCCGGTCTGCAAGAGGAGATCGGTCGCCTTCAGCGCTTGTTCCAGGCGCGACCACGGCTTATCTGGCAGCTTCGTAGGGCGTTCCGCAGACATGCGAAGCCAAAGCAGCCGTCGCAATTCCACACCGGAAGCCGCTGCTGTCTCCGGCGACAGGGCATCGCTCACATCGACCCAGGCGCAGGCATTGCCAAGCTGGGTGATCGAGGCGAGGGTACAAAGAGCAAACGATGTCTTGCCCGTGGAGGCCGGGCCGCTGACTTCGGTGATGGTTCCGCGCGGGATGCCACCCCCAAGCATGGCGTCCACCTCCACCATGCCGCTCGCAAAGACCTCCGGCGCTTGTTTGATCTTGAGCGTGAGCGCAGCGGGCACACGTTGCGCTAGCGTAGATTCGATCTGGACCCGGATTGCAGCGGCGGAGGGCATAGGCGTATTCGCTTTATCTTCGCCCATTCGGTAGCCATTCCGCCAACCCGTCCTGCTCTGGAAGAGGTGCTTTCACTTGTAAGTTATTGAAACAACTTGGCGTAATAAATTACGGTCGAACTGCTCTCCAGGAGGTCTGCCATGTGTGGACGCTTCAAACGCAAGTCCGACAAGCAGAAGGTGGCGACCCTCGACAGCAATGAAGTCTCCTACAACCCTGCGCTTGCCAAAAAGCTGACCGGACAAAGCACTGTCTTCCGCGAGGAGCAGCACGATCTCGCCGTCGGAGAGCGGGTATACCTCACCCAATCCGATCAGGGGGCGCGTGTCCGTTCCGGGGATTTTGCCACCGTGGAGCGGATCGGCGAGGACAACTCGTTATCGGTGCGATTCGATAACGGGAAGTCCGTCGAGTTGGATTCCGAAAGAGCCCGTCATATCGACTATGGCTACGCCGTAGGACCTGCGCACTATGCGGGGGCGGACCGCGTTCTTATTACCGGCGATGCGCTGCAACTCGCCCAGGAGGAGAAGATGTTCGCCCACCTCTCCCCGCACACGCGACCTGGCTCTCTATACCTCCGACAGCCGCGAACTGGTCACGGAGAAGGCGGTACCGGGGGTGGAGATCGGAGTGTCGACGGCTGGCATTGCATCGACCAGTGCGAGCGTCCCATACCTTCTGTTCCTGCCGTCGACTCGGAAGAACTCGGCATCGGGCTTTAATACGGGAAACGATTCTCAACCTCGAAATGACTTCAAGGTTGTCCGAGCAGATGCTTGAGAATCACAACTTGAAGCCCAGCCACGCTGACAAGCGCTTCATCGTTTGTCACAAAGAAGGCGGCATGACTTGATTGTGCGGTGGCAAGTTGAATCGCATCAGGAGTCTTGTACCCGTAGTCTGCGCGAAGACGTGCGGCCTCGATAGCGATGAACGAGGACACGGCTAACGTTTCGACATGAGAGGCATTGAGAAGGATCGAAGAATACTGTCGTGCAAGCACCTGGTTCCCGTGCCGTAGCGGATGAATCAACACTTCGGTAAGGGTCAATGTGGATGTGACAATTTCGATGTCGCCCCTCTCAACCGCTTCGAAGAACGGTTGCAGCAAAGGGAAATACAGGGGATGCTTTTCTATGAAGTAGATCAGAGGAGCCGTGTCAAGGCCGACAATTTGCCCCAGGAAGGGTTTTAGCCATTCCACGAGGCGCGCTCACTGTTCACATACTCCTGCGCATCGACTTGCTGCCAGAGACCCTGTCCCAGACCGCAAAGTTCCATCACACTCGTTGTCCCCTCGCGTCTTGCTGTATGTTCGGCAAGAGCCTGAATCAGGCGCAGTTGCTCCTCGCGGGGTAAAGACTCCGCCACGCGCAATACTTGCTCGTATGAAGTGCTCGCCATAGGGAAACTCCTATTCCATGATACGTGGCGACCGATTGGGAGCGCAAAGCGAAAGTGGCTCGACGTAAGAACAAGCGTCGGAAAGCATCTCTAAAAGGTCAGTTTTAGGGTTTTTATCAGGTTTTCCCCGATCGGGCCGCGGATGGGACGGCGAAGTTGTTCCGGCGAGAATTGGGCAACTTTTCCCTAGACACGGTATGGTGCCGCACACTAGGATGTGCCTATCCCCAGCTGAGTTTTCGGTGATCGGTACGAGACGGAGCGGCATCCTGCATCTATGCCTCTCCAGTTTCCGCGTCACTTAGAGCAATATCGAAGAAGATGCGTCCGGCAGTAGTGCCGAAAGAAAAGCAAGTGCAGCGGCAGAATGTAGATTTCTCCGCTACGCTAACGGAATGAAAGAAAGAAGAGCAGTGGTTACAGCCACCTTGATTTTGCTCTAGGAATCATGCGGTCTCAAGGGTTCTCTCCCGAGAAGTCAAATCAACAGAAGCGAGTAAATATTATACGAATGCATTATGACTGCGAAGAGTTCGTCGCCGCACTTGGAATGCGGATCAAGACCCTGCGACAGGAACGAGGTTGGACTCAAATACGGATGGTGCGCGATTTTGGCTACTATTTGTCTCATTGGCAAAATATTGAAGCTGGGAAAAAGATGTCGCTGGAAACAATGCTGCGCGTAGCGAACACGTTCGATATCGGTCTGGACGAGTTGCTCTGCAGCGTCAAGCGGCGGAGAGGCATTGGGTTCGGTTCCAAAGGCTATTACAGCCAAGAGCCTAGGCCTAAGAAGAAGCGAATCTCGTAGCGCACGATCTGCTTGGCCTATCCTTCCGGATTGCAGCCCGGCTGCGTAGGTGCCACCTCGATGCGCGCTCGGGGCACGGAGACGTATGTCCTAAGCAGTCGGCTTCATCTGTGGTGCATCAGTTATTCGAGCCTCTGCTGTATACCACCCGACGGGGGAGAAGAACTTCACTCAGTGGGCGGGAGTCACCGTGAGTTCCAGAGTAATGGTCTGGGTGATCGAGGTCTGAGAACCCGCATCTTTTCCTGTAAGGAGCACGGTGTAGGTTCCGGGCGGCGTTTCTCCGGGGAGTTTGCCTGTACACGCTTGCAAGCCTAAGGCCAGTCCCGTGAGGGCGCATATCATGAGCAGTTGGCGAAGGCGAAGACTGGAACGCCGCCGGAAGCCGCCGCTGAGTCCGCACAGCATACCGAACGGCAAGAAGAGTCCCGCCAGGATCGGAGCCAATGTCTTCGTTCGTAAGGCGGGCAGTCCTACGCTCGCCACTTTTTGGCCGTACTCGAAGACGTCACTTGTATTGAGGGTGAGCTGCACGGTCTGGGGACCATTCGAGAGTGGCTTGGTGGTCTGAGACGAGAAGACACATTGTGCGTGGTCCGGTAAGGAACTGCACCCGAGAGTGACAGCATCGGTAAAGCCGCCGCTGGGCGTGACAATGACGGGAAGCGTCACGTAGCCTCCGCTAGGGAGGGTAAGAGAGAGCATCCCGGAACCAACGGGAGGCATGAGGGGTAGACCGTTGATAGTCAGAGAGAAGGCGAAGTTATTTATCACTTCTGTGACGACATTCGACGTGCTGGGCGCAAAGAGCCCGGTCGGGCTTAAGGATGCCGAAATCTGATGCGTTCCCGTGGTGAGCGTGCTGGTCGAAAAGGACGCAACGCCTGCGACCAGCGGTGCCGTACCTAGCACACTCGACTGATCGAAGAATGTCACTGTGCCGGTCGGCGTCTGATCTGGAAGGCTGGCCGAGGCCGTGGCGACCATGGTCACGCTCTGTCCGAGATTGGCTGGATTCGGGTAGAGATTCAGCCCGAGGCTTGCTGGAACCGCCGACACAACGAGCGTGTAGGTCTGCGAGGCACTTGAGCCATAGTCGGAAGATCCGCTGTAGACCGCCCTGAGAAGATGCGTTCCCGTCAGCAGCGTCCCGATATTCAAGGTTGCGACGCCGTTGGTTCCGACATTGGCTGTTCCGAGGGTCGTGGTGCCATCGCTAAAGGCCACGCTGCCTGTCAGCGGAATGCCCGCTAAGGCTCCGGCGACCTGAGCCGTAACCGTGATGGCCTGTCCTGCGCCAGCGGGATTCGGAGAAGCCGAGAGCGAGGTCGTGGTCTTCCCGGCGATCACGGTTTCGGTGAGCGCGTTGGAGGTGCTTGCCGCATACTCTGTGCTGCCGCCGTAGGTCGCCGTGATGAGATAGGTTCCTGCATGGAGGTTGGTCGCAAGCCCGGTCGCGACCCCATTGCTGCCCACCTGCCCTGTGGCAAGTACCGTGCCTCCGGCTGAGAATGTGACGGTGCCTGTGGGGACTGTGTAGGCCGAACTGACGGTGGCGGTCATCGTTACTGCCTGCGCAAGCTGCGCCGGGTTCGGATTCAGGGAGATAAGAACCGTAGTGGTCGGAGGGCCGGTAATGACTTCGGTGACGGTATTCGAAACACTGTTGTCGAAGTTGAAATCCCCCGCGTAGGTGGCGGTCAGGTTGTGGGTGCCGACGAAGAGAAACGACGTGCTGAAGGATGCGACCGCTGCACCGTTGAGCGGGGCGCTTCCCAATACCGTAGTTCCATCGAGAAAGACGATGGTGCCGGTCGGTGTATTGCAGTTGCCGGTGACGGCAGCGGTCAGCGTGACGTTCGATTGGCCGGGTGCGGGGTTCGGCGTCACGGTAAGCAAAATTGGCGGGTGCGGTCGAATTTCATAGACGCCCATATCGATCGTGTTGCAGACGATCCGCGCCTTGGCATCGAGGTCCGCCGAGGGGATATCCGGCGCGCTCACCGTTCCGGCAGCGACCACGGGAGAGGTTGGCTGCGTATGAAAGTCATTGTTGGAAGCGTTCAGAAATTGCGCATCGACAGCAAGATTGGCACCGAGGTGGCAGCCGCCATCCTGAAGCTGGCCAACGTTGTAGATATCGTTGTTGCTGATCGTTATGGGAGAAGCCGCAGAGAAACTGTCCGCACAAAATAACCCGGAATTCTCTCCAGGGAAGCCACTCGTGTTCGTGTAGAGATCGGAGTTAAAGAATATGTTGTTCTCGATGATTGACGGGCCAAAGGTGTAGACAAGCTCTTGAGGCCCGCCACCATGGATGGTGTTGTTGATCTCAGTGAATGAACCATATGGTTGTTGTTGCGTGCCTTGGATAAGAACCTGCTGTCCAGGGTAGTAGGCTCCATTGGCGTCGGTGGTCGCTTGAGTATTCCCATAGATGAGATTTTGAATAAGAGTAAGATTCGGTGACGAAGCTAATCCGCCCGACAAGATCCCGGCTCCAGATGAAGCACGATTATTGCGAATGATATTGTTTTTCAGAAGCACGGAGAATGTCTGTCCAATAAGGTCTTCTACAATTAACACTCCTCCTCCGCCACCATCCTGATTAATGGCGCCAGCTAAAGAATTGTTCTCGATGGTATTGCTAATGACCTGAATGTTGCCCAGGGTGCTGATCGCTAGACCGCTGCCGCCGCCGCCGCCGCCGCCGCCGCCGACGGGAAGCCCTGTTGAGGGAGCGCTTGTTGTGTTGCGGATATCGTTTCCCTGAATCAGAGAGTTGCTCAAAATTGATGCGTTGTCGAGGTTCGTGAGCAGGATGCCATTGCCGGTATTGTTGGTGATGAGGTTATTGCTAATCGTGGGCGATGCGCCTGAGATCCAGACGCCCGCCGCTGGCAAACTCGCACCTACGCTGGAATGACCATTCTGAACGGTGAACCCATTCAGAACGGCTCCCGAAGTTTCCCCCGAGTCGAAGGTGACAACCGGGCCATCCTGGGTTCCGTTGATGATGGTGGAGGTGGTCGCCACATCGGTAAAGCTCACGCCCCCACTGGTGACGGTAATGGCTTTGCCATGAAAATCGATGTTCTCGTTATAGGTTCCAGGAGAAACCAGAACGGTATCCCCATTGCTCGCAGCGTCGATCCCTCCCTGAATCGTAGAGGCATCCTGAGGAACATGAATGGTCTGCTGCGCCATAGAAGGCACAAATGAGGCAGCCAAGAAAAAAAGGAAAACCGTTGGCCTATTGAGAATTATCAAGACGGACGAACCTGGGAGCTTTCTCGAAAATCGTTGGAATCTAAGACGGATACGTTTTCTAGCGGAAGATCGTGCGGTGTGGCGCTTTGGATCGCCCAGGGTAGTCCTCTAGGCAAGAGGTTTGATTTGAACGATCTATTCGCGTCCAACTTGAAACCCTGCGGCGTATCGCTTGATGTTTCTCTCGCCCGCCGTTCTCCGGGCGTCTCGGGCGTGGAGTGATGAAGATGACGCCAGAGTTGTCGGAGGAAATCAGTGATGTTGGAACTCTCGAGCTGAAAAGCATTCGCGAGTGCGCGGCAACTCGGACATAGTGCCAGCAAGCCGTCGATCTCTGACACTCCGGGACCAATCGGGTGAATTTCAAGGGTTACCTCATCGCCCTTTCTGTCACAGCCGCGGCAACGAGAGTGGTCGCGGCGGACAACTTGCCATCGTTGCCGGGAACAGATAGCGGACCGCACGTCACACGAAGCGCGAGAGCGCGAAGCCACTAGCAGTTCTTGAACCGATAAGTGAACGCTATGGGCCGCTTGTCGAAATCGAATTGCGAGTGCCATGATCGAATCCTTGGTTCAGGTGAAGCGCCCCGATACTCCTCAGATCAATTCGCGGGATGGAGCGCTCCGCATTGTCTAATGTGAAACGTTCGGGAGCATGAACTACAAGCGATGACATCAATACATTTTCCTGAACCTCCTCGATTGCCGGTAGCCGAACGTATAGACGATGCTGACTGTAGGCTCGCTGGTCACGGTGAAGAGCTTGGAGATCGGTATGGGCGTGTCGGAATTTTTGAAGTCGGGGTTCTTGTAAAAGAGACCACGATATTCGGCCCGGACGGCAAAGTGTTGCGAGAGTCTATACGCCAGGCCAACGCCAAAGACCATCGTCGCGCGAGTCTGTACTGCATACGGGGAGGGGTCATGTGTGGGGAGAAAGAACAGGCCGCCACCCCCCAACTGCGCAGAGGTGCTCCACCGCTTTGTCCTCGGCCCCTGTATGGAGTAGGCCGCGGTGAGTTCGTACATGTTAGTTTGGATCGATCCTTGGGCGAAGCTATATACCGGATAGCTTGGCGGGACCTGCACGCCGGTCGGTATGCTCGCGAAGCCGCTGGAGTATCTCTCCGCGAATCGGCTGTAGCCGAAGTTCACGTTGTAGCCAAGCCACGGGCTGATCGCTTGGTGTATGGTTCCGAGGACTCCTGCCGACGCGGATGCACCTTGAGTTATTTGCGTAACCGAGGTGCCACTGGAGAACGTATTGTTCGTTAATGGAGAACGCGTTGGCGTCAGTTGGCCAAAGACGCCAAGGGAGATGTCTATCTCCGGGGCAAACTTTTCGTTCGCCTTCGGCGGTGTGGCCGATTGAGCCATCGACGGGAGGACTCCAAGGAATATCAGCAAGCAAATCGATGCGGGGCAAATTCGAGGGAAAGCGAAACGGAAGTTCAACTGCGGTAACACCAAAGCGACTCTCCTGGGCGATCATTGAGACCGTTACCCATAAAGAGCGAAGACAGCGCCCGATCTACCCTGGTGGCTGCAAAAAAGTTCCGCGTCCAATTGCGCTCACATGCAGCCTCTCCTGGGCCTCATGCGAAGAAACGGTTGCCTTATGGCCCAATCAGTTGAGTCTGCGAGGTCGCACTCCATGCCGCACGCTCGATGTCGCGAACCGCTAAAATTAATTCGTGAGCCCAGGGTAGATTCCGAACGGAATTCTCTCTTTAGGAATGATGGAGCAACGTAAACCCAAATGGCGCGAGTCCTCGGCGGTCGGCCCGGTCGATGAGCTTCTGGAAAGCCGATACGGTCAGCTCCTAAAATGGGCCGTGATACTGACGCGTGGAGACCAGGGAAAGGCGCAGGATGTCGTTCAAGAACTGTGTCTCTATTTCGCTCTGACAAAGCCCGACCTCAGTGGCGTCGCCAACATGGACGGCTATCTTCATACTTGCCTTCGCCACATCTATCTGTCGACTCTTGCCCGTTCTTCGCGAGAAGCGCAGCATTTCATCAGCGTCGCGGAGTTCGATTCGATTGAATTCGCTCTTGAGGCCCGCCCCTCAGGTGACCCCCTGCAGCGGCAGAACGATCTTCGTCGCATCTGCGGATATGCCGTTTGGCGAAAGGAGGCGTCCAAGGCCGCGAGCTACTTCATCTTTCATTTCTTTCACGGCTACGCGCGCCGGGAGATTGCAGAACTCGCCTGTATCCCGATGGCAGCGGTCTATAACAAGCTCAAGATTGCAAGAACTGAAGTCAAGTCGCACCTCGAAGAGCGAGGGAAACTTCGCATTCTCAACCGCGAAGCGCCACCGGAGCCTGTATCGTCTTGGGCCTTGGTATCGTCTGCGGGACTTTTCAGAGAGTTGCGCGAGAGCATCATGAGCGCACGGACCTCCG
>Ga0302150_10000289_pt1 | contig 20873 bp, 8 predicted proteins | sample I_Bog_N1_2_FD_198635 | JGI IMG/M metagenome (GOLD analysis project Ga0302150, IMG submission 198635) | Peat permafrost microbial communities from Stordalen Mire near Abisko, Sweden - I_Bog_N1_2 | ecosystem: Environmental > Terrestrial > Soil > Wetlands > Peat | place: Sweden: Abisko, Stordalen... | reverse complement strand
ATGAAGACTTGTTGCCGATTGTGGAGTTCCTCGCGAAGACATCGAGTTATGCAGAGGCACCCTGTTTTTTCTGGCTGGCAACGGATTGAATGGCCGGAGTGAGTTTGGCGGCGCTGTGGGAGGCAGAGCCTTCGTGCAGGGTGATGAGCTGATCGGCAGGTAAATCCCTGTGGACTTCGACGGCGCCCAGCGGCCATCGAACTTCGATGTCGACTGAGGTGGCGGCGCCGAGGCCGAAGTGAAGGCGTGGATCGTTGACGGAGACATAGCTTGACTGGCTCATGAGTTCCTGGACCTGGGTCTTGCCTCCACTGCGAATGGTAACGCGAGCACCGAGGGCGCTGCGGTTGCTTTTTGTGCCATAGAGGCGGACCTTGATCCAGTGGTTTCCTTTGGGCGCATCGTTGCGCAGCAGGGTGGGCGGCTCATTCTGATTCATGATGAGGATGTCGAGATCGCCGTCGTTGTCGAAGTCGCCAAAGGCACATCCACGGCTGACATGGCGCGCATCGAGGGCAGGTTGAGTTGCTTCAGGGATCTGCAGGAATGTTCCATTGCCGAGGTTGCGAAACAGGAGACGAGGGCCGCGGCGCGGATACTTCGCATTGACCGCTTCCAATTCGGGATAGACCTGGCCGGTGACCAGGAAGATGTCCGGATAGCCGTCGTTGTCGAGATCGAGCAACCCAATGCCCCAACTGACGAATCGCCGTTCATGGATGAGGCCGGCAGCCGCGGTTACGTCCTCGAAGTCCCCCTTGCCCAGATTGCGGTAAAGGCCGGTGGGCTGGTTCATATAGTGTGTGCGCACGATATCGAGGCGGCCGTTGCACTCGTAGTCGCCTATGCTGACGCCCATGCCGGCCATCTCCTTTCCGTCGTCGGAGACTGCCACGCCGCGCAACAGCGCCTCGTCGCGAAATGTGCCGTCGTGGTTGTTCATCAGCAGCAGGCTGGGAGTTGTATCGCAGGCGACGAAGATGTCTGGCCAGCCGTCTTCATCCGCGTCGAAGGCGCACGCGGTAAGTCCGTAGGAGCCGCGCAGCGCGCTTATGCCGGACGATTTGGAAACGTCAGTAAATGTTCCGTCTCCGTTGTTGCGGTAGAGCAAGTGGGTGGGGAATGGAAGTCCGCTGGGCCCGCAGTTGACGGGCACGCCTTCGAAGTTGCAGTTGGGGCGATCGAGGGAGGGCCTGGGCATGGTGGCCAGATCGACATCGGCATAGTTGGAGACGAAAAGATCGAGCAGGCCATCGCGGTTGTAATCGACGAAGGTGCAACCGGAGCCGAAGCGGGTGGTCTTGCTGCTGAGGCCGGCTTGGGTTGTGACATCGGTAAATGTCCCGTTGCCGTTGTTGCGGTAGAGCTTGTTCTGTCCGAAGTAAGTGATGAAGAGATCTTCGAAGCCATCGTTGTTGTAGTCGCCGACACACACGCCGACCGCCCAACCGGCATCGAGGAGTCCAGCTTTTTCAGTGACATCGGTGAAGGTGCCGTCGCGGTTGTTGTGATAGAGCCGGTTGCTTGCGCCGGGAGGGATGCTCTCGAGCCGCCGACCCCCGAGGATGAAGACATCCATCCAGCCGTCGTTGTCATAGTCGATAAAGGCGCAGCCGCCGCCCATGATTTCGGTGAGGTAGGTAGCCGAGGTGCCTTCGCCGTAGGGCATGACCTTGGTGAGACCGGCGGCCTGGGCGACATCGACAAATTGCGAAAAGGGGGGCAGGTCCTTGGCTGCGGTAGAGACCGCCGCTGCTTTGCGGCGCAGAAACGCGGCCGTGAGAAGCGCCGGGGTCGCCTGCAACAAACGCCTGCGCGACCAATGCCGGAATGATTTGGGCGGGGAAGACATTAATTCGGAATGGGCCTTTCGTGTGTCGATTCCTGATTACGATTCCTGGTTGCGATGCAGACAGCTTGCCAGACTCACTTTTCTTGCAAATCGATCTGAGCAAAACGTCGAATGGAGCACCTGATTGCGCGATCACGGGCCCGGATTGGCGCTGGCGATGGCGCGTGAGAGCCGCCGTGCGTCGGCGTTGTCCGGATCGATTTCCATTGCGTGCTGCAATGCCTGCTTTGCGTCCTGCCACTTGGCTTCGCTGGCCAGAGTGGCGGCCAGGTTGATCCATGCGCCCATGTAGGAGGGCGAGGCGTGGAGGGCGGCATGGAAGTAACTTTCCGCCTGTACCGCGTCCCCATCTTGAACGGCGAGGTAGCCCAACTGGTTCTGGGCTTCGGCAAGATTCGGGTCAAGCTGAATGGCCTTGAGGAGTGCGGTCTTTTCACCGGCAGTGTCCTTTGTCTTGTCCAGTGCCTTGGAGAGTTTGTAATAGAGCAGCGGCTCATCTGGATCGGATTCGAGCGCGTCGCGATAGAGGGATGCGGCCTGAGCGGCATTGCCGGCGGTCATGGCTTGATCGCCTTCTTCCGCTTTGCCGGCGGCCTGGACTTTGTCAGCGCGCGCCTTCTTCGATTGCTGGTAAAGCTCAAGCTTCTGTTGCGCCGCGGCGCTGTCTCCGAGGCGCTGCAATACTTTGCCCAAGTCGTATTGGACTTCAGGATCGGGGTCGCCAAGGGCGATAGCCTTTTCCAGTTGTTGCCTGGCTCCTGACAGGTCGCCGAGCTTGGCCAGAACGGTACCGAGATCGGCGTGGGACCGATCATACTGGGCATTGAGGGCGATTGAGTGTTCCAGATGGGCGCGCGCTCGGGGATAATCGGCCTCGCGAGATTCCAGCACCGCGTTCAGGTAAAGCACCTCCCATTGGCTTGGGTAGGCCGCAAGCAGTTTTTGGGCGAATTGGGGGGCTTTGGCATTATGACTGGTGACCAGGATGCGCAGGTAGAGAACCTGGGTTCGCTGGTCGTCAGGATGCTTCTCGATGGCAAGATCGAGGACCCTGAACGCTTCTTCGTCTCGACCATGCAGCATGAGTACGAGAGAGAGCTCATCGGCAACGGGAAGAGAATCGGGATCGCTGTTGAGTGCGCTGCGCAGCACCTCTGTTGCCGCATCGAGCTGGCCGGTTCCGGCATAGGCCGCGCCAAGGTTGAGGCTCTGCTGCGACGTGCGGATGCGTGTCGATTCTGGCTTGTTGAGCAGAGCTATGACTCCCGCGTAATCCTTCCGGTCGAGCAGGTCCTGCGAAAGGCCGTCGAGAGAAGGCGCCGAATCCGGATCGAGGGCCAGAGCTGCGCGCCATTCAACTTGGGCATCCGCGGTTCTCTTCATCCGATCGAGGACGGCGGCGAGAACCAGGTGGGGCCGGATATCGCTGGGGTCAAGTTGCTTTGCCTGGTTGAGCGATGCAATGGCCTGTTCGTCGCGACCGTCGGAATAGAGGCTCAATCCCCATAGATAGGCGAGGGTTGCGGATCTGGGCTCGAGCTGGAAGGCTGAGGCAAATGCGGAGGCGGCACAATCAAATTGCTTTTGGCCGGCGTACCAGTTGCCTGCCTCGGTGTAGGTGTGGCTGTCAGGCGCGGCCTTGAGACGCGCGCTCAACTCGGGCGACGGCGTGCAGGCCGCGAAGTCGAGCGCGGGTGCAAGAAGGCAAAGGACAACTCCGAGCATGACCCGAACTCGCAAGCGGTGAACTGTGAACATTTTGGTCATTCGGGATTTGGTCTCCACATGCGCTCCCTGGTGTGATTCCGAGAGAGCGCCGTCGCTTTACCAGCAGGCGCGCGCTCATTCTAGTCGACTGTCAAGGCGACCTTCACGCAGACGCCGTGAGGAAGGCCCTTTGATGATAGTCGCAATCTTCGCACCTTGTGAAGGAATTGACCAGTGTTGGCAAACCATAAAAAACACTGCGATTAGCGATAGGGATCGGTTGAAATCGGGGCTTTGAAAATAGTCATGGAAATCCGACTTTCGGCGGATTGTAAGGTCTCTTAATCGCGGCGTAGAATTCGCCTCGGCTCAGAAAACGTTCTCAGATACCAAGGGAAAGCAAGCGCGGCACGAGAGAACGGGTTCCTTTCGCCAGTGTCTCAAGCAAAGATGAAAACGGTTTCAAATACGTACCGCGCATCCAAAAATATCCCGATTTACGAGTTTCATCAGATTCAGGAGGAAGCAATGCAACGAATCAGAGCGACGCATTTCAGGGGATTGCTGTTCGTCATCCTCATTGGCCTCGTCAGCTTCGGACAACTTGCCCTGGGACAGGGCATAAGTGGAAGCCTCACCGGACAGATCACCGACCCATCGGGTGCGGCTATACCGGGGGCAACTGTGGCCCTTTCCAATGTTGACACTGACCAGGTGCAGAACATTGTCACCGATGGCCAGGGAGTTTATTCCTTCAAACTGGTGCCGCCGGGCAACTACTCGCTCAAGGTGAACGCCGGGGCCTTTGCCGAGTATGTGCAGAAGGGCATTGTGATCAATGCCAACCTGTATGCAACGCAGAACGTGCATCTGAAAGTGGCCAGCGCCAAGGGCGAAACGGTAAGCGTGACCGCGGACGCCGAGCTGATTGACACGACTTCAGCCGAACTTGGTATGACGATCAACGAGGCGTCGGTGAGCGAATTGCCTTTGAATGGCCGCGACCCCTCCTCACTGGCGCTGCTATCGCCGGGCATTGTGGACGGCAACAAGGCCGGCGTTGCATGGCAGCAGAGCGGTTTCTCATTTCCCAATGAGTCGGTGACATCCTCAAATGGCGGTCGCGTAGGCAGCACGTTTTATATGCTGGACGGCGTGACCAACATGGACACGTACCTGGGCTCCAACTCGCCCACGCCCAACTCCGACGCCACGCAGGAGTTTCGTCTCATCTCCAGCAACTTCAGCGCGGTTTATGGATTCTCTTCGGGCGGCGTGGTTTCGATGGCCACCAAGAGCGGCACCAACCAGTGGCATGGCGGGTTGTTCGAGTTCATGCGCAACGGTGACTTCGATGCACCGAACTGGAGCAACCACCAGCAAGACGCTTATCGGCGCAACCAGTATGGCGGCTTTATTGGCGGACCGGCGCTGAAGGACAAGCTGTTCTTCTTTTTCAACTACCAGGGAACCATCCAGGTAGGCGGCCCAGGGAGCACGACGAACGGGACCACAACTCCCACCGCGCAGATGTTGAACGGAGACTTCAGTGGGCTTATCACTTATGCCCAGGCGCACAATAGCAATTGCGGCTCGGGATTTGCTGTTGCTCCCGCGCTGCAAACAACCAACTGCGGCTGGCTGAATGGCCCATTCCAGGCTGTCAATGGAATTCCGAACCAGCTCATCGGCGGCGCCAGCGGGCTTGATCCGGTGGCCGTGCAGATAACCAACGATGGACTGCCGGGACACTCCTCCCCAGCTTCCGGGACTGCGTCTCCGACGTCCGCGGCCCAGAACCTGGCCGGGGGTATGCTTTACGCATCGGCAGCGCTGAAGAACTCGACATGGAACGAGTACACGGGCAGACTTGACTACGACGTGACCAAGAGCCAGCGTGTGACTTTGCGTTCCTTCGTCGATAAATTTGTTCAGCCTTCAGGCGACACGCCGGGCAATGTGCTCTCGGTATTGAACCTGAATACGTGGAATCAGACTTTCGGCGAACAGATGTGGTATTTCAACGAAATCGCGCAGCACACCTGGACGGTGAACGCCTCCACGGTCAATACGGTCACGGCCTTCTGGACCCAGCAGAGCTCGCATAATGGGACTGCGGTAACTGACGGAAGCGGGAAATCGATGTGCTGGTCGCGGTACATCGCCGTGGTGGAGCCGGCCTGCTATATGGAAGGCGCAGGGTTTGGCGGCGCCAACGGCGGCTGGACTGAGCCCTCGGATGAAGTCCGCGGTACTATTGGCCTTTCCGACACTCTGATCAAGACCATTCACCGTCACACCATCTCGACGGGCATCGATCTGATCCATCAGCGCGCGGTCGAAACAACCGAGTATCCGCAAATCGCGATCATCGGTTTTGGTGGCGGATACACAGGCAACAGCGAGGCTGACTGGCTGCTGGGTTACATGAGCAGCTTCGAGCAGGGAGCAGGCGAACTGTCCGATGTTCAGGGATGGCTGGTCGACCCGTATGTCAACGACGAGTACCGCGTGAAGCCTGGTCTGACGCTGACCCTTGGCTTGCGCTGGGATCCGGATCTGCCACCTGCTGAAGTTGGAGGCCGTGGTGCGGCCTTTGTGCCAGGCCAGCAGAGCTATATCTACCCTGGTGCGCCCAAAGGACTGATATACCCCGGCGACACCAACATGACTGCCGGACTTCGCCCCGGTAACGACAGGATATTCGAGCCTCGCGTGGGCGTGGCTTATCAGCCCAAGAGCCTGCCCAAAACCTCATTCCATGCAGCATTTGGAATGTTCACCGCTCCGGTGGCTTACGCCAACTATAACCACACCGTCGACCTGGCGCCGTTCGCACCGACATTCTCACCCAACTCGCCGTCGAATTCGCCGATTTGCAACGGTGGCGCAACCTGCACTCCGAACACCGGCCAAGCCATCACCGGATATGAGAACTTCCACAATCCGTGGGCAACGTCGTCGTTCAATACTCCCAATGGTTCTCCATTCGGCAACGGCGCCGGCCAGATCCCATGGGCTACCCCGAACTACCATGCCCCGCTCAATGCTCCGGTTGCGCTCCCCGTCAGTTTGGGGGCGTCGTTCAGCAGGAACTTCAAAGCGCCAATCACCCAGGCATGGAACGCCTCAATTGAACAGCAGATCAACGGGGTGACCGCAGTTCGCGTGGCCTATGTTGGCAGCGAGTCCTATCACCAGAGTTACGTGCAGGATGACAACATTGCGAGTTACAGTTACTGCACTTACTACAACAACCCGCTCTGCCCACTTCCAACGCAGGCCAACGTCAACAATGGCACGCTGACTCTGCCTTCGGCTCCGTACTCCAACTTCACCAGCATTCTGGAGTACGGCAGCGGCGCGACGGCCAGCTATCACTCGCTGCAGGCGACGGTGCAGCGGCACCTGGCGCACGGAATCCAGGCGCAGTCCAGCTTTACCTGGGAAAAGGCGACGGACGTGGCCAGCGTGGCTAACGTCTCCAATGGCGATGAGATGAACAATCCGCACAATCTGCACTGGAGCCGCGGCATCTCCAACGCGAATCTTCCGTTCACGTGGGTCAGCAGCTTTATTTACAACAGTCCATCCTTGAGCGGGCAAAGTCTGCTGGTGCGGGAAGTGGTGGGAGGCTGGGAGATCAGCCCCATCATCAGCTGGCAGTCGGGCTCGCCGTTCAGCGTCGGGGCGGGCAGCAGCAACGCGGCCTATGGTGAGCTTGGGAAAGGCAGCGGTTGCCTCCAGGACTGCGCTGGAGACCGAGCGGATCGCGTTCCCGGAGTGCCTCTCAATGTTCGCCAGGGCGGACGGTCGCATTGGACGCAGCAATACTTCAACCCAGCCGCGTTTATTACCCGTCACGATGGAACTTTCGGCGACAGTGGCCGCAACATGATGCAGGGCCCTCCGGGGTTCAACATCGATACGGCACTGATGAAGAACTGGTCGATACTGGAAAGGTACAGGCTTCAACTTCGCTTCGAGTTCTTCAATGCAACCAACCACCCGATCATGGGCAACCCCAGCGCCAACCCTGGCGATGCTGGCGGCGGCCCTGCTCAGATCAACGGCGGCAACGGCGGTTTCGGCGGCACCTCCAATACGACACGTGTAGGCCAGGCGGCTCTGAAACTGACCTTCTAACTGAAGCGGATGGGCCCGGGCAGCATCCATTGCTGCCTGGGCCTGTTTCTTTTCTTCGATAGCGAAGCGATACCGCACAGCTTTCCTTCAGGCTCCAGGGTTCTACCATGGTTTGGTGGATCACTGGTCGAGCGTGAACCCGGAGATTCAACGGATGCTCGAGTCGCTGTCAGAGCAATCGATTGTACGCCGGCGCTTGCTGGCCGCTGGTGGGGCGCTGCTGGCCGTTCTTCTGGGCTGTTGCTTCATCCTGCCCACGCATAGCAATGTTTTTGGCAGGACGCGGGCTGCTCAATCAGCCAATGCCGGGGCGGATTTATGGCCCATTTCCACCGACTACCCGCAGGATGGCTCAATTTTTCCGCCCGGAATTACGCCGCCCACATTTATCTGGCGCGATGCAGCGGCAAGTTCATGGCAAATCGAGATTGCGTTCTCTGACAAGTCCGCGCCTCTCAAGATTCAAGCCAAGGCGGAGCGGATGCGGATCGGCGCCATAGATCCTGAATGCGTGAGCAACACCAATGAACTGCCCACGCTGACGCCGCAGCAGGCAGCTTCGTGGACATGGACTCCCGATGCGTCCACATGGAGGATGATTCAGTTGCACACCAAGGAGTCGGCGGCGACGGTGACCATTACCGGTTCAACCGAGACGCGCGGTGAGGTTTCCCGTTCGCAGATCTCTTTGACGACTTCCGCGGATCCAGTGGGCGCACCGATCTTTTACCGCGACGTTCCTCTTATGCCGAGCGCCGGGGCAAATGGCACAGTGCAGCCTTTGTCCGCTTCGGCAATCCACCTTATTCGCTGGCGGCTGAGGGATATTCGCCAGCCGGAGAGCCGCACCGTGCTGACGAACATGCCCACATGCGCCAATTGTCATTCCTTCTCCGGCGACGGCAAGACCATGGGTATCGATGTGGACGGACCGGCAAACGACAAGGGGCTTTACGCGGTGGTGCCGATTGCGAAGAAGATGTCCATCCAGAACAAGGATATTGTGCAGTGGAATACCGATGGGCAGGCGGGAAAGGTGCGCGTCGGATTCATGTCGCAGGTATCGCCGGACGGCCGTTTTGTGGTGAGCACTTTTGCCGGTTCGCAACTGGATATCTCAAATACGTACTACGTCACCAACTTCAAGGACTATCGCTTCCTTCAGGTTTTTTATCCGACGCGGGGAATTCTGGAGTGGTATGACCGCGCGGCGGGCAAACGCCAGCCGCTGCCCGGCGCAGACGACCCGCACTACGTGCAGACAGATGGAGTTTGGAGTCCGGATGGGAAGTGGATTGTGTTTGCGCGGGCCGAAGCCGTGGACCCCTATCCGCCGGGTCAGCCGAAAGCGCTGCACGCAAACGACCCCAACGAGACGCAAATTCAGTACGACCTGTATCGGGTACCGTTCAACGACGGCAAAGGTGGAGTTGCTGAGCCAATCGCCGGCGCTTCGCATAACGGGATGAGCAATAACTTCCCCAAGGTGTCGCCGGATGGGCGATGGATCGTCTTTGTCGAGTGCCGCAACGGGCAGCTCATGCGTCCCGACAGCCAGCTTTACATTGTTCCCTTCGAAGGAGGAGGAGCGAGGCGTCTGCGCTCGAATACTTCGCTGATGAATTCCTGGCACAGTTTCTCGCCGAACGGCCGCTGGCTGGTTTTTTCATCGAAGGCTCGCTCGCCCTATACGCAGATGTATTTGACGCACCTCGATGAGGAAGGCAACTCGAGCCCTGCCATTCTGATCGACAACGCCGCTGCATCCAACCGCGCCGTGAACCTGCCCGAGTTCGTGAATATTGCGGGGGATGGAATTGAGGACATCCAGGTGCCCGCTGTGGAGCTCTACAAGCGGATTGACGAGGCAACGCAACTGGGCGAAAAAGGGGAGAACGACAAGGCGCTGGCAATCTGGAAGAAGGCCGCGGCCTTGGAGCCGGACAATGCCAAGGTTCAGAACGGCCTGGGCATTTCGCTTTATGTCAACGGCGAAAAAGCCGAAGGCTTGGAGCATCTTCGCCACGCCCTCAGGATCAATCCGCTTTCTGTCGAAACGCATTACATTCTGGGCCGGTTCCTGCTTGAGCAGGGGCACGCGGAGCAGGCCTTGCCGGAGCTCAAATCCGCCATCGAAATCAGGCCGCATTTCGCATCGTGCGAAGAGGCGCTGGCAACCGCCTATGAGGATCTGGGGAAGGGGGCGGAGGCGCTTGTGCATTGGCAAAAGGCGCGCGCCATCGATCGCAGCCGGGAGAGTGCGGCCCTGGGCGCCGCGTGGCTGTTGGCGACGACACCAGACGACACCTTGCGGGATGGCAAGGAAGCAATGTCTCTGGCCGAAGCGGCGATGGATCTTGCTCCGGCTGACGATGCGGATGCGCTGGATACGCTGGCCGCGGCCTGCGCGGCCAACGGGCAGTTTCCACGAGCGATCGCGTTGGCGCAGCAGGCTCTGGATCTGGTTGAGAAGCGGGGAAACACGAAGATGGCGAGTGCAATCCGAAGCCGCTTGCTGCTCTATCAGGCGGGGAAGCCATTTCACGAAGGGATGGGGGCGGCCAGGTCGCTTTGAGTTTTAGAAAGACTGAGCAATCGTAAGCGGCGGGCAGGAGCGGACACTTGAGAAAGCAATTGCAGTGGGCCATTCAGGCAATGTGTCGGGACGCAAACGGGCAACAACAATTCGGCTGAGAAGCTGTTGAACAAATGAGAACGAAAAGGACAGAGATGCCATTATCGCGCAGGGATTTTTTGGAAGTGAGTGCTTTATCGGCTTCAGGAGTGTTATTGTCGGGCGTACTCAAAGGCGAAAACGTTCGTTCAGCCGCGGGTATGGAGAACGCTGCAGGGGATGGAACCGGACCACTTGGAAAGCCCGTTGCGCGCCTGGTGCTGAATATGAACCAGGACTGGGAATTCTTTCGGCCGGAGCTTGCGGATTCGAAGTCAGTGAAGGAAGCGGAGATGAACGCTCCCGCTGACGCGCAGTGGGAAGCGGTTACATTGCCACATTCAGTCAGGCTTGAGCCGAAAGATGTAAGCGGGGGCCGCAATTATCAGGGCATCTGCTGGTACAAACGAGAGTTGCCCGCAAAGCCGGAATGGAAAGATCGTGTTGTTTACCTGAAGTTCCAGGGCGCCATGCAGGTTGCGGACGTCTGGCTCAACGGCGTGCACCAGCTGACTCACTTTGGCGGGTACATGCCTTTCACCATCGATATTTCCAAAGACATTCGATTCGACCGGGCTAATAACCTGGTAGTCAGGCTTGATAACTCCGACAATGCTGAAGTGCCGCCTGGAAAGCCGCAGGGCGAACTGGATTTCTGTTACTTTGGAGGTCTCTATCGCAGCGTCGATCTCGAGGTAATCGATCTACTTCACATTACCGATCCGATCCTCGCCAACACGGTCGCGGGCGGCGGCGTGTTTGTCACTTATCCATCCGTGGCAAGCAACGAATCCACGGTGCAGGTGAAGACGGAGTTGGTGAACGAGTCGGATGAAAATCGCATTTGCGATGTGGTGCAGGTGTTGATTGGAACGGACGGGAAGCCGGCGGCGACTACGTCGGTCACCGTGGCTGTTCCGGCTCGTTCGCGCAAGGTCGCAACGCAGACAATGAAGGTGCAAAATCCGAAGCTCTGGCATCCGGAGGATCCTCAGCTCTACTGGCTTCATTCATCGATCCATGCGAATGGAAAGGCGATCGACGACGAGTACACGCGGATAGGGATTCGTTCCATTGAATTCGAGAAGGATGGCGGGCTGCTGATCAATGGCCGGCCATTCTTTTCCATTGGTGCAAATCGGCACCAGGACCATCCGTATGTGGGATACGCGCTGCCGGCCTCCGCGCATTATCGCGATGCGATCAAGCTGCGCGAGGCGGGATTCACATCGTATCGCAGCCACTATCCGCAAGACCCCGCCTTCATGAACGCCTGCGACGAGTTAGGGCTTCTGGCGATTGTTTCCAACCCCGGCTGGCAGTTTGTGGGGGACGAAATTTTCAAGAAGCGTGTCTATCAGGATGCGCGGGAGATGGTGCGGCGGGACCGGAATCATCCATCGGTGGCGATCTGGGAAGCAGCGCTCAATGAATCCGATAACAGTTCGCTTGCGGCGGAGCTTTACCAGATTGTGCATGAGGAGTTCCCCGGGCCGGGATGCTACACGGCTGGAGACCCAATTGGGAAAGTGGTGCCGGGATTCGATGGGTGGGACATCACCTATGCGGGGCGCGGCCACGGAGACCCATCCCGGCCCTCCTGGATACGCGAGTGGGGCGACCAGGTGGATAACTGGAGCGATCAGCAGGGGCGTGTGCGGGTTGCCCGGTCGTGGGGCGAAATGCCGTTGCTGGTGCAGGCCTCGGCGCATATGAGCAGCCTGAACCGGATCTACGAATCGAAGACGAAGCTTGCCGGCGCCGATCTCTGGGCGGGGATCGATGCCTATCGCGGCTATCATCATCAACCCTTTCTGGGCGCCCCGCTCGACCTGTTTCGCATTCCCAAGTTCGACTACTACATGTTTCAGAGCCAGCGGCCGGTTCAGGCTCAAGCGGCGCGGGCCGGCAGCGGTCCGATGATCTTTATTGCCAACTACGCCACGTTCTATTCGCCTTTGGAAGTCGCGGTGTTCAGCAATTGCGAACAGGTGCGCCTGACACAGAATGGCAAGGTGGTGGCCACTCAGGAGCCGGATCAAGGATTCAAGATTCCTCATCCGCCATTCACTTTCAAGGTGGGTGATTTCAGCAGCGCGCGAACAATGTTGTTCGCCAACCCGGCATCGCCGGATGCCCCCTGGACACCCATCGGAGAACTGCTGGCAGAGGGATTTATTGGCGGAAAAGTGGTTGTGAAGCACCTGCTCCACTCACCCGGCGTTCCGCAGGGAATTCGATTGCGGGTGGATACTTGCGGTATCGATCCGGTTGCCGATGGAGCCGACTGGGTGCGCGTCTACGCTGACATTTGCGATGCGAGAGAGATGACGTATCCCTATGGCGACGACATGGTGACCTTCTCCGTGGGTGGCGAGGGCGCGGTGATTGGGGATAAGCGGATTTTCGCCAACCCCGTCCGAGCCGAGGCGGGAATCGCGACCGCGCTGGTGCGGATGACGAAGACCGCGGGACTGGTGACGGTGCGGGCATCGGCTCCGGGACTGAAGGATGCGACGCTGGAGTTTCGGTCGGTGCGCGCCTGAGCGAGGGCGCGCCGAGGTGTGATCGAAGCGTATTTCCTGGTGCAGGGGGCACCTATCCTGAGAAGGCGCGGCGCTCGTCGTTGGCAACGACGAACCGATATGCCGCGCATGGGATTATGATGGGCTTTTCCCGGTGGAGATCGATCTGAATATGCAAAGCCGCAGTGTCATGCACCCAATCCGGCCAGCGGTTTTGCTGAGGCTTATTTGTCGAGGAGGGTGCGCAGTTGCGTTGCTGGCGCTGGCCGTCGCGTTGCCATGCTGTCAGGTGGCTGGTGGGCAATCTCCCATTGGAGATTGGAACTACACCGTCCGATCGTGGCAAGCTCAGAATGGATTGCCGGGTGAGACGGTGCAGTCTTTCGCGCAAACTCCAGACGGATTCCTCTGGGTGGGGACAAGTGACGGGCTGTTTCGATTCGATGGGGCCAACTTCACGCTTTTTTCCCATGAAAACACGCCGCTGATGCGCGAGAACAGCGTCTTCTGCCTGCTGGCAGCGCGTAACGGCCACTTGTGGATTGGCACCGACGGCGGCGGCCTGTTGGAGATGCACGACGGCGTCTTCAGGGCATACACCGCGGCCGATGGACTGACAGACGTCTTCATTCGCGCGCTGTTTGAGGACCGAAGCGGAACCCTGTGGGTAGCTACCGACAGCGGCCTTTTCCGCGTGACGGGAAACAAGGTAACCCGCGCCGATGACCGGCCGGAGATGCCTGCCAATGCTTTTCACGGATTGTATGAGGATCACACCGGACGCATTTGGGCAGGTGCGGGACGGCTGTATGCAATCCGCAACGGCGTGCCGGAATTCTACCCGTTGGGCGGAGTAGACAATCAGCATCGGCTCAAATCGATTGTTGAGACGGCGGATGGTTCCATTTGGGCAGGTACGGTGTCGGGAATCTATCGAATGCTGCCAGGGACCGATCGTTTTGCCCCGGTGCCAGGAGTCTGGGGAACGGTGCGCACGCTCAAAGAAGTTGCATCGGGAGAGCTATGGGCCGGCACCATCGGGCAAGGCATATTTCGCATACGATATCAGCCGCAAGCGGTCAAAATTACCAGGCTCACCGCGCCTTCCCCGCTGGTCAGCAACACCGTGCTTTCCATCTTTGCCGACAACGCAGGCAATCTTTGGGTTGGGACGCAGGTGGGGATGATCCGCCTGAGCCGGACGCCGGTGAATGTGTTGCTCCTTCCCCAGGCCGCCGATTCCGATTTTGGCACGGTGTCGCTGGACACGGATGGAAGCCTCTGGGCTGCTTCAAACCAATTGGTGCACATTGTTGGGAACCGTGTCGTCCCAGTTCATCTTGAAAAAATGGGAGATGCCCATGTGCGCAACGTGCTGCGTGCTCGCGATGGAGCGCTTTGGCTGGGCACCGATGGGAGCGGGGTTTTCAGATTCTCATCCAAAGGCATGACGCGTTTCACGACCAGCCAGGGGTTGGTGAATAACTTTGTGCGCGTCCTGATGGAAGCCCACGATGGCAGTATGTGGATAGGGACAGATTCCGGCCTGAGCCACCTGAGCGGCAAGACGATCTACAACTATACGATGGAAAACGGTTTGTCGCATTTCAGCATGCGCTCGCTGCTTGAAGACCGAAACGGAGATGTGTGGGCGGGCACCGAACGGGGCGTGACCCGCATGCACAACGGCCAGGCGCTGCACGATGCGGTTACGGATGAATTGAAGGACGAAAAAGTATGGTCGGAGCACGAAGATTCCGATGGCGGCCTATGGTTTGGAACCCGCAATCATGGACTCTACCGGCTTCGCAATGGAAAGCTGACTCACTATACAACGGCCAACGGGCTAGCCAGTAACAGCATCTTCTCCATCCTTGAGGATGGCAGCCGTCACCTCTGGTTGAGCGGCCCCCAGGGAGTGATGCTGCTGGATCGCGGCGAACTCGACGCCGAAGCGCAGGACCCGGCCCAGGTACTCTCTCTGCGCTTCTATCGTGCCAATATTGGAGAAGCTCCGGTGCGGTTCTATGGAGGGACACAACCGGCTGGCGTGATCATGCGCGATGGTGAGCCGTGCCTTCCCACGAGTGAGGGGCTTTGGAGAATCCATCCAACGGAGTTCAATCCGTCTGTCTTGTCCCATCTTCGCATCGGCACAGTGACGGTGGATGGGCGTGTGGTGCCGCCGGTGGATACGCTGAAATTGTCCGCGGGACAGTCCCGCCTTGAGATCGAGTATCAGCCGGTCATGCTCAGTTCGCAGAGCGACCTGCAATTCCGCTATCGCATGACGGGGTTCGACAAGGATTGGACCCGCACCAGTACGGACTATCGTTCCGCAACGTATACGAATTTACCGGCGGGCACCTATACCTTCCTCGTCGAAGCATGGGAAGTGGATCATCCGGAACACGTAGTGCGGGCGACGCTGCTTCTGACGAAAAGGCCGTACTTCTACAGGACCCCCTGGTTCATCGCACTTTGCGCACTGACCATGGCTATTCTCTCTGTGCTCGCTTACCAGGTGAGGATGAAGCAGATTCGCGGCAGATTTTCCGCGGTGCTCGCAGAGCGTTCGCGGTTGGCGCGCGAGATGCACGACACGCTGATTCAGGGCTGTGCCGGCGTCTCGGCCATGCTTGAAGCGGCTGCAAGCCTGGACTCCGACGATCGGGAGACGAAGGCGCATTTTGTGGAATTCGCCAACGCTCAGATTCGCTCGCTGATGGACGAAGCGCGCCAGGCTGTTTGGGATCTTCGCCGCGGCGACAATATGCAAAGCGACCTGGTGGAATGCATTCAGCAGATGGGGGATCGACTGGGCAACGAATATGGCGTGCCCATCCAGTGCTCAACGACCGGGGATCGGTTTCCTGTTGGACCGCAGCAGACGCATGAGTTGCTGATGGTGGCTCGCGAAGCGCTGTTCAACGCAATCCTGCATGGGCACCCCAATTCAGTTGAGGTTCAGATGCACTTCTCCGCGGCGGCGCTTGAACTGCTTGTCCGGGATGACGGCCTGGGCTTCGATCCTCTCCCCGATTTTGCGGAGAGCGGCCATTACGGACTGCAGGGTATGAAGGAACGCGCGCACAAACTGGGCGGAAAACTCGACATCCAAAGCAGACCGCACCGTGGAACCTCTGTGATTGCAACCATTCCCCGAGCCTCACTGATCCTCGCTGACAGCGATGAGATGCTTCAACTACAATCTGGGCTCAAATGAAACGGATCAGGATACTCATCGTCGACGATCACCCGATCATGCGCATTGGCATCGCGGCTCTGATTTCATCGTCGAAGGAAATGGTTTCGGTAGGCCAGGCAGGCAGCGGCGAAGAGGCGATCGAGATGCACGGCCTTTGCAAGCCGGATATCACGTTGATCGACCTTCGTCTTCCCGGCATCAGCGGAGTTGAAACCATCCGCCGGATTCGCTTAAAGAGTCCGGAGGCGCGCTTCATCGTGCTGACGACCTACGAGGGAGATGAGGATATCTATCAGGCGATGGAGGCGGGCGCGAGCGGCTACCTGATCAAAGGCCTCCCTCAGGAGATGCTGGTGAACGCGGTGCTCAACGTTCAGGGTGGAGGGCGTTTTCTGCCGCCGCCCATGTCGCAGGCGCTGGCTACGCGCACTCCGGATACGAAGCTGAGCGTGCGAGAGCGGGAGGTTCTGACATTGATTTCGAAGGGCAAGTCAAACAAGGAGATCGCAGGGGACCTTTGCATTTCCGAAGCTACGGTGAAGTGTCATGTCAGCGTGATTCTAACGCGTCTGAAAGCGGCCGACCGAACACAAGCGGTGATGACGGCGTTGCAGCGTGGGCTGATCCACGTTTAGGTCCGCACCGCAGAACGCGGCATCTTGATTTTGGATTTAAGCGTTTTAGAAACTGGAGCGGGAGACCGGGATCGAACCGGCGACATTCAGCTTGGGAAGCTGACGTTCTGCCACTGAACTACTCCCGCAACCTATCTAAAATACCGCAATTTGAGGTGTCGCGCATATGGCACCCCACGCTCGCGGATTTGTGTTTCAGTTCTATTATACGGATCGAGATCTAACCCGCTCTGAAAGTGTTTGAAAACGGCGCAAATGCGCAATCCATGCACCGGTATTTTTCACCCCTGTGCCGCACTTTGCGACAAGGGTGGGAAACTCGGACCTCATTGGTGTGCATGCGCCAATTGCTCAGCGGCAAGGGGACGCAGGCAATTAACCCCATTCAGGGCAGAGTCATTTCAACTTTGGCAGGCGGCGGCGGCCGGGCTGAAATCTCCCGGCCGCCGCCGCGATCGCTTACTGCCCGTTCCCGCTCAGCAAGATGGTTTGGGGCGAGCCGGGGTCTGCACTCGTGATGGTGATGGCGGCGTTGAGCAGGCCGGTTGTGGTGGGGGCGAAGTGGCCGTGGACAACACAGCTTGCGCCGGATGCCAGGCTCGTGCCGCAGTTGTTGGCGAAGACGAACGAGGATGGATTGTTGCCGGTGACGGCGATGCTCGCGATAGCCAATGCTCCTGTTCCAACATTGGTCAGCGTGACCGATTCCGACACGCTTGAGGCGCCAACAGTGATCGTTCCGAACCAGAGGCTGTTGGCCGAGAGCGTCAACTGCTGCGTGACGCCGGTTCCGCTCAGTGCGATGGTTTGCGGCGAGCCGGCCGCGTCGTCGGTGACGGTGACGGCCGCCGACATCGGGCCGGGTCCGGTGGGTGCGAAGTGGCCCTGAATCACGCAGCTTGCGCCGACCCCCAGGGTTGCTCCGCAGCTGTTGGCAAACACAAACTGAGACGAGCTTGCGCCGGTGACCGCGATGCTGCCTATGTTTACAACCGCGGTGCCGGTGTTGGTCATGATTACGGATTGAGATGCGCTTGTGGCGCCCATATCAATCGAGCCGAAGTTGAGATTGGTAGGCGTGGAGCCGGCCGGGAGACTGGGCGAGGAGAAGGTTAGAGGAGCCGTGGCCGCGACTCCGGTGCCGCTCAGCGCGATGGTTTGCGGGGAGGTGGCGTCGCTGTCGGTGATGGTGACGGCCGCGGTCTCGGCGCTGGTTGTGGTTGGGGCGAAGTGGCCGTGGATGGTGCAACTGGCTCCGGCCGCGAGGCTTGCTCCGCAGTTGTTGGCGAAGACAAAATCAGACGCGTTGGCGCCGGTGACCGCGATGCTGGCGATGGTCAGAATCGAGTTGCCGTTGTTGGTCAGCGTGACCGATTGCGATGCGGCGACGGTGTTGACAGTGACCGAACCAAACGCCAGGGTGTTGGCCGACAGAGTAGCGGATGACGCGACTCCGGTGCCGCTCAATGCGATGCTTTGCGGTGAGCCGGCAGCGTCGTCGGTGATGGTTACAGCCGCGCTGGCCGCGCCGATGGTTGTCGGTGCGAAGTGGCCGTGGACGATGCAGCTTGCTCCAATAGCCAGGCTGGCGCCGCAGTTGTTGGCAAAGACAAACTCGGATGCGTTGGCCCCGGTCAAAGCAATGCTGCCGATGTTGACCACCGCTGCGCCCGTGTTGGTTACGGTTACCGACTGCGCTCCGCTGGAGGAGCCGACATTGGTTGAGCTGAAATTCAAGCTGCTCAGTTGCAGAGTAATTGCACCTGTCGGCGCTACTCCGGTGCCGCTCAACGCGATGGATTGCGGGGAGCTTGAGTCACTGTCGATGATGGTGACGGCTGCCGTGGCCGGGCCGGTTGCGGTGGGTTGGAAGTGGCCGTGGATAAAGCAACTCGCCTGGGGCGCGAGGGTGGTCACGCAGGTGCTGGCCATTACGAACTGATCGGCGTTGACGCCGGTGACGGAAACGCTGCTGATCGACAAGGGGACACTCCCGTTGTTGACCAGGCTGACCCATTGCGATGCGCTCCAGGAGCCAACAAATATTCCGCCGAAGGCGAGACTTGTCGCCGACAGAGTAACCGGCGGTAGCTGCACCTTCACGTCGTCAATTACGCTGTTTTCTGTGTCGGAAAAGAGGATCGAGGTGCCAAAAGCGGCCACTGCGGCGGGCGTGTCGAGCGTCGTGCTGGTTGAGGCAGTTCCGCCGCCGTTGCTGCCCTCAGTGCCATTGCCGGCAATTGTCGTGATGTTGCCACCACTGATCGTGCGAATCAAATTGTTGTCGCTGTCGGCCACGTAGACGTTGCCGTAGATGTCCACCGCAACGCCGCGCGGGCGTGCCAAACCGGACGAAACCGCGGAGCCGTCACCCGTAAAACCTTTGACGCCTGTACCGGCCAGCGTCGCAATGTTGCCGGTGGTATTGGTCACCATGCGAACCCGCTGATTGTGCGTGTCTCCAATGTAGATATTGAACGCTGAGTCCACACCAACCCCGTTGGGCGAATCGAGGCCGGTCAGCGTAGCCTGCACGCCGTCTCCTTCATAGCCCTGATCGCCGTTGCCCGCCACGGTGTTGATGTTGCCTCCGCTGATCTCGCGGATGCGGTGGTTGTTGGTGTCGGCGATGTACACATTGCCGTTGGAATCGACAGCGACCGCGGTCGGATAATTTAACAACGCCGCACTCGCCGCCGAGCCGTCGCCGGAAAAGCCCGCTGAACCCGTGCCCGCAATGGTGAAGATGTTGCCGGTGGAGGCGAGCACTTCGCGGATGACGTGATTGTGTGTATCGGCGATATAGATGTTGTTGTTGGAGTCCACGGCCACACCGGCAGGCGAGTCGAGTAGTGCGGACGTGGCTGGACCGCCGTCTCCGGCGTATCCCTGCTCGCCGTCTCCGGCAACGATGGTGGTTGTACCGTCGTGCGTTACCTTGAGGATGACGTTCTGGCCGGTGTTTGCAACGTAGTAATTCCCCGCCGAATCGTATGCCAGTGCATGGGGCCGAATCAAAGTGCTCGGGGGAGCGGGCTGCGCGTGGGCGGAAAGACAGATCGCTGATGCGAGGATGGACGGCGCCACCCACTTAGCGATCTCGCTTATTTGCTTCGACCTTGCCATGGCTTCAATCATCTTCAATCCCTGTCCCAACGGACCCGGTCCGTTCAGCTGTAGAGCCTTGCTGCTTTTGGCGGCCCAGTTGGATCCCGCTGGGCCGTGATGCTTTTTCTCAGCGCGTTCCTGCCGGCCAGATCAGTTGCATGAAAAAGCCTTGATGAAGCCGGCAATAGCCGATGCCGTGGCCGGCGAGGCCGTAACCACAAGTACCGTGCCCGCCGACACCGTGCCGGATGCGGTTGTGCTGCACTCCTGTGCCGTTGAACCATTTGAGGCGCCTGTCGAGCAGGAAATCACAGAGCTGCCAAGACTCCAGGTCTGGCTCGTGCTAGTGGTTACCTCGCTTACGGTCCAGGTCTCGCCTTGTGGCACATAGGACCAGATCGTCATGCTCGGCTTGCAGGCGGTTGGAGCAATGGGAAGATAGAGCGCTTCCGGGAGGCCGGTTTCTGAATTGAGGCCATAGTAAAACTGCTGGGCGTTAGAAACCAGAAAGCCGGAAACGCTATAGGGGATGCCCGCCGGCGAACCGCCAGTTGCACTGCTCCCCCCGGACGCGCCGGTTTGTCCCTGAGGAATGGTGAACTCGAAGACGGCAGCGCTGTTTGACCCGACATTGGTCACGCTGGCGCTTGTCCCTGCCGCGCCGGTGGTCACGGTCCCAACTGCGATCGTAGCCGCTTGTCCCGCCGGGCCGGAATCGCCTTGTGGGCCCTGCGGACCCTGCTGACCTTGTGACCCTTGTGGGCCCTGCGGACCCTGCGATCCTTGTGCACCTTGCGATCCAGTATCACCCTGAGGACCCTGTGCCCCCTGAACGCCTTGAGGACCTTGCGGCCCCTGCGATGTCACAGTGATGTCCAGGTGTGCCGCATGCCCGGTTTCGTCGTTCTCCTTGGAGTCGAACACCGCGTCCGCGGAACCGGTGGTGAGCGCGAGCCCGTCGTTGGGAGCCCCATTGAGCCAGCTTTGCACCTGCGCGGTCACGTCTACCACAATGAAC
>Ga0302150_10000286_pt1 | contig 20946 bp, 13 predicted proteins | sample I_Bog_N1_2_FD_198635 | JGI IMG/M metagenome (GOLD analysis project Ga0302150, IMG submission 198635) | Peat permafrost microbial communities from Stordalen Mire near Abisko, Sweden - I_Bog_N1_2 | ecosystem: Environmental > Terrestrial > Soil > Wetlands > Peat | place: Sweden: Abisko, Stordalen... | reverse complement strand
CAAAGACGATCGTGAGACTGCAGCTGGAGTTAACTGCTACGGTAGTCGTGCAGGAGTTGAGCGCAATCGCAAAGCCTGGGCTTACCACGACGCTCGAGATCACGAGCGGCACGCCGCCGTTGTTGGTCAGCGTAAGTGTCTGCGCAAGCGCGGTGAGGCCAACGCCGGTCGCTGGAAAGCCGAGCGAAATTGGAGTCAGCGAGACTCCCGGGCTGGCGATGCCCAGGCCGTTCAGCGCGACCGTCTGATTGCGAAACTGGTCGGTCACGGTTAGCGTTGCCGTTCGCGTTCCTACCGCGGTTGGAGAGAAGCTCACGTTGAACGCGCAGGTCGCATGTGCCGCCAGCGAGTTTCCGCAGGCGTTGACCACGGAGAAGTCGCCGGCCGAAACGCTCGCGGCGATCAGCGTCAGAGCAACGCCGCCATTGTTCGTGAGCGTTACCCGCTGAGCCGCGCTGGTCGTGCCAATCTGCTGCTGCGCGAAGCTGAGCGTCAGCGGAGAGAGCGTATCGGTGGCGGGAGCCTCGCCGATCCCGGAGAGGGACGCCATCTGTGTCGCAGCGGACGCCGTACCGGCATTGTCGGTTAGGGAAATGGTCGCCGAGCGAGCACCACTGGCCGTCGGTGTAAATGTGATCGTAAGCGTGCATCCTGTGCCGGGCGCGAGCGTCGCTCCGCAGGTATTGGAGTACAGCGCAAAATCGCCGACATTGCCGCCAAGCACGGGAGCAGTGAGTGTCGCGGAGGTGCCGCCGGTGTTGGACACGGTGATGCTCTGGGAAGCCGCAGTTTGATTGACGATAGTGCTGGCAAAGTTGAGCGTAAGTGGCGTCAGCACAATGGCGGCCGCCGTAGTTCCCGTGCCATACAGTGTTACGGCCGTCTGTCCCCTGGGAACATTCGCGTAGATCGTGAGTTGGCCAGACCGCGCGCCGGTCGCTGTCGGCGCAAAGATCATCTGCACGCTGCAACTGCTTCCGACGGCGAGCGTCTGGCTAGCGCAGTTGTCCGTCTCCGTGAAGTCGCCGGTCACGACCAGCGAGCCAAAGACTACCGGTGCGCCCCCCGTGCTTGTGACTGTGACGGTCTGCGCCGCGGACTGCGTCGCGACCTGCTGCGAGCTGAAGCTCAGATTGGTCGCCGAAAGCGTGATGGCTGCCTGGCTAGAGCCGGCCGCTGTGAGCAGCGGTGTCTGCCAAATCCCGCGGCCATAGGTGCCGGCGCGCAGCACCCCAAAACGTCCATCGCCCGTGGGAAGGGTTGCGGCCACTGCAAGGCTCACAACCGGAGAGTTCGGCAGAGCCGTTCCAAGCACGCTCCAACAGTTCGACGTCGAACATGTCGCGATCGTCTGGGTCACATACACGCCAGCGTCCATCGCAACGTACACGGTGTTCGCGTCGTTCGGATCGACGACCACAGCGTTCGCAGGAACATCGGGCAGGTTCCTGCTTATGTTCAACCAGCTACCGCCGAAATTCGTCGAGCGGTAGAGAATCGGCACACCGAATCCCATCACCGTCGCATACACCGTTCCTCCCGTCGCATCGTGAGGATCGACGGCGATCGACGAGATATCGAAGTGCGACGGATTGAAGACTGGCGTGTCGGAGCCGTTGTTGGTCACGGTGGAGAGCGAAATGTCGGTCCACGCCTTGGTGCTGGTGGCCGTGTTCGCGGTCTTGGTCATGAACAGGTGCCCGGGAATCGTCGCGCCGCCGTCCTGCGATCCCGCGATTCCCGCGTAGATCACCGTTGATCCTGAGTTCTGCAGGTTCGGCGATGTCACGCTCGGCCCTCCTGCGGCGATCGATCGGATCATCGGGCTGTAGAGGCCGCAGGGCACCGTGATGCCTCCCATGGCAGGGCTGAGCGCGTTCGCATCCGACCAAGTCGAGCCACTTGCGGCCGCTCCTCGCCACACACGGCACGTTCCTACCAGAATGCTCGTCGTCAGCGCTGGATCAAGCAGCGTTGGAGCGTCCAGATAGCTCGTATCTCCGGCCACCTGCGTCGCACCGATAGTCGCTGGGGGAAGGAAGTTCGCGGCGTTGCAGTTGTTCCCCAGAGGACATGCATCCAGGTTCACTCCCGCGCCGATCGTCGCGTACCAGTTGGAGGACGTCACCGCGTCGATCGCCGGGTAGCCTCCTTCGCCGGCGGATAGCTGCGGCCAGGACTCAAGCGCTTCCGCCGTCGACGTTGCCGCCGATCCATTCGCGCCCAGACCGGCAATCAGCGTGTTCGAGCTGCCCGGGCTCTGTGCGAAGCCCACCACCTCGCCCAGTGATCCGCCCGCACCAATCGCCACGTTCAGGTTGTCGAAGTGCGTCGCATCGCTCGCCGAACAGGTGTTCCCTGTCTCTGCGACGCCATCCAGCGAGCGCCAAAGCCCGCTGTCATTGCCCAGAAAAACCAAAGGCCCGCCAGTAGCCTCTGCCACCGTCGCGATGGCATGTTGAGCGGCCGCTACTTGCGCCGGAGCGTTGCAGCCGTCCAGTGCGTTGGTGGTGTTTCGAAGGCTGCAGCTTGACGCCCCGGCGGCCATCGCGCAGCTATAGAGATCCACCGTGCCGACATACAGGTCCGTACTATTTGTCGCGGCAGGTGCAGCGCTCAGCGCAAGGTTATAGTTGCCCTGCACAATCACCGTGCTTCCGCTGCCCACCTCCAGTGCGCCATTATCGATGCGGTTGGCGAAGATCGGTGCAGCCTTGGCACAGCTGCCGGAGCTCGCGCTGCAAAGGTCCTGCCATAGCCCCTGGTCGAGATTGTTGGCATCCACCGTGAGCGCGTAGAGATCCCCGGTGACCGGTTGCGCGGCCAGCACACCACGATAAATTGGGCAGCTGGCGCTACCCGCTCCTCCCGCTCCCACCGGGCAGTTCGCCGTCGTGAGATTCGCTCCCGGCTGCGTCGTCAGGCGAGTCCAGACCTTGCCATCAGGCGAGGAGTAATACCCATGCGACCGCACCGCCGCGTAGAACATGGCGCGCACCGGATCCCACACCACGGACGTCACCGCATTCCCGCTCCCGCCTGCTCCTAACGGCTGCGGCGTCTGCACCACCGTTGTTCCATCCTTGATCGTTGCCATCTGCCACGTCACGCCTGAGTCGCTGGAGTAATACAGCCCTGGAAGCGAATCTGCAGTCACCGCACCCACAATCGCACCCTGCGAGGAGGTAGAGAATGCCGCCACCACCAGCGTCGGCGTTGCCATACTGAATGCAATCCCCGCCGTCGCCAGCCCGATGAACGAGTGGTAGCCATTCACTCCGTCGTTCGAGACCTGAATCAGCGTCCACGTCAGGCCTCCGTCAGCCGACCGCAGCAGCCCTACACCATAATAGGAATCGGTAGCATTGTTCGGGTCCCCGGTGCCAGCAATCAACACCGGGTGGATGGTCGGCTGTACCACCAGCGCGCCAATCGTCAGGGAGGGCACAGCGCTGCCGCCGGAGTTATTGCTGAACGCTGGCAGCGTGTCCGTAAGCGGAGCAAAGGCAACGGAGTTCAGCGGCCCTGCCGCGTTGGTCGACTTCCACACGCCTCCCCCCGTCGTCCCGAGATACACCGTATTGCCCGTCGGATCGTTCGGGTCGGTCGCGATCGCGGCCACCCTGCCAGTGAGGTTGTTGTACGTCGCGGAGGTGACGGAACTCGGTCCCAACGGCTGCCACGCTGCCGTCAGGTTCGCGGTAACGTGCGCCACGGTGGATTGCTGGCCGCACAGGAATCGCGAGGGAAACAGGACCGAGACCAGCAGGAAGAGCGCGCTGCCGCTAAGCAGTGCGCGTGGGCGGCGACCAAGGTCGAACGCCGCGCGGAGGACGCGGAATCGGGTGCTCGCGAAACGTCTCTGCGGCAAGCTGGAACCCAGACATTCAGTTGTGAGGACCGGATCCATACTGCGCTAATCGGATCGAAGGCCTCGGAAAATGAGGTTTGGAGACAGGGAAATCTGCTTATCTCCAGAGCGACCGTCCCAAATTGGGACACCCAATGCTCAGCAGAGTGTAGCAGGGACCGAACCTTTCTGCGGTGAGCCTGGTTCGCGCCGACGAGTTGTCGGTTGGAGTCGTCGGCTCACGCAGCCGGCCGATGCAATACCCGCATGAACGTCGGTCTCACCACCAGGCCGAAGAGGTCCAGGCCGGCGTGCGCGACAATGGCGATCCAGAGATCGCCCGTCCATAGATACAACCCGGCCATCACCACACCCAGCAGCGTGGTCATCACCACGCCCACCACGCCTTGATAGATATGCATCAGCCCAAACAGGATCGTCGCAAGTACAAACGCCAGCAGAGGCTGATGCAGAAGCCCGGTCAACAAGAGTGGCAGCAGTAGGCGGAAGAAGCACTCCTCGCTCACGCCGGCGTTGATCGACAGCAGCGCAGCCCATCCTGTCTCTGCTCCGTTGCGCGGCATTAGCGGCTCAATATCGCCCAGCGTCGTATGGGAGGTCTTCAGCCTCTTCGCCATCAGCACGCCCAGCAGACTGCCGGTAACCATGGCAGCGACGGCGAAGCCGATCAGGAAGCTCTTGTCCAGCATCGCTGTCGTCGGCATCTCGGCGCCGAGCCGTGCCGCCACGGGGATAAACTCCGAGGGCAGCGTAATCAGCGAAGGCAGCCGCCGAAGGATCAGAAGGCTCACCATGCTGGTCCCGAAGAATGTCAGGAAGCTCTTCAGCACCCACATTCGGTAGCAGCGCTGGCGCTCCCGCGTGTCGGTGAGGCGCTTGAACGAGGCATACTCCGACGCGTCGTTCCGCACGAACCACCACAGCACGGCGACGCTGACGACAAGCAGCAAAAGCTTTAGCATAGGAGTTCCCAGAAAAGTCTACGCCACTGGATCACGCCGCAGGTTCCAACGCAGCCTTGGCTGTCAATATGTTCGCACCGTAAAGTTGATGACCTTCGCCATGCGGCTATCGAACTTGCTGATCGTATGAGTCTCCGAGTGGCGTCCGCGAAACACCACCCACACCACGTAGTCCGCATTGCCGTCGAGCCGCTTGAACTCGTAACTCCCGTTGGCCTCCGTGATGTAGGTAGCCAGCTCGCGCGAGCTTTCATTGCGTAGTTCCACCACGGCTCCGCGAATCGGCTCGTGACTGGTGTCGGCGACCATTCCCGTCAACGTGCGCACCGTCGCCTGGGTGGGCATCTGCGCGGCTGCAGGAAGAGCCACGAGCATCAGGCACGCACCCACGCACACTGCCACCATCGCGATCCAGTTATGCCGAGGCTCGACCGTTCGCGTAAGAGTTTGCATAAAATCTCGGCTCATCCAAATGATAATGCAACCGGTAATTGTTGGCCTCTCCGTACTACATAAACGGACTCCGGGGTTGGATGCATGGCAAACCCCGTGTAAAGCCAATCTTTGCCTCATTACCGGCTAAAGTAACCGCTGCTAGTAACTGTGTCCAAGCACAGGATGTGCCTCGTACGGCTCCTCCAGCCGCTGGATCTCCTCGGGTGTCAGTTTCAATTCCACTGCATGCAATGCGTCTTCCAGCTGATAAAGTTTGCTCGCTCCCACAATCGGTGCTGAAACCGCGGGCTTCGACAGTACCCACGCCAACGCGACCTGCGCGGGCTTCACATTACGCTGCGCTGCAATCTCTACCACGCGGTCCACGACGTCGAAGTCCGTCTCGCGATAGTAGAGCCCGTGGCCGAAGTCGTCAGTGCGTGCGCGAAGAGTCTCGCTCTTCCCATCACCCCGTTTGCGGCTGCCGGTCAAAAATCCTCTCGCCAGCGGACTCCACGGAATGCACCCGATCTTCTGGTCCAGACACAGCGGAATCATCTCCCGCTCTTCCTCGCGATACACCAGGTTGTAATGATTCTGCATTGTCACAAACCTCGCCAGCCCATTCGCTGATTGAAAGTTCAGCATCTTCTGGAACTGCCACGCATACATGCTCGACGCTCCCAAGTACAGCGCCTTGCCCGCCTTCACCACATCGCTCAACGCCTCGCAGGTCTCCTCAATCGGAGTCTCCTTATCGAAGCGATGGATCTGGTAGAGGTCCACATAGTCCACTCCCAGACGCTTCAGGCTCGCGTCAATTGACGCAAAGATATGCTTGCGCGAAAGTCCCCTATCGTTCGGTCCATCACTCATTGGGTTGAAGACCTTGGTAGCGATCACCAGCTCTTCGCGGCGAGGCTGGAACTCGCGCAGCAGCTTACCGGTAATGCGCTCGCTCTCGCCCAGCGAGTAGACATCGGCCGTATCAAAAAAGTTGATGCCCGCCTCCACCGCGCGTTGCACAAATGGCCGCGCGTCGTCTTCTTCCAGCACCCACTCACGCCAGCTCTTGGCGCCGTAGGTCATCATCCCCAGGCAGATCGGCGACACACGCACACCGGTAGAACCAAGGCTCATAGTCGATAACGGAACGCTCACGTTTTCACTCATGCATCATTGGACGCGCCTCGCGCCTCCGCGGACTCCAGCCAACGCGCAGGCGGCAACGACCCGCCACACGCGGAAACCTGTCCATACAGGCAACCAAACACCAATGCATCTGAGGACGAGGCACTTCAATCAATACAGCGTCGCACGAGCCGCCTGCATCGTATTTAGCTAGAGTCGTTTGTGCGCGTCTTCGGGCCCAGTCGCAATTAGGCGCGCGCAGCGATCTTGTAACAGATGGATCGGCCTGGTTTCGCCCCCCGCAACTACTTGCGGCTAGTTGAGTCGGGGCGCAACCAGAGCCCGGTCCATGTCTCCGAGACAATAATGCTGTTTCCCGGGTTGCGAGGATCGTATCGCACCTGCACCGGCTGATCGATCCGGAATCCCACCACCTCATTCGGAAGCGTCGACACGTCCTGCGCACATTGATAGGTCAGCCCCGCTAGGCTATAGCTGTAGACCAGTACCTCTGGCGTCAGGGAAACGCTGTCTTCGTTGCCCAGCGTGCGCGCATCCAGAATCACGCCGTCGGTGATACGCCCACCGAGTGCAAGTTCTTCGCGGCGACGTCGTTCAATCTCCTCCGCCGTCGGCTGATGCGACGTCACATACCACCAAATCCCGCCCCCGATTACCGCCACTGCGCCGGCAACGCCGCCCAGAACCCGCGGATCCTGCTCGCGGATCAGCTGCATGGCTTGCTGGACGAAGGGCTGCTGGAGGATTGGCTTCAAGGTCGCTTCAGAACTGCAGGTTGACTTTCAATTTCGTCAGGATTCGTCACGATTCAAGAGGGGCTTCTAAAAGAAGCATAGCCCACCCTGCTCGCCCGTAGTGTGGAAGCCCCGCCGAGGGTTCCCCGCATGGTTCGCAGACCAGCGGCGATATACTGCAGTGTGCCCATGCGTCGAAATACCTTAGCAACAACCCCGAACGCCGCTAACCGGTCAGCCGGCCATCCTCTCGATCTCGCAGACGGACGCCGTGTGCGCTCCACTACCGTCCTTTGCGTTCGCCGTGGCAACAGCATGGTGATGGCCGCGGATGGTCAGGTAACCCTCGGTTCGACTGTGATGAAGCACTCCGCGAAGAAAATCCGTCGCCTCTATAACGACAAGATCCTCGCCGGCTTCGCGGGTTCTACCGCCGACGCCTTCTCGCTCTTCACCCGCTTTGAGTCCAAGCTTGAGCAGTACGGCGGTAACCTCGGCCGCTCCGCCGTCGAGCTCGCCAAGGACTGGCGAACCGACAAGCTCCTCCGCCAGCTCCAGGCCCTGCTCATCGTCGCGGACGCCAAGCAGATGTTCCTTCTCTCCGGCGACGGCGACGTGATCGAGCCAGACGCCGTCGGCAACCCCGAAGAGGGAGGCCTGATCGCAACGATAGGCTCTGGAGGGAGCTTCGCCCTCGCCGCCGCCACTGCGCTGATGGAAAACACTCCCATGACCGCCCGCGAGATCGTAGAACGCAGCATGAAGATCGCCGCGGAAATCTGCATCTACTCCAACCAGAGCATCACGGTCGAAGAGTTGAAGGTGGCAGAGTAAATGGCAATTTTCCTCCCCGGCACGGCTGAAGACCAGGCACTCTCGCTCGACGAGATGACCCCCCGCGAGATCGTTGCCGAGCTCGACAAGTACGTCGTCGGCCAGGCCGCCGCCAAGCGAGCCGTGGCCATCGCGCTGCGCAATCGCACCCGCCGTCAGAAGCTTCCTCCCGATCTCGCCGAAGAGATCATGCCGAAGAACATCCTCATGATCGGCTCGACCGGCGTCGGCAAAACCGAGATCGCCCGCCGCCTCGCCAAGCTCACCAACTCGCCCTTCCTCAAGGTGGAAGCCTCGAAGTTCACAGAGGTCGGCTACGTCGGCCGCGACGTCGAATCCATCGTCCGCGACCTCATGGAGATCGCCATTGACATGGTGCGCGAAGAGAAGCTCGACGACGTGGAAGACCGCGCCGAGCAGCTCGCCGAGGAGCGACTGATCGAACTCCTCTTCGCTCAAGGTTCCCCCAGCGCCGAGCCGCCGCCCGCCACCAGCAGCCAACCTTCCGAGGAAGCCGACCAACCATCGGATGTTCCCGCTGAGGATGCTCCGCCTACCCTCAGCATCGTCCCCAAGAACGATGCTGACAGTGCGCGGGAGCGCGAGCGCCTCCTGCAACAATTCCGTGAAGGCAAGCTCGACGACCGCATGGTCGAGCTCGAAACCCGCGAGCGCTCCCAGCCGCAGGTCGAAGTCCTCAGCAACTCGCCCGAAGACATGGAACAGAGCGGCATCAAAGAGATGATCGCCAGCATGTTCGCGCAGCGCACCCGCAAACGCCCCATGAAGGTCGCCGACGCCTTCGAGTACCTCTCGCAGGAAGAAGAATCGCGCCTGCTCGACATGGATCAGGTCGTCCGCATCGCCGTCGAGCGAGTCGAAGACTCCGGCATCGTCTTCCTCGACGAGATCGACAAGATCGCCGGCCGCGAAGGAGGCCACGGCCCCGATATCAGCCGCGAGGGAGTCCAGCGCGACATTCTCCCCATCGTCGAAGGAACCACCGTTAACACCAAGTACGGCATGGTCACCACCGACCACATCCTGTTCATCGCGGCGGGAGCGTTCCACGTCTCCAAGCCCAGCGATCTCATCCCTGAGCTGCAGGGCCGCTTTCCCATCCGCGTCGAGCTTCTGCCGCTCACCGTCGAAGACTTCCTGCGCATCCTCACCGAGCCGCGCGCCTCGCTCGTCAAGCAAGCCATCGCTCTGCTGGAGACCGAGGGCCTCAAGCTGGAGTTCGCCCCCGAGGCCCTCGAAGAGATGGCCAGCTTCGCCTTCCAGGTAAACGAGACAACCGAAAACATTGGAGCCCGCCGTCTCCACACCATCATGGAGAAGGTGCTCGACGAGATCAGCTTCGAAGCCCCCGACATCGTCAAGGCGGGAGCCGGCGCGATCTCCGACAAGGTCCCCGCGCTCATCGATCGCCTCGTCCCAACGCCCAGCGGCGAGCCGCAGCATGAGCTGGTCCTCATCGTCGATCGCGCGTACGTCGAGAAGCAAGTGGCGAGCATCGTCAAAAATCAAGACCTCAGCCGCTATATCTTGTAGCCGCACAGCAATCTTGATACCCGGAGCGCGACGTGGTGCGGATACCCACCCGTCAACCAAACCCGTCATCTCGACCGGAGCGCAGCGCAGTGGAGAGACCCCTGTATTCCATTGGTGCCCACACATCCCCCAGCCCTTAGCGCGATTCTTCATCCCCGCGCAACTTCGCGCCCGCTGCTGGGCGTCGGATATGCTGAAAGAGCATCCGCCTACGCCCATGACGCATTCGACGCCCCAACCGTTGCAACGAGGAACCCTGTGAGATCGCAAACCCTGCGCCGCGCCCTCCTGGCCTATCTCGCTCTGCTGCTCCCCATCGCCTGGCTCGCGATGAAGTTCGATCCCTACTCCCTCGACGGCGATGGCATGGCCTACATGGACGTCGCTGACCTCATCCACGCGCACCACTGGCCTGGTGTCATAAACGCCTACTGGAACCCGCTTTACCCGGCGCTGCTCGCCCTCGCCCAGAGCGTCTTTCATACCACGCGCTCGAACGAACTCCACGCCTACTACATCCTCAACTACGTCATCTTCCTCGCGTCCGTCGTCTCAATGCTGGCCTTCGTCTCGGCCCTCACGAAGCTCAGCCGCGGCCTCTCTGCCAGGCCGGAATCCGAGGCAGCCGACCCGCCGATCTTTGGCAACGTGGGCCGACTCCTGAACAAAGAAGCGTTGCAGCTATTAGGCGTCGGGCTGCTTGTCATCGCCACCGGTCGCGAGCTCTCGATGGCGACCATCCGCCCCGACGCCCTCCTGCAAGCGCTCATGCTCGCCGCCTTCGCCATGCTGCTGCAATCCTTCGCTAGCGAAAGCCTCCTCTATGCGCCGGCGATGGGATTCTTCTTCGGCCTCGCGTACCTCACCAAGTCCTTCGCCTTTCTCATCGCGCTGTTGACCATCGCGCTCATGGTGGTCTTTCAGGCGTGGGTGCAGCGCCGCAAGCCAGTGCGAGTCGTCGTCGCCGGAGCTCTGGCCCTCCTCGTCTTCGCAGCCATCGCCGGGCCCTACATCGGAGCACTCTCCAAACAGAAGCACCACTTCGATTTCGGCGACTCCGGAGCCCTCAACTACGCGTGGTATGTCAGCGGAACCGTGAAGATGCACATCGAGCCGTCGATGACCGCCGACTTCGGCTCCGCCAAAGTAAACCTGATTCATCCCGAGCAGCAGCTACTCGCCCATCCCGGCATCTACAGCTACCGCGCTCAGCCCTACGGAACCTATCCTGCGTGGTTCGATCCCACCTACTTCCACGAGCGCATCACCCCCGTCTTCAGCGCCAGCCGCCTCCTCCATCGCGACATCCGCAACGTCGTCCTGAGCTTCCGCTACCTCCTCAACCACCCGGAAGCCTGGATCCTCCTCGCCCTCCTTGTCGCCTGTGGCGCCCGCTTCGGATTCCTCCCTCTGCGCGCCAACCTGAGTCGCTGGAGGCGCAGCGTCTTCTGGCTCCCTCCCATCGCGCTCGGCCTCGCCATGTGGGGAATCTACGGGCTCGTCAACATCGAAGAACGCTATGTCACCCTCGCGTACCTGCTGATCATCCTTCCGATCTTCGCCACGTTACTCTTTGACGGGCATCAAGTCCCTTGGCCTCACCACACCGCAAGAGCGATGGTTGCGGTCCTCGCCTTCCTCGCCCTCGGCGAAACCCTCCGCGTCGCCCTCGACGAGCGCCGCGCCGAATCAGGAGCCGGCCTTCCCGCCGCCTGGTACCAGCCCAACGTCTTCCACGCCGCCAAGGGCCTCAACGCCCTCGGAATAGGCTCCGGCGACGAGATCGCCTGCATGGGAACCATCGCCTGCCTCAACGACCCCTACTGGATGCGCCTCGCCAATGTACGAGTGCTCACCGAGGTCTACAACCCCGACGCGCAGCACCTCCTCGAAGAGTTCGAAGGCCTTCCCAACCGCCAGCAGGTCGAGGACGTCCTCAAGTCCCAGGGAGCGAAGGTCCTCGTCGCCGCCTTCGATCCCGGCGAGATGACCGGCCGCACCCCTGCCTCCGCCGGATGGATCCGCCTCGGAGACTCCGACCTTTACGCGCTACCCTTGAACATTGCCGCACCCGCGCCCTCTGCGCCTGTCACCCTGCCATGGGACATGTCCGGAGCCGCCAAACCATGACACCCACTGGAGACCAAATCGTGCCGCAATCCGTACTCGCCAACGAAGCCGCATCCGTGGAGTTGAGCGTCGTCATGCCCTGCCTCAACGAGGCGGAAACCCTTGCTGTCTGCGTCGACAAAGCCCTCGCCGCCTTGGCTGAAAACCACATCGCCGGAGAAGTCATCGTAGCCGACAACGGTTCGACAGACGGCTCGCAAAGTATCGCAATCGCTCATGGCGCGCGCGTCGTGCCCGTACCCCTGCGAGGCTATGGAGCCGCCCTCAACGCCGGAATCCAGGCCGCGCGCGGCAAGTACGTCCTCATGGCCGACGCCGACGATAGCTACGAGTTCGCCCACATCCCACGCTTCCTCGCCGAGCTTCGTGCCGGCTCTGACCTCGTCATGGGCAACCGCTTTCGCGGAGGCATCGGCCCCAAAGCCATGCCGATCCTGCATCGCTATCTCGGCAACCCGGTGCTCAGCTTAATCGGCCGCGCTCTCTTCCATGCACCCATCGGCGACTTCCACTGCGGCATCCGAGCCTTCAGTAAAGACGCCTACGAGCGACTCGCCCTGCGCACCACCGGCATGGAGTTCGCCAGCGAGATGGTCGTCAAATCCTCGCTGCTCGGCCAGAAGATGACCGAGGTTCCCACCACCCTCAAGAAGGACGGCCGCAGCCGCCCGCCGCACCTCAAAACCTGGCGCGACGGCTGGCGTCACCTGCGCTTCCTTCTCATGTACTCGCCGCGCTGGCTGTTCCTCTACCCCGGCCTCGCGCTCATGATCGTCGGCCTCGGCATGATGGCCTGGCTGCTGCCCGCGGAGCGCCCGCTCGGCCACATGAACCTCGGCGTAGACACGCTAGCCTACATGGCGGCAGCCGTCCTCCTCGGCTTCCAGCTCGTCTTCTTCGGAGTCGCCGCCAAGGTCTTCGCCATCTCCGAAGGCCTGCTCCCGGAAGACGAAAGCTTCCAGAGCTGGTTTCGCTACATCACCCTCGAAACCGGCCTCATCGTCGGGGTCCTCCTGGTGCTCGCCGGCATTGGCATCGCGCTGTCCTCGGTCGTCTCGTGGTCGCACACCGGCTACGGCCCATTGCCTCCAGTGCAGATGATGCGCCGAACCCTTCCCGCCATGCTCTGCCTCATGCTGGGCACGGAGGTCTGCTTCGCCAGCTTCTTCCTCAGCCTGTTAGGCCTCAAACGCCACTAGCTCTACCGCAAGCGAAAGGGCCGCCTCGTAAGAGGCGGCCCTTTCAGTTCTTCTCTACTAACTCTCTTACTTAGCGGCCGTCGGTTTCGGCAGTTCGCTCAGCCGTTTCGCCAGCAGCTTCTCCAGATCTTCCAGCGCCTTCGAGAAGCCTTCGATGCCTTCCTTCAGCTTGTCGTGCGCCATCCGATTCTCAGCGTGCAGCTTCTCGAACGTCTTCTGATCCACATCGATCTTCTTGACGTCGAGGCTCGCCGCCTTGGCCGGATCCAGCTTGCGCTCGAGCGTTCCTTCGGTCTTCTGCAGCTCGTCCAGCAGCTTCGGAGCAATCGTCAGCAAGTCGCATCCGGCCAGCTCGATAATCTCGCCGGTGTTGCGGAAGCTAGCTCCCATCACGACGGTTTTATAACCAAACTTCTTGTAGTAGTTGTAGATCTCGGTCACGGACTTCACGCCGGGATCCTCCGTGCCGCTGTAGTCCTTGCCCGTGTCCTTCTTGTACCAGTCCAGGATGCGGCCAACGAACGGCGAAATCAGAGTCACCTTCGCCTCGGCGCAGGCAATCGCCTGGTGAATGCCAAACAGCAGCGTCAGGTTGCAGTGGATACCCTCCGTCTCGAGTTGCTCTGCCGCCTTGATGCCCTCCCATGTCGACGCAATCTTGATCAGCACGCGTTCGCGCGAGATGCCGGCATCCTCATACTGCTTGATGATGTCGTGCGCTTGCTCGATGGTCTTGTCCTTGTCGTAGCTCAAGCGCGCATCTACCTCGGTCGACACGCGGCCCGGAACGATGTCCAGAATCTTCCGCCCGAACGCAACCGCCAGCGTCTTGAACGCGGCAGTCGCAACGTCCTTATCGGAGGCATTGTCGCCCGCCTTCTCGCGAGCTTCCTGCAGCACGTCGTCCACGATGGACTGGTACTCCGGCATCTGCGCAGCTGCGGCGATCAGCGACGGATTCGTCGTCGAATCCGTCGGCTTGAACTGCTTGATAGAGTTGATGTCGCCCGAGTCAGCAACGACGGTGGTAAACGACTTAAGCTGGTCCAGAAGATTCGCCATTTCGGCTCCTATGCGAGAACGCTCGCTGCGCATCTTGCGCTACAACGTCAATTATAGAACCGCGCAATTCGCTCGTTCATTCGATGCATTTCCGCCGTCAGTCGCTTCGGCGGGCGATAATCAAACCATGCCCGAAGGAAAGCACCCCGACCACCGCCATGACGACACTGGCCCCAAAGAGCTCCACAAACAGCACCCGCCCTACTGGAAGCGAGCCCACAAGGACTGGAAGTTCTGGGTCGGCGTCGTCTTCATCGCCGCCGCCATCACCATCTATGTCCTCTCGTTAGATCTCTCCACCGTCCCCCACCCCCACACCTAGCCCGCCCATCCGGGTGCCCCATCCATACGCGCCCTTTGCGGATGGGTGGGAGAAGCGAGTCCTCCTGGTCCCTACTTCTTCGCCACCAACCCCTCATACAGCTTGATCGTCTGAGCCGCAATCGCCGTCCACGAGAAGTGTTCCTCCACGCGCTTCCGTCCCGCCTCGCCCATCCGCTGCGCCTTCTCCGGGTCATTCAGCAGACCCGTAATCCGCTCCGCCAGATCCTTCGCGAACTTCGCTGCATCGACAGGAAACGTCGTTACCGGGTCCGCCTCAAACTCCACCAGGTGCCCCGTCTCCTCATCAACGACCACCTCGAGAATCCCTCCTGTAGCGCTCGCAACCACCGGAGCCTTGCACGCCATCGCCTCCAGGTTGATGATCCCAAACGGCTCATACACCGACGGGCAGCAGAACACCGCGCAGTGCGAGTACAGCTGGATCGCCTCCTCGCGTGTCACCATCTGCTCAATCCACACCAGATTATGTCCCGTGCCGGTCGGGTCTCCCGTGGCAATCGAGTGCCCGCCATTCTCCGTAAAATTCTCCACCGCCGCCCTCTCGCTGCCGGGAGTAAACTTGCGCACCCTCTCCACCTTCGCTCGCATCTCCGCTGCAATCTCAGGGGTATCCGGAGCCCCCGCGCACAGCACCACCTGCGTACCCTCGGGAAGATACTGAATGGCTTCCACCAAATGCGTCACGCCCTTCTGCCGAGTGATCCGTCCCACAAACAGCACATACGGTTTCTCCGGATCGACGCCATACTTCTCCAGCGCCGCAATCTCCGGAGTGTACTGGTACTGCTCCAGGTCGATGCCGTTATGGATTACGTGAATCCGGCTCGCATCCACCTCCGGATACGCCTTCACGATGTCGTCCTTGGTCCCGTGCGACACCGCAACAATCGCATCCGCATCCAAAATTGCCGTCCGCTCCATCCACGAGCTCAGTGCATAGCCCGTCCCCAGCTGCTCGGCCTTCCATGCCCGCAGCGGCTCCAGCGAATGCGTCGTCAGCACAAACGGAATCCCGTACAGCTTCTTCGCCCAAAAGCCCGCCATCGCCACATACCAGGTGTGCGTATGGATGACATCCAGTTTCTCCAAATGAAGATTCTGTAAAAGATTCAGCGAAAGCGCCTCCAGTGCGCTCTTGAACTTCGCGTCGGTCCCCTTCGAAATCGCCTCCCACGGCTGTTGGAAGTGCAGCTGCAGATTCTCCGGAAGCTTCGCGTCCTTCAGGCTGTCGGCATCCGGAGTCTCTCCCCACGCGTACACATCCACCTCAATGGTCTTCGCCATCTCCCGCGACAGATATTCAACGTGCACCCCCGCGCCGCCATACACATACGGTGGATACTCACGGGTCATCAAGCCAACACGCATAAAATCTCCTTCACTGATTCAGATGCTCACGCAGCATGAGAATAACCGACAGAGCCAAGCTTTTGGTGCAATCCAGTCGCATACGTAAGAATGGCTGCATGACAAACGCACACTTCGCGCTGGCAGCCCTTCTGCTTCTCTCGCCCATTGCAGGGTTTACGCAACATCCCGCCACCAAGCCAGCCGCCGAAGACCTCCGTCTGCGCGTCATCTACAATGCCGAAGATGCCTGGCGTAAATCTCAGCGCGGAGCCCAGGACCCCGACCATCCCCACCGCATCGCGGCCCAGCTTCCCATCGTCGACGCCGCCAAGCAGCAATCTGACCTCGCGCATTGGCAGTCTGTCCTCCACCAAGTGGACGCCCTTCACCCTGCGCTTCTCTCGCCCGACGAGCGAGTCAACTTCCAGGTCTTCCGAGCACAGCTCCTCACCCTCATCAATCAGCAGAAATTCCGCGACTACGAACGCCCCGTCAACTCCGACTCCACCTTCTGGTCCGATGAAGAAGACATCGGCCGCGAAACCCCCAACACCCTCGAGGACTATCAGAACTACGTCTCGCAGCTCCACTACCTCCCTCGCTACTTCCGCGAGAACATTGCCAACATGCGCTCCGGCCTTGCCCGAGGATTCACTCCGCCCAAGATCACACTTACCGGCCGCGATCAATCCTCAGTCCCCGTAGCCGAAGCCAAAACCCCACAGGCCACCATCTACTACAGGCCCTTCGAGAAGATGCCCGCGACCATCTCCGCGGCCGACCAGACTCGCCTCCGCGCAGAGGCCGCAGCGGCCATCCAGACCGACGTCATCCCCGTCTATCGCGACCTCCTCACCTTCTACCGCGACACCTACATCCCCCACGCGCAAACCTCCCTCGCCGCCGAAGACCTCCCCGACGGCAAGGCCTACTACCAGTCCAAGATCCTCGAGTTCACCACCCTCACCCTCACGCCCGCCCAGATCCACGAAATCGGCCTAAGCGAAATGGCCAAGATCCACGCCGAAATGCTCGCTACCATGAAGCAAGCCGACTTCAAAGGCGACCTGCCAGCCTTCCTCCACTTCCTCCGCACCGATCCGCAGTTCTATGCCAAGACCCCCGAGGAGCTCCTCATGCGCTCCGCCGCCGTCGCCAAGGATTTTGACGGAGTCTCCGCGCAATACTTCGGCTACCTCCCGCGCCAGCGCTTCGGCATCAAGCCGGTCCCACCCGACATCGCGCCGTTCTACACCTCCGGACGAGGAGGCCCCGGAGTCTATCTAGTCAACACCTACGACCTCCCCTCGCGCCCGCTCTACTCCATGCCCGCGCTCACGTTGCACGAGTCCGCACCCGGCCATGCCTTCCAAATGCCCATCCAGCAAGAGGTTGTAAAGGATCGCCACCTGCCCAAGTTCCGCAACGCCTACATCTCCGTCTACGGCGAAGGCTGGGCGCTCTACTGCGAGCGCCTCGGCACGGAGATGGGCATCTACCACACGCCCTACGAGACCTTCGGCATGCTCAGCTATCAAGCCTGGCGCGCCGCCCGCCTCGTCGTCGACACCGGCATTCACTCCCAGGGCTGGACCCGCGAACAAGCCCAGCAATATCTCCGCGAAAACACTGCCCTCTCCGACCACGAGATCGAAACCGAAGTCGACCGTTACATCTCCTGGCCGGGCCAGGCGCTCAGCTACTACCTCGGCGAGCAGGCCATCCTAGCCGCCCGCCATAAAGCCGAAGCCGCGCTAGGCCCGAAGTTCAACCTCCGCGCCTTCCACGACGCCGTCCTCGAGCTAGGCTGCGTCCCCCTCCCCGTCCTCACCGCCCACATCGACGAGTGGATCGCCAACGGAGGAGTCGGCCCCTATCCCGATATGGAGAAGTGATCCTTCAGCGGATCTCTCCGCAGCGGCGCGCGAAAAATCCCTCACAACTCCGATCCGCGGGAAAAATCTCCCCACCGTCTCGGCGAAACAAACCTTCCTACAGCCGCGCGCCCCCCGAAACCGTCCCACCGCCTCGCTTTGAAGGGGCGGGACTTTAGTCCCGCCATAATCCCCCTGCGAGAATGCGGCTTTAGCCGCCGAGGGAATGCTACTGCCCCATAGCCACTCCAAACCCCAGAGCCGGACCTGCCCATCACCATTCCTTCAAGCAGCCCCGCGCGACCCGTTATAATCCCTGCTACAGCAATTCACCCCTTCGCACAATCTTGTTCCATGGAGTTGCCATGTTCACACAGCGCAGACGCACGCAAGTCTCTCTCTCCGCCGCAGCGATGGTCCTCCTCGCCGGCTCCGCCTTCGCGCAGGAACCGCACGCCGAGAAGACCAGCACCACCACCACGGTCTCCGCCGAGCCCACCAAGCCCCATGCCCTAGCGCCCGACGGCACCAGCGATGGAACCGTGTCCATCGGTGGCAAGAGCATCGCGTACAAAGCCATCGCCGGTCTTCTCCGCGTCGGATCCACCGATCAGGTCGACGCCACCATCGCGCTCGACGGAACCATTCTCCCTGACTCTAGCGTCGAGCCGCCCAAGCCCGGCGAAGAGCCCGCCACCGCCACCATGTTCTACACCGCCTACTTCGCCAAGGGCGAAAACATCGGCACACGCCCCATCGTCTTCATCTACAACGGAGGCCCCGGCTCCGCGACCATGTATCTCCGCATGGCCAGCTTCGGCCCCGTGCGCGTTGTGCTTCCTGACCTCGGCCACCCCGCCGGAGGTCCTTACAAGATCGTCCCCAATGAAGACTCTCTCCTCGACGCCGAGGACCTCGTCTTCATCGACGCTCCCGGAACCGGCTACAGCCGCGTCACCGGCAAGGACGCCTACAAATCCTTCTACGGCATCGATCAGGACGCGGGAGCCTTCCAGCGTTTCATCCGCCGCTTCCTCACCAAGTACGACCGCTGGAACTCTCCGCGCTTCCTCTTTGGTGAGAGCTACGGAACCACACGCGATGCGGTCCTCGCCGCCGCTCTGCAGCGTCACGGCGTCGACCTCAACGGCGTCGTCTTCCTCTCGCAGATCCTGAGCTTCGACGACTCCGCCGACGGCTCCGACGGCAACCCCGGCACCGAAAACGGCTTCTATCTCGCGCTCCCCAGCTTCGCCGCGACCGCCTGGTATCACCACAAGGTCCCCAACCAGCCCGCCGAGCTTCTACCCTGGCTGCATGAGGTGGAGCAGTACTCGCTAGGCGAATACGCCAGCGCACTCCTCCAGGGCGCCGACCTCGACGCCGCCAAGAAGGCCGCCATCGCCGCCAAGCTCGAGAGCTATACCGGCATTCCCGCCGCTACATGGATCAAAGCCAACCTCCGCCTCACCGGAGGCCAGTTTGCGCAGGACCTCCTCGGAAGCAGTGACGAAACCACTGGCCGTCTCGACTCCCGTTGGCGCGGTCCCAGCATGAATCCCATGGACTCCGAGGCCCAGTCCGACCCCTTCAGTGAGTCCATCGAGTCCGCCATCGAAGCCGCCATGAACACCTACGCGCACGACACCCTGAACTTCGGCAAGGACATGACCTACGAGCCCAGCGCACGCATGCCCGGCTGGCACTGGGACATGACCGTCAAAGGCCAGGGCGGTGGCTGGTCCGGCACCAGCTCCAACGTGATGAGTGAGATCGCCTACACCATGAAGGTCAACCCCCACATGCACGTCCTCCTCATGGGAGGCTACTTCGATCTCGGCACCCTCTACTTCGGAGCCACCTACGAGATGAAGCACCTTCCCATGCCCAATTCCCTGCAGAAGAACATCGACTACAAGTTCTTCCAGACGGGCCACATGGTCTATGTCAACCCGGAAGCTCGCGCCGCCCTCCACCAGCGCACCGCCGAGTTCATCCGAGCCAACGAAACCGCCCAGTAACCCTCAACCCTCCAACCGCAAGGCCGGACGACACCGTCCGGCTTCGCGCTTTAAGAGGCTCCTCTCGACCGAAGCTGCGTGTCATGCAGTCCCTCTTGATCAGAGCGCGCCCCCAAAACCCCGTCATCTCGACCGCAGCCGCGTGCTCTTTGCGCGGCGGAGTGGAGAGACCCCTGTATTCCGCCTTTGCAGTTGCCCATCCTCCTTCCCCTTGCCACCGGCCACAGCGGCGCCCCCCCACCGCAGCCGCACCACCTCCCTTCCGCGATAAAGTAATGCATACGTCCATCGCAAAGTGAATAACCGGAGTGTGAAGATGCGCAACCAAGTTTCGAAGTCTCCGACCGTGGCGGCCGCCGCGTTCTGCATCGCGGTCCTCTCCATGGCGCCTCGCGCCCTCGCGCAGCAAGCCGCCACCACGCCCGAAGCCGGCACGCCGCTCCCCGCCGACAAGTATCTCTGGCTCGAAGAGCAGGAGAGCCCCCGCGCACTCGACTGGGTCAAGGCCGAGAACGCCCGCTCCCTCAAGATCCTCGAAGCCGACCCTCACTACGCCTCCTTCTACGCCGACGCGCTCAAGATCGCCGTCGCTCCCGACCGTCTTCCTGAGCCCGATCAGCGAGGCTCCGAGATCTACAACTTCTGGCGCGACGCCAGCCACGTCAACGGCATCTATCGCAAGACCTCGCTCACCAATTACCTCACCGCCAACCCCACCTGGAAGACCGTCCTCGACTACGACGCGCTCGGCAAGCAGGACAACGTCAAGTGGGTCTCCAAGGGCCTCAACTGCCTCTACCCCGGAGACCGCGACTGTCTCGTCACCCTCTCTGCCGGAGGAGAAGACGCCGACACCCAGCGCGAATTCGATCTCAAGTCCGGCCAGTTCATCACCGCAGGCTTCACCCTCCCGCACAGCAAGCAGAGCGTCGCCTGGCTCGACAAGGACACCCTCATCGTCGCGCGTGACTGGGGTCCCGGCACCATGACCTCCTCCGGCTATCCCTTCATCGTCAAGCTCTGGAAGCGCGGCACCCCGCTCGAGAGCGCCAAAGAAATCTTCCGCGGCCAGCCCTCCGACCTCGGCGCCGGCAGCTACACGATCCACGACAACAAGCAGCACTCCCTAACCCTCCTCAACCGCGAAGTCACCTTCTTCGAGAGCGAAACCTGGGTACTCACCCCCAGCGGCCCCAAGCAACTCGCCATCCCCTCCAAAGTCAGCGTCACCGGCCTCATCGACGGCCGCGTCCTCATCAGCATCGACGAGGACTGGACTCCCGAAGGCCAGCTCCAAACCTACAAGCAAGGCTCTCTGCTCGACGTCAAACTCGGCGACCTGCTCAAGGATCCCGCGCACCTCAAGCCCTCCATCGTCTTCGCTCCCACCTCCGACGAATTCCGTGAAGGCAGCGCCACCAAC
>Ga0302150_10000284_pt1 | contig 20981 bp, 22 predicted proteins | sample I_Bog_N1_2_FD_198635 | JGI IMG/M metagenome (GOLD analysis project Ga0302150, IMG submission 198635) | Peat permafrost microbial communities from Stordalen Mire near Abisko, Sweden - I_Bog_N1_2 | ecosystem: Environmental > Terrestrial > Soil > Wetlands > Peat | place: Sweden: Abisko, Stordalen... | reverse complement strand
TTGTGGAACTGGACGGCACGAGTTCGGGCCGGTTCCTTGATCCGCCGGAGTTTCAGGTGATTCACGACAAAGGCAACGAGCAGAACTTCTTTGATCGCGTGGATTATGCGTTGTCGCCATTGGATTCGCTGCACTTTGACGTGAACTACAGCCGGTCGTGGTTTCAGACGCCGAATTCCTTTGACGCCGAGAATGTGCAGAACGTAGTCGGGGGCGGGACGAGCGCCGCGCCGGCGTTTGGAAGCGTGGGGAATGCGGACCAGCGTTCGAAGATTGGGACGATCAATGTTTCGCCGACTTATACGCGCATAGTGAACAATAACTCGGTTTTGAATGTGGGCGCGTTTGTGCGCAGGGACGACTATAACTACTATCCGAGCAACAACGCGCTGGCGGACCTGGGTCCGGCGAATCTTCAAACTTCATCGATCAAGCAGGCGCGCACTCTGACTAACTCCGCGGTGCACTCGGACTTTTCTTACTCGAAGGGGATTCACACTTTCAAGGCCGGCGCGCAGTACGGGCAGACATTTTTGCAGGAAAACGACAACGTTGGAGTCGTGGACCCGACCTACAGCTTCAGCGCGCCTTGCGTTGATGCGAGCGGCAATCCTCTGCCGGGCTACTCCGACCGTTCTGAATGCCCGGGCGGCACAGCGGGGCAGAATCCCAGCTACCTGGCGGTGCTTGCGCCCTACGATCTGACGCGCGGCGGGAGCTTCTATACCTACGTTGGGCACACCGATGTGAAGGAACTCGGGCTTTTCGCCGAGGATCAGATCAAGGTGACGAACTGGCTGTTTAACCTTGGGCTGCGCGAGGACGTTTACAACGGGTTGAGCAAGGCCAATCAGACGCAACCGCGAGTTGGTATCGCCTACAACATCAAGCCGACGGCGACAGTGCTTCGTGTTTCGTATGCGCGGACACTGGAGACGCCGTTCAACGAGAACCTGGTGCTTTCCAGCGAGGGCTGCTCGAATGCTGTGCTGGCGCCGCTGCTGGCGTGCAGCTCGGGTGTGGCGGGGACGCTGCAGCCGGGCTTCCGCAACGAGTTTCATGCGGGGTTGCAGCAGGCAATTGGCAAGCGGGTTGTGGTGAGCGGGGAGTATATCTGGAAGTACACGCACAACGCGTTTGATTTCAGCGTGCTGGGCAATACACCGATTACGTTCCCGATTGATTGGCATAGCTCGAAAATTCCCGGCTACGCACTGCATGTGGAGATGCCGGAGTGGCACCACATGAGTGGATATTCGGTGATGTCGTCAGTGGCGGCGCGGTTCTTCCCTCCGCAGGTGGCTGGAGCCGGCGCGACTGTTGGACAGACAGGTTTGCCGTTCCGGATTGACCACGATGAGAAGTTCAACCAGGAGACGCATATTCAATACACTCTGTCGCGGGGGAAGTATTTGAACGGGCTGTGGGGTGGCTTCAACTGGCGTTTTGATTCCGGGCAGGTTGCCGGCTCAGTGCCGTGCTACAACACGCTGGCCAACGATCCAAACAGCGCGTGCGCGGGAACTTCGACGTTGCTGAACGGGCAGCCGGCGGTGATGCTGGGACAGTTGACGGCGGATGAAGAGGCGCAGGCGGGGCTGATGTGCGGCGGTTTGAAGGCGACGCCGGGCAATCCTCTGCCGGCGGTTTGCCTGGCGTCAGAGTACCACTCGTCGCTGGTGAATATTCCAGCACCGGGAACGGGAGACAACGACCACAATCCCCCGCGCATTTCGTCGAGGAGCCTGTTCGACGCGACGTTGGGCAAGGATAATCTTTTCCATGGGGATCGCTACAAAGTGAACCTGGATCTTACAGCGATCAATGTGACGGACAAGTATGCGTTGTATAACTTCCTGTCAACATTCAGCGGAACGCACTTTGTAACTCCGCGGTCGATGACGGCGAAAATTACATTGAACTTTTAGCACCCCGATTGCGTCTTTCTCATTGGTACAAATGCCGGTGGCCGGGGTCTAAGGAATCAGGGAAGGTCTGCACAAGTGTCACTTCTCAACGAAGGCAACCCTCAGGGGCTAAAGCCCAGTTGATTTTGCGGCACTTGCGGCACTCTTCGACTTCGCGCAGGGCAGGCTATTGAAGTCGTGCGCTTTCAAAACTTCGACTTGATCAGAGGTTCTTTAGGGAAGCTCTGAATAGGCCATCAGCAATTCCTGAGGGGGCTAATGCGGTGCCCTTTCAAAACTTCGACTTGATCAGAGGTTCTTTGGACCGGGGCAGCAATTCTGTACGGAGGAGATTCACGTGAGACGTTTGAGCTGGGCAAATGCGTTTTTACTACCCGTTGTGGCTTTATTTCTTACAACTGATCCAACCATTGGCGCTGCGGCAATTACGATCCCGACCGGAGCGTCCGCCGCTGCTGCCGGGCCGGTGCTGGAGGCGAAGATAGCTTCAGGTTTGAGCAGCAGGAACGCGAAGACCGGCGATGAAGTGAAGGCGAAGACGCTGAAGGCCTACAAGCTGGCGGACGGGACAGAACTGCCGAAGGGCTCGACTTTGATTGGCAAAGTAGCGCTGGCACGATCAAAGAAAGAAGGTAACGGGAAGTCGATGCTGACTTTCCGGTTCGACCAGGTTGAGTCGAAGGGTGGTGCGGTGGTTCCGGTTCACGGGTTGGTGGTGGCGATTGGTCCGGAACTGGCTCCCAAGAATCTGTTTGGAGCAAAGTCGATTCTGCAAGGCGGGGGAAGCAGCCCGATTGCGAGTGGCATTGACCCTGCCATGCAACATGAGTCCGGGGGAGCGATGGACGAGGACGACATTCCGATGGGGAGTACGCTGCCGGACGTTGCGTTGGGGCGGCACATGGATGCGGACTGGACGACGGCGTTGGAGGGCATCAAGACGGAGATCGATCTGAATTCCGATGTGGTGGTGAAGGTGCAGTTGAGGTAGGGACCTGCCTCCTGGGTGGATTTCTGCGACTACGGGGCTAACCACTGCGGTATTCTTCGAGTCGTATGGACCTGTTTGACTTTCGTTTGGCGAGTGGGGAGAATTGCACGCGGGCGGTTCGCGGAATTCTCGTTTGCTGCAACGCCATGTGCACTAAGATATGCGAGAGTCCATCCCGTCCATTCAGGAGGCTTCAATGAATCGTTTCCCCAGGAAATTTTCCACTTTATTTGTTGCTGGCGTTCTTTTGTCGGCAGCCTGCTGTTCATTTGGGTTCGCACAAAGCTCTGAGGGAAGTGCGCCTGCGCCGGTGGTGGTGGCCAAGATTGCGGTGAAGGTGAGCTCAAGAAACGCCAAGGTCGGCGACTTGATTGCGGCGAAGACGCTGAGGGCCTATAAGCTGCAGGATGGGACGGACATTCCCAAAGGATCGAAGATTCTGGGCAAGGTTGCCACGGTGCAGAACAGGAAGGACGGCAACGGCGACTCGCTGATGACGTTCCGCTTTGACCAGATTGAAGTGAAGGGTGGCTCGCCGGTCACGATTCGCGGACTGGTGGTGGCAATTGGTCCGGAGATGTCGCCGCACGATCTTTTCGGCGCAAATTCGGTGATGGCGCGGAACATCAATCCGCAGAGTGGAACAGGACCGACCTCGGGTTCCCAGGGAACAGGCTCTTCGAATGGACTGGACCCGAACACTGGGCTGGGAAGTGCGGGGGCCAAGGACGAAGACGACATTCGTTTGGGCAGCACGCTGCCGGGCGTGAGCCTGGGCAAGCACATGGATGCCGACTGGACCACGATGCTGAAAGGCTTTAAATCGGAGATTGATCTTGATCCCGAAGTGGTGGTGAAGGTGCAGCTAAAGTAGGCGGAAACTGATTTTGAGCGAGAAGGGTGGGCTCCGGCCTGCCCTTTCTGCGTTTTGGGACTGGTTATTGCTGATGGGCGAGCGCCTGGGTGAGGGCTGAGTATACGGCCGGGTCGAAGCAGGCGAGGACCACTTTTTGGAGGTTGGGGTTGGCGGCGAGTTCGGCGAGGGTTTCGCGGACGGAGATTTCGGCGGCCTGGGTGATCGGGTATCCGTAGACGCCGCAACTGATGGCAGGGAATGCCAATGTGCGCAATTGGTTTTCGCGAGCGAGCGCGAAACAGGCGCGGTAGCAACTGGCCAGGAGTTCCGGCTCGTTGTGAGACCCGCCATTCCACACTGGGCCGACCGTATGGAGGATGAAGCGGGCGGGGAGCCGATAGCCGTTGGTGAGCTTTGCCAGGCCGGTCTTGCACCCGCCAAGCAGACGGCATTCATGGAGGAGATCGGGGCCGGCGGCGCGGTGGATGGCTCCGTCGACGCCGCCGCCTCCGAGGAGGGAACCGTTGGCGGCGTTTACGATTGCGTCGACGGCGAGGGTGGTGATGTCGGTCTGGAGGATTTCGAGCCGGGCAGTCATTTGCGGCTCACTTTTCGCTGTCGAGGTTCTTCATCTGGATGGCGTCGTAGCGGGTTCCGGCGGCGGATTCGGCAGGGACGGCGGCTTCGAGTTCGGCGATTTCTGCGGCGGTGAGATGGACCGGCAAGGCACCCAGGCTTTCGGCGAGTTGGGTACGGGTTCGCGCGCCTACGACGGGGACAATGAAGTTGTGCTTGGCGAGGGACCAGGCGATGGCCAACTGGGTTGGGGTTACGCCCTTGGCTGCGGCGAGTTCCTTGAGCTTTTCCGCGAGTGTGAGGTTGTGGTCGAGGTTTCCGTCTTTGAACCGGGGCAGGTGGGCGCGCAGGTCGGTGGGGTGGGCGGGACGTGAGCCGGAAAGCAGGCCTCGGGAGAGGGTGCCGTAGGTGGTTGCGGCGATGCCCAGCTCCTCGAGGACGGGGAAGATGCGGGCTTCAGGGCTGCGGCTGATGAGGGCGTACTCAATCTGGAGGTCAACGATGGGGTGGACGGCGGCAGCGCGGCGGATGGTTTCGGGTCCGACCTCAGAGAGACCGATGTGGCGGACGTATCCGGCTTTGACCATCTGGGCGATGGCTCCGATGGTGTCTTCAATGGGCACGGCGGGGTCAAGACGTGCGGGGCGATAGATGTCGATGTAGTCGACGCCGAGGCGTTTGAGGGAGTAGGCGAGGGCGGTTTTGACGGCGGCGGGGCGGGCGTCAAATCCGAGCCAGGCTCCGCTGGGGGTGCGCTGAGCGCCGAATTTAACGGAGAGCAGGACTTGCTCGCGCTGGAAATGGAGGGCGCGGGCGATGAGCATCTCATTGTGGCCCATACCGTAGAAGTCGCCGGTATCGATGAGGTTGACGCCGGCATCGATGGCGGCGTGAATGGTGGCGAGGGATTCGGCATCGTCCGAAGGGCCGTAGATGCCGCTCATTCCCATGCAGCCGAGGGAGATGGGGAAGACATTGGGGCCGGTGGCGCCGAGCTTGCGGTGGAGGATGGCGGAGGTGGTCATGGATGGAGTCCTTTCATGGAGATGCTAGCCTTGGCGGCTTGGAGGGGCAAGATGGGAGTTTGACGGGACTTCAAACGACGGTGTCTGAGCGCAGCGGGAGGAGAAAAGCGTCCGATTTTACACAGAGATGGTTGAAGGAAAGTTGTTGAATCTAATTTGGTTAATTACAGGTTGGCGGATTTCGAAGGGGCTGGCTGCCATTTTTTGATTTTGTTCCCGTCTCCAACTCTGCCATACTTGATTGTGCACCCCTGGTACGACCAATCCAAACAATTGAAGAGTGAGGTTGCGGCGATGTCTGCAAAGTATGTCTTTGTGACGGGCGGAGTTGTGTCCAGTTTAGGTAAGGGTTTGGCAGCGGCTTCGATCGGCTGCCTGCTTGAAAGCCGCGGCCTGCGCGTGAACCTGATGAAGTTCGATCCTTACCTGAATGTCGATCCGGGGACGATGTCGCCGTTTCAGCATGGCGAGGTTTTTGTGACGGACGACGGCGCGGAGACCGATCTGGATCTGGGCCATTATGAGCGGTTTACGCATGCACCGCTTTCGCGGGATAACAACCTTACGACGGGGCGTATCTACGAGCAGATCATTTTGAAGGAGCGGCGGGGCGACTACCTGGGCAAGACAGTGCAGGTGATTCCGCATGTGACCAACGAGATCAAGAACGCGATGCGCAAGGTTTCGGCCAACGGCGCGGACGTGACGATTGTGGAGATTGGCGGGACGGTGGGCGATATCGAGTCGCTGCCGTTTTTGGAGGCCATTCGCCAGATGCGGCAGGAACTGGGGCGCGAGAACACGGTTTTTGTTCACTTGACGCTGGTGCCATGGATTGCGGCGGCGCAGGAGTTGAAGACCAAGCCGACGCAGCACTCGGTGAAGGAACTGCTGGGGATTGGGATTCAGGCGGATATTCTGCTTTGCCGTTCGGATAGGAATTTGAGCCGGGAGATCAAGCAGAAGATTGCGGCGTTCTGCAACGTGGAAGAGAAGGCCGTGGTGGGGGCTACGACGGTGCCGTCGATCTACGAGGTTCCGCTTCGATTTGCCGAGGAGGGTCTCGACGCGCTGATCCTGAAGTATCTGCACAAGGATGCCCCGGAGGCCGACCTCACCGCCTGGAAGGATCTGGTCGACCGCTGCTATCACCCGAAAGACGACGTCAATATCGCCATCGTAGGCAAGTATGTGGAATATGAAGATAGTTATAAGTCGCTGAAGGAAGCTTTGACGCACGGAGCGGTCTCGCAGAATTTGAAACTCAATGTTACATGGATTGAAGCGGAGGGGCTGGAATCGAAAACTCCCGATGATAGGAGTTATGAGCAGCAGTTAGAAGGGTTCGACGGGATACTCGTTCCCGGGGGCTTCGGCAAGCGCGGCATCGAGGGCATGTTGAATGCTATTCGTTATGCGCGCGAAAACAAGGTGCCTTATTTTGGCATTTGTCTGGGGATGCAGACCGCGTGCATCGAGTTTGCGCGCAACGTGTGCGGGTTGAAGGACGCGAATTCGAGCGAGTTCGATCCGGCAAGCCAGCACCGCATTATCTACAAACTGCGCGAACTGCTTGGCGTTGAAGAGATGGGCGGCACCATGCGCCTGGGTGCGTGGACGTGCATTTTGCAGGAGGATTCGCTGGCCGCAAAAGCCTACGGCGGAGCGACGGAGATCAGCGAACGGCACCGGCACCGGTATGAGTTCAACCGCGAGTATGAAGCATTGCTCACCGGCGGCGGCCTGCGCATCAGCGGCACCACACCCGATGCAACCTATGTGGAGATCGTCGAAATCCCTGGCCATCCTTACTTTCTGGGTTGCCAGTTCCATCCCGAGTTCAAGTCGAAGCCGCTGGAGCCGCATCCGCTGTTCCGGGAGTTTATTACGGCTAGCTATAAGAGCCGGGGAGCGGCTGGGAAGAGTCGTAACGAAGAGGAAGTTTCGGTGACAAAATAGACCATCAGTGATAGTTTCATAGCGAACAACCATATGGAGAATCAACGTTTAGAGACTGAAGAGGCTGAGTGGGATGATACGGTCCCGAAGGACACGTGGCGGAACTACGCTGCGACTGGTCGTCTCGCGGTGATCTTGGCAGGTGTAACCTTCTGCGCCCTGTTTTTCCGCTTATGGATGAGCCGTGGGGGCTTCCTTTAGCGACCTTGGCCGGATACTCAGTGCTCGTTTTTTCCCTGGCATTCCGAGACAAGAATTGTTCTTTGCATAGGCCTCAGGTGAAGGAGCAACTTCCGAAGTTCGCGCTTATGCATATGCCGTTTCTCCTGATGGTTTACGCAATTGAAATTGAATGGAAGAACGTGGCGCTCAGTATGCCGAGTTGGCTGACTGTGCGAGGCCGCAAAGGTTCATTTTATGAATGGATTCTGATTGCATTACTGTGCTTTATCGGGTGGGCGCAGCAGAAATGGATGCGTTCAGTGGTCAAGCGCAGGCTGACTGAGCGTGGTCACGAACGGCTAGAGTAGCACTGCACCGTTTACCTTCCCGGCCAAGGCGCGGTCGAACCTCACCAGAGTGAGGTTCGCGGCTTCGGCAAAAGCGGCGAGATAGGCGTCGGCCCAGGTCTTAGGCGATGGAAAATCGGTGAGTGTACGCCGCCTTAAGACGGCATTGAGGCCGGCAGGTTCGTCAGCAAATTCAGCGTCGCCAGAAGAAATCCACTCATCGAACAAGGCCCAGCAGCGGCGCTGTGACAGGACATCCTGCCCGAGGATCGCCTCTGTTGTCAGGAGCCGGAACAGGCTCAACTGCGTATGCCGGCAAAAAACCAAGATTGGAAGGGGATCGGACGACTCGTACCATTGATCGGCGGCTTCGTGATGGAAATGGGACGGGTAGTTGAGCGCCAGCCACACGTTTACATCAGGGAAAACCGATGAGGTCATAGATTTGCTCATTGCTGATTACGAGTTTGTCCGTGCGTGTGGCGGGAATGACCGGATGCTTGAACCGCTTGAGAGGCTTATGCGCGGCAGATTCACTATCCAATGCCTTGTCGATGATGCGCAGGACAATCGCGTCGACAGATGTGCCCTCCTGCCGAGCTTTGGCAGTCAACCGGTCGAATTTGCTATCCGGGATGTCCAACACAGTCTGCATGGAAGAAATCGTACCATATTCCTATTTTCCGACTCTTTCCCGCGACGGTCCAAAACTGCGGCCAATGCAGATTTGGCAGGTTATTTTTGCATGTGTACTTTTGGGCATTGACAAAGGTTTTTTGTTGGGCCTATGGTGGCTGGGTTTTTATGCACGGAGGCAAGTCACACCATGGCGCAATTTGAACTACAACCCGAGGCGCAGGATCTTCAACAACTTGCAGAGCAGTACTGGGAAAAGGCAGGCTCGAAAGAGCACGAACTGGAGAGAGAGGCCTTTGAGGGGGGGGTGGCGATTCGGAATGGGGACTATTCGCTGGCGAACCTGGAGGGCATTGTCCGCTGGAAGTCGGAGCGGGTGGTGCATTACCTGATTGGGAACAGCGAGGCGAAGATCAGGCGAGTTTTGGCGGTGGCGGCTGCGCCGGAGACCTCGGTGCGGAATGCGATTGAGGCGCTGACTTCAATGCGCGGGGTGGATCTGCCGATAGCTTCGGCGATCTTGGCGGCAATTTGGCCGGAGCGGTATAACGTGCTGGATTTTCGAGCTCTGGAGGCTCTGGGGCATGCGCGTCATAACGCGGATTTCTATGCGGAATATGTGAACTTCTGCCGGCGGCTGGCGGAGCGGGGGATTATTGCGCCGCAGGAGGAGTTGCCGGGGCCGACGGCGCTGCACGCGCTGGACCGTGCGCTTTGGGAGTGGTCACGGAGCCATGTGGACCAGGCGACGCTGGTTTAGGAGAAATGGCCCGCAAGGCAGGATAGAATTTGTCTGGTGAGCAAATCCTTTGAAATCGGGCCGGTTGAGGTGGGAGCGGGAAAGCTGTTCCTGATTGCCGGCCCCTGCGTGATTGAGTCGGAAACGCATGTGCGGACGATGGCGGACGCCATTCAGCGCATTACGGCGGACCTTGGTGTTCCTTACATCTTCAAAGCCAGCTACGACAAGGCGAATCGGACGAGCGTGAAGAGCTTTCGCGGGCCGGGACTGGTGGAGGGGACGCGGATTCTGGGCCGGCTGGCGCGGGAGACGGGGCTTCCGGTGCTGACGGATGTGCACGAGCCGGGGCACTGCGAGATTGCGGCCGAGGCGGTGGATGTGCTGCAGATTCCGGCGTTTCTTTGCCGGCAGACGGACCTGCTGGTGGCGGCTGGCAAGACGGGCCGCGCGGTGAACATCAAGAAGGGCCAGTTTGTTGCGCCGTGGGATATGACGCATCCGGTGGAGAAGGTGCGGTCGACGGGCAATGAGCGGGTGTTTTTGACCGAGCGCGGGGCCAGTTTTGGATACAACACGCTGGTGGTGGACTACCGGGGACTGCCGGTGATGCGGGCGATGGCTCCAGTGGTGTTTGATGGGACACATTCGGTGCAGCAGCCGAGCGCCGCTGGCGGAGTGAGCGGCGGGCAGCCGGAGTTTATTCCGCTGTTGGCGCGGGCGGCGGTTGCGGCGGGGATTGACGGGCTGTTTTTGGAGGTCCACGACGATCCGGCCCATGCCATGTCAGACGGGGCGAATGCGCTGGATTTGAAGCTGCTGAGGCCGTTGCTGGAGACGCTGTTGGCGATCGACAAAGCAAGTCAGCCAGTCAGCTAGGCGGCCACCCGCGGTGGGGCAGACGGCGCTTGCGCGCAATGAGGACCGAGGTAGCTTGAGGAAGATGAATCTCGACCTGGAAGGGTGGTTTTCGCGGCGGGGAGTTCGGATTGGAATCTGGGCCGCGGTGGCTGCACTGAGCGTGGCGAAGTTTTTTTATCTTTCTGCGGATTTTCCGAATTGGTCGCCGTGGATGATGGACCAGGCGAAGTTCACCGATGAGGGTTGGTGGGCGAACGCGGCGGTGATGCACGCGATTTCAGGGCATTGGTTTGTGGCTGGGGACTACAACCCCGCGGCGGCGCTGCCGGTTTGGCCGGTGCTGCTGGGTTTCCTTTTTCACTTTACGGGTGTGAGTGTGGTGGCGGCACGGGCGCTGAATGTGGTGATTTCGATTGCCACGCTGGGCGTCGTTTTTCTGCTGGTGCGGCGGTTTGCCGAGGGCCGGGAGACGCCGGCGTTGCTTGCGGTGTTGCTGCTGGGGGCGAGTCCATTTGCGTTTGTGTTCAATCGGCTGGCGGTTTTGGAGACGCTGGTTGTTTTTGAGTTTTGCGCCTTGATGCTGATGGCTTCTTACGCAAACGTGAAGCGGTGGCGGCCACTGGCGTCGCTCGCGCTGGGGACGGCGGTGATGCTGCTGACGAAGACGACAGCGGCGATCCTGCTGCCTGCGGTGATGTGGGTGGCGTGGTCGGCAATGGAGCGGAAGGTAGCTGGCCTTGGGCGGACGGTCCTGGCAGTGGTGGTGGTTCCGTTGGCATTGGTGAATGGGTATGCCTTGCTTGTGGCCAGGATGGGTTATGGCGCCGATTACAGATACTTTTTTGGCGTGAATGCGCTGCCGGATATTGAGTGGGGGCAGACGCTCTCGATACTGCACGACTTCTTTTTGGATTGCTTCTGGGTGGATCGGGTGCTTTATCCGGTTGGGGTGGCAATTCTGATTTTGGCGGTTGTGTGGAAGCGGAAGCTATGGAGCAATCCGCTGTTCATGGCGTCGTGGCTGGCGCTGGCGGCGGAGGGAGTGTTTGTCTTTCGCCGTCAGGACGACTATGCGCCGCGGTATTTCTTTGCGATGCTGGCACCGCTGGTTTGGATCGTGGTGCTGACCTTTGCGGAGTTAGTTACTCATGCCAAGAAGACGGCGGTTTTGTTGGGGTTGGTGCTAAGTGGGGCAGTGATTGCGAATGGGTGGATGATTGCTGGGTTTCTGACTCAGCGAAGTTATGACTATCGCAATGCGGCGGATTCGATTGCGCAGATTGTGCGGAGTCATCCGGAGCAGAAGGCTTTGACGCTTGGGGTGAGCGGGCCGCAGATTTCGTTGATGACGGGGATTCCGGCGATCAATGACTTCTACGGGACCGAAGACGGGGCGGAGAAGCTGAGGCGGTATCAGCCTGGGTGGTACCTGGTTTGGAATGCTGTCAGCGACGATAACAAGGAGTTGCTGGCGCCGTATGCGTTGGAGAAGATGGCGAGTTATCCGATGTTTGACGATGACGATCGGACGACGCTGGTGCTTTATAGGATGGTGGGGAAGAGCGGGCCTTGATGTTTGGGTCGCGTTCCCTCGGGGGCTAAAGCCCAGCGTTTATTTTCAGCCACTTGCGGCACGGCTGAAGCCGTGCCCTTTCAAAACTTCGGCCATTTGGTAGTTTTTCCGCAGCCTGTAAAGCCCGTACCCTTCGACATGGGCTTGGGACGCGCGCGAGCTATTCCTCGTCGGTGAAGATCTGCTCGATGGGGGTTTCAAAAAGTCTGGCTAGTTTGAAGGCGAGGGGGAGGCTGGGGTCGAATCGGCCGGTCTCGATTGCGTTGATGGATTGGCGGGAGACTTGAAGGCGGTCGGCGAGGTCGGCCTGGCTCCAGTTGCGCTCGGCACGGAGGACACGCAGGCGGTTTTTCATCGGTTCCTCCAGAGCTGGATGCGGACAGCGACACCGACGGAGACGCAGAAGAGGTCGATGTTGAGGATGGGGATGAGGCGGAAGATCTGCGGGTGGGCGAAGAGGCCGCCGAGGTAGGTGTCGACGACAAAGGTGATTCCGAGGGCCCAGAGCAGGGATTGGACGACGAGCATGCGGATGAAGTCGTCGGTCTCGCGGGCGAGGTAGCGGCCTACGGTGGCGACTATGCCAATGACGGGGATGGTGGGGAGCAGGGCGGTGAAATAGATCAGGAATGCGCTGGGATGGAGGTCTTTGACGAGGTCGTGGGCGCCCAGGGACAGGACCGCGGTGAGGGCGAGATTGGCGCCGAAGAGCTGCATGGTTCGGCGCTGGAGGGGGCTGAGTTGCCGGTTGCAGAGACGGATGTTCATTGGTTCCTCTTGAGTTGCGCGAGCAGGGCCAGGCAGGCGGTGGCGAAAAAGATGTCGATGCCGAAGATCTGCGAGGGGCCGTAGGCGCTGCCACCTGAGAACAGGACGTTGAGCACGATGTTGGCGACCATGGTGACGCCGAGCCCCCAGAGGATGGCGCGGGTGACGATGGCGCGGATGAACTCGTCTGTTTCCCGGGCGAGGTAGCGGCCGATGATGTAGACCATGGCGGCAACGGGGAAGGCGGGCAGGAGGCGGAGCAGCAGAAGGAGCGGATGCGGGACGTTGAAGTGCTCAGGGGCGTCGTATGCGACAGCGAACAGGAACATGGTGAGGAGCAGGGTGGAGCCGAGCAGGATTCCGGATTGTCGCTGGAGGGACTTCAGAGGGCTGCGAGCGAAGAGCATGACGTGTGTCCTTTCCTAAAAGACAAGTTAACTTTACCTAAAATGAGACGCGATGTCAAGTGTGCTTGTCTTTGCTGAGGTTGAAAAAGGGGGGTATTTCAAGCGTCTGGACGTAAATTCTGGCTGAAATCGCGCAAAAAAGCGCTGTTTTTCCTCAAAAAACCAGGTTTATGTTTACTGATTGGTACACGGGACGATTTTGCAAACGTATCATTCTGTTGATGTTAGTCAAAAAAACCAACGGCCCCAAGGGCATTTTTTGGGGGGAGGGGGTGGGGTTGTCGCGTTTGAAGGCGCTAAAATCCGCGGAAACCAGACGGTGGAGTGATTTCTGGTGAATCCAAGGTCGTTGATTCAATTGTGCGCGGTTTGGGGGTAATAGACTGCAAAGTTTTTGGGATTATTTTTTGGGGAGGCAGTGGTTCAGCTAGTTAGCGGTTCAGCCGCAATGCAGCCGCAGATCCCCTTCGACTACGCTCAGGGCAGGCTCTCCACTCCCTTCGGTCGGTCGGGATGACGTGCATTTTTGATTGCCGAAAGGGGGGAAGTGGCCTGATAGGATTTCTGTATGTTTTTGACATTGATTCGCACTTTCGTTCGCGCCGGGCTTTTGTCTGGCGCTGTTTTGTTTCTGGGCTTTGGGGCGAATGTTTCCATGGCTGCGACGCAGGCGCCGGACCACTCGCACATTGACGAAGTGTTGAAGGGGCTGAACCGTGGGCGGTCGGTGGGGCAGGTGGCGGTTTCACCGGACGGGAAGCGGCTGGCATGGCTTGAGTTTGGCAAGGGCGGCGCGGAGATTCGGGTGGCTGGGCTTGAGGATTTGGGTAAGAGCGTTCGGGTGACGGCTTCGACCAAGGCGGATGAGCGCTGCCGTGAAGGGGAGATTGTGTGGTCTCCGAATGCGAAGAGCGTGGCGTTCTTTTCAGATTGCGCAGCGCCGGGAGAGCAGACGGACCTTTATATTGCGCCGGTGGATGGGGGAGCGGCGCGGCGGCTGACGACGCTGAAGGGATATGTGGAGGCGCCGGCCTTCTCTCCGGATGGGAGGAAGGTGGCGTTTCTTTATGTGGAGGGTGCGACACGGCCGGCGGGTGCGCTGGCGGCGATGAAGCCTTGGTCGGGCGTGATTGGCGAGGATGGGGTGGAGGTTCAGCGGGTAGCGGTGGCGGCGGTGGATGCGGCCAAGGCGGCGGCTCCGGAATTTGCTACGCCGGGGAATCTGCATGCGTACGAATTTGACTGGAGTCCGGACTCGAAGGGGTTGGCTTATGTGGCGGGCGACCCGCCGGGCGAGAACAACTGGTGGGTGGCGAAGCTTTATACGCAGGAGCTGGGTGGGAAGGCGACGGCGATTCTGGCTCCGGAGACGGTGAGCGGGGCGTTGCACGGGTTGCAGATTGCGGTTCCGCGGTGGTCGCCGGATGGGAAGGCGATTGCGTTTATCGGCGGGCTGATGAGCGACCAGGGTTCGACGGGCGGGGATGTGTGGATTGTGTCCGCGGCAGGGGGGCAGCCGGTGGATCTGACGGCCGGGCGACCATCGTCTCCGGCGTGGATTGAGTGGGCGGGGAATGATCACCTGTATGTAAGCGAGCTGGCCGGGGGGAATTGCCAACTGATCCGGCTGCATCTGGAGGGCGATAAGACGAGCCAGGCGGTGAGTTCGACGGTGGGGTCGCCAATTTTCAGTATTCCCGGTGGCGTGGGGGACGGGCGGATGGAGTTGAGCCTTTCAGACACGGCGGACCGGAGCTTGTTTGTCTTCCGGGCGAGCACGTTTGACGAGCCGACGGAGGTTTACGAGGCCAAGGCTGGAACGGTGATGAGCTCGGGACTGGACGGGGTGATCCAACTGACGCACCTGAACGATGGGGTGACGGCAGGCTGGGGAAAGAGCGAGTCGCTGAGCTGGAGGAGCGGCAAATTCCGGGTGCAAGGGTGGCTGATGCTGCCCAAGGACTATGATCCGGCGAAGCGGTATCCGCTGATTGTGGAGGTGCACGGCGGGCCGGCTGGGGCGGTGATTGCGCACTGGGGCGGGGGCGGCGGGTTGAGCCCGAACGCTTTTTCGGCACTGGGATATTTTGTGCTGCAGCCGAATCCGCGGGGGAGCTATGGGCAGGGCGAGGAGTTTACGCAGGCCAACCGCAAGGACTTTGGATATGGGGATTTGCGGGACATTCTGGCAGGGGTGGACGCGGTGCTGGGGAATTATCCGGTGGACGCGGACCGCGTGGGATTGATGGGCTGGAGCTATGGCGGGTTTATGAGCATGTTTGCGGTGACGCAGACGCAGCGGTTCAAGGCGGCGGTGGCGGGGGCGGGCATTTCGGACTGGGAGAGCTACTACGGAGAAAACTCGATTGACCAGTGGATGATTCCTTATTTTGGGGCCAGCGTTTATGACGATCCGGCGGTGTATGCGAAGAGCTCGGCGATCAACTTTATCAAGCAGGTGAAGACGCCGGTGCTGGTGGTGGTGGGAGACAGGGATGGGGAGTGCCCGGCGCCGCAGTCGTTTGAATTCTGGCATGCGCTGCGGGACGAGCATGTGCCGACGCAACTGGTGGTGTATCCGAACGAGGGGCATGGGTTTGTGGATTCGGGGCACAGGCGGGATGTGATGTACCGGGCGGTGGACTGGTTTCAGGAGTATTTGGATTCGGGGAAGTAAGGTTGCTTTCCAAGCAGGCTGAGGGGCGTCTATTGGAGGAGGAATCGAGCGATGGAATCAATATCAGTTTCCCGGGAAGCGGTGGATCGACGACGGGCGTTGCCTCAGGGGCTCAACATGTTGCGGAAAGAAGCTCCATTTGGCGAAAGTGCTCCCATGAACCTTTGCAGGGCTGAAGCCCAACATTGCTTTGATCGGCTTTATCGGCACGCGACCCAGAGGCTACCCCGGTCATGCCCTGTTACAAAGCCGTTGAAAATGGAGCGGAGGGGATGGAAAAACTGCGAGGGCAGCCTTCCCTGATACACTTTTCATTGGAGATTTGCGAGCGGATTTCGCAGACTGTCCACAGGGAGCGGGCGTATTTCCGGTGGCCGTATTTGATTCGGTTTTTGACCGGGAGTGGGCGAGCTTTGGGGCGGGAAGGCGAGCCGTATTCAAGCATCTTCAGAGGCAGGGTGGTACCCGGACCGGGGTTAGCAGGCGTGGCTGCCAGGGGTAGCGCAGGCCTGCAGGGCGGTAGATCTGGAACGGCGAGTTTCTGAAGTTGCTAAACCTAAATTTTTCTGACGTTATTTGCTTGAGACCGTTCCGCGGTTTGAAGAGGCGGGGCGGGGAGGATTCATGCGGCGGTTTTTGACGCTTGTTTGTTTGTTGTGCGTGGCCATACCGGCTGGGATCTCGATCTCGGGCTGCACGCGCAATCCGGCAGGAAACTATTGCAACGGTCTTGGCTATGGACTGAAGGATACCGACGTTGCGTCGATCTTTGAGGCTCCGCAGACCACGGGGATGTCGATTGCATTTGGGCAGACGACGCAGATGGCGTCTCCGCTAGCGACGACGTGCAAGGGAACGCCTGCGAGCGTGACCAGCTGGACCTATGGGACGACGAACAACCAGTTGGTGGACGTGTCGCCGTCGGGCAATCTTTGCGCGGGGACATGGAACCGGAACTCGGGCGGCGGAATTCCCAATTACACGATCTGCAATTATCCGAACCCGGCACCCTCAACGGGAGGGCTGCCGTACGCGACGGCATATGTGACGGTGTCCGCGGATTCGATTACTTCGAATCCGGTTGAGGTGTATGTGCACCCGCAGGTGACATCGGTGACGCTGGTCACGGAGCCGGTGTCTGGGTCGGCGCAGCAGTGTTTTTCGCAGGGTACGCTGGCCAATTTGGACGCGCAGGCTTGCGCCGTTGGCAGCAGCAACAACCAGTATCTGCTTTGCGCGCCTGCATCGGTGACCAGTGCGAACAGTTCCTGCAAGCTGCCCAATATAACGCCGGACATCATTGCGAGCGGCAGTTTCACTTCGGCGGCAGGCAACACGGGCATCCTTCTGGGTACGGCGTATGTGTCAGGCGGATCGATCGCCGGAACCGCCGGACAGACCTGTTTTCTGAACACCTTTAACAACGGTTCTACCGGCGCGACCGCGACGGTAACGCTGACGGGCGCGAATACAATCGCGGAGGGGACTGCGGCGGTGATTACCGCAGGCGGCACCGGGGCAACCTCAAGCCCCACCTCTGCCACGCTGGCGAGCGGCACAGCAACCTGCTCCGGCACGGTGACGGTTAATTCCGCATTGGGGCCGATCTCGGGCGTGGCCGGGCAGACCTGCATTCTGAGCAATTTCAACAATGGGTCAGTCGGGGCGAAAGCGTCGGTAACGCTGACCACCGCGAACTCAGTCAGTTCCGGGACTCCGCTGATCATTGCGGCAGGCGGTCTTAACGCAACCGCACCGCCAACGACGGCGACACTTTCAAGTGGGACGGCAACCTGTAGTGGAACGGCCACGGTGGCGTCCACGATGACGCCGGTCCCAGATTGCACGGCCGCCCTTGGGACACTGCAATACAGCGTGGGCACCTCGGCGATCGCATCGATCAACGGGGAGACCGATCAGATCACGGCCGAGCAGCCTGGCACAACGGTCATTACCGCATCCATCGCTCAGGGCGCTTCTTCGGCGGGGTATTTCACGACGTGTCCGCCGAAGTCGATTTCGGTGACGCTGGCGAACGGCGGGACATCCGGAACGATTACGCAGGGTGTGCAGCAGAACCTGACGACCACGGTGATCGATTCGCAGGGGAACCCGATTACGGGCCTTACGCTGGACTACCAGTCGACGGACCCGATGGACGTTGCGGTGGGCCAGGGCGGAGCGGTGACGACGAACTATCCCGGGGTGGGATCAGTGAATGCGATTTGCCAGCCGCCGGTTTGCAATCCATCGCCGATCAACGTGACGGGCCTGAATGGTGGGGGACTGTCGATTTCGTCGAATCCGGTAAAGATTACGGTGCCGGGAACGGCGAGCGACTATGTGTGGTTTGGTTCGCCGGGGTTGTCACAGTATTTTGTTCCGGTGGAATTGCTGAGCGGCACGGTGGGCGCGAATGTGCGGCTGCCTTATGTTCCGAACTCGATGGTGATGGACCGAACGGGGAACAACATTTATTTTGGTTCGTCGCACGAACTGATGTACTACAGCACATTCTCAAATACGCTGGCGAAGCAGGACCCGAGCGTACCGGGGGTGGTGCTTGCTGTTTCGCCGAGCAGTGCACAGGTGCTGATCAACGACCAGGTGCGTCAGGTGTTTTACCTTTACAGCGTTTCCTCCAGCAGTTCTACGACATTTGGGGGGATGGGTACGGCGGCGCAATGGACGCCGGACTCGAGGACGCTGTATATCACGGACAGTGCATCGGCAGGACCGGGGCACACGGACACGCTGTATGTGTACAGCCAGAACACGGGCTGGACGACGTACCCACTGGCGGCATCGGGCGGGGCGAATCCGGGAGCGCAGAATGTAGCGATTACCATTCCGGGGGTTGGAGCGTATTTGAGCGGCAACCCAACTGTGGCGCGCACATGGTGTCCCGCAGGCACGGTGGGCAATGCAGCCAGCACGCTGTTCTATCCGCAGGGCGACTCAGTGGATGCGCTGACCAACGTGTTGGCGGCGACGACGGATGGGCAGCATATTCTGGGCGCGGCGGTGAGTGGCGGCGCGGTGACGGTATCGGATATTGGGATCACGGTGCCATCGGCCACTTCGGCGAGCGAGATTTTGACGCCGCTGGCTTGCCCGGAGTCTGCCAACGGGGTGATGTCTCCGCTGGTGATTCAGCATACTCTGGCGCAGGTTCCGGTAAGCGGGGTGAATGCGACGGCAGTGGACCAGGTGGTGGCTTCTCCGGCGTCGAATCTGGCGTTCATCACATATAACGGGTCCACCACGGGCGCTGCACTGCCGTATTACATTCCCGGGACGGGGGGCGCGGCAGGTACGGTGGGCTATGTCCCGCTGAGCGGGAGCTCGGCGATTACGGCTCCGCTGACGGGCGCATTTTCACCGGACGACTCGTACTTCTTTGTGGCGACGGCAGGCGACAACCTAGTTCACTACATTACGATTCCGGCGAACGTGTCGACGACGAGGCCTCCGACGGATTCGCTGCAGGTTGCGCCGAATCTGCCGGCGTGCGTGCCGGTGGCAGCGGGAGGCAACGACCTGGGATGTGCATATACGGGTACGGGGACGGTGGTTCCGGTAACGGTAATCACGGTGAAGCCGCGGTCGACGACGTAAGCACGGGAAACACGGTGCACGCGGGAAGGCCGGCCAGATGCCGGCCTTTTTGCTGGGCGCGGTACGAGAGTCTGGAAGGGGCCAGGCCCCCCGGCACGATAGAATCAGGCAGAGAGGCACCGCTTCAATCCAATGAACAGGGCGGGTGGGGGTTGCTGCTTTCCCACGCATTCGCGATGAGACTGCGAATGGATGGGGCACGGAGCATTTTTGACGGGTCGGAAGTTTAGTTCATTGCAGGTTCAGCTTGTAACGCAAGCCATGATGCTGAGGATGACTGTCACTCGTGTTTTGTCCGCCTGCATTTGTACCATGCGCGGGTCTGGAGACCCGCACGACAGCCGGTCTGGAGACCGGCGCTACAGGTTCAGACGGTCACGGTACTCGTTGTTTTGAGTTTTAGGGACAGGTCACCAGACAGAGAGAGTAAGACAATGATCAAGGGGATTTCGTTTCTTCAAGCTGCTGGGAGCGCCGCGGAGTATGAGCGGCTGGGGAGTTTTTTCTCGGCGCTGGGATTTGAGCGCGGACCTGGATGGGACGAAGAGACAAGCAAGGGTGCGGCGTTTGTGGCTCCGCTGGGAAACCTGGAGATTGTGGATGGGGAGTTCCCATCGACGGCGAAGGTGCTGGTGGAAGTGACGGCACTGGATGCGGTGCAGCAGGCGGCGGCGAGCTGGCTTGGCGGCGAGGCGGCGGAGAATCGGCTTTCGGCAGTGATGGAGACGCACTGGAAGTCGCGGATGTTTACGGTGGAGCCGGTTGCCGGATTTCATGTCAGCTTCTGGGCGTGGACCGATCCTGTGAAGGGCAAGCCGGTGGCGGTGGAGGGCGATCTTTCCGCCGCTGGAATGAAGTTTGCGATTGTGGTGGCGCGTTGGAACGCAGTGATCACGGACAGGCTGCTGGAGGGCGCGCTGGATGCGTTGCTGCGCAGCGGGGCGAAGCGGGCGGAGATTGAGGTGATTCGCGTGCCGGGGGCCTGGGAGGTTCCGGCGGCGGCGCGGACTGTTGCGGATTTGGGTAAGGTGGATGCAATTGTGACGCTGGGATGCCTGTTGCGGGGCGAGACGGCGCATTACGAGGCGATCTATAACGAAGTGGCGCGGGGTATCGGCCAATCGCAGCAGGAGACAGGGGTACCGCACAGCTTTGGGGTGCTGACCTGTGAGACGCTGGAGCAAGCGCTGAACCGGGCGGGGATCAAGGCCGGGAACAAAGGATTCGAGGCAGCAGTGGCGGCAATTGAGATGGTGAGCCTGCGGCGGAAGCTGCTTGGTGCGAAGGACGTGAAGGGCGGGGACGCTTGAGCGCGGGGATGCGGCGCAAGTCGCGCGAGCTGGCGATGCAGATGCTGTTTCAGGCAGACATCGGCAAACAGACGCCGGACCAGGTTCGGGCGACGTTCTGGAAGGCGGGGGACGAGGTGGAGCCGGAGGTCAAGGGCTTTGCGGAGGACCTTTTCCGGACGGCGATCGCGCATCAGGAGGAGATTGACGCGTTGATTGTGGCGAACTCGAAGCACTGGCGGCTGGAACGGATGCCGGCGGTGGACCGCAACCTGCTGCGCATGGCGGTGGGGGAGATGCTGGGGTTCAAGGGGACGCCGTTTCCGATCGTGATCAACGAAGCGCTGGAGATTGGGCGGCGGTATTCGGCGCCGGAGTCAATCAACTTTTTGAATGGGATGCTGGACGCGATTGCTCGGGGGCTGATTGGGAAGTAGCAGGGGACGGGGATTAGGGACTTAGCAGCCCGTGGTGAAAGTCGAAATGCCGGAAGACCATCCCTTGTATCTCTGAATTAGCGGCGGTTTCGTTGAAACTGTTGCAGTGGGGGAGCCGAGGCATCGGCTCCC
>Ga0302150_10000278_pt1 | contig 21257 bp, 10 predicted proteins | sample I_Bog_N1_2_FD_198635 | JGI IMG/M metagenome (GOLD analysis project Ga0302150, IMG submission 198635) | Peat permafrost microbial communities from Stordalen Mire near Abisko, Sweden - I_Bog_N1_2 | ecosystem: Environmental > Terrestrial > Soil > Wetlands > Peat | place: Sweden: Abisko, Stordalen... | reverse complement strand
AACGGGACCGAGGTGTTCTTCGCGGCGTCGGCGCGGGTCAGTGAGTTCGACGTTCGTGTCGTACCCGATGACGGGGAAGTAGCCGCTGTCAAAGAAGGTGCCGGAGTAGGCGAGTTCGGGCCGCTCGCCACCGTCGCGGAAGCCGTGCGTGGTGTAGCCCACGCTGAAGTTCATGTTGAGCTTGTCGCCGGGGGCGAGAGGCTGATCGAGCGCGTAGATGGAATAGAGGTCGCGCTTGGTGGTGGAGACCTTGTGGAAGGGGCGATCGAATTGGACGTTGGAGACGGACTGCTGTGCGTCAACGATGTGGATCTGGGAGATCGGAGACGGAGTCTTATTTTGCAGAACGAAGTGGCCGGTGCCAGAGAAGGAGCGGTGCTCGGGGAAGATGTCGATGTTGGCGTCAACGGCGATGATCTTGGGTTGGGGAAGGTATTGATACTTCTTGAAGTCGCGCTCGTAGTTGGCCTGGATGTCGCGCTGTTGAGGCTGGCTGAGGAACTCGTTGAGGACGTGCGTGTTGTAGAAGTACCAGCTGCCACTGCCGATGGCGATGACCAACAGAAGCACGGCGACTGGGATGAGACGCGAGGCGCGATGGCGGAATAGGCGAAGACGTGAGGTGAAGCCGTCGTCGGTACCGCGGGCGGCCAGGCCGATGGAAATCACGCCGAGTATCGCAGCGATAGACAGCCAGTAAGTGATGGACCAGAAGAGGGCAGGAACGAAGTGGCCGTATCCGTTCATGTCCGAATAGGTATAGCTGGGAGTGTTGCCGAAGAGATAGAGAGTGTTCTCCCAGCCGTGGGCCTGCAGCACAGCGAGAAGGACGAAGCTGCCGATGACGATGGCATGGCCGATGAACTTGTTCTTGAGGACGGTCTGAAGAAAGAGAGCGAACAAGGTGTAGATGAGGACTTGCGGAAAGACGACGATGTAGAGCTCTTTGATGTACTCGATGAGCTCGTAGTGGAAGTAGCCGGCGAAGGTTTGGCTGAGGATGCCGCAGAACAGGACGACAGTGAGCAGAATGATTTCGATCAGAGCGAGGGCGGCGAACTTCGAGAGCCAGTCGGTGGATTCGCGCATGGGGAGCGCGTCGTGAATGCCATCAAAGTGGGTGTCGCGCTCGCGCCAGACGAGCTCGCCAGCGTAGAGGGTGGCCACCACGAGAAGGAGGATGAATGAGTTGCCGCGTACGGCATCGAGCATGAGGAAAGTGACGGGGTAGACGTTGCCGTCTGCGACACGGCCGGCGAAGTGGCCGAGAAGCAGAGCGTACATCACCATGACGGCGAAGATGGCCCAGAAGGGCAGCTCGGTGAAGATGTTCTTGATGCGGATGCGGGTGAGCGAAGCGAACTGAGCGAGGGTTGTGGAGGCGTTGAAGACCTGGTGAACGAGGGGCAGGCGCTTGGCGACGAGGGAGCGGACGGGCTTTGCGGTGGCGGCGTCATTCTCGCGCTCGCGGGCGGCTCGGCGGCCCTGCGAGACGGAGGTGAGAGTTTCGACCGAAAGCGGAAAGAGGGAGTAGACGAGGATGAGGCTGATGAGGCCGACGGTGATCCAGACGAGGCGATTGTAGAGAAATACACCGGAGAGGTGGAATTGAAGGGTGTTCTGCTCGACGGGAGTCCAGTAGCGGGTGACAGCGTCTACGAGGCGCATGCCGACGGGATCGAAGATCGCGGACCAGAAATGCTCGAGTGAACGCGTGGCGCTGAAGATGGCGTTGATGACCAGGTAGACGACGAAGAAGACGACGCCCTGCAAGTACACGACGAACAACTTGCGGGTGAGCGCGGCAATGGTGAAGAAGACGGAGCCTAGGAAGAAGATCTGAACGACGGTGATGAGGAAGAATGCGTGAAAGTACCAATGGCCGGCGCCGTGGACGATGCGAGCGTGGTCCGCCCACGGGGCGAGGGTGCCGAGGGTTTCGCCGACGACCAGGCCGAAGAAGACGAACACGGTGGTGACGAAGGAACCGAGCCAGCGGCCTCCGAGGTAGGCGAACTTGGTGATCGGCTTGGTGAAGATGATATGGTAGGTGTCGCGCTGGAAGTCACGCAAGATCGACGTGCCGAAGATTGCGGCCATGATAATGCAGCCGAAGAAGGTGAAGATGAAGTAGATGAGGCTGGTGGAGAACGGACCGTTGAGCAGGACTTTGTCATTGCCGGTGTTGACGAAGTCGTCGACGGCAATCGCCATGAAGCTGAGCGAGAAGAAGAGCAGGAAGTAAACGTAGGTAGATATGCTCTTCGCGCGAAATTTGAGCTCGAATGTAAAGAATTCCCAAAATTGTGCCATGTAGACCCTTCCGTTTCCGTATCGCTTACGCTGTGGTGAATTGCCGGGCTAGTTGAGTGCGGCAGCGTTGGCGGCGTGGTTGGTCAGGTTGAGGAAGTAGACGTCCTCAAGGCCGGAGTCGACGGGCCTGAAGTCCGCGCCGGGATTAGCGTCGGCGTAGACGCGGACTTCGTGCAGGCCGCCGACGAGGTGGGTGGAGATGACGTTGAACGAAGCTTCGAGGGCGCGAAGTTCGTCATCCGTGGCGACGACCTTGGAGAAGATCTTGCCGCGGAGCGCATCGAGGGCCGAGGCGGGCGAGCCCTCGAGGAGGACTTCTCCGCTGGCGATGATCGCCATGCGGGGGCAGAGCTCGCGAACGTCGTCGACGATGTGAGTGGAGAGGATCACCGTAACGTTGGAGCCGATGGAGCTAAGGAGGTTGAGGAAACGGTTGCGCTCTGCGGGGTCGAGGCCGGCGGTCGGCTCGTCGACGATGATGAGCTTGGGGTTGGCAAGCAGGGCCTGGGCGATGCCGAAGCGCTGCTTCATGCCGCCGGAGTAGGTGCTCAGGGACTTCTTGCGCGCCGCCCAGAGGTTGGTCTGGTTGAGCAAGGCGTCGACCATCTGGTTGCGCTCGGTCTTGTTGGAGATGCCCTTCATGATGGCGAGATGGTGCAGCATGTCGAGGGCGGACATCTTTGGATAGACACCGAACTCCTGGGGGAGATAACCAAGGACTTTGCGAACAGCATTCTTGTCTTTGAGGACGTCGATGCCGTCGAGCGTGACGGAGCCGGAGTCTGGGTCCTGGAGGGTGGCGACGGTGCGCATGAGAGACGACTTGCCGGCGCCATTGGGGCCGAGGAGGCCGAACATCTCATTCCCAATGGTAAGGGAGAGATTCTTCAACGCTTTGACGCCGTTGGGATAGGTCTTGGATAGGCCAGAGATGGTGAGTGCCACGCGAGGGTGCCCTCCGATGCGGATAAAACTGAATGATTGCAGTAGCCGGAATATATCACGGCGGCCAGCGGTCGCACTTGGATAATCGTGGGACGACGATCGTCAGGCCTGGCAGAGGCTGAGGATGGCAGAGCCGAAGGTGTCGAGCTTTTCCGGTGCGACGCCTCGGACGCTGCGCAAGCTCTCGAGGCTTGTCGGTGCGGCGAGCGTGATGTTGCGCAAGACCGTGTCCGAGAAGATGAAGAAGGACGGGAGACCAGCGGCCTTGGCGGCTTCGCGTCGCCAGTCTTTGAGACGATCTTCCAGGGCGAGCTGGGATGGGGTTAGCTCTGGTGGCGGCGGAGGTGCGGCTGGGCGCTTGTTGGGGTGGACGGCCGAGCTGTGAGTTGCCGGGGCTTGCGTGATGGGGAGACGGGACTGGAGCTGTTCGGATGGTGATGCAATTTGGGTCGGGCGAGTTCTGATCGGCTCGGCTTCGCTCGGGGTGGCCGTCGCTTGAGAAGTAGTGCCGCGACATATAGCGATGAGGTCAGCGCCGTAGCGGTCGACCTTCGTGGGACCCATGCCGGAGACGGCGTGAAGTGCACTCAGGTTCTGTGGCGCGCTGTTCGCGATGGCGCGCAGGACGGCGTCCCCGAGGATCATGAAGGCCGGGGTCTTGGTGGGGCGTGCGATGTCGGTGCGCCAGTTGCGGAGCTGCTCGAAGAGGCGCTCCGCCTCGGGTGAGGATTGTTGAGGTGCGGCCGCGACCTTGGGGCTGCGAGATTTGGTGGAGCTCTTCCTGCCGGAAGTTGCGGCGGAGATGTTAGTGCGGAGCCATACCGTGTCTAGCGTGGCGTCGTCGGGAGTTCGGCCTTCGTGGGTGATGTTGGCCTTGCGGTAGGTGATGTCCTTGCCTTCGGGGTTACGGAAGGTGTCGTTCGTCAGGGTGATAAGGGCAGCGCGGGCGAGGCCGTCGAGGAGTGTGTCGAAATCCTTCCTATCGGCTATCGATGCCCAGTTCTTGCTGTCTTTCTTTAGATCGGTGAACAGCTTGCCCGTGGAGGTGCTGCGGTGTTCGAGGGCGGAGAGGATCTCGCGGAGCCAGGCTCGCTCCTGCGCAGTGGGTTGATGGGCGGACTGCGCGGAGCCAGCGTCACTTGGGTTGCAGATGTCGCAGATGCCGCACGTAGCTTTCGTGTCGGAGGTGTCGCCGAAGTGCTGGACGAGAGCGTGCATGCGGCAGTCGGTGGACTCGGCGAAGGCGATCATGCGGTCGATCTGGGAACGGCGGACGGCGACTTGTGTCTCGTAGGCGGATTGCCACTTGGTCTGGCCGGATTGGTGGTCGTCGGCGAGGCAGACGTCGCCGTTCATGTCCATGAGAGCAACGCCGGCGACGAGGAGCTTCTCGATGGTGCGGTCGAGGGTCTCGCGGTCGATCGGTGTGCGCTTCTTGAGGATCGTGTTGTGAAGGACGTCTACGGGCGTGAATTCGGCGGGAAGGCAGATGGCTACTCGCTCGAGGTCGGAGGTTGGCGGGTAGTTCTTTTCGAGGAAGAACTCCTGCAGTCGACGATCAGCAAAGCCGTGGAGGAGGATGGTTCGGGACGGAAGGCCATCGCGGCCGGCTCGGCCGATCTCCTGGTAATAGGCCTCAACCGATCCGGGTAAGGCGACGTGGATGACAGTGCGGACGTCGGCTTTGTCGACTCCCATGCCGAAGGCTACCGTTGCTACGACTACGTCGAGCTTTCCTGACAAGAATGCTCGCTGCACGCGGTCGCGCGTAGCGGGGTCAAGGCCTGCGTGATAGGCGGCGGTCGGGAAGTGCTTGTGCAGCGTGGTCGCCAGCTCTTCGGCCTGCTTGCGGGAGCCGGCGTAGATGATCGCGGGGCGGGTGTTGGGCTGCTTCAACAGCTTCAGTGCGAAGTCCGGTCGCTGTGGCTTCGAGAGTTCGATGACCTGGATGGCGAGGTTGTGGCGACGGAAGCCGGTGATGAAGATGGCCGGGTTCTGGAGGTTGAGTTGGACGGCGATGTCGCGCTGGACGGTTGGCGTTGCTGTCGCGGTGAGCGCGATGATTGGAGCTGGGCGAAGGGCTGGAAGGTACTGGCCGAGCGTTCGGTAGTCGGGGCGAAAGTCGTGTCCCCAGGCGGAGATGCAATGAGCTTCGTCGATTGCGACGAGGACCGGTTTGCGCTTGGCGAGCATCTCGGGGAAGCCGGGGACGCGCATGCGTTCGGGAGCGATGAATAGAAAATCCAAGTTGCCAGCGAGGTAGTCGCGGCAGGCTTCACGTGCATCGTCGCGGGAGAGGCCGGAGTGGACGCGGGCGACGCGGAGGCCGAGCGCAGAGAGCTTGGAGGCCTGGTCGTCCATGAGCGCGATGAGCGGGCTGATGACGAGCGCGGTCCCGCCGCGGGCGAGGGCTGGGAGTTGGTAGCAGAGGCTCTTACCGGCTCCGGTGGGCATGACGAGCAGGACATCGCGACCAGAGGCGGCGGCCTCGCAGACCACTTGCTGGTGTGCACGGAAGTCGCGGTGACCGAAGACGCGGTGGAGAAGCTCGGAGAGGGTCTCGGTTGGGTGGAGCGTGGGCATGTCCTTCGTTTTATCTTCGCATGTCCCACACGGGCAGGCAGGGGCCTCGCTTGGTTCGCCGTCAACTCGAGTGTGGATTCCAAGAGAGTCCCTTCTCCATTGAGCGGTTTCTTGCTGTTAGTGGGTCGTAGAATCGCGGTCAGGTGGCAAATATTTCATTCGGACATGGGTGGTTTGGCGCGCGCCCACTCCCAACGCGGGAGGTTGCGGCGGTGAAAAGTTTGGCGAGACTTTGTGGCGGACGGATTCGTCTATGGTGGAATAGCAAAACAATCGGATTTTCTGGAGGCATTCCTTGAACGCTAGGGCAGAAGGTTTCTTTGGAGCTTTGCGCGTGGGCGGAGTTTGCGCGCTGACGTTAGCCGGGTTGGTGACGGCGGGGTCGATGGTGACGACGGCCCAGGCGCAGGAGGCCAGGCAGAGGCGGAATGCTGAGCCGACAGCGGAGATGGCGCAGGCCCAGGCTTCGCCGACGGATGACAAGGATAAGGATAAGAAAGATGGTTCGCTGCTCGTGCCGGCGGAGACGAAGGTCGAAACCAAGCACGAGTGGACGGCTGGTTCTCGGCCAGTGCACTACACCGCTACCGCGGGGACGCTGCAAATTAAAGGTGATGAGGATAAGGTGATCGGCACGATGTTCTATGTGGCGTACACCGAGGATGGTGCAGCGGCGGGATCGCGGCCGGTGACATTTCTGTACAACGGCGGCCCGGGATCGGCTAGCTTGTGGCTTCACATGGGGTCGGTGGGACCGGTGCGGGTGGTGACGGATAGTCCAAAAGCCACGGGACCGGCGCCATTTGGCGTGGTGCCGAACCAGTACAGCCTGCTGGATAAGACGGATCTTGTGTTTATCGACGCACCGCTGACAGGGTTCTCTCGGCTGACAGGTAAGGGGACCGTGAAGGATTTTGCTGGCGTGGATGAAGATGTGAAGGCGTTTGAGAAGTTCATTACGCGGTATATCACCATCAACAATCGGTGGAATTCTCCGAAGTTCTTGTTTGGTGAGAGCTATGGGACACCAAGGTCTGCGGCGCTGGTGGCGGCGTTGAATAATGATGGCATCGAGTTTAACGGGGTGGTATTGCTGTCGTCGGTGTTGAATTACAACGATATGGCGCCGGGATATGACGCGGACTCGAAGGTGTATCTGCCGAGCTATGCGGCGATTGCGTGGTTCTACAACAAGGTTCCACATACAGGGACGATGAAGGAGTTTGTGGAGAAGGCTCGACTGTTTGCGCGCGGGCCGTACTCGGAGGCTCTGGATCAGGGGGATCAGCTATCCTCTGAAGATTTCGAGGCGATCGCAAAGCAAGTGGCCGCGTTCACGGGGTTGAGCGTGGAGTATGTGAAGGAAGCGAAGCTGCGGATCACAGCGACACACTTCAGGAAAGAATTGTTTCGCGGGGACGACCAGATCCTGGGACGATATGACGCTCGGTTCGAGGCGTTCGATGAGGATGCGGCTGGAGAGAATCCTGGATTCGATCCTTCGGATACGGGGATCTCTGGCGTGTTTGTGGGGGCTTTCCACAACTATATGCAGAATGAGCTGAAGTATACGGATGCCGAGCCTTACTATTTGTCGGGCCCGGGGATCAATCAGAACTGGGATTGGAAGCATCGGCCGTCGGGCGAACGGCCTGGGACTGGACGTGCGGAGACGATGCCGGATACGGTCATCGACCTCGGAGACGCCATGCGAAAGAATCCGCACCTGAAGGTGTTTTCAGCCAATGGTTGGTTTGACCTGGCGACGCCGTTCTTCCGAACGGAGCATGACCTGTCAGAGATGTTGCTGCCGCCGGCGATCGCCTCGAACGTGTCGTTCGGATATTACCCGGCAGGGCATATGGTGTATCTGAACGTGGAGGCGCTGAAGGAGATGCATGGGGAGTTGGAGCAGTGGTATCCGACGGCGATTGCGAGGTAGGAGTCCGGGGGGACGACAAAAAGGGGCGCATCGCTGGCGGCTGGTTTATGCCGCGGCGGGGCGCCCGTTTTTTTGTTGATCGGGGACATTAGACTGGATAGTAATGAGCGACGAATCGTTGAAGCATGTTGAGACGTTGAATTCTTTGAGCCGGGCTGCCTCGGCGTACCTGCGTTCGGCGCAGCACCAGCCGATTGCGTGGAATGAGTGGGGGGCGGAGGCTTTTGAGAAGGCTCGGCTGGAGAATAAGCCGGTGCTGCTGGATATTGGCGCGGTGTGGTGTCATTGGTGCCATGTGATGGATCGCGAGAGCTATGAGAACCCTGCTACCGCGGAGATTATCAATGCGAATTTCGTAGCGGTGAAGGTGGATCGCGATGAGCGGCCGGATGTAGATACGCGCTACCAGTCGGCTGTACAGGCGATCAGTGGGCAAGGGGGATGGCCGCTGACGGCATTCTTGACTCCAGACGGGAAGCCTTATTTCGGAGGAACGTATTTTCCTCCGGATGATCGGTATGGGCGGCCGAGTTTTCAGCGCGTGCTGCTGACGATGGCGGATGCGTTTGCGAATCGGCGAGCGGAGGTAGAGGAGTCTGCCGGCAGTGTGATGATGGCGATTGAACACAACGAAAGCTTCTCTGGACGCGATGGGAATCCGGGTGAGCCACTGCTGGAGAAGATACTGGATTCGATTGTGAAGCAGTTCGATGAGCGGAATGGGGGGTTCGGATCCCAGCCGAAGTTTCCTCATCCAGGGGCCCTGGATTTGCTGATCGATGAAGCCGGGCGGGGAGGCGATGAGGCGGCGAAGGCCAAGCATGTGGCGATGGTGACGCTGGAGAAGATGGCGGCGGGTGGAATCTATGACCAGCTGGCGGGAGGATTCCATCGCTACTCCGTAGATGAGCGGTGGGTGGTGCCGCACTTCGAGAAGATGGCGTATGACAATAGCGAGCTGCTGAAGAATTATGCGCACGCGTTCCAGACCTTTGTGGAGCCGGAGTATGCGCGGGTGGCGAAGGATATTCTGCGCTGGATGGATGAGTGGTTGGGCGATCGCGAGTTGGGAGGGTTTTACGCGTCGCAGGATGCGGACGATTCGCTGGACGATGATGGCGATTACTTTACTTGGACGGTCGAGGAAGCGAAGGAGATCCTCTCTCCGGAGGAATTTACGGTAACGGAGAAATATTTTGATCTGCGGGTGGTGGGGGATATGCACCATAATCCCGCCAAGAATGTGCTTCGTCCTGGCGCTGGTGCAGCGAATGTGGATGAGGCCGCAGTACAGGCGGTGAAGGAGAAGATGTATGCGGCGCGCTTGCTGCGGAAGACTCCTTATGTGGATAGGACGGTGTATACAGGGTGGAATGGGATGTGCATCTCGGCGTATCTTGCAGCGGGGCGGGCGCTGGGATTGAGCGAGACGGTGGCGTTTGCGCTGAGGTCGCTGGAGCGGGTGGTGGGATCGGTGTGGAATGCGGATCGTGGGATGGCGCACGTGGTGGCGTATGGCGAGGGCGTGGAGGCTGCGCGAATTCCGGGAGTACTCGAAGACTATGCTTTTGTGGCAGCGGCGGCGCTGGATGCGTGGGAGGTGACGGGGGAGTTGGAGTATTACGTGGTGGCGAAGGAGATCGGAGATGCGATGCTGGCGCGGTTTTATGACGCGACCGGCGGCGGGTTCTTCGATACAGAGAGGGATGCGGCGGCAATTGGGGCGTTGAGTGCACGGAGGAAGCCGTTGCAGGATTCTCCTACTCCGGCAGGCAATGCGGTGGCTGCGGCGGTGTTGTTGAGGCTGGCGGCGCTCACGGGCGAGGCCGTGTATGAGACTCGCGCGCGGGAGACGCTGGAGACGTTTGCGGGCGTGGTTGAACACTTTGGGTTGTATGCGGCGAGTTATGGGTTGGCGCTGCGGCGCGCGGTGGCGGGGTCGGTGCAGGTGTGCGTGATCGGCGACGACGATGTTGCCGAGATTTTGGCCGCGACCGCGATGGCGAGGTATGCGGTGAATAAGAGCGTGATTCGGTTGCAACGGGGGCAGTTGGATCGACTGCCGCCGGCACTCGCGGAGACGTTGCCGTTTCTGCCAGCGTTCGAGGGAAGCGTGGCGGTGATTTGCCGGGGGAACACGTGTCTGCCGCCGGTGGAGAGTGCGGGGGAGTTGTTGGCTGCTCTCGGCGTGGTGTGACCACACGGTTAGAAGGGGTGAATGCTTAGGGTGGTGCCCTCGAAGAAGAAGTCGCAGGGTTCGGTGCGGAGAGTGCCGTCGTGGATTACGAATTTTTTCTGCGCGCCGGTGCCTCGGGTGCTCCATAAGGAGACGCCGGCGTACGCTCCGTCGCGGCGGAGGATGTAGTAGATCATGTCGAGGTAGCGGAGCTTGGTCATGTCGTTGTTATAGTTTCGGGCGATGCGGCGCAGGGCTTCGAGGCCGGCTTCTTTGGGGGTGGCGCCGCGACGCATGCAGTCGATGATGGTGTGTGCGCCGGCAATCTTAATGTTCTCTTCGCCGTTGCCGGTGGCGCCTGCTGAGCCGATGTCTTGATCGGTGTAGCAGCCGGCTCCGATGATGGGCGAGTCGCCGACGCGGCCGGGGATCTTCCATGCCATGCCGGAGGTGGTGGTGGCTCCTGACATTTCTCCTTTGGTGTTGAGCGCGGAGACGTGGATGGTGCCGGTCGTGGGCCAGAGAATTTGGAGGGCGGCTTCGTGGCGGAGACTGGCGGGGATGCCCATGCGATCGGCGCGATCGGAGAGATAGCGCAGCCGGGCTTCGATGGCGGGGAGGTGCTCGGATGTGGGATGACGTGGGTAGAGGCTCGCGTGCGGAATCGCGCCGGGGGTTTGAATGGGCGGCTTCCAGTGGGGGCTGTCGATGCCCGGCCCCCACCAGCCGATGCCGTGCTCTTTCCAGAGCAGCCAGATTTTGCGGGCGTCGTCGGTGAGAATGTTCTCGCGCTGGAAGCCTTCGGTGACGGCGAACGTTTCGGCGTTGCTGCCGACGATCATGACGTGGGCTGTGCGGCGCATCACTGTGTCAGCAACGCGGGCGGCATGGCGGATGTTAGGGAGGGCGGCGACGGAGCCGGCACGGCGGGTGGGGCCGTGCATAACGCAGGCGTCAAGTTCAACGACGCCGTCTTCATTGGGAAGGCCGCCGTAGCCGACGGAGTGGTCAGAGGCGTCGTCTTCGCGAGCCCCGCAGATGTGGAGTGCGGCTTCGAGCGTGTCGCTGCCTTGTTCGAGGAGGGCAAAGGCCTCGGCTACGGCGTTGTCGCCAGTCTCGCGGGTGATGATGACGGGCTTCTTCGGTGGGGCGAAGGTGGGTGTGATGTCGGGGTGTTGCGCGGCGGCGGTGGTGGCTGCTGCGGCGGCTACGATGGCGGAGCGGGAGAGGAAGGCGCGGCGAGTGGTGGACATTGGGGGCTCTCCGAGGGCGTTGGGAGTACAGCGGTGATTGCCCGCTGCACTCCCATCTTGTCATACGAATCGTTGAGCGAGACTAGTCCCAGCCCAGGGAACCGCCGTTCTGGTATTCGATGACGCGGGTCTCGAAGAAATTTTTTTCCTTCTTGAGGTCCATCACTTCAGACATCCAGGGGAAAGGATTTTCGGCGGGTCCGAAGACTGGGTTGAGACCGATTTGCACGCAGCGGCGGTTAGCGATGAAGTGCATGTACTCCTCGCAGAGTGAGGCGTTGAGGCCCAGGAAGCCGTTGGGCATGGTGTCGCGGCCATAGGCGGCTTCGAGTTCGGCGGCAGTGAGGATCATGTTGCTGACTTCCTGCTGGAAGGCGGGCGTCCAGAGGTGAGGGTTCTCGTTCTTGATCTGGTTGATGACGTCGATGCCGAAGTTCAGGTGGATGGATTCATCGCGCAGGATGTACTGATACTGCTCGGCGATGCCGACCATCTTATTGCGGCGGCCGAGGGACAGGATCTGCGCGAAGCCGGTATAGAACCACATGCCTTCGAAGACGACGTAGAAGGCGATGAGGTCGCGGAGGAAGGCCTGGTCGTTGTCGACGGTACCGGTCTCAAAGAGAGGGTTGCTAAGGCTCTGCGTGTATTGGATGGCCCAGGCGGCCTTGCCGGTGATGGAAGGGACTTCGCGATACATGTTGAAGAGCTCGCCTTCGTTGAGGCCGAGCGACTCGACGATGTATTGAAAGGTGTGGGTGTGGACGGCCTCTTCGAAGGCCTGGCGGAGGAGATACTGGCGGCACTCGGGATTGGTGAGGTGGCGGTAGATGGCGAGGACGATGTTGTTGGCCACCAAGGATTCTGAGGCAGCGAAGAAGCCGAGGTTGCGCTTGATGGCGCGGCGTTCGTCTTCGCTGAGGCCGGTGGGGGACTTCCAGAGAGCGATGTCGGCCTGCATGGAGATCTCGGTGGGCATCCAGTGGTTATTGCAGCCGGCGAGATATTTTTCCCAGGCCCAGCTGTACTTGAGGGGGAGGAGCTGGTTGACGTCGGCGCGGCAGTTGATCATGGCCTTGTCGTCGACGCGGACGCGGCCAGTTTCGGGTGCCGTGGGGTCGAGGGTGGGGGTTGCGGTGTCGTTCCAGTCGAGCATTGGTGGCTCCTTGAGTATTCCCTCAGCGGCTAAAGCCGAGATTCAATGTGTGAATGTATGGCGGGGCTAAAGCCCCGCTCCTTCAAAGCTAATGTTTTGCGCTTGGAGCTTGGGCTCTTCGAAACGTGAACCTGGGCTACAGTCCTGGCTGCGGAGGCGAGCGCCTTTGGGCTCTATTGGCAGGCTTCGCAGGTGGGGTCGTCAATAGCGCATTGGTTGGGGGCGATGGCATCCATGGAGACGGCGTTGAGCTTGCCATCGGTGCGGGTCATGGTGGATTTCTCTACGTGCGTGGCAGAGCGCGAGCGGAGATAGTAAGTGGTTTTGAGGCCGGCGTGCCACGCTTCGCGGTAGAGCGCGTCGAGCTTCTTTCCACTGGGCTGCGCGAGGTAGAGGTTGAGCGACTGCGCCTGATCGATCCACTTCTGGCGCTGTGCTGCGGCCTGGATGAGCCAGGTGGGTTCGACCTCGAAGGAGGTGGCGTAGAGGAGTTTGAGTTCGGTGGGGACGCGGTCGATGGAGCCGAGTGAACCGTCGAAGTATTTGAGGTCGGCGATCATGACTTCGTCCCAGATGCCAGCCTGCTTGAGGTCGCGGACGAGGGAGGCGTTGACGACGGTGAAGTCGCCGGACATGTTGGATTTGACGAAGAGGTTCTGGTAGGTAGGCTCGATGGATTGGGTGACGCCGCAGATGTTGGAGATGGTGGCGGTGGGGGCGATGGCGAGGGTGTTGGAGTTGCGCATGCCGATGGTGCGCACCTGCTCGCGTAGAGTGGACCAATCGAGGGTGGAGGTCCGGGTGACCTGAAGCTTGTGCTTACGTGTGGCTTGGAGGAGCTCGATGGAGTCGATGGGGAGGATGCCCTTGCTCCAGAGCGAGCCTTCAAAGCTGGGGTAGCGGCCGCGCTCCGCTGCGAGCTGTACGGACGCGGAGATGGCGTAGTAACTCACTTGCTCCATACTGCTGTCTGCAAACTGTACTGCCTCGGTTGAGCTAAACGGAATACGCAGGCTGTACAGCGCGTCTTGATAGCCCATGATGCCTAAGCCGACCGGGCGGTGGCGGAGGTTCGAGGCACGGGCTTCGGGGACTGTGTAGAAGTTGATGTCGATGACGTTATCGAGCATCCGCATGGCGGTGGTGACGGTCTTCTTGAGGCGCGCCTGGTCGAGGCCCGAAGGTGTGATGTGGTTGACGAGGTTGACGGAGCCAAGGTTGCAGACGGCGATCTCTTTGCTGTTGGTGTTGAGGGTGATTTCGGTGCAGAGGTTGGAGGAATGGACAACGCCGATGTGCTGCTGCGGGGAGCGGAGGTTGCAGGGATCTTTGAAGGTGATCCAGGGGTGGCCGGTCTCGAAGATCATGGTGAGCATGCGGCGCCAGAGGTCGACGGCACGGAGGGTCTTGGTGACGCGGATCTCTCCGCGCTGTGCCTTGGCTTCGTAAAAGGCATACTTCTCGGCGAAGGCGGTGCCGTAGAGGTCGTGGAGCTCGGGAGTTTCGTCGGGGGAGAAGAGGGTCCAGTGGGCGTCGGCTTCGACTCGCTCGAGGAAGAGGTCGGGGACCCAGTTGGCGGTGTTCATGTCGTGGGTGCGACGACGGTCGTCGCCGGTGTTCTTGCGCAGGTCGAGGAACTCTTCGATGTCGATGTGCCAGGTTTCGAGATAGGCGCAGACGGCTCCCTTGCGCTTTCCACCCTGGTTGACGGCGATGGCGGTGTCGTTGGCGACTTTGAGGAAGGGAACGAGGCCCTGCGACTCTCCGTTGGTGCCGCGAATGTGGGCTCCGAGGCCGCGGACGCCGCTCCAGTCATTGCCTAAGCCTCCGGCGTACTTGGAGAGGAGCGCGTTGTCTTTGATGGCCTTGAAGATGCCGTCGAGGTCGTCAGAGACGGTGGTGAGGAAGCAGGAGGAGAGCTGGGGACGGAGGGTTCCGGCGTTGAAGAGGGTGGGAGTGGAGCACATGAAGTCGAAGGAGGAGAGCAGCTCGTAGAACTCGATGGCGCGAGCATCGCGGTCGATCTCACGGTCGGCTAGACCCATCGCCACGCGCATGAAGAAGGCCTGCGGGAGCTCGAAGCGAACGCCGCCCTGGTGAAGGAAGTAGCGGTCGTAGAGGGTCTGGAGACCGAGGAACTGGAAGTTGCCGTCGCGCTCCGGTTTGAGGGCGGCGGAGAGGCGAGGGAGGTCGAAGGCGGCGAGGTCCTTGTCGAGAATCTGTAGCTTGATGGCGAGCTGGATGTACTCGGGGAAGTACTCGGTGTAGCGGAGGTCGGTGCGACGCTGCGAGAGGGTGAAGGTGGAGGGAAGGACGAAGGCAAGAGCCTCGTCGCGGAGGTTGTTGAGCAGCAGGCGGGCGCTGACGTAGGCGTAGTTGGGCTCCTGCTCGACGAGGGCGCGGGCGGCCATGACCTGTGCGAGGCCGAGCTCGTGGAGGAGGATGCCGTCGTAGAGATTGCGGCGGACTTCGGTCATGACGGCTTCGGGGGAGACTCCTTCGAGGCCAGCGCAGGCGATAGCGACGACTTCGTGGAGGGCTGCGTCGTCGAGTGGCTCGGTGGCTCCGTCCTTGAGGCGGACGTTGAGGCGAGGCTGTGCGGGGACGGCGCTGAGGGCTTCGTTCTTGCGGCGCTGTTGAGCTCGTTCGTCGCGATAGAGAACATAGGCGCGGGCGATCTTGTGCTCGCCGGAACGCATGAGGGCGAGCTCGACCTGGTCCTGGATGTCTTCGATGTGGATGGTGCGTGCTGAGTCGGCGCGGCGGGTGAGAGCTTCGACGACCTTTGCAGTGAGGGACTCGACGGCTTCGTGGATGCGGCGGGAGTCAGAGGCGGCAGTGCCTTCGACGGCGAGGAAGGCCTTGGTGATGGCGATGGAGATCTTGCTGGCGTCGAAGTTGGAGAGGGTTCCGTTGCGGCGGATGACCTGGAATGTGGTGGCGGGGGCGAAGCTGGGTGGGAGCGTGGAAACGGGAGCGATGTCTTGTACGGATGTGGCCATGGATGAATCTCCTTGGCCTCTGAAGCGTGCGAGAAAACAGCGGAGCTTCCTTCGTCGATTGGACGGAAGAGGGAGAACGCTGCCACCTCGCCTCCCCTCGGAGGCGCGAGCGAATGTTTCCATGGCAGGTCTTCGGACTCTGCAGGTTCAACCCTACTTACCCTGACTTCCCAGAGCGATGGCTCCAGTGTCGTCTAGATCTTGGGCGTTCGTACCTGCTTACCGCTGCGGGGCAGTTCCGGATTCTCACCGGATTCCCTTTTCACACTTCCTGGTGAGGGAAGTGACCGTGGAATAGAACCACTATATCTTGCGGGAGGTGGGGTGTAATGGCTAGGGGTTGTGGATATCGGAGATTGTTAGTGCGGGAATCAAGGTGAGTTCGGCTCTGCTGGAGATGGGTTGGCTGTTTGGGTATGGGTTTGAGTTTCGGGTAGTTGCCGAAAACCCGATTTCAAGAATGTGCGATCCTGTCGTGATTAGGTGCTTGCGGACCAATCCACAGAGCTGGCTGGGAAATGGCATCCGCTAATGTTCGTCGCGCAATCCAGAGTAATTCAAGCACGTCTTGCTTGTGTTGCGAGATTAGCAATTTCTAGCAGGTCGACTCGAACCTCCCTTCGAACGTGGATTTCGGCAACTGCCCCTTTCGAGACGTCAAGTCGAAGTTGTCGCATAGAGATGGAGATACCAAATGAATCGTCGGGAATTTGGAAAGCTGAGCGTGGCGTCTGCTCTGACATCGAAATGGCTGCCTGCAACAGCGCAGGGTCTTGGTGGCGCAACGAAGGCACGGTTCTCCTTCATGCTTTGGGCGCTCGAGAAGCAGGCGCCTTTCGATATGTGCGTGGAATGGGTGGCGGAGGCAGGTTACCAGGGAGTCGAACTTGTGGGTGAGTTCCAGAGTTGGTCTGCGTCGGAACGAGCGGCGATCCTGGCGAAAATGCGCCGCTTAGGATTGGTCTTTGACGCGATGAGTGGATTGAAGGCAGGGTTCGCGGTCCCAGAACAGACGGAGGCGTTCCGGACACAATTCACCGAGCAGATGAGGGCCGCGAGGGAGCTGGAGTGTTCCACAATCATTCTGCTTTCGGGTAGGCGTGAAGACGGGTTGGCACCGGGAGCACAGCTACACACGTCGATTGATAGTCTCAGATGGGCTGCAGAAAAGGCGGCAGATGAACAGGTCAACATCGTCATCGAGCCAATTGATTTGCTTGAGAATCCGACGATCTATCTGTCATCCGTGACAGATGGCTTTGAGATTTGTCGAGCGGTGAACCGCCCGAATGTAAAGGTTTTATACGACTTCTACCATGAACAGAGAAGCTTTGGGAATCTGATCGAAAAGCTCGAAAAGAACATCGACCGCGTAGGGCTGGTTCATATTGCGGATGTGCCGGGACGGCATGAACCGGGAACAGGCGAGATCGATTATGGACCAATCTATCGCAAACTGGCGGAGCTCAACTACAGCCATTGGATCGCAATGGAATACTACCCGTCTGAGGAACCAATTGGCTCGCTAAAGAAGTCGAGGATGGATGCGCTACGTGCCCTGGGTCAGGGATAGTCGTCGGGAAGTGTGATTTATTTTCTCAAAGGCGCGGATGCAACTGGGGATAAGCTGATCCCCGAAAACGGCGTTTGAGCAAGTAGGGGGAGACGACATTGATGGCCTAAAGAGCAGACATCAGATTCCCTGAGGGAATGACAGAAAGAAAAGCAACGGCGTCTGGTATATCGCGATTGACCGGGCTAGCTGGTGACGTTCGGGGAGGAACTACTGGGGGAGGGTTGGCTGGAGGCCGGCGCGGGCGCGTCGGGCTTGGTGGAACTGGGTAGGTCCGGGGCGGGTGTTTGGACGATCATGGTGCTGTTGGAGGAGCCGAACGCGATCTTTTCTTTGTTGAAGGCTAGGAGGACGCGGCGGCGGAGCTCGCGCATGACGCCGTCGCGTTGGTTGACCTGGACGCGGACGTTGATGGGGTAGACGACTTCGTAGCCGCTGATCTTGTCGACGCCGAGGATGTTTGGGTCGGCGATGACGATGTCTTTGAAGGCTTCGTCTTTGCGAACCTGGAGGGCCAAGGTTTGGAGGACGGCCATGACGCGGTCGGGATCTTCGCGGGCGTCGACGGAGATGTTGAGGGTACCGACTGCGAAGTCGCGCGAAAGATTGGAGACGGTGGTGATCTGGGAGTTGGGGACGATGTAGACGGTGCCGTCGCCGTCGCGGAGGCGAGTGACGCGGAGGCTGAGGTCTTCGACGACGCCAGTGAGGCCGGCGATCTTGATGGTGTCGCCGACGGAATATTGGTTCTCAATGAGGATGAAGATGCCGGTAAGCATGTCTTTGAAGATGGACTGGGCTCCAAAGCTGATGCCGAGGCCGATGACGCCAGCGGAGGCGATGAAGGGTCCGAGGGAGACGCCAAGGGCGGCGAGGATCTGGGTGAGGACATAGAAGCCGACGACTCCGTAGGAGGTGGCGCGAAGGATGGCTGCCATGGTGCGGAGCTGGCCGGATCGCTGAGTGTTGCCTACGAGGCGATCGGCTCGCTTGTTGAGGCGCTTGATGAAGAAGTTGACGATGGACTGGAATATGAAGGCGAGAAGGAGGGCGAAGACGATCTTAGGAACGCCGTTCTGGACGAAGTTGGTGAGGTCGGTCTGCCACCCCTTCTCTACGTGTTGCAGAAAGTGCTCGTCGTGGGTGACGTTGGTGGTGAGATGGGGGTCGGAAGCGAAAAACGCCATGGGGTCGCGGTCCTTAGGAACTGGAAGCTGTTCTATATGAAGGATAATGGAGCGCTTGAAAGGTGGGACGACGGATGAGGGCCAAAGAGGTGTCCGGTTTTCGGCGGCTGGTTGCAGCGATGGCGATTGTGGGGGAGAAGGGGGTCTACTCTGGTAGAGGCGAAATGAGTAGAATTCTGGAGTTGGACGAAGGGGAGGCTACGCTGTGGCGCAAAGGCATGGTTCCAATGGGAAGACCGCGGTGCAATCTCCTGAGATGGCGGCGGTGGTGCAGAGTTCGGCCGATGCGGTAAACACAGAGTTGAGCCGGGAGCAGTTGATCGAGTTCTATCGGTTGATGTATCTTTCGCGGCGGACGGACGACCGCGAGATTCAGCTAAAGAAGCAACAGAAGATTTTTTTCCAGATCTCGTGCGCGGGACATGAGGCTCTGCTGGTGGCCGCCGGGATGGCGCTGCGGTCGGGATATGACTGGTTTTTCCCATATTATCGCGATCGGGCTCTGTGCCTGACGCTAGGGAATACCGTTGAAGAGCAGTTGCTGCAGGCCGTGGGGGCGGCGGATGACCCGGCTAGCGGTGGGCGGCAGATGCCGTCGCACTGGACGAGCAAGCGACTGAATATCGTGAGCCCATCGTCGTCTACGGCGACGCAGTGCCTGCACGCGGTGGGGTGCGCGGAGGCGGGGCGATACTTTACTCGGCATCCAGAAGCCTCGAAGAAGCCTGCGGATGGAGTGATTGACTACCGGGATTTCAAGGATGTGAAGTTCCACGCAGACGAGGTGACGTACGTGTCGATCGGGGAGGGGTCGACCAGCCAGGGAGAGTTCTGGGAGTCGCTGAATACTGCATCCAACGGTCGACTTCCAGTACTTTATGTCATTGAAGACAATGGGTATGCGATTTCTACTCCGGTTGAGGTAAATACTCCTGGAGGGAACATTTCGCGGCTGATCGCGAACTTCCCAAACTTCCACTTTGCGGAGGTGGATGGGACGGACGCTGTCGCCAGCTACAAGGCGATGGTGGAGGCCGTGGCATATTGCCGGGCGGGGCATGGGCCGGCGGTGGTACATGGGCACGTGGTGCGGCCATACTCGCACTCGCAATCAGATGACGAGACGAACTATCGGAGCCAGGAGGAGATTCAGGGGGATGCTCTTCGGGATCCGATCTCACGGATGCAAATGTGGCTGCTGCGCGAGGGAATTCTGGATGCTGACGGGATCAATCGCCTGGAGAAGGCGGTAGACGACGAGGTGCAGCGGGCGACGGACCGGGCCCTCGCGGCGGTGTTGGCTCAGCCGCAGTCGATCCTTAAGCATATTTATTCTGAGGAACTTAGGCCTACGGATGCTGCCTTTGAGACCGCTGTTCAACCCACCGCCGATACGGCGGAGCACACGATGCTCGACCTGATCAACCACTGCCTTCGCGACGAGATGCGGAGAGACGAACGAATTGTGGTGTTTGGCGAGGATGTTGCGGATATGACGAGGGATGCGGGCCTGCAGGAAGGGAAGATGAAGGGCAAGGGCGGGGTCTTCAATGTCACGCATGGGTTGCAGAAGGAATTTGGGCGTGACCGCGTGTGGAACTCTCCGCTGGCGGAGGCGAACATTACGGGGCGGGCCATTGGCATGGCTACGCGCGGGATGAAGCCTGTTGTGGAGATTCAATTCTTTGATTACATCTGGCCTGCTATGCATCAGATGCGCAACGAGTTAGCGCTTATGCGCTGGCGGTCGAATGGGCAATTCAGTTGCCCCTTGGTGATGCGTGTTCCCGCGGGCGGATATCTGACGGGTGGGTCGATTTACCACTCGCAGTCAGGGGAGAGCATCTTCACGCATACGCCTGGTGTACGAATTGTGATGCCATCGAATGCGCTGGATGCGATTGGGCTGCTGCGGACGGCGATTCGGTGCGATGATCCGGTGCTGTTTCTGGAGCACAAGAATCTGTATCGTTCAGTATTCGGGAGGGCTGCATATCCGGGACCGGAGTTCATGGTTCCCTTTGGGAAAGCTGCCATTGTGAAGTCAGGAAAGGACTTGACGGTGATTACGTATGGGGCGGTAGTCCCTCGGGCGCTGGAGGCTGCACGTCGGCTAGAGCGCGAGGCTGGGATCAGTGTGGAGCTGATTGACCTTCGGAGCTTGAGTCCGTATGACTGGGATGCCATCGCTACATCGGTGAAGAAGACGAGCAAAGTCCTTGTGGCTCATGAGGATATGAAGAGCTGGGGATATGGTGCGGAGATCGCGGCGCGGATCGGGGACGAGCTGTTTGACGACTTGGATGCTCCGGTGCGGAGGGTTGGGGCTATGGATACGTTCGTCGGGTATCAGCCGCTGCTGGAGAACGAGATTCTGCCCCAGGTGGAGCATCTTTTTGCTGCGATGAGCGAATTAGCGGCGTATTAGGCGGGTCCTGGGCAGGGTTTTAAGTAGCAAACCCGGGGGTTCAGCGAGGCTTTTTTCGGAAGTTGGATCGGCCGAGGATCGGGGTTGCGCGAGCAATCTTGGTCGGGGGAGATTCGGTCGCAACTTCGTGGGTCGAGGGCGGGTTGAAGAGAGGGTCGGGCGAGGCTGCCCGGATGGGCTTGCTTTGGCGCCGGCTGGAACGGAGACCTGAATGAGACGAGCGCAGAGGCTGTGGAGGCTTGGGCGGTCCGGAGGGCAGCTGACTCTGGTTGGGGTGATGTGCGGGTTGGTGGCGGTGCCGCCGGGGATGGGGGCGCAGCCGACGGCGGGGGCCAGGCTTCCGGTGGAGAGGCATGCGAAGCCACTGAGCGAACAGGAGAAGGTGTTGCAGGCTCTGAATCGGTTTACGTTCGGGCCGAGGCCAGGGGATGTGGCAGCAGTGGAGGCGATGGGATTGCAGCGGTGGTTTGAGATGGAGCTGCATCCGGACAAGATTGATGATTCGGTGCTTGAGGCCGAGATGGCGGAGTTTCCGGCGATGCGGTTGACGGCGGATCAGCTGAAGGAGAGGTTTCCTTCAGGACAGGTGATTCGGCAGATGGGGAAGCAGGGAGGATCGTTACCGAACGATCCGGTGGAAAAGGCGATCTATGCCGATGCCGAGGCTGTGTATGCGGCGCGGGTGGAGAAGGATAAAGC
>Ga0302150_10000277_pt1 | contig 21305 bp, 16 predicted proteins | sample I_Bog_N1_2_FD_198635 | JGI IMG/M metagenome (GOLD analysis project Ga0302150, IMG submission 198635) | Peat permafrost microbial communities from Stordalen Mire near Abisko, Sweden - I_Bog_N1_2 | ecosystem: Environmental > Terrestrial > Soil > Wetlands > Peat | place: Sweden: Abisko, Stordalen... | reverse complement strand
CCTGCGGCGTTGGGAGTAGTGGTGATGTTCTGACCGTTGATGTTGAAGATGAACGTGCCGCCGGAGCCTGCGGGGAGTTGCGCGGTGAAGGTGATGGAGGTGAGTGCGGGTGCGGGGTTGAGGGACGAGGTGAGGATGACGGCGGGGGTGGGGTTGATGACTTCGACGACGACATTGGAGGTGCTTGCTGCGTACTCCGTGCTACCACTATAGACGGCGGTAATGGGGTAAGTGCCTGCTCCCAGTGTGCTTATGGTGGCGGTGGCCGTTCCGTTTGCGGCCACCGCCACGGTCGCTAGTGTTGTCCCCCCCGACATAAACGTGACCGTTCCAGCGGGAGTCGTATAGGCAGAACTCACCGTAGCCGTCATGGTGATCTGCTGGAAGGGAGTGGCCGGGTTGGGGCTGACTGAGGTGAGAATGGTTTTGCTGGGAGGGCCGGTGATCACCTCGCTGATTGTGTTCGAGGTAGACGGTGCGAAGTTGAAGTCGCCGGGATACGTTGCGGTGAGGGTGTGCGTACCTACGAAGAGAAACGAGGTGCTGAAAGCTGCGACGGCACTGCCGTTGAGGGTTGCGGTGCCGAGGACGGTGTTGCCATCCATGAACGTGATGAGGCCAGTTGGCATGTTGCAGTTACCCGTCAACGCAGCTGTTAGCGTTACGGAGGATTGTCCGGGCGCCGGGTTGGGTGAGACAGTGAGTGCGATGGGCGGCTGGGGATGGACTTCGTAGACGCCCATGTCGATGGTGCCGCATACGGTACGGTTCTTACCATAGAGGTCGGTAGATGGGATCATTGGCGCGTTGATGTCTCCGGCGGCGACGACGGGCGAGGTGCGCTGGGTGTGGAAGTCGTCGCCAGAGGCGTTCAGAAATTGAGGATCAACCGCGAGATTGCCCGGGCCAAGAGAGCAGCCGCCCGATTGTAACGAGCCGCTGTTGAAAATGTCATTGGCACTAAAGGTGATAGACAGAGCTTCTACACCGATGCAAGAGAGTCCTGCGGTGAATACGGGCTCGTCGGTTTGGAATGGAACCGTATTGAAGAAGATGTTATTCGCAATAGTGGAAGGTGCAAAAGAATAAATCAGCTCTTGGCCTTCTCCGTAGATCGTGTTGTTGATCTCCGTGAGAGAAGGATAAGGAGCTGCATTCGCGCCAAATATTTCCACTTCTTCCGGATAGGACGCCCCATTCGGTGGGGTGTTGTCGTAGATGAGGTTTTGAATGAGAGACAGCACACTTGGGGAAACTGCGGAGTAGACCCCCGGCACGCAAGCCGAGTGATTATTTCGGATGATGTTGTTTTGCAGGAGCACTTGCTGCCCTGCATTAATGTATAATGCCGCACCACAACCCGGACTACTGCTATATGTTTCGCTGATTACGTTATTCTCGATGATATTGCTTGTGATGCGGACCGCGCCGGCTCGCTCGATCGCGATGCCCATACCTGATAGTCCCCCGCCGTGGTTTGTATTGCATAGCAAATCGACGGGAGTGTTCGGTGATGTACTCTGTTTGATATCGTTGCCTTCAATGAGTGGACTCGCAAGATTCACGATGTGAATTCCACAACCAATGTTGTTCGCAATCACGTTATTACTTATTTGGGGTGATGCATCGGAAATGAAAACTCCGCCCCCATTCAGCCCGGAAGCTACGCTGGCATGACCGTTTCGAATTGTGAAGCCGTTCAACACCGCTGATGTCGGTTCATTGGTTCCAAGTGTCACAACAGGCCCATCTGTGGAACCGTTGATGATAGTTGAGCCGACCATGGTATCCGAGAAAGAGGTGGCTCCCGTGGTGACAGCCAAAGATTTTCCCTTGAAATCAATATTCTCGTTATAGGTTCCGGGCGAGACGAAGACGGTGTCTCCGTCCTGGGCGGCATCGATTCCTGCCTGGATTGTCGATTGGTCGGATGGAACATGGATCGTCGTCTGCGCACTAGCGATCGTGCTGCTCCATGCGAACGACATAGCTAAGGGCAACAGCACAATGGCCCATTGCTTCCAGCACCGCACATACCGGATTGTTCGCAGCATGGAGTCTCGCGCGCCTGAAAACTAGATGCAGGTTGGACGCGAGATTGATAGGATCGTCACCGGGTGACGCGTGTAAGTGTCAGGCTTCGGGCTGGGGTTCGGGGGTGATGGTGTTGGGGAGGACCTGGCCTTCGCGGATGTCGACGTAGGTGTCGGTGAAGGGGCGTTTGAAGAAGGTGGTCCAGAGGTAGTTGATGGAGTAGCGGGCCGCCATGGTCAGCATGCCTTCACTCTTGATCCGGCGCGCGGAGGAGGACATCTTCAGGTCGAAGGTGAAGCGGACTTCGCCGACGTCGTTGAGGCGGCGGGCGATGTCGGTGTCTTCGCCATAGAAGCTGATGGCGGTATTGAAGCCTCCGATGGCTTCGAGCGCGGCGCGGTTGACGACAAAGTTGCCGCCCTGCACCATCGAGCCGACGCGCAGGATGTAGCGATTGATCGCGTAACTGGTCCAGGCCGTCATGTAAAAGACGTGCACGAGGACGCGCTGGCGGGGAGTGAGGTCGTAGTAAACGAGCGGGCCGGAGAAGGCGGCGAGGGGGCGGTGGGTGTCGGATTTGGTAAGCGCGGTCGCTTCGGCTTCGGCGAAGGTTGAAAGGACTTTGGCGACCCAGCCGGGGGTGAGGCGCGAGTCGGCATCGACATTCGCGATGAGGTCGCCGGTGCTGGCGGCGAAGCCTGCCTGGCGGGCGAAGGTGAGGCCCTTGCGCGGCTCGTCGACGACCGTGACGCCGGTGTAGCAAAGAGCGACCTCGCGGGTGCGGTCCGTGCTTGCATTGTTGACGACGATGATCTCGCAGGTGCCGGCGGGAAGGTTGGTGGTGCGCGGGTCGATCTGGCTAAGGATGGATTCGAGGCAGGCCGGAAGGTAGGCCTCCTCGTTATATGCGGGAACGACGAAACTTAAGCGCATGGGTCGACGCTACGCAGGCAATGTTGCAGGAAGAGAAATTTTCGGAGAAGAAAGGTGTCGAGGTGGGAACCTGGGCGAAGTATGCTTTGGGGATGCGAATTTCCAGGTTACGGCGGGTTGCGTTGGTGTGCGGGATTGGGTGTCTCGGGTGTGCAGCGATGGCGGCGCAGACGGGTTCGGCGAGGAAGAAGACTGCGGCGATGGACGCGCCTCCCTTGGCTGGGATGCAGCCGGCGGTGGAGACGCTGGACCTAGGAATGTACTCGCGGATTCGCGATGAGGGATTCAACCACTCGCATGTGATGGAGTATGCGAGTGCGCTGTTCGATGACATTGGCGAGCGGCTGACGGGATCACCGGCCATGGCGCTTGCCAATGAGTGGACGCGAGCGCAGCTGGCAGCGATGGGATTGTCGAATGCGCACCTGGAGAGCTGGGGAGAGTTTGGCATGGCGTGGACGCAGATTGGTGCCGGGCTGGAGTTGGTGAAGCCGGATCCGGCCGTGTTCATGGCGCAGGCTTCGCCGTGGTCTCCAGCGACACAGGGTGCGGTGACGGCGGAGGTGATTGCTGTTTCCGGAATGAAGGATGAGAGCGAGTTCGCTAAGTGGAAAGGCAAGCTTAAGGGCAAGGTCATTCTGTATGGGCAAGGGGCGGAGAACCCAGAGGTGGATCCGGACAAGCTGCCATTGATAGAGCACTATGACGCAGCGAAGCTGGCAGAGATCGCACAATATCCGCTGACTGGTGACAGAATCGGAGACCTTGGGGCATCGCAGGACATGAATTTTTGGCGGCAGGTATTTGAGGGGATGGCCTTCAAGGAGAAGGTGGGTAAGTTCTTTGCGGCAGAGGGCGCAGTGGCGATTCTGGTGCCCAGCGGGTCGGGTGGCGTGCTGCATGATGACACGAACTCGAGCTTGGGATGGTTTGTGTATCGGCCGGAGCATAAGCAGGCGATTCCGGAAGAGGTTGTGTCGGATGAGGCCTGGGATCGCATGAACCGGCTGCTGGAGCATAAGGTGCCGGTGTCAGTGAAGCTGCATATTGATACGGAGTTTGGCGGAGATCACGAGCGGGGATATGACACGATTGCGGAGATTCCGGGGACGGATCCGAAGCTGCAGGATGAGGTAGTGATGGTAGGAGGGCATCTCGACAGCTGGATTGCCGGGACGGGCGCGACGGACAATGGCGCGGGCGCGATTGTGGCGATGGAGGCGATGCGGATTTTGAAGGCGCTGGACGTGAAGCCGCGACGGACGATTCGGATCGGGTTATGGAGTGGCGAGGAAGAGGGAGTGTTTGGCTCCCAGGGTTACGTGGAGAAACACTTTGCGACGATGCACTATTCGAGTGACCTGAAAGATGCCAACGTGCCGCTCTTCGTGCAGCCCATGACGGCTCCGCCGACATTGAAGCCGGAGGGCGCGAAGCTCGACGCGTACTTCAATATGGATAATGGCACAGGAAAACTGCTGGGAGTTTATGCCGAGGGGAACGTTGGGGCGGGCGCGATCTTTCAGCAGTGGATGGCGCCGTTGAAGGATCTTGGCATGACCACGGTGACCGAAAAGAATACCGGCGGAACGGACCATGTGCCGTTCCAGATGGCGGGGCTGCCTGGGTTCCAGTTTATTCAAGACCCTCGCGATTATGACTCGCGAACGCATCACACCAATCTGGATACGTATGAGCATTTGAGTGAGCCGGATCTAAGGCAAGCGGCTGTGGTGGAGGCGATCTTTTTGTACGACGCGGCGATGCGCGATGCGATGCTGCCGCGGCCTAACTTGCCCTTCAATAACGGTGCGGAGAAGCCATTGGAAGATTTGTATCCAGATGCGGTGAAGTAGCAGTAAAGGAGTGTGTATGCGCAGGATGATGGCGAGCTTGATGATACTGGCGATGCTGCCGGTGTGTGGCGTGGCGCAGCAGCAGAGGGACAGCAGCAAGATTCTTCCCGACGGCACGGCGTACGTGACGCGTGTGGTGCCGGTGCCGAAGACGGTGAGCCCGGAGGCGCAGGCTTTGCTGGCGCGTGTGGTGTCGGACTCCAATGTGCCGACCACGCTGGAGCAGCGGCGCGCAGGAACGGACAAGTGGCAGGCCGGCGCGGGAGAGGTGTCGAAGCGGCTGTATCCCGTGAACGTGACGGAGTCGAAGATTGCGGGTGTGCCGGTGCGTGTGGTGACTCCGCTGTCGACCGCTCGGGAGAAGAGCGGGCGTGTGCTGATCAATCTGCATGGCGGCGGCTTCAACTCTGACTCGGGGTCGCTGACGGAGTCGATCCCACTTGCGAATCTAACGGGGACGAAGGTGGTTGCGGTGCTGTATCGGCTGGCGCCTGAGCATCCGTATCCCGCGGCGGTCGACGACGCGATTGCCGTGTACAAGGAGATGCTGAAGACGTATAAGCCAAAAAATATCGGGATCTATGGGACGTCGGCGGGGGCGATTCTTACCGCGGAGGTGACGGCGAAGATCAAGCAACTTCATCTGCCGATGCCGGGGGCGACGGGTGTGTTCTCCGGCATGGGGGACTTCAGCCGAGCGGGCGATTCGACCGCGATGTATGCGCTGAATGGGCTTTCCGGATATCTTGCGCCACCGAGACAAGGGAACCGTGACTATAGCGGGTCGACGGACCTGAAAGATCCGGTACTCTCTCCGGTGTATGGAAACCTCGCGGGTTTTCCTCCGACGCTCTTCATTACTAGTGGGCGCGATCTGCTCTTGAGCGGGACGACGATTCTGCATCGCGCGTATCTGCGCGCCGGCGTGGATGCACAATTGGTCGTGTTCGAGGCGCTGCCGCACGCTTTCTGGAATAACCCGGAGCTGCCGGAGTCGAAAGAGGCGGACGCGTTGATGGCGAAGTTCTTCGATACGCAGCTCGGGAAGTAAGGTGCCGCTGCGGCGCTGAACCACGAAGGAGATCCTGCTGAGGATGCCATGGTGCGTCGTGCTGCTATCTTCATGATGGGGTAGATCTGCAGGCAATTTTTGTGGGAGGCTCGTTGCAACTCGTTCACAGGTTTCGCATTCCAGCAGTTTTCTGCGCCCTGGCCGTGCTCGTGTGCGAGCTGGTCAGCCGCCCATACGCCAACATGGGTGTATGCGACGACTGGCCCTACATTCTGACCGCACAGCACCTCGCAGAGACTGGGCACATCGCGTACAACGGATGGCCGGCTGCGATGATTGGTTGGCAATTTTATCTGGGAGCGGCCTTCATCAAGATGCTGGGCATGTCTCTGACCCATGCGCGCATCAGTACGCTGGTCGTCGCGATCGTCACGGCGTTCCTGATTCAGCGGACGATGGTGCGCTCCAATATCAGCGAGCGCAATGCCACGATCGGCACGCTGGCGCTGGTCCTTTCGCCCATCTATCTCATGCTTTCGGCCACGTTCATGACCGACATTCCCGGTCTGTTCGCAATCGTCGTCTGCCTCTACGGCTGCCTCCGCGCGGTCCAGACATCGAGCGCTCGCGCTGCGATCGGCTGGCTATGGCTGGCCGCGATGACGAATGCCATCTGCGGCTCTTCGCGCCAGATCGCGTGGCTTGGTGTGCTCGTCATGGTTCCGTCCACCATCTGGCTGTTGCGGAGCAAGCGCGCGGTCCTGTTCGCAGGAGCTTTGGCGAACGTGGTCGGGGTTGTGATCGTCTTTGGCTGCATGATCTGGTTTAAGCATCAGCCCTACACGCAGCCCGAACACCTATTTGCAGGGACAATTTCGATATCGCACATGTTCCAGGAACTGCTGAATACGTTCCTGGATATCCCATATTTACTGCTTCCGATCGTGGTGCTGTTTCTCCCACAGGTACGGAAGAGTCCGCTTCGCATCGTTACTGCCCTCTTCCTCGGACTTCTTCTTGTAGTCGTTCATCCGCGTCATACAGGGCAAGTCTTTCTCCTGGAACCAACCCAGGGCGATTGGGTCGACGTGCATGCGATCTTCGAATATCTTTTCCTCAAAGGCGCCCCCCCGATATTTTTCAATACAGGTGCACGTGTGGTGCTCACCCTTCTTTCCTATGGTGGACTTCTGGGATTGATCGCCTCGCACTTTCGTAGACGAGAAACTGCTTCGGAGGTTGAGTCAGCGGGCACGATCTCGTGGCGCCAGTTGGGGGTGCTCCTCGGCCCATTTGCGATTGCGTATGTCCTTCTGCTCGTTCCACGAGCGACCACCTTCCACCTGACAGATCGCTACACGCTGGGCGTTCTGGTTGTGATCTTGATCTATCTGGTTCGCTATTATCAAGATCGAATTCATCGCCGACTTCCGGAAGCGGCTGTTGTACTGGTGGCGCTGGCGGCGATCGTTGGAGTCGCCATCAACCATAACTTGTTTGCGCTCTATCGAGCACGCACGGCTCTGGCGGCGGAGCTTCGTGCTGCCGGCGTGCCGGACACTTCAGTCGACAACGGCTGGGAATATGACATGGGTGTCGAGCTTCAGCACGCAGCCTTCCTCAATGATCACCGCATCGAAGTGCCAGCTGGTGCACATGTTCCTACGCCCGCTCCCGCTGCCGGAACTTGCTATTGGTACTACGATCCATTTCCGCACATCCACCCGATCTACGGCATCTCCTTCGATCCCGACGCGTGCTATGGGGAAGCACCGTTCGCTCCGGTGCATTACTCGCGCTGGCTCGCCTCCAAGCCGGGAACCCTTTACGTAGTGAAGTACAAGCCTTCGTCCGCGGTGGATGAGGCGCATTTCCGTGGTTCGAAGTTTCAATAAGAGCGTGCAGACGAACAAAGGGCGCGCCGTGATCGGCGCGCCCTTTGTGTTTGTAGTGCAGATGCTTACATCTCTTTGACGCCGTCGACGAAGGCCTTCAGCTTGCGCGAGCGGCTGGGGTGACGCAGCTTGCGGAGAGCCTTGGCTTCGATCTGGCGGATGCGCTCGCGGGTGACCTGGAAGCTCTGGCCGACCTCTTCGAGCGTGTGCTCGGAGCCGTCTTCGAGGCCGAAGCGCATCTTGATCACACGCTCTTCCCGCGGTGTGAGCGTGCGCAGAACCTGCGACGTGTACTCCTTCAGGTTCACCGAGATCACGGCGTCGGATGGGCTGACGGCCATGCGGTCTTCGATGAAGTCGCCGAGGTGCGAATCTTCCTCTTCGCCAATCGGGGTCTCGAGCGAGATGGGCTCCTGTGCGATCTTCAGGACCTTGCGGACCTTCGCAACGGGGATGTCCATGCGCTTGGCAATCTCTTCCGAGCTCGCTTCGCGGCCGAGCTCCTGCACCAGCTGACGGCTGGTGCGGATGAGTTTATTGATGGTCTCGATCATGTGCACCGGGATACGAATCGTGCGAGCCTGATCCGCGATCGCTCGCGTGATGGCCTGACGAATCCACCAGGTGGCGTAGGTCGAGAACTTGTAGCCGCGACGGTACTCGAACTTATCGACAGCCTTCATCAAGCCGATGTTGCCCTCTTGAATGAGGTCGAGGAACTGCAGGCCGCGGTTGGTGTACTTCTTCGCGATGGAAACGACGAGGCGAAGGTTGGCTTCGATGAGCTCACGCTTGGCCTTCTCCGCGTCCATATCTCCCTGGATGATCTCGCGCTGGGTGCGCTTGAGATCCTCGTGGGAGATGCCGGCGTCGGCTTCCATGCGCTCGAGATCGATCTTGCAGTTCTTCTGCTGCCGGCGATACTCCTTCTTCAGCTCTTCGGAGCGCGAGGCCTCGTACTTGCTGTCAAGCGAGCGAATCTGGCGTTCCAGCGTGCGCATGGAGTCGACCGTCTTGTTGACCTTGTCGAGCAGGCGCTTCTTCTCGCCGTTGGTGTACTTGAACTCGCGAACGATGCGCGAGATGAAGACGTTCTCTCGGCCCATAAGCCAGATATTCTTGCGCGCCGCTTTGGCCTTCGCCTTCGCATCCTTGCCCTGCGGGTCGAGCGACTTGGCGAGGAAATCAGCAGCCTTCTTCTGGTGCTTGACGAGCTCGTCGGTTCTCGCAACAGTCGCCTTGACGCGAGCAGCCAGAATCTCTTCCGTGAGCTCTTCTTCGTCGAACGTGACGACTTCCTTGATGTTGCGGACGCCGCGCTTGAGGTCTTCGCCGAGGCCGACGATCTCGCGAATGACGATGCTGGAACGTGAGATGGCCTTCATCACGCGGAGCTGGCCGCGTTCAATGCGCTTGGCAATCTCGACTTCGCCTTCGCGAGTGAGCAAGGGAACGGTGCCCATCTCGCGCAGATACATGCGGACGGGGTCGTTCGTCTTCTCGAGTGTTCCAGGCGAGAGGTCGAGTTCGACGTCATCGGAGTCTTCGCCGGACTCGTTGTCGGAGTCACGATCGTCGGGATCCAGCTTGGAGCCGCGGCGGCCTTCCGAAAGGACATCGATGCCCTGGGTATTGATGGTGGTCATCAGGTCATCGAGCTCGTCGGGCGAGGTAATATCGCCGGGCAGCAGGTCGTTGACTTCACCGAAGGTCAGGTAGCCCTTCTCCTTGCCGGTGTCGATGATGTGGTCTACGTCTTCTTCGTACTTATCGAGTTCTTCAGCCACGTGGGCGCTCCTAAGGGAGACTCACGCGAGGCGGAGTCTCGTAAAAATTTTTCGGGATCTATTTCCGCGGGGGGAAATCAAACGGGCCTCGCGGAGAACTCCCTGGGTTGTGACGGGGTCGTCGGGACGGGGGTTGCGGTCAAGGCCGCGGGCGCGGGCGGAAGACATTCTGCTAAAATCTTAGCGATGCTTCGGCAACTCGTAGGCGCACGTCTCCAGCGAATCTTAGTCTACCACTAAGTTAGACGCATCCTGGCGGCAAAAGATTCCCACGCACCTTCGCTGGCACCCGTCCGCGAGGAATTCGATCGCGGATCATAGTCCCAGGGTAGGTTCCCAATAAAGCCTCTAAAAACAAGAGGTTATCCATAGCTTTCGCTCGGTGAGGTGGAGGACGCCCTAGAGCGCCCTTGCGAAGATCAGGTCACAGCATTGCTGCTTACCGACCTGAAATGTGCGAGTACCGGCCTGGGTAAAGCCATTGCGGTGGTAGAAGGCAATGGCTCGGGCGTTCTCGGCGTGCGTGCCGAGCAAGAGGCGGGTGGCGCCGAGACTGCAAGCGTCAGACACGGAAGCGTCCATCAGGGCCTGGGAGGGACGAAGGTTGGGGATGGGTTCGCCCGTTGCGTCGAGGACCGGGGCGGTGCGGAAGCGCGAAAATAGGTAGATGCGCTTGAGCTCGATGTCGGTAGGAAGCACGTCGATGGTGGGTAGCTCCGGCGTGCAGAGCAGTGCGTACCCGACGATGGAGCCGGGTTCGCCAGGAAAAACGAACGGCGAGCCGGTGACGGCGAGGGTTACGCGCGTCCTGGGGGCGGCCAGATAGTGGGCGTAGGCGTCGGCGCTATGGTTCTTGAGGGCGTGAGCGACGATGTCGGCGCCGGGAAGCATCCATGTGAAGGCTTCGAGGAAGGTGGCAGCTCCGGTGAGGGCGAGCGCGGGAGCGTCGGCGACGGTGCCGCGGCGCAGCGTGACGGTTTCGGTGATGTCCTGTGCGGGTTTTGAGGCAGCGGATTTGATGACGTCGATGACCATGGAATTTCTCGCAAGGACGATAGTAGCTGATGGCCGCGATTCAGGTAGCGTGGAGGTGCGATGGAGAAGAGTCCGCAGTCGATGACGGTGCTGGAGAAAGATGCAGCGTACGCGCAGATTGCGGCGGCGTTGATCGACGACGCGCGTGTTCCACGGGCGCTGCGTGAGCTGGCGCAGGATCCTCGTGTGACGGTGCGGCGTGGCGGAGCTCCTGGGGACGGCAAGTGCGTCGTGTACTGGATGCAGAGGGCGCAACGCGGGAGGGACAATCACGCGCTTAACCTGGCAATCGCACTGGGTAACGCGCTGGATCTTCCGGTGGTCGTGTACTTTGCCGCGATCAGTAACTTCCCGCACGCGAATCTTCGCCACTACGCCTTCCTCAACGAGGGATTACCCGATATCGAAGAAGATTGCGCCGAACGAGGCGTTGGGTTTGTGATGCGGAGAGCTCCGCACGAGTATCATCTCAAGTTCTTTGACGATGTCGACGCGGCGATGGTGATTGGCGACGAAAACCCTATGCGCGAGACGGAGAAGTGGCGCGTAAGTCTTGGCGAAGAGCTTACAATCCCCTTCTGGACCGTCGATGCGGATGTAATTGTTCCGTCCAAGCTCCTGGAGAAGGCGCAGTTCAGTGCGGCGGTGGCGCGGCCGAGACTGTATCGCGCGTTGCCCGAGTTTCTTGTGCCGTACACCAATCCTCACGCCACTGTGCTGTGGAAGCGGCCCCACGGATTGCATGCCGACAATGTGCGAGAGGACATCACGGTCGGCTGGAAGGAGTTCGACCGCAGCGTGAGGCCCGTAGAGACGTGGACCGGTGGACACCAAGCGGCGGTTAAGCGGCTGCAGGTATTCTGCGCTGCGATGCTGGTGAATTATGATCGCGACCGGAATCATCCGGAGACAGATGGGACCAGCAAGATGAGTCCCTACCTGCACTACGGGCATATCGGTCCGCAGACGATTGCGCTGGCCGTGGACGCGGCCGCGAAGACTCATCCGCACATGAAGGCGGAGCGCGAGAGCTTCTTCAATGAGCTGATCGTCTGGCGCGAGCTGAGCGTGAACTTCGTCCGCTATCAGCCGGAGTACGACTCGCCGGGATGCGCGGACAAGTGGGCACGCGCGACGATCGAAGAGCACGACCATGATCAGCGCGAGGTGCTCTACAAGCTGCCGCAGTTGGAGAGCGGCGAAACGCACGACGAGCTATGGAACGCCGCGCAGATCCAGATGGTTCGCTATGGGTGGATGCACAACTACCTGCGCATGTACTGGGCGAAGAAGATTGTGGAGTGGACGCCAAATGTGCGCATCGCGATGAAGGTGGCGATCTACCTGAACGACAAATATGAGATCGACGGCCGCGATCCGGGAGGCTACGCGGGCATCGCCTGGGCAATGCTGGGCAAGTTCGACCGCGCGTGGTTCAACCGTCCAATTTTTGGCAAGCGGCGGTACATGTCTGGAGCGAGCACCGGAAAGAAATTCCGGTCGGCGCTGTATGTGGAGCAGGCAAGAGCCTTGCCGGCATAGGCGCTCAGCCGAAGGGGAGGAGGCCTCTCCCCATCCAATGTTCGGTGGGAGCTGTTTAGCGTGGTAATATTTTTCCCTTCGCCATCGCAAGATGCCTGCAACAGAGACGTTGCACGGAAGAAAAAGCTTCTAAATGGGGCGGTGGTTGAACATGCGGGTTTGGTCAGCTAGTTGCACTAAAGGCGGGCAGCAATCATTTATCTCCATATGCATCGAGAGGTCTCCCTGTGTCCATTAAGCAAGTAATTCTCCGCACGTTTGTACTCGGAGCCATCACGGCTTCCGCAACCTTGGCAGCTAAAGCCGATACCCTGGACTTCACCCTCACCGGCCAGGGTACCGACATCACCTTCACGATCAACTCCAGCCCCACGGTATCGTCCTACTCGAACCATAATGGCGAGTTCACGATCGACAACGTGTCTCTGGATGCGAATGGGCACCACATCACCAGCAATATGGAGTTCTATCTGGGGGGCAAGTTCGACGGCGGTACGGCATCAGAGCTGTTCGACTTGGCCGGACCGCAGTTGTTCACTGGCCTTATCAGCGATCCAACGTTCAAGACCGGCAACTTCACGCTGACCTCGTATAGCAATTCGGAGCAATATTGCGATCCGGGCACCTATAACCTGTCCATCGTGGATGTGACCAAGACAGTAACGCCAGAGCCGTCCAGCATTCTGTTGCTGGCGACAGGCGTCTTTGCCCTGGCTGGTGCCGGAGTCGTGAAGCGCTTCGCCGCGTAGGTTGTCTCAGGGATGCGGCTACTTCGGTAGCCGCAGATCATCCAGAGGGGTACGGGCTTCGGCTCGCACCCCTCTTTTGTTGGTTGCGGTGAGAGGCTATCTGCAGGCAGGCACCGGCGCAACCCGGTGCCAGGTCTCACTGCGGCCGAACAGCGAGATGCCGATATAGCCGTGCAGATGCAGCGTGTCGCCATCCGCTGCTAGGGTGCCGCGGTAGGTGTGGCCAGTCTTCGGATCGTAGAGATGACCGTCGGCGAGTTGGTTGGCGTCGGCCTGGACGAACCCGGTGCCAACGGTGAGGCCGCAAATCGCTCGGTGGCGCAGACCGGCGTCGGGGTTTTGCTGGTCGGTCGTCTCTGGAGCACTGGGGGCGAGACGGACCACCGTAAGGCAGACGCTAGTCCCGCATGGCGCAATGCGCACGATGGAGTCCATGGGGGTCTTACAGTCGCCGAGAACCCCCGGCGTAGGGGCGGCAAGCGCGGAAGCGGAAGCAAGAACGAACCAGCAGGCCATAAGACGCATGGGTGTTGAGACGCATGCAGCCAATGGCGAAATCATGCGGGACACAGGCTAATCGACGCGGCAGATCAGGCACTTCAGGTAGCGCGTCTCCGGGAGCGTCAACACCTCGGGATGGTCGGGTGCGGCGGAGTGGGTTTCGAGCAACTGGACGCGGCGGTTAGCGTCGGCAGCCGCAGAGGCGAGGATCTCGGTGAAATCCTGCAGCGACACGTGATGCGAGCAGGAGTTCGTGATGAGCGTTCCACCGGGAGCGAGCAGCCGGATGGCGCGGAGGTTGAGTTCCTTGTAACCCCGCAGGGCGCCCTCGGCAGCGCGCTTGGACTTCGCGAACGCCGGAGGGTCGAGCACGATGGCATCGAAGAGATCGTCGGGTGAGGTGGTCTTGCGTGCCGTGTCGTCGAGGTGGCGAAGGTAGTCGAACGCGTCGGCCTCCATCCACTCGACTTCGGCGGAGAGTGCTGGGTTCAGCAGCAGATTTCGATCGGCGGCTTCGAGCGCGGAGCGGCTGGAATCGACTCCCGTGACGTGAGAGCAGACCTGCGCCAGATGCAGAGCGAAGCCCCCATGGTAAGTGCAGATGTCGAGCGCTTTGTTCGTGCGACCGGATGCCTGGACTGTGCGTACAGCCGCCGCGTAGTTGAGGCGCTGGTCCAGGAACGCGCCCGTCTTCTGGCCGCTGGCAGCGTCGTAGTGAAAGCGCAGGCCGTTGAGCGCGAACTTCGTCGTCGTGGGAGCTGCCTGGTCGGTATCTCGCTCAGTCCCGGTCCGGAAGGACAGGCCATCGGGTGCGACGGAGTCCGTGTGGGTGGTGAAGAGCGGGCCGGGCGCGGGAGCAGGCAGCTCTTCGAGCTCGCGAATGCGTGCATCCGGGCGTTCCCAAAGGGTAAGCGAGCACTTCTCCCGGCCAAAAGCCGCGCTCAACGCCGCGACGAGAACTGCACGCACGTCATCCTGCGCGGTTCCCTGGGTGAGCAGTTGCAGCAGGACGAGGTCGTTGTAGCGGTCGGCGATGATGCCGGGAAGATTGTCAGCCTCGGAAAAGATCAGGCGGTGCGCATTGTTAGCCGCAGACGTGGGAGCAAGTTCGCGCCGAAGCTGCAGCGCGGCGTCGACACGGGTGCGCAGATCTTCGAGATACTGTGCGCGGGACAGCGCAGGCGACCGCGACACCAGCCGCGCGGCGATGGTGGACGCCGACGAATACAGCGCAGTGCCGAGAGGAATCTCACGCGAGTCCACCAGCGTGACAAGAGCGCCGGGCTCAATCGGAGCGGAGGCGGTCCCCTGCGATTCGAGATCGGTGCGATAGACCCACAGGTGGCCAGCGCGAAGCCGGTCAGCGGCGCGGCGGGTAATGCGGAGCATGGTTGCGGTAGACATCTGTTTCAAGTGTAGACGCGACGCGCTCTGCAGCGAGCTTCGCGGCTAGGTTAGCTGCGGGATCGTGATGCCAAGCTGCTCGGCGATAGCGCTGGCGACGAGCTTGTGGTCCTCGCGCTGCGGCAGGCCAGAGACGACGATGGTTCCGACGCATCCGGAGCCTTCGAGGAAGAGTGGGAAGCCTCCGCCGTGCGCGGCGTAGTCGGCGAGCGCCAGCCCATGATGCTCTTCGAGCGTCTGTCGGTCGAGCTCCAACTGCCGGCCAACGGCGTAGGAGCTTCGCGCAAAATGGCGAACCGTGTTGCGCTTGCGGCGAATCCAGTCCGCCTGGTTGGGCTTCGCGCCCATGGTTGCGCATGCAAAGAGCAGTTGGCCATTGAGCTCAATCTCCACCGTGCCGCCCTCCGGACGCGCTGCCAGAGCATCGTGCAGGCGGTGGCCCAGTTGCCATGCAGTGTCGGGAGTGAACTCGGCGAAGTGCAGCAGCGCTTCCTGCTGCGCGAGGATCGTGAGGTCTTGTGCGGGATCGAAGATGGGGGACATGCTGCGAAGCTCTCCGTGATTTGTGCGTAAACGAACGAACTTATTGTCTTCTATTGCGTTCAAAATAGCTCGCTGAAGTTGATCCCTCATGTTGCTGCGAAAATAGATGGAATGAGGAATCGGTGGGACGAAGTACCGGCTGTCGGAATTGATTTTGGCACGACCAATAGTTCAGTGGCCCTTGCATCGGACGGTGGGCAGGTGGAACTGGTGCGGTTTCCGACGCGCGAGGGTGAGACCTTCTCGTCGCGGTCGGTGCTGTACCTGGAAAAGATAAAGGACGCGAGCGGTGTGCGGCGCACGCATTCGTGGACGGGGCCGTCCGCGATAGAGCACTATCTCGACGCGGAAGAGAAGGGAAGGCTGATCCAGTCGCTCAAGTCGTACCTTCCCAGCCGCACGCTCACCGGCACGAGTATCTTCGGACGCCAGTACAAATTCGAAGACCTTGTGGCGAGGATCCTCGCTGACCTTCGCGAGCAGGCGGAGCGGCAGTTTGGACGGCCGATCCGCCACGCAATGGTGGGGCGCCCGGTGCGCTTCGTTGGAGCGGAGACAGAAGAGGATGACGCGTTCGCCGTGCAGCGTCTTCGCTCTGCATTTCTGCAGGCGGGCTTCGAGAGCGTGGAGTTGGAGCTCGAACCCGTGGCCGCGGAGTATTCGTACCAGGCGACACTGGACCACGACGAGCTCATTCTGATCGGCGACTTCGGAGGAGGCACCAGTGATTTCTCGTTGTTGCGCGTGGGGCCAGGAGCTCGACACAATGGCAGCGCTCCGCAGCAGATCTTGGGCAACAGCGGCTTGCGGCAAGCGGGCGATTCGTTCGATGCGCGCATTGTGCGTAAGCTAGTGTCCCCGGCGCTGGGATCGGATTCCTACGCTCGTTCGATGAGCAAGATCCTTCCCGCGGTTCCCGCCTGGATCTACGCGAATCTCGAGCGTTGGCACTATCTCTCGTTCCTTCGTACCCATGAAGTCACGGAGATTCTGCGCAGTGCACGTCTGCGGGCGCTGGAGCCTGAGAAGATCAGGGCGCTCAGCTCGCTTATAGAGGAGGACCTCGGCTACCAGTTGCATCGCGCGGTGCAGCAGGTGAAGTTCGAGTTGTCGCAAGCAAAGCAGGCTGAGTTTCACTTTCGCGATGGAAGCATGGACCTGAACATCCCGGTGACGCGCGAGGAGTTCGAGGGATGGATTGCCAACGAATTGCGAGCGATCGAGCACTCCGTCGATTCGTTGCTGGAGAGCTCTGGAGTGAACCCGAGCGAGGTTGACCGCGTCTTTCTCACCGGCGGAACATCGTTCGTGCCCGCAGTGCGTCGGATCTTCGCGACAAGGTTTGGCGAAGATCGCATTCGCAGCGGCAACGAGTTCACCTCGGTGGCGCATGGGCTGGCGCTGCGGGCGCAGGAGTCGTTGCTCGCCCGTTAATCTTCAGAACCGCCGACTTAAGTAGAATCAGGGAATGGCAGAAGCTCGCAAGAAGCCCAGCTTTATCGAGACGTCGCTCATGGGATTGGGGCTGTTGAACACCCCGATGTTCAATAAGGGCACAGCGTTTCCAGAGTCAGAGCGCGACGAGTTTTCGTTGCATGGCCTTCTTCCTCCGCACGTCGGCACGCTGGACGAGCAGGTAGCGCGACGGTTACGTGCCTTCCGCGCGCTGAGTAAAGATTTCTCACGCTACACCCTCATGCGCGATCTGCAGGATGTCAACGAGACGCTCTTCTACGCGCTGGTCACGCGCAACATCGAGGAGATGCTGCCGATTGTCTACACGCCCGCGGTGGGTGAGGGGTGCCAGCGCTTCTCGGAGATCTGGCGTCGTCCTCGCGGCGTCTTCCTCAGCTACCCCAATCGAGCGCGCATGGAGACGATCCTGAATCATCCACGCTACGACGCCGTGCGCTGCATCGTGGTCTCGGATGGAGAGCGCATCCTTGGGCTCGGCGACCAGGGCGCGGGAGGCATGGGCATCCCCATCGGCAAGCTCGCACTCTACACGGCGCTCGCGGGGATTCATCCCATGCACTGCCTTCCGGTGCTGCTCGATGTTGGCACTGACAATGCCGAGCGTGTGGCTGATCCGATGTACATCGGCTGGCGGCATGAGCGTGTGCGCGGTGCAGACTATGACAAGTTCGTTGACTCGTTTGTACGCGTAGTTCGCAAGCGCTGGCCGCACGTTCTATTGCAGTGGGAAGACTTCGCCGGCAACAACGCGGCGAGGCTGCTGGAGCGCTATCGCGACGTCCTGCCAAGCTTCAACGACGACATCCAGGGAACCGCCGCCGTCGCCGTCGCGACCTTGCTGGCGGCGGTGAAGGTGACGGGCATCCCCTTTACCGAACAGCGAATCGTCGTTCTTGGATTCGGCTCCGCAGGGCTGGGAATTACCAACCTGCTGCGCCGGGCGCTGATGGCGGATGGATTGACCGACGAGGCCGCGCGCGCCGGCTTCTATCCCGTCGACAAAGATGGGCTCTTGATCGAAGGCATGGAGATGACGCGTGACCAGGCGGTGTTCGCGCGTTCGAAGAATGAGGTTCAGCATTGGTCGCGCGGGGAGCACGGCATCAGCCTGAAAGAGGTTGTCCAGCGCGTGCGGCCAACGGTGTTGATTGGGGTGTCGGGGCAGGCGGGAGCATTCACCGAGGAGGTGGTGCGTTCGATGATGCGCGGCCTTCAGGAGGAGGGAAGCGACGTGCGCCCAGTGATCCTTCCGCTCTCAAATCCAACTAGCCGCTGCGAGGCGAATCCCGAGGATCTAATTCGTTGGACCGATGGCCGCGCGATTGTAGGAACGGGCAGTCCATTCCCGCCGATAAAGTTTGGAGGAAAGACCTTCAAGATTGCGCAGACAAATAATTCCTACATCTTTCCCGGCTTAGCCTTGGGCATTATGAGCTCGCGCGCCAGGCGGGTCAGTGAGGGAATGATCATGGCGGCAGCAAGGGCACTGGCGGAGCTTTCGCCAACACAGCAAGACCCGGAAGGCGCACTCCTTCCACCATTGCAGTCGTTGCGCGACGTGTCGATGAGCGTTGCCCTCGCTGTGGGAAGGCAGGCTCAGAAGGAAGGGTTGGCGGAGATTAAGGGAGACGCTTTTGAGGAGGCACTGCGCGCCAACGTCTGGGAGCCCGCGTATCTGCCGTACCGGCGCAGGTAAGCGGCGAAACAACAGATACGCTTTGGCTGGCGAATGCGCCTAGCGATTGAACTCGTGGATTGTCTGCCCAGCGGCCTGCGCCACTGATCCAGCGGCATCCTTCAAGGAGCCAGCAACCTGGTCTGCGACACCTTCGTCCGCGAGGTTGGGATTACCGGTCAGGTTGCCAATGCCTTCCTTGATCTTGCCGCCGAGATTGGTTCCCTTACCCGTGACGCGGTTCTTCGAGCCCCAGGCAGAGGTCTTGCGTGCTGCGCTTTCAATGCTATCGTTGCCCGTCGCATACTCAGGTCCGGGGGTGTTGATGACAACATACGCGGCCACACCGAGGCCGAGCGCTGCGAGAATCCAGGGGAGTGATTTCATGGTTGCTCCTATCGTTCTTCCAGAGCGATTGGATGCAAATCGGCCAATTCGCGTTGGGTTCCATAGAATAAGAGAATAAGCAGATGAGGACTGACAAGACACTGCGTGAGCTCGAGGCCAGCCTTCTGACCAACGCCGTGCGCAAGGATCGGGCGAGAGTGGCAAGCCTGCTGGCCGAGGAGTTCCGCGAGTTTGGACGCTCGGGTGCGATGTACACGAAAGAGGAGATCCTCACCCTCCTGCACGAAGAGGAAGAAAGTACTGTGGCGATGAAGGACTTCGCCTGCCAGAGCGTAGCGGAGGGAGTAGCGTTGGTGACGTATCGGAGCACACGCACCGAGCCTGGCCGCGAAGCGATCGAGGCGTTGCGGAGTTCGTTGTGGGTTTGGCGCGATGAGCGCTGGCAGATGATATTCCACCAGGGAACTCCCCTGGCGAAGGTTTCAGAGACGCGAGTGAAGGCTTAGGTGGCGAAAATGCAGTATGACGTAGTGGTGCTGGGCGCAGGTGCGGCCGGAATGATGTGTGCCTTCGAGGCTGGAAAGCGCGGTCGACGCGTCCTTCTACTGGAGCATGGCGATCACGTGGGGAGAAAGATCCTGATCTCCGGTGGAGGCCGCTGCAACTTCACGAATACAGGGACGAAGGCGGAGAACTTTCTCAGCGAAAATCCTCACTTTGCCAAGTCTGCCCTGGCGCGGTTTACGCCGAAGGATTTTATTTCGCTGGTCGAGAAACACAGCATCAAGTATCACGAGAAGACGCTCGGGCAACTCTTCTGCGACGACTCCGCAAAGCAGATTGTGGCGATGCTGGAGAAAGAGTGTGCGGAGGCTCGCGTGGAGACACGCTGCGGCGTGACCGTATCGTCGGTGCGGGGGGACGCAGCGGCGAAAGGATTTGTGGTGGAGACCAGTGCCGGGAGCTTTCCTTGCGAATCCGTGGTGGTGGCGACGGGCGGCCTATCGATTCCGGCGATGGGAGCTACCGGGTTCGGCTACGAGCTGGCGAGGGAGTTTGGTCACTCCATCGTAGATCCGCGCGCGGGCCTGGTGCCGCTGGTGTTTTCGGTTAGTGATAAAAACCATTGGTGCGACCTGGCTGGCGTTGCCTTTGACGTCTCTGCGCGCGCGCTTGCGCAGGAAAAGTCGCAGCGCCTGCCTCCGGTATTCCGCGAGAGAATGCTGATCACCCATCGTGGGGTGAGCGGCCCCGCTGTGCTGCAGGCCTCGTCTTACTGGAGGCCCGGCGGCGATGTCAGCTTCGACATGGCCCCTGGTATGGAGGTCTTTCGACCGCTGTTGGCGCAGGTTTCGGGGCGCGATTGGAACAGTGCCTATGCAGCCCTCCGAACGGTGTTGCCGACACGCATGGCCGAGCGCTGGGTCCGTCTGCGAGCCAACTCAAGCTCCGGCGACTGGACGAACGCCGGCATCGCGCGGCTCGAAAGCGATCTGCACGCGTGGACGCTGCGACCCGACGGAAGCGAGGGATTCGCCAAGGCCGAAGTGACCGTGGGCGGAGTCGACACCGCGGATCTGGACGCGCGCACCCTGGAGAGCAAACGCGTGCCGGGGATGTTCTTCATCGGAGAAGTAGTGGACGTTACCGGGTGGCTTGGCGGATACAACTTCCAGTGGGCGTGGGCCAGCGCGGTCGCCGCTGGAGCGATCGCTTAGAACGGCTCGCGATGGCGCGTCCTGCGTTACTGCACAATCCGTTACTGCACGATCAGTTGCAAGCTGACCGAGTGCGTCAGTCCGCCAGCCGACGCGCTGACGGTAAGCGTCGATGTGCCGGCAGAAGTGGGAGTTCCTCCTCCTCCGCCGCCAGTCCCCGTGGCTGGAATCGTTCGGCTGGCGCCACAACTGCTCAGCACGCCGAGTGCGCATAACAGGACAACCAGGCGCGCGACTCCTGGATACCGTCGCCGTTGCAGGAAGGCAACGGGCAACAGCAACGCCAGAAGGAAAGCCTTCACAGCGCCCGTTGAACGGAAGGGACGAGCTGGCGGTGCAAGCGCCGCAGCACTGGATACGCCCGTTTCGATGGTGACGACGATAGGTTCCGTCGTCCCCAGGGAGCCAAGGTTCGGCGTCACAGTACAGAGAGAATTGGCCGGAGCTCCCGTGCAAGTAAACACGACGTTGCCGCTGAGTCCACTGATCGAGCTCAGTTGCAATCCGTAGGTGACGCTCTCGCCGCTGCCGGTGGCCGTCGCCGTGGTGGCGCCGGGAGTCGTCAATGCAAAGTCGATGCCGGTGCCGGACAGGGTCGTTGTCTGAATGCCGCCGGCCGCGTTGTCCGTAAAGGTGAGGCTCCCTGTGATCGCTCCCGGAGTAGCAGGAGCAAAGACGATCGTGAGACTGCAGCTGGAGTTAACTGCTACGGTAGTCGTGCAGGAGTTGAGCGCAATCGCAAAGCCTGGGCTTACCACGACGCTCGAGATCACGAGCGGCACGCCGCCGTTGTTGGT
>Ga0302150_10000273_pt1 | contig 21368 bp, 19 predicted proteins | sample I_Bog_N1_2_FD_198635 | JGI IMG/M metagenome (GOLD analysis project Ga0302150, IMG submission 198635) | Peat permafrost microbial communities from Stordalen Mire near Abisko, Sweden - I_Bog_N1_2 | ecosystem: Environmental > Terrestrial > Soil > Wetlands > Peat | place: Sweden: Abisko, Stordalen... | reverse complement strand
CCTTTGCAAGGCGAAGATTAAGGTCATTCAAATCGGCACGCGCTGGCGATGCATTATGCTCCACGGCGACTCCCAGCCGTGCCGCCGCGGGCAGCAATTGCGCAAGATCTATCTTGTATGGCTCACGCTTCAGCACCTTGCGTCCAGTGGGGTGGCCAAGGATATGCACGTGCCGATTTTCCGCTGCTCGAAGGACGCGCGTCGTGACCTCCTCGGTCGACTGGTTGAATCCGGAATGAACGCTCGCGACTACCATGTCCAGCTGCGCAAGCGTTTCATTGGCCAGATCCAGCGAGCCGTCCAGCAGAATATCGACTTCGACCCCAGCGAGAATGCGAAAGGGAACGGAGGGCTTGATCACATCCGGCTCGTTGTTCTGCAGACGAGCTTCGTAGCGCTCCCACTGCGGCCCGCGTCCGGCAGTAAACTCCTCGGCTAACTCGTCCGAAGCTTCGCGAAGACGACGAGCATGAGCCAGTGCACGCGTGTCGTCCATGCCGTTGGTCATGGCGAGGTTCTTCGAGTGGTCCGTGATGGCAATATATTCCAGCCCACGCGCAATGGCAGCCTCGGCCATCTCGCGTATGGAGTTGCTGCCGTCAGATTCGGTGGTGTGCATATGCAGATCGCCGCGAATGTCGCCGCGCACGATGAGCTTTGGCAGCGTGCGTTTCGCTGCGGCTTCGAGTTCACCGCAGTTCTCTCGCAGCTCCGGAGGAATGTACTCGAGGTCGAGAGCGTTGTAGATCTCCTGTTCACTGGCAGCAGCGACGACGACGTTATCCTCCAGCCGTAGCAAAGCGTATTCGCTTAGGGTCAGGCCACGTTTGATCGCCCGCTGGCGCAGCGCGACGTTATGCATCTTCGATCCCGTGAAATATTGCAGGGCCGCACCGTAGCTCGCTTGGGGCAGCAGCCGAACATCGACCTGCAGATTGTTGCGCAGGGTAAAGCTGACCTTGTTCTGTCCTCGCGCCAGAAGTTTGTCGATGAGTGGCAGTGTCGCTACGTGCTCGACAGCTGCGGCAACTACATCGGGCTCACACGCCGGCCCCGTTACCAGCAAATCCAGGTCGCCCACCGTCTCTCGACCACGTCGCAACGAGCCCGCCGGTGTGATGGTCTCGATCCCTGGAAAGAGTCGGATCAACTCGCTGATGCGTTCCGCGTGTTGCCGCGCCACATCGATGCGAAAGCGCGAGGAGTTCTTGCGATAGTCCTCGATCCCCTTGAGCAGCTTGTCGGTAAACTTCTGGCCCATGCGCGGCAGCGGAAGCAAATCGCCCCGCTTGGCGGCCTCTTCCAGGCCGTCCATGTCGCTTACGCCGAGCGCGGAGTACACAAGTGCAACCGTCTTCGGGCCCATCCCTGGAAGGCGCAATAACTCGAGCATAGTGGGCTTGTAACGCTGCAGCAGCTCTTCTCGTAACGGCATCGTGCCGGTGGCCACAAGGTCACGAATATTGGCTGCCATTCCTTTGCCGATCCCGGGAATTGCGAGGAGCGCCTTCGGATCGGCATCGACAGTCGCGAGCGTTGCAAGCTGAGTGGTCTGCTGCTCCACTGCCTCCGCGGCCCGTCGATACGATCGGATGCGAAACGGATCCGCCGCGTCGATCTCCAACAGGGCGGCCGTCTCATCGAGTAAACGTGCGAGGGTGATGTTGTCCATAGAAATCGAAGTCCAGGCCCTGAAGGAAAGGGCCCAGATCCTCTTCGATTGTAAGTGCAGATAGCCGCAAACTCGATTTCTCTAAACGGCCTTCGTGCGCGTTACCTGATCCGCTTGGGGACCCTTTGTCCCCTGAATTACGTCGAACTCCACCTCATCACCCTCCTTCAGTGTCTTATAGCCCTCGAGCTTGATGGAACTGTAATGTACGAAAACATCGGGGCCATCTTCGCGCCCGAGAAATCCGTACCCCTTTGCATTGTTGAACCACTTTACCGTTCCTTTGTACTGTGCCATGGGTCCCTTGCTGTCTCCAAAATATGCCTCCGCGTGGCCGGAAGTTACTTGTAAGACGCAAGTCTGCGCTCATGGGCGGCCTGAAAAATTTCAAGAAACGTGGAATTACCCAGGCAACGTTTTAGTAATGTTCTTTTGCAACATAAGGACTTTCGCGAAATGAAAGTGCAAAGAACTCGCTACCCGGTTGTGCAGAGCGAGCATTAGCTGCGAGCAGGTTTTGTGCGCCACATATCGGCATACAACAGTACGCCGATCAATGTTTTCCCGTCCTCGATTTTGCCATCGCGAATGAGCCGCAACACCTCGGAGAGCGGCGTCATGTGCAGCTCGATCTTCTCGTCCTCCTCGGGCGCTGCTTCGCCCAGAGTCAGGCCCTCGGCGAGAAGGATGGTCATTTTCTCGGTCAGAAATCCTGGGCTCGCGTAGTAGTTGCAATGGCGGGACCAGCGCTTCGCACGGTAGCCGGTCTCCTCGATGAGCTCGCGCTTGCCCGCCGGGATGAGCTTTTCTCCTGGCTCGATGCGGCCGGCCGGCAGCTCCAGCAGCAGCTTCCCCGCAGCATGTCGATACTGTCGGATCAACAGGATGCCCGGGTCCTTTGGATTGGACTCGGCGTCCACGGCGAGAACGACCACGGACCCATTGTGCCGGATCACGTCGCGCGTCGCCTTCACGCCGCCCGGCTCTTGTACCTTATCTCTGGTTACCCAGAACACGTTGCCCTGGTAGACGGTCTTGGACGAGACGGTTCGGCCGCGCCCCGTCAATTTGAGAGGCTTCGGCGAGAGGGTCGCGGACGTCTTCTTTGTCAGTTTGGATTGGGTCAACGAGGAGGATGGCGTTGCCCGCTTCTTAGAGGTTGTGTGCTTTTTGACTGCCATGACCGTACACTACACGACCGGCGTGGACCGATGCATCCAAGGGTCGCAAGAGGATTTGATGCATCGCGGCCCCGGCGTGAGCATCCAAAGAGTCTTAGGATGAGAGACTGAAAGCTGCATGGACTCCCAGTGTTATCCCATCTCGGCGCTGCCCGGCGCAACTCCGCTCTTCCGCGACTTCGCGGAGAATGGGACGGCGGCACAGCCAGCACTCCTGCGGCGCTGGTATCCCATAAACCCTTTTTCGATGGAATGGGCCAGCCATTCGCCGGTGTTGGAGCCCGGGCAGGGTGCTCGCTTGGCAGAAGCCCTGCGAGTTCAGGCAGAGAGCTTCGGCGCGGGCGATGCCGTCTTCGCAAACATTGAGCGTCTGAAGAACGGCGCTGCCGCGGTAGTGACCGGCCAGCAGGTCGTCCTGTTTGGGGGTCCGCTGCTGACCCTCCTCAAGGCTGCGACCGCCATTCGTAAGGCGCAGGACGCGACGAAGGCCAGTGGGCGCGAGCACGTCCCCATCTTCTGGCTCGCGAGCGAGGATCATGACCTCGCCGAGGTCGATCAAGTCGCGCTACTGTCTAAGACCGCGGTCGAAACCCTCACCCTCGGTCTCAAGTCTGTGCGTCCCGTTCCCGTCGGTTCGCTTCCCATCGACGGCGGCAGCGAGCAGGGCCTCCACCACTTGGAAGCTACGCTAAACCGGGCCAGCGAACTCCTGGGCTGGGCACCCATCGCCAGCGTATTGCGCGAGTGCTATACCCCCGGCGCAACGCTGGCCTCTGCTTTCGGCCGCTTACTGACGAAGATCTTTGCCGACTATGGCTTGATCGTCATGGACGCCGCATCACGCGACTTTCATGCCATGGGAGCAAGCGTTCTTCGCGCTGCGCTGGAGCGTGCCGACGAGTTGGAAGATGCGCTACTCGTCCGTTCGCAAGACCTTGAGGCGGCCGGCTATCACGCGCAGGTGCTGGTAACGGCCGACCATTCGCTGCTCTTCCTGATCGACGCCGAGACTGGCAGTCGGCTGCCATTGCGCCGCACCCCTGAGGGAGACTGGAAGGCCGGTGCGCGCGTCTACAGTACGCCTGAGCTACTCGTCATCCTCGCCGCCGAGCCCGAGTGCCTCAGCCCCAACGCGCTCCTTCGCCCTGTCTTTCAAGATGCGATCCTCCCCACCACGGCCTACATCGCCGGCCCCGCGGAGATTGCCTACTTTGCGCAGTCGGAGGTGCTCTACACGCGCATCCTCGGCCGCGTAACCCCGGTTCTGCCGCGATTGATGGCCACCTTGGTCGAACCTGCGATCGCGTCCACTATGGCTGCCCACGAGGTGCAGTTCCTGCAGGTGCTCGAAGCGAAGACCATCGAAGACCTCGCACTCAGCCTGGGAGCACGCGCCATGCCCATCGAGGGCAAGCGGAAGATTGCCGCTGTGGGCAATGCGATGGACGCTGAACTGACCGCGCTCACCGAATACATGACTGCAATGAGCGCCGACCTGGGTCGTGCGGCCGGAGTCTCCGCGAGCAAGATGCGCTACCAGCTGAACCGTCTGCGCCGCATGGCCGCGAACTTCGAATTGCAGAAGCAGGCGTCCCTGAACAAGCACGCTGCCGCTATCATGTTGAGCCTGTATCCGGAAGGACACCTGCAGGAGCGTTTGCTTGGCGGCGTCTGGTTCCTGGCTCGCTACGGCGACGCTCTTCCCACACTTCTGGTGGACCACGCCTCCCAGGAATGCCCTGGGCACCGGGTTGTATACCTCTGATTTCTATGTACATTAGGGGCGTCCTGCGCGATACTTTCGAGCATGGCCTTTCTGTTCGGACTACCCATCCTAGTGTTGATCCTGATCGGTGTCGTCGCGTTCTTTATCCACTTCTTGCCAACGTTTGTTGCGGGATCTCGCCACGTTGAGAACTTCTGGTGGATCTTGCTCATCAATTTTTTCTTTGGCTGGACATTGATCGGCTGGATCCTCGCCCTGATCTGGGCGCTGAACGACACCCCTCGCTACGTCTACAAGTACGTGCCGCCGCCGCCGTACAATCGCTAGTTGAGGATCTGTTATGGGATTGAGCGACCAGCCGTTTGAAGTGATGTGCCCGGATTGCGGAGGCATGTTGAAGGTGGACCCGATCAGCCGCTCGGTGATTGCGCATACGCCGGCACCGCGCAAGAAGACCTTCGAGGACTTCGGCGCTGCCGCGAAAGCCTTGAAAGAGCACGACGCTCGCCGCGAATCGATCTTCGCGCAGTCTGTGCAGGCGGAAAAGAACAAGGATGACGTGATGGCCAAGAAATTTGCCGAGGCCGTCAAGAAGGCCAAAGAGTCTCCTATGACGGGCAAGCCGCTGCGCGACTTCGACCTGGACTAGGTCCTTCGCGCTAAAACCGAGCCTCACAGCGCGCACTCGTCGCAAACCGGTAGACTGGGTGTGATGCCACCAATTCTCAATGCACAAGGCGTGTCCAAGCGTTTCGGCGCAACGCCCCTCTTCGAAAAGATCTCTTTTGCAGTAAACGAGGGCGACCGAATCGGCCTCATCGGCCCCAACGGTGCCGGTAAGTCCACGCTGCTCGCCGTCCTCGCGGGCGAGGTCGAACCCGATACAGGCGAAGTCTCCGTCCGCCGCCGCGCGCGCATCGGCTATGTGCGCCAGATCTCCGAGTATGCCGCTGGCCTCACCGTCCGCAGCGTAATGGAGGCAGCCCTTGAACGCGCCAGCGTGCCTGCCAATGAGCGCGAGCAGCGCCTCCGCGAAACCCTTGGCCGCGCCGGCTTTGCCGACGACGGCACCGACACCTCCATCCGCATGGACGCCGAGGCGGCCAGCCTCTCCGGCGGCTGGCGCAAGCGCCTCGCCATTGCCGAGGCCATGGTCACCGAGCCCGATGTCCTGCTGCTCGACGAACCGACCAATCACTTGGACCTCGAAGGCATCGAATGGCTCGAAGGCGTGCTCCGCAGCGCCCGTTTCGCCTGCGTCGTCGTCTCCCACGATCGCTACTTTCTCGAGAACGTCGCCAGCGAAGTTGTCGAACTAAGCCGGGTCTACGCCGAGGGAGTCCTGCGTGTACGCGGAAGCTACTCCAAGTTCCTCGAAGGCCGCGAGCTCTATGTCGAAGCGCAGAGCAAGATGCAGGAAGGCCTGCGCAACCGGGTCAAGACGGAGATCGACTGGCTGCGGCGAGGTCCCAAGGCGCGCGCTACCAAGGCCAAGGCACGCATCGACAACGCGCATGAGCTCATCGGCAAGCTCGCGGATGTGGACGCGCGCACCCGCACCTCCAGCGCCGGCATCGAGTTCAACGCCTCTGAACGCCAGACCAAGCGGCTCATCGAATTTGAAGAGGTGAGCATCTCACTCGGTGGCCGAGAGATCGTCGGCGGAGTCAGCTTCAGCGTCACCAACGGCATGAAGCTCGGCCTCGTTGGCCCCAACGGCAGCGGCAAGACGACCATCCTCCGCGCCATGTCCGGCGAAATTCCCGCGACCAGCGGTGTCGTCAAGCGTGCCAACAACCTGCGCATCGTCTACTTCTCGCAGCTGCGCGAGATCGACCCAACCCTCACCCTTCGCCGTGCCCTCGCGCCGGACTCCGACTCCGTCGTCTACCAGGATCGCGTGGTCCACGTCGCAAGCTACGCCGCGAAGTTCCTGTTCAGCGGCGACCAGCTCAACCAGCCCGTCGAGCGCCTCAGCGGTGGCGAGCGCGGTCGCGTCCTCATCGCCCGCCTCATGCTGCAGCCCGCCGACCTGCTCATGCTCGACGAACCCACCAACGACCTCGACATCCCCACCCTCGAAATTCTCGAAGAAGCTCTCCTTGAGTTCAAGGGAGCGCTCGTCCTCGTCACCCACGATCGCTACATGCTCGACCGCGTCTCCAACATCGTCCTCGGCCTCGATGGCCACGCCCACGCACGTGTGTTCGCCGACTACTCGCAGTGGGAGGAGTGGAAGGGAATCGAGCAGGGGTACGTCGCCAGCCAGCAGGCCGCGGCCAACAGCTCGCAGCGCACCTCCACCGGAAGCTCGCCAAGTAACTCCAGCGGCGGTAAGAAGAAGCTCTCCTACCTCGAGCAACGCGAGTTCGACGGCATCGAAGCTCTTGTCGACAAAGCCGACGCCCGCATGGCAGCGGCTCACGATCTCCTCGAAGACCAGGCCGTTGTCACCGATCCCGTCGCGCTCACCGCAGCCCTCGCCGAGATGGAAGCCGCCCAGGCCGAGCACGACGCTGTCTACCAGCGCTGGGCCGAGCTCACAGAGAAGGCCGGCTAGCCGAACGCAGCACCTCGCCATTCTTCATCACGAAGACGGTCTTCGTCAGCACGCTGATGTCCTCCAGCGGATTGCCGGGGACCGCGATCACGTCCGCATAGAAGCCCGGCTTCAGTTGCCCAATCTCGTCCGCCCAGCGCAGCAGCCTCGCACCGTTGATCAGGTCCGCGCGGAGCACGTCGGCGGGGGGCATACCAAACTTCACCATCAACTCCAGCTCGTGCGCCTGCGTACCATGCGGAAACGGCCCCACGTCCGATCCCACCGCAAACGGCACGCCCGCTGCCATCTGTTTCTTGAACTGCGCAGCGTGATACGCCAGCTGACGCCTGTCCTCTGACCCATCGCCGTGCAGCGGATGGTCGGAAAAATATTCCATGATCGCAAAAGTGGGGACAGCGTAAATCTGCTTCTCGCGCATCCGCTTCATCGTCGCAGGCGACAGGTCATACGCATGATCGATGCTCGCCACGCCAGCCTCTGCCGCATACGACGCTCCCGGCTCGCCAGTGCAATGCACGCCCACAAATGAGCCCGTGCGATCAGCTTCCGCAACTGCCGCAGCCAGTTGCACCTCGGTGTACTGATAGGGAGTGGTGAAGGTGTCGCCCTCGAGACGATCTCGGCCGGTCTCGTAAATCTTAGTGAAATCAGCGCCCTCTTTCCGCTGCTCGCGCATCACCGCGACAATCTGATCCGAGGAGTTCGCATAGTCCGCGTTGGACAGCACCTGCTGCGCCGGATTGAATCCGATGGCATCCTCATGTCCACCCAGGATATCGATGGCATTACAAGACACCCGCATGCGCGGCCCCGGAATCATCCCGCTATTGATCGCATTGCGCACAGCAACGTCCGCGCATCCAGCACCCTCAGTCCCCATGTCACGCTCGGCAGTGAAACCCGCCATCACGTCGGCCTTGGCCGCTGTCGCCGCCATCAGAGTCCGCTGCGGCACCGACTCCTCCACCGTCTGCAGGCCCTCATTCCCGGGATGAAGGAAGAGATGCGTGTGCGCGTCAATCAGCCCTGGCATCAGCGTGGTGTCGCCAAGATCGATCACCACAGCCCCGGCAGGTCGCGCGACATGCGTCCCAACCTCGCGAATCCGCTCTCCCTCCACAAGCACTTCGCCCGGAGAGAGAACCTTGCCCGCAGCTACATCGAGCAGTCGCGCCGCGTGCAAAACAGTGATGTGGTCAGTAGGCTGCTGTGCAGCAACCTCAACCGCAAGCGCACCACAGCCAAAGGCAAAAGCCAGAAGAGAAAGTTTCATCGTGCAAGAAGAATACTGCAAACTGCCCCGACGTCAGATTGGGATGTCAGATTCCGGTAATGTTGAACCCGCAATCCACATACGTCACGCCACCGGTCATCCCGCTCGAGAGGTCGCTGGCCAAAAATAGCGCGACCTTGCCAACCTCCGCCTGCTCGATATTCCGATGCAGCGGAGCGCGCGCGGTAACCGAGTCCAGGATGGTCGCGAAATCGCTCACACCGCGGGCAGCCAGCGTTTTGATGGGTCCGGCCGAGATTGCATGCACGCGAATCCCCTTGGCCCCGAGCGAAGCCGCGAGGTAACGCACTGTCGCTTCCAACGCAGCCTTCGCAACGCCCATCACGTTGTAGTTCGGGAACACCTTATGGCTGCCATAGTAAGTCAGGGTCATAATCGACCCGCCCTCGGTCATCAATGGAGCGGCCGCACGAGAGATCGCGATCAGCGAGTACACGCTGACATCATGCGCGATGCGAAACTCCTCGCGCTTGGTCATCACAAAGTCATTCTTCAACGCCTCCTGCGGCGCGAACGCCACGGAGTGCACCACCGTATGAATTACCGGGAATGCTTCGGCGATCTGTGCGAAGGCGGCGTCAATCTGCTCGTCAACGGAGACATCGCATTGGATGGCGCGAGCCGTTCCCGTCTGGCCGAGAGCCTCGATCAACTCCTCAGCCTCGGCCCGCAGGCGCTCGCTCTGGTAGCAGAGCACAAGGGTCGCACCCGCACCGGACAGCTTTTCCGCAATGGCATACGCGATGCTGCGCTTGTTGGCGAGGCCGAACACCACGGCCACCTTGCCCTTCATATCGATCATGCTCAAAACTCCTGCCTGATAAATCAAATCAACCGACGCTAAGAATAGCAGTTCGCAGCGGACCCTGGTTGCGAAACACGCTCAGTCGTGAACCAGCCAATCGAACTGCTCGTCCGACAGCGGCACCACCGATAAGCGGAACTGCCGGAAGAGGATGGACCCCAGAAACACGCCAGCTTGGCGCATCTCCGCCAACGGCTTTTCGCGCTTCAGACGCTTACCCGCCTTCAGCCGCACGATAGGGGTCTTCGGGTCATCGGGATCGGTGGTCACCGAAACAACCTTGGCCGTACCGACCGCCGCTTTGCCCACATTCGAGTGGTAGATCACGCACTGCTCGCCGGGTTTCATATTGCGCAGCGTGATGAGCGCCTGCGGGTTCTTGATTCCGTCCCACACCGTCTCGCCATCGCGCAGCAGGTCATCAAAGGAGTACTTGTCGGGTTCAGATTTCAAAAGATAATGCATGCTTCCACCCAGTTTAGCCGCCCAGGTCGAGAAGATGCACGCGCGAGATCGGCTGGCGGAGAAACAGGCTCCCGAGCCGCTGAAACTTTTCCACCGAATCCGTCGCGTAACATTCGAAGCTCGGTGCATTTTCAGGCGAGCTACTTGCGCCCGCGGCTCCGATTACCACCTTCGCAGCCTCTGCGGTCGCCTCGGCTGAATCAATTACGACCGCGTTCGATCCCAGCTCCCGAAGAGTCTTTTCGATCGCTCCGGCGATCAGCGGATAATGCGTGCAGCCCAGAAGCACGGCGTCAGGCTTGCACTTCGTAAGGGCCTCGGACAAGTAGATGCGCAGCACCTCGCGAGTAACGTGATGGTCGATCCATCCCTCCTCCACCAGGGGAACCAGCAGCGGGCACGCCACCTCGGTCGCCTTTAGACCGACCGCCTCGCACGCAGCACGATACGCATGCGATTGCACCGTCGCTGCCGTTGCCAGCACCATCACCTCGGCTCCAGCTTTCTCCAATGCCTGCTTGGCCGCCTGTGCTCCGGGCTCAATCACGCCCAGCACCGGAACGCGGACCGCGAGGCGAATATCGTCGAGCGCTAGCGCCGTCGCCGTATTGCAGGCAATTACCAGGTAATCGCAACCGTGCTGCTCGAGGAACCGCGAGCTCTCCACCGCATAGCGAGCGATCGTTGCCTGGGACTTCGCACCATACGGCAGCCTTGCCGTGTCTCCAAGATAGATATAGTCGGCCGAAGGGATTCTGGAAAGTAGCGACCGCAACACAGTCAGCCCTCCGAAGCCGGAGTCAAACACTCCTACAACCGGACGCTGGTGATTCGCGTTCTTTGGTGTCAAATCTGGGATAGGGCCTGCAGCGTTCATTCAGTTCGATTGTCCTACGTTCTCACTATTTCCGCCCGAGGTCGTATTTACCGCGGGATAGGTTCGCAGCAGGTCCGCATGTCCGGCCAGCGTCTCGCGCGCCTGCCCATCCACCAGGAAACGCACCTGCTCGATCTGTGGAAGATTCGCATGCAGCGTTCCCAGGATCGACCGCAGCGTGAGTGACTCCACCTCCACTCCCGACGGATGCTGGTTCACGAACGTGCTATGCAGATCGATGACTGCGAGCTCTCCTCCCGGCTGCTTCGGCTGCAGCGGATCCGGGTCATTTGACGCCACCGGAGCGGTTGGAAGGAATCCTCCATCCTTGGTCACCTTCGCCGTGGAGTCCGTCGTGTAGCCCACCAGCGGAAGCGGCAGTAAAAACACCTCTGCGACCGCCGACCCAGGTGGCAGGGCATGCGGAGAACCAGGCAGAGCATACTCCGCAATCAGGTGATCGATCAGCGCTCGGGCTCTCGCATTGGCCTCTTCGGGCAGTGCAATCTGCCGGGATGCGGGCGAGATCGTCCCGTCGGAATCATTCGCAAGTTCTAGCGTCACGGTCTCGGCCATCGCTGTTGGAGAGTCCAGGGGTGCCTGATCGGCAGCGAGCGCCTCAATCCGCTCCCGTCCGCGATGGCGCTCCCAGGCCAACAGCGCGCCCATGCCAAGGATGCATGCGATCAGGCACCAGAACACGATCCGTTGATGCCGCTGAATCATGGTTGCGCCCCCGTCGTGTCACTCTGAGTGGACCGGCCAGCCGTTGCGCCGATTGACGCCGAGAGCCGTGCCGGCGGCCGCACTTCGTCTTGCCAGAACAGCATCGCCCCGGCAATCGCAAGCGCTACCCGCTGCTGATAATCCGTGTTGTTGATGCTGTCGGCATCGTCTCCCGATGGCGCAAGCTCCACGACCAGTGCCGGGCAAGTCAGCGAGTCGATCGGCCGCACCGACGCGTTGCTCGTGACTAACGAAATTCCGGAACGAGAGAACGCCATCGCCACCTGTTTCTCCAGCGACTGGCTCTGCGGAATCCACGCCGCCTGCGCGGTCAGCCACGGCACCACTGTGGGCACGCCTGAGCTCGCCTCCAGCTCTGAGCGATACAGATGAACCCCGGTCCCGCTCCCCGTCGCATGGAGCACCAGGCACGCGGCCGCATGCGCGTGGTTGGCCATGCCGGCGCGATCGTCCAGAGTCAGCGCCGTGCCTGCCGCATCCGGCTCGGACGGAACATCCGCATCGCGCGTCATTACCACCGTAAATCCGCGCGCCGTCAGCAGCGAGCGCAGTCGATACGCAAGCGCCAGCGTGACGTCTTTCTCAACGGTCGTATCGCTGATCTGCGATCCGCTATCCACTCCGCCATGTGCGGGGTCCAGCACAATCAGCTTGCGATTGATCGTGATGGGCGCAGGGATGGGTAGAGAACTTTGCAGTGCAGGTCTAGACGGAACTGCGTCCTGCTGCGATGCGGCGGTCCTAGGCGGAGCCGTTTGCGCGCGCCCCATCCCCGTCATTAGGACGAGCAGGCCCGCAGTCGCAGAATGTCGTAGAACGTTCAAAACAGCTCTCTGGCCTTCGGATAAGCGAGTGCGCTTATTCAATTTCTTGCGTCGCGTCGATTGTATCGGTCGCAACGTCAGGTTGCGAATCTACTTCCTCGCGAGCGACGCTGTTGCGAGTTAGATGCCCGTCCACGCCGCTGGCGTCGGGCCATACCATTCGCGCTGTAGACTTATCTGCATGCGGGTCTTCGGCATCGATTGCGGAACGGAGTTCACCGGCTATGGTGTAGTTGAGGTCGACGACACCGGACGCAATCCGAAGCTGCGCCCCCTCTGCGCCGGAGCCGTTCGCCTCAATAAGAAGGATCGCGCCCCCATTCGCCTGCTGCAGGTCTACGCCGAGCTCTCGGCGCTGCTCGATCTCTGGCAGCCGGAGATTGTCGCCATCGAAGAGGTCTTTTTCTCCGCCAATGCGAAGAGCGCGCTCAAGCTCGGCCAGGTCCGCGGCGTCGCCATGCTGGCCGCTGCCAACTGCGGCTTGCAGGTTGCCGAATATGCCCCCCTCACCATCAAGAGCGCCGTTGTTGGCTACGGCCTCGCCGCCAAGGAGCAGGTGCAGTTCATGGTCGCCCGCCTCCTCGACCTCGACGAAGCTCCCAAGCCCGCCGACGCCGCCGACGCCCTCGCCATCGCCATCTGCCACATCCACCACGCCCAAACCGCAGAACACATGCGCCGCTAGGAAGCCCTACTCCGTCGCGGCCTTCGTCGCCGTCAGTGCCCGGTACAGCGCAGCCATCGCATCTAGCGAAACTGCCTCCGACCGAGCCTGCAACGCAATCGTCTCCGGCCACGCCGCCGCAAGTTGCGCAGGAGAATATCCCGCAGCGCGAAGGTTATTCGACAGCGTCTTCCGCTTCTGCGCAAAACTCGCCCGAAGAAACCGATTAAACCCATCGAACTCGATTCCTAATTCCGCGAAGCGTGGCGTAAACTCCAGCCGCAGCACAGTTGAGTACACGTCCGGTGGCGGCGAAAACGCGCTCGGTGGCAGCGTAAACAGGTTCGTCACCTGCGCGTGCATCTGCGTCGCCGCCGAAAGTGCGCCGTAGTCGCTGGACCCCGGGCCCGCCGCAATGCGCTCCGCCACTTCGCGCTGCATCATCACCACTGCACGCGCCAGGATACCCTCCCGCGCCGCTCCAAACAGATGCAGCAAGATGTCCGACGTGATGTAGTACGGTAGGTTTCCCACCACGTCCAGTGACGTCGCCTCTCCTAGCAGCGCCTTCAGATCCGTAGCGAGAATATCCGCGTGATGAATCGTGATGTGCTCCTCGTTGCGAAACCGGAAGGTCAACTCTCGCGCCAGCGTCGGATCGAACTCGATGCAGTGCAGCCGTCGGCAGCGTGCAGCCAGCATCTCCGTGATCGCCCCGTGTCCAGGGCCAATCTCCACCACGGTTCGTTCGCCCACATCCCCAACGGCATCGGCGATCCGCAGGCACGCATTCTCATCCACCAGGAAATTCTGGCCCAGCTTCGGTTTCTTAGTGCTCGACATAATCAGAGGCCTTACTGCCCGCAGGTTTGCTGCGTTGAAACAGGTAGTGCACCGGCACGCCGCACAGGATCACCAGCACGCCCGCAGTGGATTCGCGCGGCCGGTCCATGAAACTGAAGACCAGCAGCACCAGCGCCGCTAAAATAAACAGCGCCGGAACTACAGGATACCCAGTTACACGATAAGGCCGATCAGCATTCGGCTCGCGCACCCGAAATACGAACAAGGTCCCGGCCGTCAGCGCATAAAACCCCCACTCCGAAAAAATCGCCAGTGAGAACAGCGCCTGAAACTTCCCCAGTGCAAGCAGCAGCAGGGAACTCAGCACCGCCTGCAGGATCAAACTCACCCAGGGTGTCTTGAACCGCGGATGGATCCGCCCCAGCACTGACGGAAACAGCCGGTCGCGAGCCGCCGCAAACGGCACCCGCGCCCCCGAAAGCGAGCTCCCCACAAACGTAGCGCAGATGCTCACCGCCATCCCCACAGCCACCAGCCCTGCCCCAACATTGCCCGCCACCAACTGCAGCGCATCCGTCGCCGGCCGGTCCGTAGCCGCAATTACAGCCGACGGCAGCACATACTGAATCGCCGCGTTGGTCAGCATGTACAGCGCCCCAACGATTGCAACGCCACCAATCAGTGCCACCGGCAAAGACCTCTGCGGCTTCTGCACCTCGCCCGCCATCTGCGACACATCCGACCAACCGTCATACGCCCACAGCGCGGCAATCAGCGCAATCATGAACCCCGCAAACCCTCCCCGCGCACCATGAAACTCCGACCCAAAGTTATGCCAGTCGCCAAACCTCACGCTCGCAAAACACAGCCCGGAGATCACCACGATCATCGCCACCTTGAGCCATGTCAACAGCGCCTGCACCTGTGCGGCATCGCGCGTGCTCACGATATTCAACCCCGTGATCAGCCACGTCGCGGCAATCGCCATCACCTGGCTCCACAGCAGGTGCCCAAACGCGGCGCGATCCAAAAACGCAAACACCGGAAACGTCCCCAGCACCCGCACCAGTCCCGCGGCGATCGTAGCAATGGACGCTGGCTTGGCAATCATCGTCCACGTCCACGTATACAGAAACGCCGTCAGCGGCCCATAGGCATCGTGCAGAAACGCATACTCGCCGCCCACCCGCGGCCGCATCGCTGCAACTTCGGCATAGCTCATCGCCCCAAACAATGACAGCAGTCCACCTGTAATCCACACCGCATAGACCATCCGCGAGCTGCCCACCGCTGCCATCATCTCGCGAGGAACTAGAAAAATCCCCGACCCAATAATGATCCCCACCACGATCGACAGCGCGTTCGTCGCCGTCAATACGCGCGGAAGTTCCTCGTGCGATCGTCCCTGTCCAACCTCAGAGGCCATTGCAGCGAGCCTATCAGAGCCTCATCCCGCAGACCAATCCTTCCTCAGATGTAGTCCTTCCATTCCGCCCAGATGACCTTCATTGCAGGCTTGCGTTTGCGCAGCAGGTAAACATTCTTGTGCTCGAAAGGCATCGCATACGGGTTGTCTAACTGTGCGATCAACTGCACCGTCTCGTAGCGGTCGGTTAGCTCCGAGGGTTTTGCGTCGCTAACGAAGATCACCACCTGCCACGTGCATCCATGCGTGCCCCACATCCAATAGCTGTTTTGGCTCGCCACCGCTGGAGGCAGCGATGGCTCTATCTTTTTCCCCAGGAGGTCCAGTGCCCCAGCTTCACCATAATTGGTCGTGATCAGGCACACTTGTTTTTGATCATCAGGAGAAAGCGAACGATAGGTGTGGACCACATCGGTCGTCAGCTCATTCCATCCAAATCGATCCGCATAGAACTGAGGCAGCGGCCCCGTCGCAGCCGTCTCCATTTTGTCTCCGTGCAGATGAAGCGCCGTCGTATACCGCACCCACGCATCCGGCCGCAACACCGGCGAAGCCATCGGCAAAATGATCACGCTTGTCACAAGCAGGATCGCTTCGAATACCGGAAACCCTACAATCCGGTCCTCCCTCACAGAGCGCGACGCAGCGAACCGGCGCTCCCATGCGATACCTCCCGCAGCAAACATCGCCGGGTAAATTGCCGCAAGATAGTAATCTTTCGCGTGCAGCTTCAGCATGATGGCGAAGAACAAAACATACGTTAGCCCCAGCCAGCGTCCATCGCGGATCGACTTCGCCCGCAGCAACGACACAACACCCGTGATCCACAGCAGCGAATTAATCGGCTGCATATTGTTGAACTGCGCCAGGAAAAATTGCAGTGGATTCAGCACAATATTCTTGTGCTTGATCTGCCCATTGCGCAGAAACTCCAGCGTCGGCCAGTGGTTGTGGATCTGCCACAGCACATTCGGCAGCGCGATCGTGAGCAGCAACCCAACGCCCAGCGCCGTCCATCGTGAGAACAACACCCAATGCTGTTTCGTCAGTAATAACCCCAACCCCACCGCCACCAGGAAGAAGGCCATCGACGGCTTGTTCAGCAATCCAACTCCTGCCGCCACGCCGAACAAGATCCACCACGTTCGTTGCGAATATCCGCGCAGCATAAGGATGATCGCGAGCGCGCACGCCATCCAGAACACCGGCTCAAACGAGTTCATCGAGAGATACCCATCCGTCCCCAGGAACTGCGGACAGACGATCACACCCAACATCGCCAGCGCCTGCGCAGGCCGTCGTCCGCCCAACGCCCACGCGATCACGCCTGTCAAAAACACCATCACAGCGCCCGCCGCAGCCGACAGCACGCGAATTCCAAACACAGAATCGCCAAACAGCAGCTCGCCTAGCCTCGCCTGCACGGCTACAATCGGCCCATGGTCCACATAGCCCCACGCCATGTGCCGCCCGCATGCGATGTAGTAAAACTCGTCGCGGAAGTAGCTGTACCCAAGGTGCAGTGTCCAAAGGGTCAGCGCAAATTGCAGCAAGAGTTTTGCCGCAGCAAAGATCGCCGCCAGCCGCAGAGCATCGCGCAGCGTCAGGTCATAGGGTCGAACCAGTGTAGTGTGTGCCGTCGCAGTCGTCATGGTCGTCGTTGCATCAGGCTACGCGTCCAAGGGCAGAAAGTTCCTGCCCAACTGAAATTTATTTGTTACGCCATCGTAATTCTGACCAGGTCATCCTGCTCATCCGACCCGGCTTGCTCCGCAAAAAACTTGCGAATCTTCTCCGCTGTCACCTTGTTCACCACCGCCGTCAGCGCATCGGGATTCTTCTCCGCCGTCTGCTTCAACGCGCGCACGCTGCCGAAGTGCTCCAGCAGCCGCTGCCGCGTGATCGCGCCCACTCCCGAAATCTCATCCAACTCGCTAGTCCGGTCCCGTATCTGCCGCCGCTTGCGGTGATACGTCACCGCAAACCGGTGGCTCTCATCGCGGATCTTCTGGATCACATGCAGCACCGGTGATCGCCGATCGAGCACCACCGGCTCATCTTCTTGCCCATGCACATAGATGATCTCTTCGCGCTTCGCAATCGACGCCAGCGGCTGCGTCATCAATCCAATCTCCTCCAGCGCCGCGGCCGCCGCGTGCAGTTGCCCAATGCCGCCATCAATCAGCACCAGAGAAGGCATCGGCTTCTCATCCTGCTGCAACCGCAGATATCGCCGATGAATAATCTCCCGCATCGACGCAAAGTCATCCACGCCCGTCACCGTCTTCACCTGGAACTTGCGGTAATCCGACTTCTTCATCGCGCCCTTCTCCCACACCACCATGGACGCGACCGTGTCCGCTCCCTGGATATGCGAGATGTCGAAGCACTCAATCCGTTCCGGCGGCTCGGCCAGCATCAGCGCATCTTGCAACGCCTCCTGCATCTTCTGAATGCTCGGCTTCAGCACGCGAAACCGCTGGTCATACGACTGCTTCGCGTTCTGGCAAACCAAATCCACCAGCGACCGCCGCTCACCTCGCTGCGGCGCCGCAATCTCAATCTTGTGCCCAATCTTCTCCCGCAGCGCATCCGCCAGCAGCGCCCGATCCGGAAACTCCACCGGAACATAGATATGCTTCGGCACATACGACTGATCCAGATAAAGCTGCTTCAACAGGGCAGAGAAGAACGTCGCCGCAGAAAACACGGCCGGCTCTAACGCGTCCATCGGCTCCAGCACCGACACCTGTTCCGACTCCGAGCCAGCCTCGTCAATCTCCGGAGCCACCACGCTCGGATCGGGCTCTAGCGACGGCTCAATCTCCTCTTCCGCAGGCGGCAAGTCCAGTGCAGCCAACTCCGGTGCAGCAAGGTCCATCGCGGTAAAATCCGGAAGCTCCTCCCAGAACATCTCGCGCCGGTCGACAATCTTTCCGCCGCGCATATGGAATAAATTCACGGCCAGCATATCGTTCTCGTAGTGGAAGCCAAACACGTCGGCATCCTCATCATCGGTCCCCGCAATTCGCTGCCGATCCTGCGCCTGGCTGATCGTAATCAACTGGTCGCGCAGCCTCGCCGCCAGCTCGAACTGCATGTTCTCCGCGGCCCTCTCCATGCGTTCCGTAAGTCGAGCCTCCAACTCACTCGGCTTACCCTCCAGAAACAACTGCACATCCCGAATCGTCTGCGCGTAGTCTTCGCGGGAGACAAACCCCTCCACGCAAGGCCCCAGGCACCGCTTTATGTAGTACTGCAAGCAAGCGCGAGGATGGTACCGATTCAAATCCACCTTGCAGCTCGGAATCAGGAAGCTGCGATGAATTACATCTACCAGCCGATACGCCAAGTTCCCCGGAAAGTACGGCCCAAAGTAGGCGCTGCCATCCTTGCGCAGCCGCCGCGTCACAAACACCTTCGGATGCTTATCTCCCACCGTCAGCTTGATGTACGGATAGGTCTTATCATCGCGCAGCAAAATATTGAACCGAGGCTTGTGGTGCTTGATCAGGTTGTTTTCAAGCGCCAGCGCCTCGCGCTCATTGGCCACCGTGATGTACTCGAGGTCCACCGCCTCACGCATCAGCGAACCCGTCTTCGCATTCGCCGCCTGGTTTGCCGCCAGGAAATACGACCGCACCCGCGAGCGAAGATTCTTGGCCTTCCCGACGTAGATCACCTGACCCTCTGCATTCTTGTAGAGGTAGCAACCCGCGCCCGTCGGCAGCGTCCGGATTTTTTCGGAGAGATCCATCGGCATCTACCAGTTTAGTGCGTCCGCCGCCCACGCGCGGCTGAGCCCAGCACTCCACAACCCATCGTCGGGTAAGCTTAACCCATGGAATCCACGCACCCACTCGAAGGAGAACAGGCCCAAACCCCGGCCGCAGAAGCCCTGCAGCGGGCCGCCGCCATCATGGCTCGCCTGCGCGCCCCCGGCGGCTGCCCCTGGGACCGCGAGCAGACCTTCGACAGCATCAAGCGGCACACCCTTGAAGAGACCTACGAGGTCTTCGACGCGATCGAACGCCGTTCCTGGCCCGAACTCAAGGACGAGCTCGGCGACCTCCTTCTGCAAGTCCTGTTCTACGCCCAGATGGCCTCAGAGCTTCCCGCCGACGACCGCTTCGACCTCCGCGACGTAGCCGAAAACCTCAACGCCAAGCTCATCCGCCGCCACCCGCACGTCTTTGGGGACGTGACTGCCACTGACTCCGACGCCGTTCTCCGCAACTGGGAGCAGATCAAGGTCGAAGAGAAGAAATCCAAGCCCGCCGCCGCCTCGTTGCTCGATGACATCCCCCGCTCGATGCCCGCCACCCTCGAAGCCACCAAGCTAGGCTCCCGCGCCGCAAAGGTAGGCTTCGATTGGCCCAACGTCGACGGCCTCTTCGACAAGCTCGCCGAAGAAACCGCCGAGCTCCACGCCGAGATCGCCCGCTCCGACACCGACAAGATCGAAGCCGAATTCGGCGACCTCCTCTTCACAGCCATGAATCTAGCGCGCCATCTCAAAGTCGATCCCGAATCGGCGCTCCGCCGCACCAATGCCAAATTCCGCACCCGCTTCGCCTCTATGGAGCGCGCCAGCGGAGGCCACGACCAGCTCAAAGCCCTGTCCTCCGAAGACCTCGAAAGCCTATGGACACAAGCCAAATCCGAAGCGGGGAAGCCGGAGTGACCGAACCCGCACAGCCCATCCGCATCGAAAGCTTCACCGAGCTCGAGCAGTTCGACCAATGCGTTCGCCTCGAAGAAGCTGTCTGGGGCTACGACCCCGCCGACATGATTCCGCGCCGAATGTTCCTTCTCGCCTCGCGCATCGGCGGCCAGGTCATGGCCGCCTTCCTCGGCGATAGCCCCACCGCCGTAGGCTTCGCCATGGCCCTCCCCGCCTACCGCAACGGCCACGCCTACCTGCACTCGCACATGGTCGGCGTCGTCCCTGAGGTCCGCAATCAAGGCATGGCCCGAGCCCTCAAGCTAGCCCAGCGCGACGATGCGCTAGCCCGAGGCTTCGACCTCATGGAGTGGACCTTCGACCCCACCGAGATCAAGAACGCCTACATCAACATCGCCAAGCTAGGTGCCGTCGTTCGCCGCTACCAACACAACTTCTACGGTCCCTCCAGCTCACCATTGCAAGGCGGCCTTCCTACCGACCGCGTCTACGCCGAATGGTGGCTACGCTCCCGACGAGTAGAGCGAGCCCTCCGCAACGAGCCTCAACCCTTCGACATCCAGGAACGCGTAGACGTCTCCTCCGAGATCTACGCGTGGAAGGCCTCGTCCCCCGACAGCGCGACCGCCCGTGCCAACGCGCGAGACCTTCAGTTCCGCAACGCCCAGGCCCTCGAATCCGCCTTCTCCCGTAACCTAACCGTCCTCAACTACCAGCGCAACGACCGTGGCGACGGACAGTTCCAACTAGGCCACTGGGACGAAACCTACGTCTTCTAACCCCACCAAATCCAAAAAGCTAAAAGCTAAAAGCTAAAAGCTAGAAGCTAAGAGCGTGAGAAGTCCGGTCCATCCGCAAATCCCTCGGAGTCCCCCATGAAGATCGACGCAATCCACCTTCGCGAAGTCCAGATGCCGCTCGCCCACCCTTTCGAGACCAGCTTCGGCGTCACCACCGTCCGCCGCATCCTGCTAGTCGAGCTCGAAGCCGAAGGCCTCACCGCCTGGGGAGAATGCGTCGCTGGCGAGCACCCCTACTTCTCCGACGAGCAAGTCGACACCGCCTGGATCATCACTGAGCAGGAGCTCGCACCGCGCCTCCTCAACGCCGAAATCTCCTCCGGTCGCGACATCCCCGCACTCTTCGAGCAAGTCCGCGGCCACCGCATGGCCAAGGCCGCCATCGAAAACGCAATCTGGGATCTCGACGCCCAACAGCAGGGAATCACCCTCGCCAAGTTCCTCGGCGGCACGCGCGACATAATCCCCTGCGGCGTCTCCATCGGCATCCAGGCTACGCCCGAAAAGCTAATGGACACCATCGCCAAAGAGGTCGCCGCCGGCTACCAGCGCATCAAGCTAAAGTGCAAGCCCGGCTGGGATTCGAACATCTTCGCCATGGTCCGCGACCGTTGGCCCGACATCCTCCTCAGCTGCGACGCCAACTCCGCCTATCGCCTCGACGACGCCGAGCACATCGCCACCTGGGACCAGTTCAATCTCCTCATGATCGAGCAGCCGCTCTGGTACGATGACTTCTACTTCCACGCCCAGTTGCAGCGCCGCATCCAGACCCGCATCTGTCTCGACGAGTGCATTCGCAATCGCCGCGACGCCTGCGCAGCCCTCGAACTAGG